>Ga0255058_10001512_pt1 | contig 13083 bp, 12 predicted proteins | sample Cases_109_9_MG_FD_188637 | JGI IMG/M metagenome (GOLD analysis project Ga0255058, IMG submission 188637) | Seawater microbial communities from Amundsen Gulf, Northwest Territories, Canada - Cases_109_9 | ecosystem: Environmental > Aquatic > Marine > Gulf | place: Canada: Northwest Territories... | reverse complement strand
GGCTGAACGACGCCATCGAGCACGCCGAAAACGCCAACCAGGCGAAGAGTCGCTTTCTTGCCAATATGAGCCATGAAATCCGCACCCCACTGAACGGCGTCATCGGCATGAGCGGCTTGCTCGTGAAGACCGAGCTCGATCGTGAGCAACGCGACTTTGTCGAGACGATCAATGCGTCCGCGCAGACGCTGCTGTCCTTGGTTGACGACATTCTCGACATCTCCAAGATCGAGGCCGGCAAGATCAACATCGAAGAGATGGACTGTGATCTTCACCTGCTGGTGAACACGACGGCGAAGATGCTCGCTCCACAAGCCCATGAGAAAAAACTGCTTCTGAATGTATTTGTGGATCCAAGTGTACCTTTCTTGGTACGGGGCGATCCTCAGCACCTGCGTCAGGTGTTAATCAATCTGATCGGCAATGCCATCAAGTTCACTGAAACGGGCAGCGTCGAGGTGCGGCTCACTAAAGTCGCGGCAACCGACGATGTCGTCACCGTGCGATTCGAAGTAATCGACACGGGCGTCGGCATCACGCATGAGGCGCAAAGCAAGATATTCGACCGCTTTACGCAGGCCGACCAATCCACGACGAGGCGATTCGGTGGAACGGGACTCGGGACGACGATCAGTCAACAACTGGTCGAGCTGATGGGCGGCAATATTGGCTTGCAGAGCTCTCCCGGACAGGGTAGTCGATTCTGGTTCAGTCTTGATTTCGGCCTGCAGAGCTCGGCGCCATCCTCTGCCGCCCCTCAACCCGTTCACTTCGGCGATACCAGAGTACTGCTGATACTCGACCCGGAAAAGGATCACGTCGGTCTGCGCAGCACCGTGGCCGGATGGGTGGATTCTGTCGAGTGCGTACCGAACGGTGCCAGAGCTTTCGCGCGACTGATATCCGCGGCGCAAAGCGGGCGCGGCTTCCACGTCATTCTCGTTGCCAAGAACTCTCTCGCCATGGATGCCATCGAGTTTGCCTCTGCCGTTCGCAACGATTCATCGCTGCAGGATGTTTCCCTGCTCTACGTGGGCTCTGCTCTGGACGGTCATGGGGACGAAGAACTCGCAAGAGCAGGGTATACATCCCGCCTGCACGTCCCCGTCGACAAGATCCTTCTTTTCAATGCACTGCACGCAGCCAGTGTGCAACCGGCGCCAATCCCGACTGCTCGGGTAACGAGGCTCATCGACCATTACGCTAGAGATGGCAAAGCCAGCGACGAAATTCTGCTGGCGGACGACAACACGATTAATCAGAAGGTCATTACGGTGATTTTGAGTCGCGAGGGCTACCGCGTCACGAGCGTGCGAACCGGCCGGCAAGCGCTTGCCCAGCTGGAGGAGAACGACTACGCCGTAGCCATCGTCGATATGCATATGCCGGAAATGGGCGGAATCGAAGCGGCAAAGCTGTTTCGACTCGCGCGTATGGATCGATCGGACATGCCGTTCATCGTTCTAACGGCGAACGCCACGGTGGACGCGCTGAAGGAGTGCGAAGAGGCGGGCATGGACGCTTATCTGACCAAACCCATCGAGGCGGAGCAATTGATTCGGACGGTCTCTGCCGTACTCGCCCGGCGCAAGGGCACCAATGAAAAGGCCGATGAAAAGGATGTAGAAGGCTTCGACCAGGGTGGCTCGGAGAAACCACGGCTATCCCCTGCCCTTCGCTCCAGCGGTCCTGCTCTTGACCGCCATAAGCTCATGGCGTTGGAAAGACTGGGGGGCGGGCGCGATCTCGTTCAGGAACTGGCCAATAACTTCATCAGCGAAGCGCAGTTGGTCGTTAACCGCATGAGTCTCGCCTGGCAGAAAGACGACCGGGCCGGTCTCGAGCGTCAGGCCATAGCCCTCAAGGACGGCGCCGGCACTATCGGTGCAAATCCGCTGCGGGATCTGGCGAGTGATCTCGCGGCGTCTGCCGAGAATGACGCCTCACAGCGAACCGGCGACGTGGCGCGTATTCGATCCGAGTTGACTCGCGTGAAGGTCGAGTTGGACAGCTACCTGAGACAAAAGGGGCAAAATGCAGGCTAGACGAAGCGCTTCAGCACCAGCCCGGCGTTGTGGCCGCCAAATGCAAAAGACTGCGTCAATGCGCCATCCATGGTCGTCGACGTTGCTTCGCGGGCAAAATTCAGGTCCGTGAGCGGCTCGTCGAGATTATTGCAGGCATGGGTTCTCTGCTCCTTGAGGCTCATGACCGTCACGAGTGCTTCGATGGCACCACTTGCGCCGATGGTGTGACCGATTAGTGACTTCGTGGAATTGATGAGCACGTCACGGCCGAACACGCGACCGATAATCTCGGTCTCGATGGCGTCATTGGCCTGTGTACCGGTGCCGTGGGCATTTATATATTGTATGTCGGAGTGTGACATTTCGGCGTCGACCAGCGCAGCTCTCATCATGCGCTCTATCTGCACCCCATCTGGAGCGATACTCATGACGCTGTGAGCGTCGAAAGTTTCGGCGTAACCGGCGACCTCCGCCAGGATGGGCGCGCCCCGCCCCATGGCAGTATCGAGATCCTCGAGCATCAGAACGGCGGCACCACCCTGGGAGTACAGAAAGCCGGATCGATTGACGTCGAACGGCCGGTTAGCGCCATGCATGTCATCATAATTCCTCACCAGTGCCCTGGCGATGTCGAAGCCGTGAAATATTCCACCGTAGTAATCGTCCAGATACTCGCTACCACCCGAGATGGCAAAATCCACGGTACCGTCGCGCACCGCATGAAATGCGTGACCGATGGCGGCAGTGCCGGACGCGCAGGCGACACAGTAGGTGAGATTGGGCCCGTTGATGGAATACTTGAGGCCGATGTGGGCTGAAATCGCGTTCGGCATCAACATCGATACGACGAACGGATTGAATCGGCGTCCATGCTGCAACGACTCGAGCACGGTGAGAGCCTCCTGACGCGCCTCATCGTCTTCGGGCAATGTCGACAAGATCTCGCCGAGCTTCGCCTTCTGCGCACCCAGCACCTGGACGGTATAGTTGTCAAGAAAGCTGTTGGCGCCACCGATCCCCGTCCCCATGTAAACGCCGATCCGATGGGCATCCAGGCCGACGAGGTGATAGGAATTGGCGCGCTTGTCGACGAGCTCGGGTTCCAAGCCCGCGCTGGCCAGCGCTTGACGGGTAGCGTAACCCGCAATCAGAGAGGCAGGGTCGTTCTGTGCGACTTCGACGCGAGTCAGACCCATTTCATCCCGATCGATAGGATCGAGAGTCGCCCAGATGGAAGAATGGTAGTCCGCGTAACGCCACCAGTGCTCCGGGATCGGCGTGACGCTGCTCTGACCCTCTAGACAATTGCTCCAGAATCGATCCGGATCCGATCCGATTGAGCTGACGACACCGAGACCGGTGACGACGACGCGTCGACCTGCAGCCATTCAGCTCTGGCTCGCGACGGCGTTCCCGCCCAGTCTGCCCGAGATACATTCGACGATATCTCGAAGCGTTGCCAGGCCTTCGGTATCTTCCTCGGATATGGTGCCGCCGAACTCGTCCTCCAGGGCCATGAACAGAGACAGAAGATCCAGGGAGTCAGCACCCAGATCCTCAATCAGTGAAGAGTCGAGGGCAGGTGGTTCGCCCTCGATGGCGAGAACTTCCGTCACGACGGACAGAACACGCGCCTCGACACCTGATTGTTCCTCGCTTGAGACCATTTCCTGGTGACCCCCAACACGCCATTCGAAAACACACCGGTAACCGGCTGATTATGACCCGGGCCGTTCGCGGCGGGCAACAATACTACGTATGCGGCCCCGGCACGACAATGCCAGCCCGGACTACCGACCATTGATGGTTACACTTTCTTACATAGAATTACAATCAAATCAATGCATAAGGCAATAAAAGGAAGGAATATTGGAGCCAGGTTGGCAGACCCTGGTCTGACTCGAAAAGCTGCGAGACGGAATCAACCAACATCAAAAAACAACGCGAAAACGACTAATCAGCGGAGGCAACAATGAGCGACTTTTTGCAACAGACGCGCATAGAGCGACTAGCCGAAGATCCCACCCTGTTCGACCCCCGGTTTTCGGATTCCCTGACCCCCAGCCTCGGCGTCGGCCTCGGGGCCCATCAGATCGCCGAGGAACGCGAGGACAGCTTCGAAGCGCACTACGAGGCGCATTTTGACGCCGAGTTCGGCGCATTCTGGGCCAGACTGCGACCGGACAGCCCGAAACACTTCACGCCCGAGCTGGTTGCGGCTCTTCGGCAAGGCCAGATGCAGGTGGAGAGCCGCATCCGGGAGGAGCTGGACAGCGGCCGCGAGGACCGGCTCCGGTACCAGATCCTCAGTTCGCGCATCCCGGGAGTATTCAGCCTGGGTGGCGATTTGGCCCTGTTTCGAAGACTGATCCAGCGCCAGGACCGGGATGCACTGCTTCGCTACGCCTGCGCATGTATCGACCTCGTCTACACCAACGCGGTCAACTACAAGCTGCCGGTGATCACCATATCCCTCATTCAGGGACAGGCGCTGGGCGGCGGATTCGAAGCGGCCCTGGCCGCAAACGTGGTGGTGGCGGAAAAGCAGTGCAAGCTCGGGCTTCCGGAGGTGATGTTCAATATGTTTCCGGGCATGGGGGCCTATCAGCTCTTGACCCGGCGCCTGACGCCGGCGAGAGCCGAAGAGCTCATCCTGAGCGGGCGTACCTACAGCGCCGAAGAGCTGCACCAGATGGGGCTGATCGATGTGCTCGCCGAGCCTGGTGAGGGCGAGGCAGCGGTGATGCATTACATCAAGCGGCGTCACCGGCTGTTTCACGCCAATCAGGGATTGCGCAGCGCTATTCAGGCCGCATCACCACTGGATTACGGTGCACTCATCCGCGTCGCCGAAGTCTGGGTGAGCCAGGCCATGGGCCTGAAGGAGAGAGACCTGGAGTTGATGGACTACCTGGTGCGCGCTCAACAGCGCTTGCAGCAGTAGCTCACGCTATTCGAGGAGCACCGGAGTACCGACCGGCACGCGACGAAAGAGTTCGACCACGTCGCTGTTGCGCATGCGTATGCACCCGTGGGATCCCGGGGTACCCAGGACCACGTCGTCGGGGCAGCCGTGGATGTAGATGAAGCGACGCATCGTGTCGACGTTGCCGAGGCGATTGCGCCCGGGTTCGAGACCGCTCAGCCACAGAATTCGAGTGAGGATCCAGTCTCGATCGGGATACTGTGCGCGCAGGCGAGGGTTAAAAAGCTCGCCGGTAGCACGCCGGCCGACAAAAATGCTGCCTGGCGGCGCACCGTCGCCGATCTTGGCGCGCACCACGTGGCGCCCCCTGGGAGTGCATTCGCTTCCCATGCGCTCGCCGGGCCCGTTGCCGGCGGTGGATACCGGGACGTCTAAGAGGATCGCGTCACCGTTAACGAGACGCAGCCGCTGCTCCGGAAAGCTGACGGTGATGCGCAGGGTCTCGGAACTGTTCACTGTCGACCCTGCGCCAGATAACCGCGCGCCCAGTGAAGCGATTCCTCGGTGGTGGTGCTGGGCGCAAATTCACAGCTCACCCAACCCTCGTAGGCCATCTCATCGAGAGCCGCGAGAATGAAGGGGAAGTTGAGCTCGCCGGTGCCGGGCTCATGGCGGCCGGGATTGTCCGCGATCTGTACGTGGCGGATGCGCTCGCGGTGAGCCTCGAAGGTTTTCACGATGTCGCCCTGCATGATTTGAGTGTGGTAGACATCGAACTGCAAGAATAGATTGTCCGCGCCGACGGCGTCGATGACATCCATGGCCTGGGTGGCACGCGACAGATAGAAGCCCGGGCGATCACGGGTGTTGATAGGCTCGATCAGCAGATGCAGATCGGCGCACGCAAGGCGCTGGGCAGCATGCCCGAGGTTTTCGACAAAGGTATCGAAAAGTTTACTGGACGCGACTCCCGGCGGTGCGACACCGGCGAGACAGTTCAGCTGCCGACAACCGAGGGTCCGGGCACAATCGATGCCCTCCTCGACCCCATCCCGAAACTCCTGCCTGCGTGTTGGATCGCAGGCGATACCCGCTTCCCCGGCCTGCCAGTCGCCCGGGGGTAGATTGATCAGAACCATTTCCAGATCGTGCTCGCGCAGCCGCTCGGCCATCGCCTGCTTGTCATGCGCATAGGGATACTGGTGCTCGACGCCGCGGAAACCGGCCTTTGCGGCGGCTTCGAATCGGTCCAGTAATGCTGTTTCGGTGAACAGGTAGGTGAGATTTGCAGCGAGTCTCGGCATCACCGAGCAGAGCTAACCGCTGCCGCGCAGCTCGACGTAAAAGTCGTAGGCGGCCATCGCCAGCACGGTGCAGACGACGATCCAGAGCGCGATCTCGTTGATGAACATCAATACGATGCCCATGAACGCGATCAGGGCGACCAGGGATATCATGGCAAGTACCTTGTCCAGCATAGGTCGATTACCTCGCCACGTAACGGCCAAGCCAGCGCGCACTGCGCAGCAACCTGGAATCCCCGTTTCGCGCGCCGATCATCTGCACGCCGATGGGCATATCGGTGCTTCCCTGCAGAAGCGGCAGGCTCACGGCGGGCAATCCGACGAATGTCCACAGGCTGCAGAATATCGGACTGCCGGTGCTGTCGATGCCGGCGGGGGCTTCACCGGGAGCGGCCGGAGTGAGGATCGCATCGTAGCGATCGAAGATCTGCTCGAGGCCCGCGCCGAGGATCTGGATCATGTCCACGGCGCGATTGTAATCCATCGCGAGACAGCCCTGCCCTTCCTCGATCATCCCGCGCAGCACGTCGCTGAGCTTCTCGCCGCCGTTGTCGTAGAGCTGGCCGAGATTCTTCGCCAGATCCGCGCATAAGATGGTCCGGTGCCAACGCACGGCGTCGTCGAACAGCGCCGGCAGCTCCACCTCGTCGCACTGATCGCCCAGCGCCTCGACGAGCTCCGCGAGGCCATCACGGGTATCGTCCTCCACCTGATCCCACACGGGCGATTTCACGAAGGCGAAAATCGGTGGTAGTGGCGGCTCCTGACCAGCGATCTCCATCAGATTCTGGCGGGCGTGCAGGCTGGTATCGGGATCGCGCTCGTCGAAACCGAACAGGGGCTGCGCCGCCAGCGCCAGATCCTCCACCGAGCGGCCGAAGACCCCCACCGTGTCCAGTGGCCGGGACAATGCCAGCACACCGCTTCGGGATATTGCGCCGAAGCTCGGCTTGAATCCGTACACGCCGCAGAACGACGCCGGCCGGATGACCGATCCGTTGGTTTGACTACCGATGGCCAGGGGCACCATGTTGGTGGCCACCGCCGCCGCCGAGCCGCTGGACGAACCCCCGGGCGTGTGTGCCGGATCGTGGGGATTGGTGGTCTTGCCGGGGGCATACATGGCGAGCTCGGTGGTTACGGTCTTGCCCATGATGACGGCACCCGCCTCGCGCAATGCCACCACCGTGCGGGCATCCTGATTGGGCTGACGGGCGCTCATGAGTGGCGTGCCGCACTCGGTGGGCATGTCCCGGGTATCGAAGATGTCCTTGACCGCCACCGGCAGCCCGTGCAGGGCTCCGATGCCGGCGCCGTGGCCGCGCCGCTCGTCGGCATCGCGGGCCTGCTCCAGGGCGTATTCGGGATCGATGTGGGTCCAGGCCTGCACGGTGGGCTCCATCGCCTCAATCCGGTCCAGGCAGGCGCGAGTGAGCTCCTCGGATCGCAGCTCCCCGTCGCGAATACGGCGGGCTGCATCGCTGGCACTCAGCTCGGATGCGTCCATCGGCTCAATACCCGTAAATGACCCTGGGCAGCCACAGGGCGATGTCCGGGAAAATGTACAGCAGGAACATCGCCAGGAACACCATGGACAGGAACGGCAGCACGCCCTTGAATATGTCTATGAGCTGCACGTGGGGCGGCGCCACGCCTTTCAGATAGTAGGCGGCCATGGCCATGGGCGGGGTCAGGAACGATGTCTGCAGATTGAGCGCCACCAGAATGCCGAAGAACAGCGGGTCGATTTCGAACACCACCAGCATCGGCAGGAAGATGGGCACGAAGATGATGATGATCTCGCTCCACTCCAGGGGCCAGCCGAGCAGAAAAATGATGACCTGCGCCATGAGCAGGAACGCGAGCGGCGACAGACCCAGCCCCAGCACGAACTCCTGGATCACGGTGTGGCCACCCAGGTAGGAGAACACCGACGCGAAGGTCCAGGATCCGACGAACAGCCAGCACACCATGGCCGAGGTGCGCACGCTGAGATAAACGGATTCCTTCAACCGCTCCCACGTGAGGGCCCGATAGGCGGCCGCCAGCACCAGGCCGCCCAGCGCCCCGATGGCAGCGGCCTCGGACGGCGTCGCGAGACCGAACAGGATGGCGCCGAGCACCGACAGGATGAGGAATGCCAGGGGAAAGAACGACGTCACCATCATCATCAGGATTTTCATGCGGGAAACGTCCGCGATATCTTCTTCGCGGACCTTCGGCGCCAGACTGGGGTTCAGATACGCGCGCCCGATGACATATATGACGTAGAGCCCGGCGAGCATGAAGCCGGGCAAGATGGCACCGGCGTAAAGGCGTACCACCGACACGTTGGATGTGGCGGCGTAGACGATCAGCATGATGCTGGGCGGGATCAGGATCCCCAGGCAGCCGCCGGCACAGATGACGCCGGCGGCAAAGCTCGTGTTGTAGCGTGCTTTCAGCATGGCCGGAAATGCCAGCAGCCCCATCAGGGTAACGACCGCGCCGATGATGCCGGTGGCGGTGGCAAACATGGCACAGGTGCCGAGTGCCGCGATGGCCATGGAGCCCGGCATGCGCCGCAGCGCTATCTGCAGGGTACTGAACAGCCGATCGACGATATTGGCCCGTTCCACGATGTAGCCCATGAACAGGAACAGGGGCACCGCCGTGAGCACATCGTTCGCCATCACGGAATAGGTCTGGTTGACCAGCAGGTCGAAAATCCGGTTGTCGAGGAGCGACTGCATGCGCTCGGGGTCGTAGTAGGCGTAGTAACCGAAGCCGACACCCATGCCCATCAGCGTGAAAGCGATGGGGAAACCCAGCAGGATGGTCAGCACGAAAATGCTGAGCATCATGACCGCCACCATCGGATCAGTCATTTGGTGTCATCCTCGACGATCTCGTCGATGTCCTGTCGCGCCTCCGGTTCATCCTGGAACTGGTGCTGCATCAGGAGCTCCATCTCTTCCACGTCTTCGAGATGGGCCGGCCATTCTCCGCTGCGAAGACACAGGATGCAGCGGCACACTTGCGCCGCGCCCTGCAACAGCAGCAATCCCCCGGCGATGGGAATGATGGTCTTGAACTGGAAGATCGGAACGTTGGCGGGGCTCATGACGCTGACTTCCCCGTAGAACCAGGATTCGTTCGCGTACTCCATGCCGGCGAAAACCAGCGCCAGAATACCCGGAAAAAAGAACAGGAAATAAAGAACCATCTCGACGGTGGCCTGGATCCGGGGTTTCCACAGCCGGTAGAGCACATCGCCGCGCACGTGGCCGTCCCGGGCCAGGGTGTGGGCGCCGGCCATCATGAACAGCGCGCCATACATCATGTAGCTGATGTCGAAGGCCCAGGACGTGGGATCGCCCAGCACGTAACGCACGAAGACCTCGTAGCTCACGCCGAAGGTCATAATGAGAATGCACCACGCAAAAGCCTTGCCGGCCCATGCGGTGACCTTATCGACGAACAGGATGAAGCCCATCATCTCCGGCACCCCGGTTCCCCGAGACTGTGGTGTCGAATAAACGAAGGGGCGGCGCACCTGCGCCGCCCCCATTCACGAAAGCACTCTTCGCTCGGCTAGAAGCTGAGCGTGCCGGGGAAGTAGTGCTCGTAGGCGAGCTTGTAGTCGGCCGCGTTCGTGATGTCGTAGAACGCCACGCGATGCGACCACTCCTTCTGGCTCTTGACCACCTTGGCGAAGAACGGATCCTTCTCCAGCTTCGCGAGCACTGTGTCCCAGGACTTGAGCTGGGCATCCATGATCGACTGGTCCGTGCGGTACACGTTGACCCCGTGCTCATTGATGAGCTTCTGCAGGTCGATGGAGTACTGGTTCATGGCCCAGCCGTAGTTGGCGGTGTTGGCCGCCTCGGCCGCGTACTCGAGGATCGCCTGGTGCTCCTTCGGCAGTGACTCGAACTTGTCCTTGTTGAAGATGATCTCGAAGAACTCGGCCGCCTGGTGATAGCTGCCCATGTGGTAGTGCTTGGACACGTCCTGGGCGCCGAACTGACTGTCGGCGGTGGGGTTGTTGAACTCGAAGGCCTCGATGACACCGCGTTCCAGAGCCGGCACGATCTCGCCGCCCGGAAGCTGAGTCACCTTGAGCCCCATGCCCTGCATGATGTCCGTGGCCAGACCCACGGTGCGGTACTTGATGCCCTTCATCTGCTCCGCGGATGTGATGTGCTTTTTGAACCATCCCAGCGGCTGGGTGGGCATGGGCATGGCGAAGAAGCCGACTAGATTGAGCTTCAGCTTGTTCTGCACCAGCTCTTTGTACAGCTCCTTGCCGCCGCCGAAGTGGATCCATGCCAAGATCTGCGGCGCGTTGCAGCCGAACACCGGGCCCGTGCCGAACAGCGACGCCGCCTTGTTCTTGCCGTACCAGTAGGCCGTCACCGTATGCGCACCGTCGAGCACGCCCTTGTTGCAGGCATCCTGCACCTGAAAGGCCTTGACCACGGCGCCGGAGGGCAGGTAGTCGATCTTCAAGCGCCCACCGGACATCTCCTCGACGCGCTTCGTATACTGCTTGGCCATGGTCGTGAACGGGCTGCCGGAGCCCCAGGATCCCTGCATCTTCAGGGTCGTGGTCTGGGCCACGGAGACCATCGGGAAACCGACGGTTGCGGCGCCGGCAGCGCCCACGGCACCTACCTTCAGGAACTTGCGGCGGCCGGTCTTGGGCTTGGCCGTTACTTCGCTGGTAACATTTTTCTTGGTCATTTCAACTCCTCCTTACAGGATTAACGCGGAATACACCGGGCCATCACGATTCCCGTGGACCCCATGTGATCGGATGGTAAGCATTTATTTTCATTCACTTGCGCAGCCACGGGGCAATTATGAGCACCGAGTCGTGGCAGTCCGCCTGGGCCTAGGGCTCTCGACGGATTCTTGTATGCGATATACCAGGAGTTTAAAGAGGCTTACCCGCCTTGTACAGCACCGGCGGGCCTTCACGCCACGCGATCCCCCGGCTCCCGGCCGGCGAAAATCGCGTCCAGGTTGTCCAACGCCCGGAAACCCATGGCATCGCGGGTCTCCCGGGTAGCGCTGCCGATATGCGGCAGCAGGAAAGTATTGTCGAGTTCCCGGTAGCCCGGGTGGATGTCCGGCTCGTCGTTGAAGACGTCGAGACCGGCCGCCGCCACCTGGCCCGAGCGCAACGCCTCCTGCAGAGCCTCGTCGTCGATGAGGGCGCCGCGGGCGCTATTGACCACAATCACCCCCGGGCGCAGCAACCGGATGCGCTCGGCGTCGATGAGATTCCGCGTTGTCGGCGTCGCCGGGCAATGCAGGGAGAGCACGTCGCAGGCGGCCAGCAGGGTCTCGAGACGCTCATGGTAGACCGCACCCTGCTCGATCTCGGCGGGAATGCGCCGGCGATTATGGTAGTGAATGCGCATCCGGAAGCCGCGGGCGCGTCGGGCCGTCACCTGGCCGGCGCGGCCCATGCCGATGACGCCCAGGGTTTTTCCCGTGATCTGCGTGCCCACCATGAAGGCCGGGCTCCACAGCCGCCACTGCCGGGCGCGGATCAGGCGATCGCCCTCCGCGGCCCGCCGGGCGGCGCCCAGCATCAGCAGCACGGCGATCTCGGCGGTGGCGTCGCTGAGCACGTCCGGGGTGTTGGTGACGATGATACCTCGAGACTTCGCGGCCTCCAGATCCACATGATCGACGCCGACGGAGAAGTTCGCGATGGCCTTGATGCTTGCTGGTAAACCCGCAATAGCTGCGGCGTCCAGATGCTCGGAGTGACACGGCAGCAGCGCGTCGGCACCATCGGCGAGATCGATCAGCTCATCGGTGGAGTAGACATGATCGTCCATATTGAACAGCGGCTCATAGTCGCGGCGAAGGCGCGACTCGACGGCCTCGGGCAATTTGCGCGTGACCACGACTTTTCGCTTCGAGCCCATGAACGTATACTGCAATGAATATCAATACGGGGGCAACATGACGCATTGGATTCGCTTCCGACACGATGGCACCACCGGCTTCGGTATCATCGAAAATAACCGAATCGCCGTGCACGAAGGCGATATGTTTGACGCGCCTACTGCAACCGGTGAGCAGCTATCTCTGGATCAGGTTACACCGCTGGCACCCACGACCGCGGGCAAGATGCTCGCCCTGTGGAACAACTTTCACGCCCTGGCGGCAAAGCTGGATCAGGAAATTCCGCCCGAGCCACTGTATTTCATCAAGGCCGATGGTTCTTACCTAGGTACCGGTGAAGTCATCCGCAAACCGCCGTCCTATGACGGCAAGGTCGTGTTCGAGGGCGAGTTGGGAATCGTGATCGGCAGACAGTGCCGTGCTGTTTCAGAGTCGGACGCCGGCGATCACGTCTTCGGCTACACCTGCATCAACGACGTGACCGCTATCGAGCTCATCGGCAAGGACGCCACCTTCGCCCAGTGGACCCGCGCCAAGAGCTTCGACTCGTTCGGTGTCTTCGGCCCTGTCGTCGCCACCAAACTCGATCCTTCGACATTGTCCATCCGCACGGTGCTCAATGATCAGGAACGCCAGAACTATCCGGTAAGCGACATGATCTTTCCGCCGTTGAAAATCGTCAGCATGATTTCCCAAGACATGACCCTGCATGCGGGCGACGTCATCTGTTGCGGGACCTCCGTGGGTGTAGGCTCCATGAAGCCCGGAAGCACGATCGAGGTGACCATCGACGGCATCGGCACCCTGAGCAATCGATACGAGATCTGAACCCTGAGGAGCAAGCAATGAAAATCTGCGTGGTGGGCGCGGGCGCCATTGGCGGATTGCTCGCGGTGCGCCTGGCGCAAGCCGGTGAACAGGT
>Ga0255058_10001511_pt1 | contig 13084 bp, 13 predicted proteins | sample Cases_109_9_MG_FD_188637 | JGI IMG/M metagenome (GOLD analysis project Ga0255058, IMG submission 188637) | Seawater microbial communities from Amundsen Gulf, Northwest Territories, Canada - Cases_109_9 | ecosystem: Environmental > Aquatic > Marine > Gulf | place: Canada: Northwest Territories... | reverse complement strand
TTCGCACCGGTGGCGACTTCACCCAGGGCCGGATCGGACCCCAATACTCGCAGGGCTAATGGAGCAGAATTGGGGGGCACAGTATGATTGGTTCGGAGCTACTTTGTCTTCTCAAATTTCATAATTTCGACTTTTTCACTTCTAATTCTATCCTGCCACGTATTGAAACGTTTAGACCAAATATTCATCATATCATAGACTATGATTACTTCTTTCAAGTCTTTCGTGTCCGTATAGAAATGCTCAATCTCTGCGACTTCTCCAGGGTGAAGTTCTACCGGAGCAAGAAATGGTAGGCTGAGTATAACGGAAGAACCGTTGATTGTAGGTGTTGTTGACAAAGTAATGTGTAATTCTTTAGGCCGATCTTCGTAGAGGAATATCTCATGTTGCAAATTTCTAGTCAAAACTGTTATCGTTTTACGGCCCGTGTTTTTTACATAAATCAGCACCCTTAAATCATCCCTATCGTCCCCTGATGGATCGGTAACAATCAATGCTTTGGCGATTTCTAGATCACTATTTGATTCAGTTTCTTGAGTCACAAGTGAACCTGGGGACAGAATCAAGAATATGACTACAAGAATCATTTTATTTCTCATTATTCTCTCCTGACGGGCTGACCTGCCCCCACGAACGCTACCACAAGTTAAGTTAGTCCCGCCGCAAGCCTCATGAGCGTCCCTGGCCCCTGCAATGCGGGCCGCCTGATCCACGTTCGAGCGGGCCGGATCGCCTGCGGAGCGGGCGGTCGGTAGCCCAGCGAACTGTGCGGCCGGATCGTATTGTACTCCCTGCGCCATTGCTCCACCAAGACCTGAACCTCTCTGAGCCAATAGAAGATCTCCCGGGGAATCAGTTCGTCCTTGAACTTGCCGTTGAAGCTCTCGTTGTAGCCGTTCTCCCAGGGACTGCCCGGTGCGATGAACAGGGTCTGGACTCCTACTCGCTCCAGCCACTCCCGCACCACCTTCGAAGTGAACTCAGAGCCATTGTCCGAGCGCAGATGCTCGGGCGCTCCGCGGTCGGTCACGCCCTTGGTTTCTATACCTGGCGCTCCCTCACCGACGAGGGGCTCTCGAACAGGGATGCCGTGGAGCTCATGGTCGGGCTCGTGGCGGACGTGGCCGCCGAGCCGCGGAGGGTGTCGAACCCGGAATAGGGAGACGCTTCCGGAGTGAGTTCAGTCCGAAGGTGGCGGAAACGGACTCTCCCACGGGACATCGTAGGTGTCGGTTAGCATATTCATCATGTAACTGAAGAACCCAACCGCCAGGAGCTCATCGATCTCGCTGTCTGAAAAGCCCTCGTCTCTGAGCTGATCCTCAAAATCCCAGTCCGGATCCTCGACGCTCTTGGGATCGAGCGATGCGCGGGATACGATGTCGATCGCCACTGGAAACGAAGGTGGAAGATTGGCGGTACAGGCACCCCCGGAAAGCGCGACCAGATCGTCGTAGGTCAGCGTGGGATCGAGATTCAGTGCCGCGTGCCCGTGCAGCGACGTGCAGTACTCGTTGCCGGCGTTGATCGAGATCTTGAACAGGATCAGTTGTTTCAGTAGTGTCGGGATCTCGCCTTCGATCACCGTCTCCCTGAGCATCGACCAAACCGCACGGAGTGCGTGCGGGTTGTGGCCAAGGGCCTTGAGGAAGTTGAGAACCGCAGGTGAGCCCATAGTGTCCATGATCTCGTCGTAAACGGCCCGAACCTCGGGTGACGCGTCTTCATATTCAACCTGAGTACTGCGTTTCATGGCTCCCCTCGCTCTACTGTTCAGACGGATGACACTCATCCATCAAAGTGTCTCTTCTGGCTATACGGTCTTCAAGTACTCGTGCACGAAGCTGATGGCCGTCGATCCCTGTCCGACCGCCGAGGCTACTCGACGCATGACTCCATGACGCACGTCACCGGCAGCAAATATCCCCGGAACACTGGTCTCCATGAGATAGGGGTCTCTCTTGGGCTTCCACCCGGCGGGTCGTTTGCCATTGACGAACAGATCGGGCCCGGTGAGGACAAACCCGGCTGAGCTCAATTCGATCAGATCTCCCAGCATCTCCGTATGGGGTGACGCACCGATAAACACGAACAACGCCGGGGTCGGTTCCCGTCGAGCTTCGCCGGTTTCACGATGACGAATCGTAATCGCTTCGAGTCGTTCACTGCCGTGAACCTCGACGACCTCTTCTCCCAACTGTACGTCGATGTTGTCACGCCTCTCGATCTGATCGATCAAATATCTGGACATGCTCTTGTCCAGGGATCCACGGACCAGCATCGAGACCTGGTCGGCGTACTGCGCTAGAAAAACAGCCCCTTGGCCAGCCGAGTTGGCTCCACCTATCACAAATACGTGCTCGCCCTTGTAGTTGACCGCCTCGGTTCGTGCGGCGCCGTAGTAGACGCCGGCTCCCGTCACGGACTTGATTCCCGGTACAGCGAGCTCTCGAACAGACACTCCGGTCGAGATGACCAGCGCTTTGCATGCAAGCTCGGAACCATCGGCAAGCGTCACCACGCGATAGGGATCGCGGAGGTCGATGCTGACGACTTTCTGGGCCGACAAAATCTCAGCACCGAAGCGGGAAGCCTGCGCCGCCGCACGTCGGGCCAGGTCGGCGCCGCTGACCCCCTTGGGGAACCCGAGATAGTTCTCGATCCTCGCACTGGTTCCGGCCTGACCACCCGGTGTCTCCCTTTCGATGAGGAGGGTGTGGAGGCCTTCCGAGGCACCATAGAGAGCCGCGGCCAGTCCGGCGGGCCCGGCTCCGACAACGATCAGATCGTAGAAAGGCCTGGTCGCCTGCGTCCGGAGTCCCGCTTTCTCGGCCACCTCGGTCAGGCTCGGCTCGATCAGCACGCTCCCGTCAGGAAAGAACACGACCGGCAGCCGGTAAGTCGCCTCATTCGCGTGCTCGACCAATGCACGCGCCTCGGCGTCGCGCTCGATGTCGAGGAACTGGTAAGGTATCTGGCTTCGCGCCAGGAAATCTTTGATGGCGTGCGATCCGGCCGACCATAACGTGCCCGCCACTCGGATGCCGTCGTATGGAACGGTCGCCGTAGCTGTCCAGTCGCTGATCAGGTCGTCCAGAACTGGGTAGAGGTTCTCCTCGGCTGGCGTCCAGGGCTTCATTAGGTAGTGGTCGAGCCCGACCGTGTTGATCGCGGAGATCGCCGCTTCAGTATCCGCGTACGCGGTGAGCAGCACCTTTCGCGCCTCTGGATAGATCCCGCGGGCCTCGGCCAGAAACTCGGTGCCACTCATCTCGGGCATCCGCTGGTCGACAAGAAATAGCGCTATCGCGTCATTACGTTGCTTGAGCCGGTGAACGGTCTCCAGCCCCTCGGCTCCAGAGCTCGCCTTGATGATCCGATACTCCTTGCGGAAGTGCCGTTTGAGGTCACGCTCAACCGCATTGCGCACATGTTCTTCGTCGTCGACGGTCATGATGATGGGTTTGGACATTTCGTTGTTTCGTTGCGAGTTGACAGTCCAGCAAGCTAGGACGGATCGGCGATTGGGAGCTTCACCTTGAAGCGCGTCGCTCCCGGCTTCGACTCTACCGAGATCTGCCCATGATGCTTCTCTACGACAATGCCATGGCTGATGTTGAGGCCCAGACCCGTGCCCTCTCCCGGAGCCTTCGTGGTGTAGAACGGATCGAAGATCTCTTGCTGAGCCTCGATTGGAATCCCTGGTCCGCTGTCGGCAACCTCGATGACGACCCAATTGTCGTCCTCATACGTTTTCAGCTCGAGCGCGCCCTTGCCGCCCATCGCACTGATCGCATTGTCGATGAGGTTGGTCCAGACCTGATTGAGCTCACTGCCGTAGCCCTGAATGCGAGGCAGATCCGCTGCGTAGTCGAGACTGACTTTGATTCCGTCTCGTAGCTTGCTGCTCAACATGACAAGAGTGTCGTTCAGCCCCTCGCGCACGTCGACCGATTGAACGGGGGCCTGATCCATATAGGAATATCCTTTGAGGGCCTTGACGATCTCCGCGATTCGCCTGGCCCCGTGACCGATCTCCTCGAGCAGCGTGTAAGCCGTAAACTGACTGCCAAAGTAGTCGATCACGATCGGCGCCACCGCAGGGTCGAAACTCTTGGTCAGATCCTCCAGTTCGGAAGTGCACAGGCCCATCGCCACGAGCGTCGACGCATGCTCCCACGGCTCTTCGATGCCGTTGCGGTCGAGCCACTCCTCCACTTCTTGTTCGAGATCGCTGCGGGCAAGCGGGTCGAGCGAGCGTGGCTTCTTCGCTCGCGCCTTGGCCTCCTTCTCGAGCTCAGCGATGACTTCGCGCTGTTCGCTCGAAAGACCCGCTGCGCCAAGCGCGAACTGGGCGCTCTCGAGACGGGCAATCGAAGTCCTGAGCTGCTCTGCCCCCTGCCTGGCTATTGCCGCAGGATTGTTGAGCTCATGTGCCATGCCCGCGCTCAGCCGGCCGAGAGTCGCCAGCCTCTCGCTCTGACGCAACATGACCTCCTGCTGGAGGTATGCCTGCTCGAGATCCCGAAGCTTCTGCTGCTCCCACAGCACGTGCACCTTGCTGTGGAAGAAGCCGCACACCATCGAAAGGCATTTGATATCGAGATCGGTGAAAGGCTTGCGTCGCCTGAAGAACAGGTAGAGAGCCTGAGTCTTGCCGCTTTCGACAAGGGTGTTCACCGAGATCTGCTCGAGATCGTCCTTTTGAAGATGTGCAGGGAGTTGCTGCAGGGCCTCATGCATCGCTTCGCCGCCAAGGACGCGTGTCTTGCGGTCGCGCCAAAGCGTCGCCTCAAAGCCGGACAGGGCGGCTGGGGTGGTGCGCATGACTTCTGCACCACCTCTATACCCGTCGACGACAATGGCGATCGGCTCCGGCCCTTCGGTGTCCTCCGGGTCACCGTCGAAACAGACGTAGCGCCACGAGTAGACGTCTGCGATGTATTTGAGCCTGCGGGCCAAAGCCTCACCGACAGTCTCGATGTCGCTCGCCGCGTTGATTACACCGGCCAATTCGAAGAGCGCCTCGTATCGCGACACCTTCGAAAGGAGATCCTGCGTCGAGGATCGCGAGTTTGCCGAGTGGTCGTTCATCGCGATCTTGCCTGAAGACTCTGCAGTTGAGCATCCCTCCGTCAGTCGAATTAGGGCGAGTATCCACGAGAACATAATGGGGCTGGATACGGTGGCTCCCCAAGAAAAACGTTTGGGGATTGAGCGTCAACCGCAAGCGAGGGTGGGAGGAAGCGAAGGGGCAGGGATTCGCGTGGCCTGACCCCCTAAAACGAGACCGACGGCGGAGTTAGCATGGCGGTCGATCGGACCGATGGGGAGGAGGTCACGGATGGAGAGGAAGCGCTACACTCCGGAGCATGAGATCGGCGCTCTACCGCGCTCAATCCGCGCACCCCCACCCTCCTACCGGGGCGAACCTTCCGTCGTGCCAGAGACGAAGCGAGAGACCCGTCATAGGCCCGGTCCAAGGTAGGAGCTGGGGGAGATGTTCGGTCTGTGGCGTAGGAGTGACTTCCAGTGCCCGGCGTGAACCGAGCGCTGTCTTCTCTCGCATCGCGTAATGTTTTGCCCCCGGCCGGCAAATACTAAGTGAAGCCAATGGAGGGGAACGCGCTCCGGACCATTCAACGGGCTTCCCTGCCCAATGTGGGGCGCAAGCCGGGGCGCCGTCCCCTGGTCCCTTGAGACTAGGTGCCTAATACCTGGCACCCACTCGCCGCCGTGCGAGCAGCGTTAGATGTGAGAAGGGGCAGCCCGCGAAAGCCGCCCCTTTTTTTTCAGTGTTCTGAGTTCCTCTCTACCCCCACTTCACACCAAGCTCCGCAAGGCCCGCCTTCTCCAGGTCATCGGGCGTCATGCAGATTCGGAACTCGACTCTCGCATCGAAGTGGAGAAACCATGGCTCAGCGAACCGAGGGATGTCCGAGGGAGAGGCAACGTCGATCACCACAACGCCTCCTCGCCTGCCGTCTCGCTCAGAGAAATACACCGCCTCAGGTTGCGCGTCCCCAAGTATGCTCTGGATCTTCGCTCCAACCGTCCCGTCCCGTACCGCAGCGTTGAACTTCTCCACTGGCAGGTCCAGGTGCATGAGCATTCGCATGGCGGGTATCCTCCTCTTCGTGGGGTCGAATCGTGGCAGCACCCCACAGTACACAATCTGAACCTGAATACGTAGGCCGCAGGCTCCTGACCGGCAGGTTGTCGGGCCACAAAGCGAAGCGCCATGTGAGTCACTTCTAGGTACACATTCGCTCCGCAGCTGCGGGAATCCCAGGAGGCGTCGCTGACATTCGGAGCATGAGACCGCCCCTCTCCCGCGCTCAGCCTATGCACCCCCACCCTCCACCGGGGCCTTCCCCCGGTCATGCCAGAGACTCAGCGAGAGACCCGTCATAGGCCCGGTCCACGGTGGGAGTTGCGGGGGGTGTTGGTCTGTGGCGTGCGGCGGTGCTTTGAATTAGGGCTAGGTACAAGCCAATCCACCTGATCCATCGCCACGAAGCTCAATACCAGACCCCGTAAGCGGCTCGGGTTCCTTACCCCGGAGGAGTGCCATGCAAATCCATAGGCGGTGTTGCACTTCAAACTTGAAGCCAAGTAGTACTGTGGCCCGACCATGGCACAATCGGAATGGTAGTTAGGCCACAGGGCGTGACCGGGCTGTAGGCAGAACGTCAACAGCCGCGTTGCGCGGGCTCCGGCCACTCGTCCCGAGCGAGGAAGAGCCAGTCGGTGTGCTCTTCGTCGACGAGGTCGTTGACATAGCTCACCGGTACGACTTCGACAACTGCGAACGCCGCGCGTAACGCGTCCACGAACGGAGAGCTCTCCGCGTACGACCAGACGGCCAGCATCCCGCCTGCAGCCAGGTGGCGCTTGGCGCGCATGAGTCCGGACCGCGTGTAGAACGACTGGTTGCCGACTCCGAGATGATCTTCTGGAGAATGGTCCACGTCGATGATCACGAGGTCCCACCGTTCGACAACCTGCCCGTCGAGCATCGCGTACCCGTCACCTTGGCGCACGCTAAAACGCGCATCGCCAAGTAGTTCTGAGGAGAGCGGCACCAGGCCTTCGCTCAAGAACCCGACCACCGCAGGGAGGAGTTCGATCACTTCGACGCGCTCCACACGTACGGATCGCAACAACTCGGCTGCGGTGTAACCAAGGCCTAGCCCGGCGACGAGAACGGACAGGTCGTCGCCGGGGTGGCGCGCCAACGCCTCAGTCGCCAGGGCTCGTTCTGATACCGTGTTGTAGCTGCTCATCAGCAGTTGGTGGTCGAGGGTGATCTCGGTAATCACGGTGCCCGGCCGAGAGAGGAGTTCGCGCCGGCGCAAGCACAGATCACCAAGGCGTGTCGTTTCGTAGGCGAGGATCTCGAAATTGGAGCTGCTCATCGGCACTGGTCAGCTGTCGTCGGCGTAGGTCTCATCGGTCCAATGTTGGGTTTGAGGACCTGCGTCGCTCCTCAGGCAATACCTAACGGATTGGTGTTTCAGCTGCGACCCGCGCTGGTCGACCGCCTGGGATAGAGATTGGCTCCGAGTAGGCAGCCCAAGCAACCAGCTCAATGCCGCCAGCTGCTAACACTTGTTAGAGAGCCGCTTATCGTAGCTTGCTCTCCACGAGGCCTAGGACGCGCCTGGCGATGTCCTCTGCCCCGGTCACACGTTCAATCGCCCTAATCGACGAGTTCATCCGCTCTTCCACTGCGTTCTCGAAGCGCATCGACCGAAGCAGCTCCGGGTAGCGCCGCGCGAATCGGCTCTCGCTTAGGTCCACGCCCTCGTACCTCGGGTGAACGTTGACGTCGAGCGTCACGACAGGGACAAAGTCCCAAAGGAATGGCAAGAGGCGTTGATCCATCTGTCTGAACGCATCGCGCTCCTCCTCGCGAAGGTCCGCGATGGCTGTCGACCAGCGCGCCAATTCGCGACGCAACGTCGCGCTCTCCAATAGCTCGATTCGGCCCGAGGCGATCAGCGCGTCGTACGTAGCGGTAACGGGGAAGACCTTGGGGTAGGCTATCAAGGCCATGACTAGCGTGTCCATGGCCACATCCGAGACGATCTGGTTGGCCTCGGGGCCCGTCATGGCGAGCACTCGCACCGACGCGTCTCGGACCTCGGCGTGCTTTGACATGACCGAGGCGAGCCGTTCGCGGTTTTCGACGAAGTCGTCCTTCAGAGCTTGCAGGGCCTCCGCCTCAGCACGTCGCTCCGCCCGCTCACTCCACCCCGCCTCTATGCCAAATGCGAGGAGAATGCTGAGGACGATGAGAACACCCTCCGCCGATACCCTCCCCCATCGCCAGCGCCTGTCGCTCATAGATCTCCACAAAGTAGCGGCTCTCTAACGGATTTGTGTTTCAGCTGCGCGCCACCATGGCTGCAACTCTCGCCCCAAATGTATGCCGCGTCAGCTGCTAACGCTTGTTAGCTAGCGCGCCGCGTCGGGAGTCCACGCCGCTTTCACTTCCACCAAGATGATGCGAACCCGCGTCTCACCCACATTCTCTGCGTAGTGCAAGCCAAGCGCATCCATCCAGGCTGCGTTGCCAACTACCTCTTCGGTTAGAAAGGACTCACCGTTCTGCGTGGTGATTCGGAGGGTGCCAGGGGACACGACGTATGAGAGTTTCGGTGGGTGGGTGTGCCACTCGTCTCTCTCCCCAGGATCCAGTGCATACTCCACGACCCGGACGTGCTCGTTCTCGAGGAGTATCGTGAATTGGTCCGGGGATATGACAACCGGATCGGTCTCCTGCGGCTCCTGCGCAAGTGTGGACACGGGTAAGGCAAGGAAGAGGTACACCAAAATCGTTGAGGGTCGGAGGGACATTCCGCGGCCTGCCTCTCTCTCGGTGGTGTGTTGACGATTGTCGACATCTGGCTGCCAAGCGTCTTGCGCTAGCTAACTCTTATTCGATGGCCGAACTGCCCGATGGATTCACGGGCCTGGCACGACCTAAAGCGAAATCCGCTGGCTCGAAAGATCATAGCCGGATACTCATCACGCCACAGTCACGGACGAGCGATGCCCAGGTGCGTCCCGACGGCGCGAACCCCTGTACCCCAGTTTGTACCCTGACTATCGGTACTTAGAGGGACTCAGGAGGACTTAGAAGGAAAGCTCACAGAAGTAAGTCCGACTGAGAAGGACTCTTACGGACTTAGAGGGACTTACAGGGACAACTCAGATCGGTCTCGAAAACCGGCGCACCCTCCCTTACGACACGCCTCAGACGGACGTGAAAGAGCCCCGGTCGGGGGCCACCAAAGCGAAGCGCCCGGCGTGAACCGGGCGTGCGGTACGAACTGTGACGTTTACAGTGACGTTGCTGACCGCACCCCACCGTTGCTCACCGCGCTTGACGCGCCGTTTATCGCTGGTTTCGGCGCCTCACCGGCGCTGGCTGGCGCGGGATTACGGATTCCTAATCCGAAGGTCGCGTGTTCGAGTCACGCCGGGGTCATTCTTCTAACTGCTTCTAATCCAATCCGTTATGGGATTGCCCTTGAGGCGTGGGAAGCCTGCGTGAGGGCATGTGAGTCACTTGTAGACACACATTCGCTCCGCAGCTGTGAGGTTCTGTGGAGGCGTCGCTGACATTCGGAGCATGAGATCGCCGCTCTCTCAGACGCTCAGCCTACGCGCCCCCACCCTCCACCGGGACCAACCTTCGGTCGTGCCAGAGACGAAGCGAGAGACCCGTCATAGGCCCGGTCTTCGGTCGGAGTCGGGGGGAGCTGTTGGGTTGGCTGGGACCTCGGATGCCTTAGCTGGCTGCACTCGACCCAGGAGGTCTCCGGCAAACCCGGGGCGGTTCAAAACAGGAGGGCCGCGCTGATCATCGCGCTTCCGACGAGACGTGTCTTCATTTTCAGGCTCCGGATTGGTGCGGCGCCAGCCGCTGCCGGGATAAGTTGAGAGGAATCGAGAAACGAACCGACCGCGTCCGGAGGCGAGCATGTCCGATATTCCCCTGAATCGCACTGAACCTACCCCTGCCGATCCGACCAGTTCCTCGGGTGTGCCCGCCGGCTGGGCCCGGCGCGAAGTCCTGAAGACGCTTGCCGTGGCGGGAGTTGGAGGCGGCGTGTTCGTCCGGGCGGTGACTGCGCTGGCCCACGAGTCGGGCGAGGTCACGCCGGAGATGATCCGTGCGGCGGAATGGATCTCGGGCGTCGAGTTCACCGAAGACGAGCGTGCACTGATGGTGGACGGAGTGGCCGAGGCGCTCGAGGGCTACGAGGCCCTTCGAGCGGTGCCGCTCGACAATGCGGTGGCCCCGGCCCTCCGGTTCGACGCGGTGCCGCCGGGGCAGATGAGAGGTTGTGCTCCACCGGCCGCGACGAATCTCATGCCGCGAAGGGCCCGGCGCGAGCGGCAGGTCTCGCGACCTGAGTCAGGCGAAGACCTGGCCTTCTTGACCGTGGCCGAGCTCGGGAGCCTCCTCCGCGAGCGCCAGGTGTCGTCCGAGGAGCTGACACGCCTGTACCTGGATCGTCTCGAGCGTTTCGATCCCGTCCTGAGGTGCGTTATCACCCTGACTCCGGATCTCGCACTGGAGCAGGCCCGCCGCGCCGACCGGGACATCTCTTCCGGTCGGTACCTGGGACCGCTGCACGGGATCCCATGGGGCGCCAAGGACCTGATCTCTGTGCCCGGACATCCCACCACGTGGGGGGCGGCTCCCTACCGCGACCAGGTTCGAAAGGAACGCGCGACCGTCGTGAGCCGCCTCGAGGCCGCCGGCGCGGTACTCGTCGCGAAGCTGTCGCTCGGTGCTCTGGCCTGGGGAGATGTGTGGTTCGGCGGGACCACGAAGAACCCATGGAACACGGAGCAGGGCTCGAGCGGCTCGTCCGCTGGTCCCGCCGCGGCGACTGCGGCAGGGCTCGTAGGCTTCGCGATCGGCACCGAGACGTTGGGCAGCATCATTTCGCCCAGCGCACGGTGTGGAGTAACGGGCCTCCGGCCAACGTTCGGCCGGGTCAGTCGATATGGAGCCATGGCCCTGTCGTGGAGCATGGACAAGATCGGCCCGATGTGCCGATCGGCGGAGGATTGCGCTCTCGTGTTCCGGGAACTCCACGGAAGCGACGGGCTCGACCAGGCCGCCGTGGACGCTCCATTCGAATGGCCTCCCGCCCGGCGAGCCAGTGAAGTGAGGCTCGGGTTCGTGCCGGAGCTGTTCGAGGACCCTGACGAGCCGGACACGGCCGAGATGTCGGAGGAAGAAGCGGCCACGGCTCGCGTCGAGTGGCGACGCGAGCTGGAGGCCCGCGAGAACGATCGCCGGGTCCTCGAGGAGCTGCGCGGCCTCGGCTACCGTCTCATCCCTGTGAAGCTGCCGGACTCGTATCCGATTCCCCCGCTCGGGCTCATCCTCACCGCCGAGGCGAGCGCCGCGTTCGACGAGCTCACGCGAAGCGGGCGGGATGATCTCCTGGTCCGCCAGATCGACAACGCCTGGCCCAACGTGTTCCGGCAGGGTCAGTTGATCCCCGCCGTCGAGTACGTGCGGGCCAACCGGATCCGGTCGCTGGTGATGCAGGAGATGGACGAGGCCATGGCCGACGTGGACGTCTTCGTGACCCCGAGCTTCGGGGGGGACCAGCTTCTGATGACTAACCTCACGGGCCACCCGGCGATCGGCCTCCCGAACGGTCACCGGTCGGACGACGGCACACCCACGAGCATCACGTTCGTCGGGCGACTGTTCGCTGAAACCGACCTGCTGAACGTCGCCTCGAGGTGGCAGGAGGAGACCGGGTACCACAGGAAGCGACCGACTATCTGACCCCTCGTAGCGCTCTTTCAGCGGGCGCAAGGCGGTCTGCGGGCCGGCGGCTTCCGGACTACCGCCTATGCCGTGGAAGCAGCCAGTACAGGGAGTGCGGCCCGCCCCGTTGCACCTGCTACGGCATGCAGATCAGCCCCGACCCCGGAGAGCCTGGCCCGAACCAGGCTTCCGGGCTCAACGGCACCCTGGACGCGTACCCGCAGATAGTCCCCGGTGAGTCCACTGTTGTCAGTCTCGACCGCGACCAGTGCCGGATTTCCCGCACGACTGGAAGCGTACGCGAACCCTTTGTGTACTCCGATCTCCCGGAGTTCCCGCGACCTTTCGGCAGCCACGGGAGCCGGCACCGGGTCGGCCAGGTCGGCCGCGGCAACGGATCGTGCCGCCTCCAGCACGATCCTTCTTCCCTCATCTGACCTGACCCCCTGAAACGAGACCGATCGCAGAGTGAGTGTTGTGGTCGGTCGGGACTCGAGGAAAGGGGTTAGAGATGGGTCAGAAGCGGTACACGGCGGAGCAGATCATCGGCAAGCTGCCGTGCCCGAGATCGCCGCTCTGAGGCGCACGATCTACGCACCCCCACCCTCCACCGGGACCAACCTTCCGTCGTGCCAGAGACGAAACGAGAGAGCGTGAGACGCCTGGGGTCGTTACAGCATCCCCTGTATCAACGCCTCACTCGTGCTCCCGGACTGCGAAGACCAGGGCGGCCACGTCGGGAGGCCTGGCCTCTGCGCTGCCCTCAAGCGCGATAGGAACCTGGATCAGGCCGGACGCCTCCCACTGCTCCATGAGGTCCCACATCAGTTCATGGTACGCCACCACTAGCGCCTGGCTGTGGCTGCGGAAACCGAAGCGACTGACCAGGTTCGCAGGGGCAAGTCTCTCAAGAGCTGAGTCCGCTATCTGGTCCGCCAGAGCTGTCGCGGCCTCGTAGAGAATGTTGCCCGGCTGCTCGTCGATCACAGGGATGGTTAACCGACCATCCTCGCTTACGAGGTCGAACCGAGCCAGCTTCTCTCGGACTTCGTTCGGCACGACCCGACTCTCCGCTACCAGAGTTTCGACGATGGCTCCCTGTGCACCCCAGTCGAACATGAGCTCTCCCATGAGGGGAATCGCAGGCTCGCTCCAGTTGACCTTGAGTGCGACACCGGAATCCGAGATCGAGTTCGTCCCACTCGCGGTATCCGTCCGTGGCGGCGACACCCCCCACACCTCCCCACTCCAGAAGGGTCTCTCCTCCGTTAT
>Ga0255058_10001510_pt1 | contig 13095 bp, 8 predicted proteins | sample Cases_109_9_MG_FD_188637 | JGI IMG/M metagenome (GOLD analysis project Ga0255058, IMG submission 188637) | Seawater microbial communities from Amundsen Gulf, Northwest Territories, Canada - Cases_109_9 | ecosystem: Environmental > Aquatic > Marine > Gulf | place: Canada: Northwest Territories... | reverse complement strand
CAATAAGTAGAGGGGGGAGAAGCGACGAACGTTTCCGACCTGGTTTCCGGGTCAGGGTCGTAGCAAAAGGGAAACGCTAAGAGGGGAGGAGGCGCTATGCACCGTCCGACATCAAGATTCGCCAGCGTTGTGTTCTTGGTCCATCTCCTCGCCCTGTCCTCCCCCGCCCTTGCCCAGTGCCTCGACGTGGACGGCGACGGGTTCTTCCGGGAGTTCTGCGGAGCTCAAAACGACTGCAATGATGCCGATCCGCTGGTGTTTCCCGGCGCAGCGGAGATCTGCGATGGTCGCGACAACGACTGCGACGGGCCGGTCGACAACGACCCGGTGTGCAGCCGCAGCTGCGATTCGCCGGATCTAGTGGCCGGGGTTCGGCCGGGCATCATGGCCAGGTTTGGCAGTTCCCTGGTATGGACCGGATCGAACTACGGTGCGTCGTGGGAGCAATTCAGGAGTGAGCCGCCGGGTAGTTTCGTGATGTTCGCTCGCCTTGACACCTCGGGGAACATCATCGGCGTTCCCATCGAGGTGGACGCGGGGCAAGTTCCATCGCTCCTCTGGACCGGGTCGGAGTACGGCCTGGCCTGGGAAGACACGAGTGGCGCGAACAGGCAGGTTAGCTTTCTCCGGCTGGACGCGTCGGGGACACCCATCGGCACCCCAGTGAACATCAGCCCGACTCCTGAACGCTCGGATCAGCCTTCCCTCGTGTGGACCGGTTCGGAATACGGCCTCACCTGGACCGAGTGGCTGGTCCCCCGGGAGGGCCGCTTTGCCCGCATGGACGCATCAGGAAACCAGATCGGCGGCCACGTGACGCTCCCCTTCATCGGTGTCAAACTCGTCTGGTCGGGCTCCGCGTACGGCGCACTGGCCGGAAACAAGTTCGCTCGCCTCGATGTCTCGGGAAACATTATCGGCGGCATTTTGCCCACGCCATTTGTGCCCGAGGAGATTGTCTGGACCGGAACCGAATACGCGCTCGCCGGGAGAGCGGGGGGAGAAGTTGCCTTCAGTCGCCTCGATGCCGTGGGCAACCCCACCGGAGAGTTGGTCGAGATATTGGTGGGTCCGAATCCCGGTAGAGTCCACATGGCCGGGACCGGATCGGAGTACGGCTTGGTCTGGACCCAGGTGGATGGAGCTCAACGCAGCGCCTTCTTCCTCCGTCTCGATGCTTCGGGCAACAGGATCGGAAACGATCTACGGCTCTCGGACTGCTCCGATGGCCTGTGCGACCCGCCCCCGCTCAACATTCCGCGACCGTCCATCGCGTGGACGGGGACGGAATACGGCGCGATGTTCTTCGATTTCATGGTCATAGGCTGCAATTGCGTTGATCCGGACGGCGACGGATCGAGCCAGTGCCGCGACTGCGACGAGACGAATCCAGCCGTGTTCCCGGGCGCACCCGAGGAATGCGACGGGTTGAACAACGACTGCGACGATCCGGCCTGGCCCGCGTTTCCCGCCGCGGAGGTCAACGACGGCGACGGCGACGGTTTCGCGAACGCTTGCGATAATTGTCCCGTCGATCCCAACCCGCAACAGAACGACGGCGACCTGGACGGTCTGGGCGACCTCTGCGACGCATGCCCCCTGGACGCCGACAACAACCTTGACGGTGACGGCCTTTGCGGCGATGTCGACAATTGCCCGGCGATCGTCAACGACGACCAGACCGACGTTGAGGGCGACGGGGTCGGCGACGTCTGCGACAACTGCTTCGATCAGCCCAATGCGGACCAGCTGGACGGCGACGGCGACGGGCTGGGCGACGTCTGCGATCCCTGTCCGGCAGATCCCGGAAACGATGCCGATGGCGACGGGCTGTGTGGCGACGTCGACAACTGTCCTACCATTCCCAACGTCGGCCAGGCGGACGGCGACCTCGACGGCGTGGGCAACGCCTGCGATAACTGCGTGGTCGATCCCAATTCGACCCAGGAGGATGCCGATGGCGACGGGCTGGGCGATGCCTGTGACGGCTGTACCGATCAGGACGGCGACAGCATCGGCGATCCCGGCTTTCCGCTGAACGCCTGCGGCGTGGACAACTGCCCGGCCGCTCCCAACGTGAACCAGTCAGACGACGACTCGGACGGAATCGGCAACGTATGCGATCTCTGTCCTGCCGACCCGGACAACGACGTCGACGGAGACGCGGTCTGCGGGCAGATCGACAACTGTCCGCTGGACTCCAACGTCGATCAAACCGACGCCGACCAGGACGGTGCAGGCGACGCCTGCGACGCCGATGACGACAACGACGGCGAGCCGGACGCCACCGACAACTGCCCGTTCGTTCCCAACGCGGTGCAGGCCGATGCGGATCTCGACCAGTTGGGCGATGCATGTGACAACTGTCCCGGCACCATCAATCCTGCACAGGCGAACCGCGACGGCGACCTGGTCGGAGATCAGTGCGATCCCTGCCCCGACGATCCCGGAAACGACCAAGATATGGACGGTCTCTGCGCCGACGCAGACAACTGTCGGACGGTCGCCAACGCCGACCAGTCGGATATCGACCAGGATCTCTTCGGGGATGTTTGCGACAACTGTCCCACGGTGGCCAACTCGCAGCTTGACGCGGACGTCGATACGGTCGGCGACCCGTGCGACAACTGTTTCCTGGTCCCCAATCTCTCGCAGCTGGATTCCAATGGAGACGGGGAAGGCGACGTCTGCGATCTCAACGACAATCTGATCTACATCACGTTCTCGAACCCGGACTTCGTTGACTGGCAGGAGGAAGTCCCGTTCACGGCATGGAACTCCTACCGCGGTGATCTGGACACGCTGAAGAGCACCGGCGTCTACACCCAGCTTCCAGGCTCGAACCCGCTCGCCGGACAACAGTGCGGCCTGACCGTGCCGTTCGTGCAGGACCTTGATGTTCCGGACCCCGGCCAGGTCGCCTTCTTCCTGACCACCGGGATCGCGGTAAACGGTTCGGAGCGCCCCCTCGGCCCCGACAGCTCGGGAACGCAGCGGCCGAACAGCAATCCGTGTCCGTGAGACGTATGAAGGATTTCGTTTCTGACCTGGTGTTCGGGCCAGGGTCGAAGTAATAAGGGGATCATCCGAAGTAGAGGAGCCCATGTCGAGCTTCCAGAGGAACGCGCGGCTCGATGAGCGGCTGGTTGTACTGGCCCTTGCTGGAGTGCTGCTCAGCTGTCTGCACAGCCCGGCCCAAGCCACACACTTGGACCCCGCGCCCCCCAGGGGCTTGATCGTGGCCAACACTCTGCTCTCCGACAACGGTGACGACGACGGCTACGCCGACACGAACGAGACGGTGGAAATGCGTCTCACTGTGCGAAATCTGAGCGGCGGCGAGTTGCCGAAAGTGATTGCCCTCCTCGAGACCCAAGACCCGAAGATCGAGTGCATCACGGTACCGATGATCGAGATCGGCCCACTTCTTAACGGTGAGACCAGGTCGACGGATCCGTTCGTGTTCAAGGTGGCCGGTGTTGATCGAACGACTCCCGACGAGGTGTTCTCCGTGACGTTCGATCTGGTGATCGCAACGGCCGACGACACCCAACTCGCCACGAATCCGACGATCACACTCGACTTGGATCTGGACATCAGCGACGGCTCCGGCCCTACGACGTTCTTCGAGGGATTCGAGAACGGTGACTTCGGGACCTTCACGACAATGCACCTGGATGAGGGCCTCGGCGGAACAGCAACCGACGGCTCGGACAACGTCAACTCTGACGGCTATCGATGTCAGTATGCCGATCCCGATTGGATGAACTCCAACGTCTACAACACGCTGAGCGGCTTCCAGTGTTACCTCGGAGTGACCAACGCACCCGACGCGTACTACTGGCAGACGACGGTCGATCGAGCGTACTCCGGCACACACTCTCTGTACTTTGGCATTCCGCTACCGATGCCGCTGGACTTCACAACCCCCTTGTCGCAACTTGACGCCATTCGGTCAATCGACCCGATCAACCTGGGCTGGAGAAGGCGCTGTGCAATCACGACCGCACAGAGTTGCGACAGTGACGCGGAGTGCCCGCTGGGCGAAACCTGCATGCAACCGGTATCGCAGGTCAACATCAAGCACCAGGTCAGTCTATTCGATTCCAGAAGCGGAGAAATGGGAGCAGGTAATTCGTTCGACCGCGGAGTCGTTCACGCCCAACTGGCGGATGCCTTGGGGTTGCCAGTAGGTGACTGGATCAAGATCCAGCCACATGTGAACGCCTACGATCAAACCGGCACCACGGGGTTTTTCAACTGTTTTTTTGATCCGATTGATGACGGCAACGATGAGGACTCTTTCTTCGATCCTGCTGATCCCTTACGTCGATTCGGTCCTTCCTCGACGTGTTTTCCGGAATTGACGTTCGTCTACCTGGGCGACACCGACAGTCCGTTCGACGGGGGCAACATCGGTAATGCCACAGACGGTCCGGGACTGGAGGGCTCCTTGGGTGTGGGCACGTGGGTCGAGTCGGTGTTTGACCTCGATCGATTTCGCGGTCGCCGTGTGCGCCTGCGGTTTGTAGAGACCGGCCTCAATGGAAATCATACTACCGATTACACTGATCTCGGTTGGTCGGGTGTCGCCTTTGACGATGGCTGGTGGATCGACGACGTACAGGTTTCCAACACACTCGTGAGCCCGGCGACCGTCAGCGTGGACACGAAGGACAATAGCCTGCTTCCCGGTCTGGACAACATCGACGGCGACGGTGTGGTCTGCGACAACTGTCCGCTGGTGCCGAATCCCGCTCAATTGGACAGCGACGGCGATCTCATTGGGGATGCCTGCGACGCTTGTCCTCTGGAGTTCGTGAACGACCAGGATGGCGATGGGTTGTGCTGCCCGGATGACAACTGCTGCACGATCGCGAACCCTTCGCAGTTCGACCAGGATGCTGATGCCGTGGGCGACGTATGCGACAACTGCCTGTCCGATCCCAACGCCGCCCAGGGGGACGCTGACCTAGACGGGCAGGGCGATACCTGCGATGCCTGCCCCAACGACGTGGCGAACGACATCGATGGCGACGGCCAATGTGGGGACGTGGACAACTGTCCCTCGACCGCCAATCCTGCCCAGATCAATGCGGACGGTGATGCGCTTGGCGATACTTGCGACAATTGCCCAGGCGTAGCAAATGACAACCAAGTCGATCTGGACGCAGATTCACTCGGAGATGCCTGCGACAATTGCCCCGCCGACCACAATCCCCAGCAACTGGACCGCAACTCGGACGGCGAGGGGGATCTCTGTGACCTCAACGACGGCTTGATCTACATCACGTTCTCAGCTACAGACACCGTTGACTGGCAGGAGGACGTGCCGTTCGTCCTCTGGAACTCTTACCGTGGCGACCTCGCCGTACTGAAGAGCACAGGTGTCTACACCCAGGCGGTGGGTTCAAACGCGCTGGCCGCGCAGGTCTGCGGGCTGATCGATCCGTTCGTGCAGGATCTGTTGATACCTGCACCTGGTGCAACCGCGCTTTATCTCACGACCGGCGTGACGAGCACGGGTTCCGAGCGTCCCCTTGGCCCCGACAGCTCGGGAACGCAGCGGCCGAACAGCAATCCGTGTCCGTGATGCCACCGGCTGCAATCCCACCGCATTAGTCCCATTCGCCGTTTCGGCTTCGATCAGCGCGGGAGTAGACTAGGGCCACGCCAAGGGGCCGGCCCGCAGCTGAAAACAACGTAGCCAGAACTGAATTAATGCGATCCAGGGGGAGAAATACCATGTGGGTTCTCAGGAATTCCACGACCGTTTGTCTGCTGATTGCCGCCTCGGCCCCGGCCGGAGCGGGGTCTGCGTGCCAGGCCGGCCCCGGCCTGTTCGACTACGGACCGCAGCGCGAGGACGCCCAGGCCGAGTGGCTGGCGATCGAGCTTACCGGCGAGCTTCGCGCACCAGACGCCGAGTACGAGCGCATCCACCGCGATCTGGAAACTGCCCGCGACCTCGTTCCGTACCTGCGCTCTCTCGACATTTTTCTGAACTTCGCCGCCGACCAACTGATTGTCAACGTGGATCCGGGAATGCCCCAAGCGGACTACGCGGCCTTGAACGCCTACTATCAGGTGATCGACGAGAGCCCCCAATGCGAGAGTTGCGACGCGACCCGGCTCCGGTTCTGTGACATCCTGAACGTGCCGTTGATCGTGCCGGAGTACGAGGCGCTGGCGGAGGTCGTGTACGTGGAACTCAGCGGCATTGACGGCGATGGCGACCACATTTTTCTTACGACGATGGGATCGACGTATCGATACCGCTTCGTCGAGGGTACCGGGGACTGCCCCAGCGGTTGCACTTGCGGAAGGGAATGGACGATTGACGTCGACGAGGCGGGCGCACCGTCGCTGATCTCCTACTTTTCCTACCCCGGTTGCGAATTCCCGGACACCCCATGCTGCCTTTCGGACGACAGCTGTCTCGTCGCGTCGATGGGTGCGTGCTGGAACATGGGCGGTGCGCTGCTGCCCGCGGGCGCAGGCTGCCCCGGTGCGTTCGACGCCGATGCCGATGGCTTGCTCTGTGACAACTGCCCGACGACGGCCAACCCGGACCAGGCTGACGAGGACTCCGATCGCATAGGCGACGCCTGCGACAACTGCCTGGACGACACCGTCAACGATCCCGACGGGGACGGTCTGTGCGCGGTGATCGACAACTGCCCGCTGGCCGTCAACGTCGATCAGGCCGATGGCGACCTCGACGGTTTCGGGGATGTGTGTGACACCTGCCCCGGCGTGCCGAACCCGCAATCCAACATGGACATCGACGGGGACGGACTCGGCGACGAATGCGACAACTGTCCCGACCTTCGCAATCCCGTCCAGCTCGACCGGGACACGGATGGCGAGGGGGATCTCTGTGACCTCAACGACAACCTGATCTACATCACGTTTTCAAACGCCGACACCGTGGACTGGCAGGAGGAATTGCCATTCGTGTTATGGAACTCCTATCGCGGCGACCTCGCCGTACTGAAGAGCACAGGTGTCTACACCCAGGCGGTAGGTTCGAACCCGCTGGCCGCGCAGGTGTGCGGGCTGATTGATCCGTTCGTGCAGGATCTGTTGATACCCGCACCTGGTTCGACCGCGTTTTACCTCACGACTGGCGTGACGAGCACCGGCTCCGAGCGTCCCCTCGGCCCCGACAGCTCGGGAACGCAGCGGCCGAACAGCAATCCGTGTCCGTGATGGCGGCTCTGTGAGATACAATCGTCATGGTAAGGGCCGCGCCAGGCCGGCCCGCAGCTTAAGGCAACGTTGGACGGACAAAGCAAGAGTGAAACGCCTGAACCGATCTGGCCGAACCGGTTCCCTCTGGAGAGGGATCTCTCTCCTTGTACTCGCTCTTACCAGCAATCTTCACATCTCGATGGCACAGTCCGAGCGTCATAGTGTGGAGTACGAAGTGATCGTCGAAGGAGTCTCCGGCGTTGCGCCGCTTTTTACGGGCTGCTCACTAGAGGAGCTGAAGTTCTCTGGTGAATTGCACTTCCGCTCGCCGGGCGTGCCAAAACGCCCGCTGTTGGACGCGAGATACTCGGCCGACAACGGCTGGGATGAGCCCAAAACGGGACGGATTCGCGTGTTAGATGACGGGACATTTGAGATGGTGGTCCCGGTGTGGAATCATGTGAACTCCACACGGCACAAAGATGAGTACGAGTACTCCGCGGGCCGCGCTCGTGTAACGATTTCCGCGCCTGGCTGCAAGAGTCGAACGTTCACAGTGGGACACAAGTGGAAGCCGAAGGTGATAGTGCTCAAGTGTTCACACCGTCAGGATTGATGGTCCAGGTGTCGTGAACGACCGGGGACATCGTTGACAGATTAGTCCAGGTACATCCTTTACAGAGTCCTCCTCCTTGTTCTGTTCCCGAGCGCATCCTTGATCGTGAAGGTGCGTTCATCCATCTGTCCGAGCCGGACCCGCCCGAAGTATACGTCCCATTTGCCATCGTCGACTTCTTCGAGGCCTACGTATTGTTCTTGCAACGTGTGAGAGATCGGTTGTCCCTCCCATTTAATGTATCCGGGGCGATTTCAGGGACGACGGCTGCCATTCTCCCGAGCGGTTGACCGCGACCGAGGAATGGCATGAAGCTCACGCTAGCTGTTTTGCGCGCCGTTCTCCCAGCAAAATCCCGTCACGGGCGCAGACGGTCCGAGTAAACGCACGTCACCACAGCCAACTCAACAGGACAGGCCGAATGGCAGAGCGGCTAGGCAGCCAGCCGTGCATACCGATGATGCAGCCCGCGAACCATCGGGAACTCGACAATCTTCCCTTGGTCCGGCGACTCCACCTTCCTCGGTGCCGGGGAGTCCTTCTCCAGCGATAAGTGCGTCCTGCACCCGTGATAGTAGGCGAGATAATCTCGAAGAATCCGGCGCAAGTGATTCTCGCCAACGACGATCACATGGTCGATGCAGTCTCGGCGCAGGGTTCCGATCAGGCGCTCGACGTAAGGATTTTGCCAAGGGGATCGCGGAGCCGATTTCACTTCCTCGATGCCCATGTGATCGACACGGCTGGTGAACTCGTGACCGTAGATGCCGTCGCGATCACGGAGGAGATACCGAGGTGCGGTGTCCCAGGGAAATGCTTCGACGATTTGCTGTGCGGTCCATGTCGCACCGGGAGACTCGGTCACGTTGAAATGGATCACCCGTCTTCTGTCGTGGGCGAGGACGACAAAGACGAACAGCACGTTGAACGTCACCGTGGGTACGGTGAAGAAATCGGTGGAGACGAGGTCCTTCACATGGTTGTTGAGAAACGCTCGCCACGATGGTGACGGTGGCTTGCGATGACGGACCATGTACTTGGAGACCGCCGCCTGTGAAATCTCGATGCCGAGCTTGAGCAGCTCGCCATGAACCCTTGGCGCTCCCCAGAGGCGATTGGCCTGCGATATCCTGCGTATGAGTCGCCGAACTTCGGAGGGGACTGCCGGTCGCCCGTGGCCCTTTCGCCGACTCTTCCAGGTCCAGTACAGCCTGAAGCCCTTCCGGTGCCATCGAACGACGGTATCGGGCTTCACCAGGGTCAGGGTCTTGGCCCAATCGTTCCAAGTCTTGGACAGGAGCACCCAGAAGACCCGATCGCTCTTCCTTAGGCGCGGACGCTTGACGGAACGCTGAAGGACGACAATCTGCTGCCGCAGCGCGAGATTCTCAAGGGCGAGCTTGCGGTGGGTTCCCAGGACGGAGAACAGGGTTCTGAACAGCGTTGAGATCATGAGGGCTATCGTGGACCGGTTCAGGTGTAAACTCAACGTATTCAACGAGGACGGGGTTTACAGAAGGGACAGCCCCTTCCGCGGCGACAACAGTCTCTCGATCTTGACCTCGATCATTCGCGATACGCCGGGTCGGGTTTCCGATTCGGCGCCGGATCTTCCGGGGATCTTCGATCGCGCCGTCGCGCGATGCCTGTCGAAGGATCCGAACGAGCGTTACGAAACCGCGGCGGGGTTGCGGCACGACCTACGGGCCCTTGCCGGAACCGCGGGCACGATCCCTGTGACGCGCAGCCGTCGCCGGCTGTGGACGGCAACGGCTGGCCTGGCGGCCTCTCGGGTTAGCATCGGACGACTTGGTCGTCTGGTACGTCTGGTTGGGGTGACCCGAGTTGACATAGCACCCATGGTCGGACGCTGGATCTTCAAGAACGTGGATAGATTTGATGGCTCTTCGGGATTCTGTGTGGGTCCGATGAGATCTGTTGTCTCTGAGGGATGGGCTGAGCGGGAACCGGAGACGACTTTTCCGGCTTCAATCGAGGCTCTGGGGTCTGTACAGTGTTGCGATGCAAGATCGAACTCTGTATGCGCGACTTCTCGGGATCGAAGATCCGTGGCGAGTGACGAACGTAACGCTTCGCTTGGATGAAGAGCAGGCGGTTGTCGTGTCCGTGGAGATGGATGCGAGAGCGATGCTCCGCTGCCCGCAGTGTCAGAGCCAAGGCTCACGCTACGACGCACGAAAGCGGCGTTGGCGTCATCTGGACACCATGCAATATCGCACCGTACTCGTGGCGGAGATTCCCCGGGTTCGGTGTGACGAGCACGGGATCTTGCAGATCGCCGTTCCGTGGTCGGATCCTGGCTCCCGGTTTACAGCGCTCTTCGAAGCACTTGTGATCGACTGGCTGAAGGAAGCCAGTTTTTCTGCAGTGGCGCGGCAGCTTTCTCTGAGCTGGGATCAGGTCGCTGGGATCCAGGATCGAGCCGTTTGCCGAGGTCTGGCACGGAGGGAGAAGCAGCGGCCACGTAACATCGGCGTGGACGAGACGTCATTTCGCAAGCGCTACGAGTACATCACGCTGGTCAACGATCTCGATCGAGACCGCGTGCTTTGGATTGGCGAGGATCGCAAGAAACAGACGCTTGGTGCTTTCTACGCGGAGTTGGGTCAGGAAGGCTGCGCGAGACTGGAATCGGTTGCAATGGACATGTGGGCACCCTACATCGCTTCAACTCGCGAGCACGTCCCAGATGCCGATCGAAAGATCGTGTTCGACAAGTTCCACATCGCACTACATCTCGGCCGAGCCGTGGACCAGGTGAGACGGGCAGAGAATCGAGAGCTCGTTGGCCAAGGAGATGATCGTTTGAAAAAGACGAAGTACCTGTGGCTCACAAATCCAGATCGAATGAGTTCAGCGCGATGGCATGGCTTTGCGTCGCTGCGCGATAGTCGACTGCGCGTAGCTCGAGCTTGGGCGATCAAGGAGTCCGCCATGCTGCTCTGGGGATACGTTCGTCGTGGCTGGGCCAAGCGGGCATGGAAGGGCTGGTACGACTGGGCGATCCGTTCTCGCCTGGAGCCGATCAAGCGCGTGGCACGGTTGATCAAGTACTACTGGGATGGAGTGATCACTGCAGCGACGACCAACGTCACCAACGCGAGGAGTGAGGGGATGAATTCGAAGATCCAATGGATCAAGCGAATGGCCTGCGGTTACCGGAATCGGCAACGATTCCACAACGCCATCTACTTTCACCTCGGCGGCCTCGATCTCTACCCGGATTCTCTCAACTCGACCCACACGAAACCCTGAAGAGCCGATTTGATTACCCGCGTACCGGAATCTCCGATGGTTCTGGACACCCAGGCGGATACCTGTTTTGAACCTGTACAAAGGCCGGCAGAAGAATCGCGTGATTGTCAGCTACTCACCGCCGCCGCCCAGTTGCCAGCCGAGGGTGACCACCGCGTAGTCCGATTCCAGCTTGTTCGTCGCGTCCAGATCGTGAAGCCAGCTCGCCGACACGCTGGGCTTGCCGCTCCTCGGGATCCAGAGCAACGACGGGCCGACGCCGTAGGATTTCCCCTCGAACCCGCCGAGGATCGCTCCGTTTCCGCTGTCACCCTCGACCTGATCGTGATAGTAACCGTGAAAACCCAGGGCAAAGGTCTCGGAAAAGAACTGGTTGAACATGACATCGACGTGGAGCTCGTTGCCGGTCTCGTAGTCCGTATCGTCATTCTCTGTGTTGATCATGAGTCCCGTGACAAGCGAGTACTCGCGGCCGCGTTCCATATTGAGGTGTGTGAGAGCGAAGACCGTGTCGAAGCTCCAGTAGTTCCGCCCGAGATTGAGGTCGTTGTCGATGTCGTAGTCGCCAGTGGGCGTGATAACGAGCTCATAGAGATTGAAGTGCCAGTTGTTCTTGTTCCAGTAGAACGACGCGGGCAACAATGCGATGTCGCCCAACGCCGTCTCGCTCTCGTCGACCGCGACGCTCACGATCGGACCGACCAACTCAGACTCCAGCTCCACATAGCCGAGCGGCAGGAATGAGCCGACTGCGAAACGCCCTCCCAGTACCGGTTTGTCGAACGCGAACAGGATGGCGGACATGTTGATGTAGGCGAAAGTGTCCAAACCGGTGTTCACACGTCCTTGCAATACCGCTGCGTCTGCATCGGCGCTGTAGAACAGGTTGTAGTTGGCGTAGACCCAGCCGGGCTCCGGCGCGATGGCGACCGCGAAGTCGCCGTAGGTGCCTGGAAAGTAGTTGGTCGATGCACCCTCCCCGGCATGAGTCACAAGGCAAAGTGTGAATGTGACAACCGTGATCACCACGGCCGGTCGTATCCTGAGCCACCGCCTCAGGTCCATGCGGCCCTCTCCTGTATCAGGCCGAAGATCTCCGATCGACCGCGATGTCACCGCGAGGGTGGTTCGTAGGGATCCGGCGTGCCGGTCGGGATCGGGGGGTAATTTCTCAACGACGCTACGTGCTCTTCCAGCTGAGGCAGCCCCTTCCTCAGCACCCACGTATTCGGGAACAGAACGTTGTCCCGTTCGAAGGGGTCGTTGATGAGGTTGTAGACCCTCGGCATGGTGTATTCACGCAACACGCCGTTCCACCCGCTCTGCTCCTTGAAGTGAATCTTCCAGTCGCGCCATTTCACGCCGAAGACATCGTTGCCCATGTAGACGACGAAGCCGTCGCGCCCCGACTTTTCGCTCTTTCCCAGAAGGAAATCGGATATGTCGATGCCGTCGATGACGCGATCGTCGGGGACCTTTCCTCCGGCGATCTTGGCGAATGTCGGGAACAGGTCCATTTCGTGCACAATCTCGTCGCTCACACTCCCCGCCTCGATCTTGCCCGGCCAGCGAATGGCGAACGGGACGCGCAGGGCCCCTTCGTATCCCGTGAAGAGGCTCGAGCGCCACGGCCCCGCAGTGCCGTGGATGGCGGTCTCCACGGTCAAGGACGTCTCGCCGGAGCCAAGCGATTCCGGACCGTTGTCGGCCGTGAAGACCACGATCGTGTTTTCCGCAATGCCCAGGTCGGCGATGGTGTCGAGCAGCTCGCCGACATAGCTGTCGATCTGCATGAGGAGATCGCCCCAGCGTCCTTTTCCGGATTTCCCCTCGAAATCCGGATGAGGCATGGTCGGAAAATGCGTTGCCGTATAGGGCAGATAGACGAAGAAAGGCTTCCGGGCCGTGGCGCTCTTCTTCATGAAGTTGATGGCGCGATCGGTCAAGTCACGATCGATGAGCGGGCGATATTCCAAGTCATAGACCCGTGCTTTCTTCGGAGCGCTGCC
>Ga0255058_10001509_pt1 | contig 13098 bp, 8 predicted proteins | sample Cases_109_9_MG_FD_188637 | JGI IMG/M metagenome (GOLD analysis project Ga0255058, IMG submission 188637) | Seawater microbial communities from Amundsen Gulf, Northwest Territories, Canada - Cases_109_9 | ecosystem: Environmental > Aquatic > Marine > Gulf | place: Canada: Northwest Territories... | reverse complement strand
GGGGTAGGCGATAGTGCGAGGGCGGTGGGGTAGGCGATAGTGTGGGGGTGGTGGGGCGGGACAAATTAACGGGCCGCAGGCCCGACCGGGATCAACTACGCCGGGGAGTGGTAATGCGCTGGTTTTCACGCTTCTCGAGAGGGATCGGGGAACGGGCTGGACATCCCTCGGCGTCATCCTAGAGATAGCCGTCCCGCCCATGCAGCCCACCAAGTTACGCGGCGCCCGCACGAACAATCTTCGCTCCATCGACCTCGACATCGACCCTGGGACCTACCTGGCGATCGTGGGGCCTTCGGGGGCAGGGAAGTCTTCGTTGGCCTTTCGCACCCTCTACGCCGAGGGGCAGCGGCGCTACGTCGAAAGCTTCAGTGCGTATGCGCGGCAGTTTCTCGAGCGCCTTTCACGTCCCCCCGTCGACGAGCTCGACCCCGTCCCCGTCGGGATCGCGGTCGACCGTCAAGCCCCGGTCCGAACGAGCCGCTCGACCGTCGGGACGATGACCGAGATCGCCGACTATGCGAAGCACCTATGGGCCCATGCGGCTGAGCTGCATTGCCCAACCTGCGATGCAATCGTCCATCGTGACGCGCCGACTCGCGCCGCCCAGACGGTGATGCGGGAGCTGGCGGGGGAGAAGCTCCTCGTAACCTATCCGGTCGCGGTAGCGGACAAGGAGCACTTCCTCGGCGTCCGAGAGACGCTTCTGCGAGACGGGTATCGTCGCGTCAGGGTGAAGGGGGAAGTCTGTGACCTCGACGAGGTCAAGCCCAGCGACGTCACCAATGGAAGGAGCAGCACGCTCCACGTCGTCGCGGACCGTACCGTCGCGCGTGCACGAGATCAGGCTCGCCTCGTCGAGGCGATCGAGGTGGCGATGCGACGGGGCACGGGGCATGCCACCGTGTGGTCGGCCGGCGGAGAGGAGCGCGGCTTTTCCGAGGGGCTCCATTGCCCTACCTGCGACCGCTCCTTTAGACGGGCGACGCCGGGGTTGTTCAGCTTCAACAGCCCTATTGGGGCCTGCGAGACCTGCCGAGGGTTCGGACGAACGATCGAAATCGACCTCGACCGCGTGATCCCCGACTACGACCTCTCGGTCGAGGACGGCGCGATTCGGGCGTGGCTAGGCAAGGCCACCACCTGGGAGCGCAAAGAGCTCCGCAAGCAAGCCAAGAAGGCCGGTATCCGGTTGGATGTGCCGCTTCGTGATTGGAGTCCCGAACATATCGCGTGGTTGCTCGACGGCGACGAGCTCGGGTACCCGAAGGGCTGGTGGGGCATTCGAAGTTGGTTCGGGTGGATGGAGTCGCGCGCGTACAAGATGCACGTTCGTGTTTTCCTGTCTCGTTATCGAAAGTACGAGACCTGCACAGACTGCCATGGCACCCGGCTGAAGCCCGAGGCGCTCGCGTGGCGAATCGACGAACTCAGTTTGCCTGAGCTGTATTCGCTTCCAGCGTCGAATGCCCTTTCCTTTCTCGAGCGCCAGAAAAAGCGATTCGTGGGAGATCCCGGGGCGGCCCTGCTTTGGCGTGAGGCGATCGGACGCTTACGCGCACTGCACGAGGTCGGCCTCGGCTACCTTTCCCTCGATCGAACATCGAGGACTCTCTCCGGAGGAGAAACGCAACGAGTCGCACTGACGAGCGCCCTCGGCGCAACCCTCAACGGTGCCATGTTTGTATTGGATGAGCCGACCGTGGGGCTCCATCCACGAGATGTCGAACGGCTGCTTGGCGTCGTGCGGGCACTCTCCCAAGACGAAAACGTCGCCATCGTCGTCGAGCACGACCCCGAAATGATCCTCGGCGCGGATCGCATTATCGAGCTCGGACCGGGCGCAGGAGAGAACGGCGGTGAGATCGTCTTCGATGGCACCCCGGCTGCACTCCGTCGTGCTAATACCGCGACGGGAGCTGCTCTCAAGGGCAACGGTTCGGTCATGCGAGCAAGGCGCGAACCCAAGGGCTGGCTCGAGTTGAAAGGCGCGTCGGGGCACAATTTGCGTGGTGTCGACGTCTCGTTTCCGCTCGGGGTCATGACGTGCATCACCGGGGTGAGCGGCTCGGGGAAAAGCAGCCTCGTCCTCGAAACGCTGCTTCCCGCCCTTCAGAGGCAACTGGCCGTCAAGTCCGACCATGCGCCGCTCGAGCACACCACGCTGACCGGCTTCGAATCGCTAAAAGGCGTCGTCGGTGTCGATCAGGCACCGCTAGGCCGTACCTCGCGAGGCAACGCCGCAACCTATCTCAAAATTTGGGACGTGTTTCGGAAGCGCTTCACGGCGCGACCGCTGGCCAAGGAGAGGGACTACAAACCCGGATTCTTCTCGTTCAACGTCGAAGGCGGCCGTTGCGAGGCCTGTCGGGGCGATGGGGCCGAGACGGTTGAGATGCAGTTCTTGGCAGACGTGGTCTTCTCGTGCCCGGAATGCGGCGGGATGCGATTTGCCGGGCCGGTTCTGGACGTCGAGTACATGGGGCTCAACGTCGCTCAGGTCCTCCAGCTAACCGCGCACCAGGCTTCGGAGCGCTACGCAGACGACGCTTTGATCAAGCGTGCACTGGCGCCGCTTCTCGACGTGGGTCTCGGGTACCTTCGGCTAGGGCAGCCTTTGAACACGCTGTCTGGGGGAGAGGCGCAACGGCTCAAGCTCGCAGAAGCGCTGCTTCGCGCGACGCCAGAGTCCGTTCTGATCTTCGACGAGCCTACCGCGGGGCTTCATGCGAACGACATTCAGCCGTTGCTGGGGGTGCTAGATGCGCTCGTCGAACGGGGCGACACAGTGATCGTCGTCGAACATGACATGCTGGTCGCGGCCCACGCCGACTACGTGATCGACCTCGGGCCCGGCGCGGGGGCTGAGGGGGGTCGCCTCGTCGCGCGCGGCGTCCCCGAAGCGGTTGCCAAACGCAAACGTTCGCAGACCGCGCCGTATCTCGCCCGAGCGATCGGCGGCGAGCAGTCGACGAAGTCCAGACGCCCGCGAAAGAAGGCGGCTCCCGCGAGCAGTCGAGAGCAAAAGATAAACATCGTCGGCGCCCGAGAGCACAACCTCAAGAACGTCACCATTCAGATCCCGCGAGAGCAACTCGTCGTGCTCACGGGACCAAGTGGGAGCGGCAAGAGCACCCTGGCGTTCGATGTCCTGTTTGCGGAGGGACAGCGGCGCTACCTCGAGACCCTTTCGCCTTACGCACGGCAGTACATGCCCCAACTTCCTCGGCCGTCGGTCGATCAGGTCGTCGGAGTCCCGCCAAGTGTGTCACTAGAGCAGCGCCTGACCCGCGCAGGTGCCAACTCGACCGTGGCTACCGTGACCGAGGTCTCGCACTACCTGCGGCTCATTTGGGCGCGCATCGGAGTGCTTCATTGCGTCGACTGCCAGGTGCCGATCGCGGCCCGTCCGGCGGCCGAGCTGGTTCGCGACGTCCGAAGGACATTCGACGGCAAACGCGTGACGATCCTCGCGCCGGTCGTGCGGGGCAGAAAAGGGATCCATCGAGAGCTCCTCGCCAAGGCGCAGCGGGACGGCTACACCGAGGCGCGCATCGATGGTGAGCTCGAGACCCTCGAACCGGGGATGAAGGTCGATCGCTATGCCGAACACGACATCGAGCTCGTCGTGGGCAAGGCGCCGGTCAAGAGTCCCCAGTTGCTCGAGCTTCTCGACAAAGCGCTGGCCGTCGGGGGCGGTGCCGCATGGGTGGTCGCCGGGGACGAGCAGATGCAGCTTTCCAGCAAGCAAGCGTGCCCGAGTTGTGGGAGGGGCTACCCGGAGCTCGATCCGCGTTTCTTTTCCTTCAACACGCGCCAGGGGCAGTGTCCCGACTGCGAGGGGCGTGGCGAGATCGTCAAAAAGAAATGGCGCGGTCGACGCCGCAAGCGCGCGGAAGAGCGGCGCCTGTGCGATGCTTGTGATCAGACACGCCTTTCTCCCCTAGCGCGTGGGGTCACGGTGGGCGGCATGTCGATCACGACACTCTTTGACCAAAGCGTGTCCGAGGCGATCCAGACCCTTCGAGCCATGGAGCTGGAAGGGCGCGACGCGACCATCGCCAATACGCCGCTCCAAGAAGCCCAGAGGCGGCTGGCCTTTCTCGAAGAAGTTGGCCTCGGCTATCTCGGGCTTGGGCGCGCGGCCAACACATTGAGTGGCGGTGAAATGCAGCGCGTTCGGCTCGCCGCACAGCTGGGAAGTGGGCTGACCGGCGTTTTGTACGTGCTGGATGAACCGACGATCGGGCTTCACCCGCGCGATACCGGACGTCTCCTTGGGGCTCTCCGCGGGCTGGTCGACCGAGGGAACTCCGTTCTGGTGGTGGAACATGACGCGGACACGATCCGCGCAGCCGACCACGTGATCGACGTCGGGCCGGGCGGCGGCAAGCACGGCGGGACGCTCGTCTCTGAGGGGTCTCTCACCAGCATGCGGGACTCGGTAACCGCGGCCGCCCTAGCACGACCGCCGTCGATTCCTGATTCCCGGCGCCCCACCAAAGGCGCCTCTTGGATAGAGCTTTCCGGGGTGACCCACCACAACCTGACGGACGTCGACGTCCGTTTTCCGCTCGAACGTTTCGTAGCAGTCACAGGCGTGAGCGGGTCCGGAAAGAGCTCTCTCATCCGGGAGGTGCTCCTCCGGGCGACGCGCGAAGCGCTCGATCTCGTCAACGACGCGCCAGCCGGGCCGTTCCAGGAGATCGACGGATATCAGCCGCTCAATCGCGCTATCGAAGTGGACCAGAGCCCAATCGGACGCACACCGCGCTCTGTGCCCGCGACGTACATCGGGATTTGGAACCTCGTGCGCAAGCTCCTCGCGGGCACTGCGGAAGCCCGGGCTCGCGGATATGGCCCCAGTCGATTTTCGTTCAACGTCGAAGAGGGCCGATGCCCAGAATGCAAAGGGCGGGGTGCGATTCATGTCGAGATGGCTTTCCTTCCCGACGTCGACGTCCCTTGCGAAACTTGCAACGGCTTTCGATTCACCCCGGAAACGTTGGAGGTGAGGTGGCAAGGCTTGAACGCGGGCGAGCTTCTCGACCTCGAGGTGGCCGAAGCGGTCGAAGTGTTTTCTCCCGTGAAGGCGATTCGGGAGCCGTTGAAGTTGCTGGTCGACTTGGGACTCGGCTACCTGCACCTCGGCCAAGCTTCGAATACGTTGAGCGGTGGGGAAGCACAGCGCATCAAGCTGGTGTCGGAGCTGGCGGCAGGGCTCAACACGGGCCCGACGCTCTACGTCATGGACGAGCCCACGACCGGGCTCCACCGCGATGACGTCGACCGATTGCTCGCCGTCCTGCAACGCTTGGTGAACCGTGGCGACAGCGTCCTCGTCATCGAACACCACCCCGATGTGATGCTCGCCGCCGACTGGATAGTAGACCTCGGCCCGGAGGGCGGCTCGGGCGGCGGCCGCATCGTAGCGCAGGGCACCCCGGAAACCATCGCCAAGCGAAAGCGCAGTCACACGGGGCAGGTTCTACGGCGGGAGCTTCAATAGAGGCGCTTCGGTGCTCGTAGGACTCGGGATCTCTAAAGAGGAGCAACCATGACCACGCCAGAGCTAGATCCTTCGCACATCATGCAAGTCGGAACGGGTTTCTTCGGAGCGCGAACGCTTCTCTCGGCAGTCGAGCTCGAGCTCTTCACACATCTTGGAGCACACGAGCTCACCGGCGAAGCGATCCGAAAGCGGCTCGGGCTGCATCCGCGCGCGATCCCGGACTTTCCTGACGCGCTGCTCGCTTTGGGTTTCCTGCGGCGACAAGGGGAAGGCCCTGGGGCGCTGTACGAGAACACGGCCGAAACGGCGGCGTTCCTCGACAAGAACAGCCCTCAGTACATCGGCGGGATTCTCGAGATGGCGAGCAGCCGCCTCTACGGCTTCTGGGGAAGCCTCACCGAAGCGCTTCAAACCGGGAAGCCGCAAACCGAGGTCAAGGAAACGGGAGAATCGGTCTTCGCAAAGCTGTACGCGACCCCCGAACGGCTCGAGCAGTTCATGAATGCGATGGCGGGCGCCTCCGCGGGCAACTTCAAAGCCTTGGCCGAGAAGTTCGATTTCTCGAGGTACGAGACACTTTGCGACGCAGGGGGCGCCACCGGGCAGCTCGCATGCATGGTCGCCGCAGCAAACCCGCACATGCGATGCATCTCCGCCGATCTTCCCGAAGTCGAACCGATCGCCCAGAGGCGCATCCAGGGGGCGGGGTTGTCCGATCGCGTCAAGACGGCAGCCATCGATTTCTTTGCGGACCCGCTCCCACGAGCAGACGTCATGACGATGGGCATGATCCTTCACGATTGGAATCTCGAAAAGAAGAAGCATCTCATCAAACTGGCCTACGACGCTCTGCCGCCCGGGGGTGCGTTCATAGTGGTCGAAGCGCTCATCGACGATGCTCGCCGCGAGAACGCCTTCGGCCTCTTGATGTCCCTCAACATGCTCGTCGAGCATGGCGAGGCGTTCGATTTCACCGGTGCGGACTTCGAGTCCTGGTGCAGCGAGGCGGGCTTCACGCGCTTCGACGTCATTCCGCTGGCCGGGCCGTCTTCTGCCGCGGTAGCGTACAAGCCCGAGTAGCGCATCGGATTCCGACAGGCCGTGCGGCCGACTAGCTCGGCTTGCACCGTTATTTTAACGTGTTATAGTTTTTAAACACGTTAAAGATGAGCCTGCTCGAACTTCAAAAAGCCGCACGGCGCGCCCGGATTCTGGCCGAGGCGCGCGGACTCATGGCTAGGCGCGGCTGGGCCGGTGTGACGATGCGCGACCTAGCGAGCGCCAGTCATGTGTCGGTGCCGACCGTCTACAACCTCATCGGAGGAAAAGAGGCTTTGCTTGGCGCGCTGATGGAGGACCTGTTCGCCACGGTCTCCGAGGCTGGGGTGGTGTCGGTCGAGGACGTGGTGTCACGTGCCCGCGCTCTGTGGAGCGCAGGTCTCGTTCCGTTCCTGGAGGCGCCGGAGTACGCGCGCGAGCTCGTATGCTTGTTCGTGTCGTCACGGGCGACGAGTGAGTTGCGTCGGTACCATGACGAGCGTTACGTGCAGCTGATGGCTACGGTGATCGCCGACAGCCAGCGTAAGGGCGAGCTGTCCGATCTGGTGTCCGCGTACTCCTTAGCCCGCACGATGTACTCTTTGTGGATCGCCCAGACGATCCGCTGGGCTCAGGGCGACCTAGACGACGAGGAGCTGAGCGTCGCGGTCGACCGGGGCCTGTCGCTGCTGCTGCTCGGCGTCGCGGAGGGAGTTGCGCGCACCGAGCTGCACCGCCTTCTCAAAGGATTGCCCCAGACATCGACGCCCAAGATCCGACACACGAAAGGAGTGGCCTAGAAAAGCCACGACAGAGTCATGCCCATGAACATCACTTCACTACATCCGTTGACCGCCGCCCGTGCCGCTCGTGATTTGTTCGCCAACCCCGATGCTACGGAGCACGTGTTCGAAATCATAGACGCTCTACAGGGGCCGTCGTTGTACCGCATGCACGCTCGGCTTCGTCGAAGCGATCAGGGTCGTCAGCTGCTTGCCACTAGGCCCGACATCCTCCCTCAGCTCTGCGACCGCGACGGACTTCGCGCCCTGCCCGAAGGGAGCCTCGGCCGAGCGTATCTCGCGTTCGTCGAGTCCGAAGGCATCACGGCCGACGGTCTCGTCGAAGCGTCGATGTGTGCCCGCCCCGACGCGACTGCCGAATTGACGTGGGTCCGCGACTGGATACGCGACACCCATGACCTCTGGCACACCGTGCTGGGGTACAAGGGCGATCTGATCGGTGAGGCCGCGCTGCTTGCGTTTAGTCATAAGGAGACGGGAAACCTCGGCGTCGCCCTGATCGCCGCCCTCGCCTGGTTCAAGCTAGGACGGGTCACCGACCCGAGCATTGGCGCACGTGACGTGGTCATCCATGGACGCCGCCTTGCGAAGCAGACGGCATGGTTTCTCGAGGTCCCCTGGCATGAGTGGCTTGCTCGCCCGCTCGACGAAGTGCGCCGCGACCTCGGCGTCACCCGCCCTGTTCAGTATCATCCGGTGCGGTCATCCGAAGTCGACATGTCGCTAGTGGCATGACGCTTGGTGCGTTCCTAACTCCTTGAGGTCGGGGCCCGCCCATAACGGCGCGTCTAGCTTCTGCTGGAGGTCGGCGGCGGTGAGTCCGTGCCGGATCTCGCGGACGACCAAGCCATTCGGTCCGAAGTCGAAAACCGCGAACGGGCAAATGAGCCGGCTGATCGCGATCCCGGTTTCGTCCTGGGCTTGGATGAGAGAGTCGAGCCCCTCGTATGCCGACCCGCTGAGACCGACCACAGGGCAGCTGAGGGACGGAAGCTCCACGACCGTCGTGGCGACCCCGCTTGGCGAGACCGACGCGACCTCGACCAACGCAAGCTCTGCCGGCCCTCGTCCCGCCTGGCTTCCGATCGAGTCCGTCAGTCCCTCAGGGAGCCCTCCGCCCAGCCAGACCCCTTGCTTCGATTCGCATTCCTGCGCGGCGCGCCAGAGCACACGGGCTACATCAGCTTCGTTGGCGGGCGATGACATCGGTGAAGCGCCGAAACAGATACCGTGAGTCGTGAGGCCCAGCGGCGGCTTCGGGATGGTATTGAACGCTGAACGCACCCGTTTCGAGGTGCTCGATGCCCTCGCAGGTGTCGTCGTTGAGGTGCAGGTGGGTCAGGCTGCACTTGTCCTTGAGTGAGTCGACGTCGACGCAGAATCCGTGGTTTTGCGTCGTGATTTCGACGCGCCCGGTCTTGAGGTCTTTGACCGGCTGATTGAGCCCTCGATGTCCGAACTTGAGCTTGTAGGTTTCGCCACCGAGGGCGAGGCTCATCAGCTGGTGTCCCAAGCAGATTCCGAAGAGCGGGCGTTTGCCGAGCAGGCCTCGCACCGTCTCGATCCCCTGGGTTACCGCTGCCGGGTCGCCTGGGCCATTCGAAAGGAAGACGCCGTCCGCGTCGTGCGCAAGAATTTCGTCCGCCGTGGCGGTCGCTGGAACCACAGTCACCTTGCACCCTTCGTCGACGAGGCAGCGCAGGATGTTGAGTTTCACCCCAAAGTCGACGGCGACCACATGCCATGGTGGGGTGTTCTGGCGGGTCTCGGCCCAGACACCGCTACCCTCGGTCCACTCGAAGGTTTCGGAAGTGGTGACTTCACCGGTGAGGTTTTGGCCGATCATCGGCGGCGCCGCTTTGGCGCGGTCGTGCAGCGTCGCTGGGTCTTCGGTGCCGACCGCCGCCATTTGCGCGCCGACGTCGCGGATGTGGCGTGTCAGCGTTCGGGTGTCGACGCCGGACAGCCCCACGATGCGTTCCTTCTTCAGGTATGCGTCGAGGGACTCCACGGTGCGCCAGTTGCTAGTGACTTCGGAGAGCTCGCGGACGATGAAGGCGCGCAGGGCAGGGCCTCGAGCTTCCGCGTCTTCGAGATTGATGCCGGTGTTGCCGATCTGTGGCGCGGTCATCGTGACGATTTGCCCGCAGTACGACGGGTCCGTCAGGACTTCTTCGTAGCCTGTCATTCCGGTCGTGAAGACCGCTTCGCCGATGGCCGTTTTAGAAGCTCCGAACGCAAGGCCGCTGAAGCGGGTTCCGTCTGCGAGTACGAGGTGTGCTTCTTTCATGATCGTTCGAGCTCGTAAGCAACCGCGCCTCCGACGACCGTCATCGTGGGACGACCCGTCAGCTCGCGGCCGAGCAATGGCGTGTTGTGCGATTTGGAGCGTAGCGCCTCTTCACTGAGAATCCATCGCAGGTCGGGGTCGATGACGGTGATGTCCGCGCGCTTTCCCTCGCGCAGCGATCCCCCTTCGAAATCCGGAATGAGACGCCCCGGCGCGGTGGAAAGCGCCTCGACGAGTCGAAGGGGTTTCATGACGCCGTCGCGCACCAGCTGGAGGAGCGAAGCGATCGCCGTCTCGAGGCCGTTGATGCCAACCGCCGCGGCCTCGAACTCACAGTCCTTTTCGAGGTCGCTGTGGGGCGCATGGTCGGTGGCGATGCAGTCGATTGTGCCATCAGCCAGTGCCTCGAGAAGCGCTTCCCGGTCCTCCGCCTCGCGAAGCGGAGGATTGACCTTGCAGTACGTGTCATAGCTGAGAAGCGTCTCGTCGGTGAAGAGCAAGTGGTGTGGGGTGACCTCCGCGGATACCCGCAAGCCCCGGGACTTGGCCTCCCGAATCAGACGCACGGCGCCGAGGCTCGAGATGTGCGCGACGTGATAGCGGGCACCCGTGAGCTCCGCCAGGATCAGGTCCCTCGCGACGATGATGTCTTCAGCGGCTCGCGGCCAACCGCGAAGTCCGAGTTGGGTCGACCGCGCCCCTTCGTGCATCTGTGCGCCCTTGGTGAGGTGGTGGTCTTCGCAGTGCTGGCTCACAAGCAAATCGAACGTTCGGGCATACTCCATCGCGTGCCGCATTACGGCGGCGTTCATCACGCAGAGCCCGTCGTCGCTGACCCCGATGGCGCCGGCGTCGCGCAAGTCTGCCATCTCGGTGAGCTCGTCGCCTTTCTGCCCCTTGGTGACGGCACCGAAGGGAAGTAGTCGCGTGCCGCCATGTTGCTCCGCCCGCGCGAGCATCATTTCGGTGATCGCTCGATTGTCATTGATCGGCCGCGTATTCGGCATCGGACAAACCGCGGCAAAACCTCCGGCGGCAGCAGCAGACAGCCCAGAAGCGATGTCTTCTTTGTACTCTTCACCGGGCTCACGCAGATGAACGTGCAGGTCGACGAAACCCGGGCACACCCACGACCCATGGACGTTCACAATGCGTACGTTCTCGTTGGCGGAAAAACCGGTGCCCGCATCGCGCCCCACCGCCTTGATATGCCCACCTTCGATCACGACGTCTGCGGTATCGTCGAACCCTGACGACGGGTCCAAAACGCGCCCGCCCTTGAGGATCAGCGGGGTCAGCGGGGTCAGCATAGCGGTCCGCGCTTACGTGACGGACCCAAACCAGTCAACCCGTTAGCCCTTAGCCGGTCCTGCGATGCAGCTCGTCGTCGTCTTCCGCTGCGGCGACGGTGCCGACCGAAGAGGAAATTTTGGCTTGCGCTTTCTTTTCCTCGACGCGCTTCTTCATCGTCATGACCTTTCGGTAGACCGACGCGAAGTCGCTGTTGCGTGTCGCCATCGTGGGGGTGCCGCCGCGCAAAAGGGTTTGCAGGATGAATTCGAGAACTTGAATCTCGCCTTCGGAGAAGCTGTTGCTGATGCGCATGGCCCCGATCTACCACCGGTGTTGATGCATGACAATCGGTGACGAGCAGTGTAGGGCCACAACCTGTCATCTTTGATGGAGTTTTTTACGCTAAGTATTGGTAATTTCTAGGATTCCTAGCTTGCCTATAGAGCTATCAACGATCGTGAGATCGTCCAGGCCCACCGATGGACGGTTGACAAACGTACAGGGGTTCGACGCCGCCTACGCGTCTGCTGCGGTGACGCGGACTATCTCGTCGATCGTCGTGACGCCTTGCACGACCTTCAGAAGGCCAGCCATCCGCAGCGTCGATACGCCTTGGCGGATCATGTCGTCCTTGACCTCGGCCGTTGAGCCGCCCTGAAGAACGATTTCACGCAAGCGGTCCGTGAAGGGCATGCACTCGTAGAGCGCGATTCTTCCCTTGTATCCGGTATCGCTACAGACCTTGCAGCCAGAGCCGCGATAGGCGACGACGTCCGGGATATCTTTCTCCAGGAAGCCGACATCGAGAAGCGCCTGTTCGTCGGTCGGCACTTGGACCTTGCACTCATCACAAATCTTTCGAGCAAGACGCTGGGCCAGGACCAGATTCACCGACGCAGTGACGAGGAACGGCTCGACGCCCATGTTGAGCAGACGTGTGACGGTGCTCGGCGCGTCGTTCGTGTGCAAGGTCGATAGTACCAAGTGGCCTGTCAACGCGGCCTTGACGGCGATTTCCGCCGTTTCGAAGTCTCGAATCTCACCGACCATGATGATGTCGGGATCCTGACGGAGGAACGAACGAAGTGAGGCCGCGAAGTTTAGACCGATGTCCTCGTGCATCTGTACCTGGTTGATGCCCATCAAGTTGAACTCGATCGGATCCTCCGCCGTGCTGACGTTGGTTTCGACGTCATTCAAGTCCGACATCGCAGAGTAGAGCGTCGTCGTCTTGCCCGAGCCCGTAGGTCCGGTGACCAGTACCATCCCGTACGGTTGGTGAATCGCATCACGGAAGTCCGACAGCGGCTTCTGCTCGAAGCCGAGCTTCGTCATGTCGAGCTGCAGGGTCGACTTGTCGAGGAGACGGAGGACGATCTTCTCGCCCCACAGCGTGGGAACCGAGGAAACACGATAGTCCATCTCGCGGCCCTTACCGAGCTTGAGCTTGATGCGGCCGTCCTGCGGAAGTCGTCGCTCCGCAATGTCGAGCGAGGACATGATCTTCAGGCGAGAAGCGATGGCGTTCTTGAGCTTGATCGGTGGCGTCATCTCCTCGTGAAGCACGCCGTCCACACGGTAGCGGACGCGGAGAACCCGCTCGTAGGGCTCGACGTGAATATCCGAGGCGCCCTGTTTGATCGCGTTGAGCAGAATCGCATTGCAGAGCCGAATGACCGGTGCGTCCCCACTAGCCCTCTCGAGATCGAGCAGATCTTCGTCGTCCTCGTCAGTCGCGACTTCGATTTCGGACTCATCGAAGCCCTCCATGATGTCTTCGTAGGAAATCTCCGGCTGCGCATAGGCTCTCTCGAGTGCCGAGAGGATCGCGCTTTCTGACGAAACGACCGGCTCGACGTTGTAACCGGTCAGGAACTTCACGTCGTCGATCGCGTTCAAATTCGAAGGATCGGCCATCGCCACGATCAAAGAGCTGCCGGCGCGGGACACGGGAATGATCTTGTGACGCTCGCAAACCTGCGGGCTGATCAGCTTGAGAATGTCCCGGTCGATCTCGTATTCGGAGAGATCGATGGCTTGGACACGATACTGCTCGCTTAGGAAGTCGGTGATTTCCTGATCGGAAATCGCACCGAGCCGCGCCAGGGCGTACCCGAGGCTGATGTTGTCGTCCTTTTGCTGCTTCTGCGCTTCGCGCAGTT
>Ga0255058_10001508_pt1 | contig 13103 bp, 12 predicted proteins | sample Cases_109_9_MG_FD_188637 | JGI IMG/M metagenome (GOLD analysis project Ga0255058, IMG submission 188637) | Seawater microbial communities from Amundsen Gulf, Northwest Territories, Canada - Cases_109_9 | ecosystem: Environmental > Aquatic > Marine > Gulf | place: Canada: Northwest Territories... | reverse complement strand
GGGACGACAGGTATTCCGGCATATACGGGCTCGCGTAGGCATAGCGCAGCATCGCACCCAGCTGTTTTGCGGTCATGCGAGACTCTCGCGACAGGCCAGCGCCATTATCAAGCTTCAAGTCAGCGAGTTCCAGCTGATGTTGCGCAAGCCAGTCCCTGATCACCTGGCGCCCGGCCTCCTCTGTGCCCGGTATGCCGTGCTGTTGCGCAGCGAGCGTATAAAGCAGTTGGCGGGCCATCACGTTATTACTGTGTTTGTTTACTTTCGCGATAATTTCGGACAGCGGCCGTGACTTGAATGTCAGGAATGGTTGCAGATTTTCCGGCGTGACAACATTTTTCCAACCGCCCAATAATTCTCCTCCGGATTCTCGCCACACTGATTTGAACACTCCGTAAGTAAATTCGTTATGCCCAAGCGCCGTACGGTCCATCACGTACGATGTGCAGCCACTGGGGAAACGGCCGCTGAAAGTGATGCGATTGAACTGCTGATTGGGCGTGATCGTAATACCACGCTGATATCCACGGCAGCGGCCCTGGACGACGGACAGTCGATTTACGATATCCAGGTTGCCGAGCTGCGGATCCAGTCGGACATTGACGCCAGTGTTGTTACGATTCGGCTCGAATCGATACCGAACCACTTTGAAGTTGGTCAGCAAAGCATTTGGCGCTACGTTGTATGCACGCAATGGTTCATGATCGAATGCGGCAGGGTCATGATCAACCACATCAAAAAAACTGTCATCGAGCAACAGGTCTCCACTGATCTTGTTGATACCGGCCTGGCGCAACTGGCGCTGCATTTGCCAGAGTCGCTCGGTGACCAGGAACGGATCACCATAACCCTTCAGCAGCAGGTCCCCCTGTAACTCGCCACGACTGACTTCGCCCAGCAGATACGCTTCCGTCTTCCAGGTATAGGCCGGTCCCAGTACATCGAGCGCCACCAACGTAGTCAGCAACTTGACCACCGACGCGGGATTCCTGGGCTGCGCATCGTGCCACGTCAACAGCGGCTCGCCCGTGTCCAGATTTTCAACATAGACACTCAGTGTATTGTCCGGAATCTTTCGCAGGTTGAGTACGCTGCGCACACCGGTCGGTAAGGCATTGCTCGTGATGCCCGAAACTGGAAACAAAATACCCAACATGAGCAGAATCAAATTCAGTCTGGTCACACATTCTTCCTTTCACGATACCCGGACATCGCCGGTCTGTAAGACACTACTGCATTCATTTATTTGTCCCCACCGGGCGCAACAGGTTCCCGCCTGCCTGTTATGCCGCCCGCGGCTTCCTGATACCGAGGGATTTTATTCTATCCGTCAACGTGGTCGGGCGTACGCCAAGCAACTCCGCCGCTCCGCCCCTGCCGGAAACACGCCAATTCGACTGCTTGAGCGCAGCGACAAGATTTGCTTTTTGCAAGGCGCGCAATTGTTTTTCGGTCATTATCCGGCCTTCGGCTGTTACATCAGCCGTTGCTGGTTCGCCGCGATTGCCGGGCGCGGTCTGAGGCAAAGACAAATCCAGTCGCAATACATTGCCCCTTGACAATATGACCGCTCTCTCGATGACATTCTTCAGTTCCCGCACATTCCCCGGCCAATCGTAGCTGCTGACCGCCTCTGCCTGGGCGCGAGTCAACTGCATGGGTTTGCGTCCGAAATCGTTGCAGGTCTGGTCCAGAAAATGCTGTGCAAGCTGCAATACATCTTCGCGTCGTTCACGCAATGGCGGAACTTCAATAGGGAATACGCTCAAGCGATAGAAAAGGTCTTCGCGAAAGTCACCGACCAGCATCAGTTTTTCGAGATCACGATTGGTTGCTGCGATGATCCGAACATCCACCGAATGAGTAATGTCATCACCGACCCGTTCAAATTCACTCTCCTGCAACACGCGCAACAATTTACCCTGCAGCTCCGGCGGAATCTCGCCGATCTCGTCGAGAAAAATTGTGCCGCCGTCAGCAAGCTGAAACCGGCCGACACGATCCCGGTGAGCGCCCGTAAAAGCACCTTTCACATGTCCGAAAAACTCGCTCTCGAACAACTCCTTCGGAATTGAAGCACAATTGACTTTGACCAGCGGCCCGGTCGCACGCTGACTTCGTGCATGGATGGCGCGCGCCACGAGTTCTTTGCCAACGCCGGACTCACCCAGCACCAGTACGTTGGCTGGCGTCTGTGCCACCGCCTCGACCTGCGACAGCATATGCTTCAATGCCGGGCTTTTGCCGACGATGCGGCCGAAATTCATACGGACGTTGACTTCTTCGCGCAAATAGTCGCGCTCGCGCTCGAGTTCCTCGCGCAACCGGGCATTTTCCACCAGCGTGTTACGCAGGGCCCGTTCCGCGCGATTTCTCTCGGTCACATCTTTCGAGGCCACCAGCATCTGACGTACATTGCCGGCTGAATCACGCTCCGATATAGCCGATTGCACCACGTCGATAACCTGCCCGTCCCGCGTCACCATTTGCCGCTCTTCGTTATTGAACTGACCACTCTTGATGATTTCCTGCAAACGACCGCTGGAGAAGCGCTTGCGATCCGCGGCACTGAAAAAATCCGCAATTGACCGGCCAACCACTTCCTTGCGTGTGTAAGCCATCTTTTGCAGCCAGTGATCTGTCACGGTCACGATGCAGCCGTTGGCATCCACCGTGTGCAACATGGCCGGAGTGGAGCGATAAAGCTGACGATACTTGAAGTCGGCCCTGGCCTGGTCGGATACCTCGATGTACATCGCAACAGTGCGGATAAAGGCTCCGCTGGGATCGTGTTCCACCAGTGAGTTGGTCAGGCAGTTGACGATTTCCCCGTCCTTGCTGACAAATGCAACCGGCTTTTGCTCCAGTTTGCCGGTGCGTCTCAAAGCCGGCCGAAATTCCGTCTCGATGCGGGCGGCACTGTCGGGCGTAACAAAATCTGTCGGATGCTGCCCGATCATCTCGGCCCGCGTGTAACCCAGGCGCGCCAGGAACGCGTCGTTGACATCGAGATAACTACCGTCCTTGCCGATCAGGCTGGCCATGGTCGGCGCCTTGCGAAAAAGCCATTGATAATCGTCCTGGGTGAGCATCACGGCATTGTATACGAGATTTCGTAATTATGGTTACGATAATTCGTAAATTACGGAATATCGTAACCGTCGACAGTCATGTAAAGTCTTGTTTTATTTATCTTTTCGGAGTTGGCATGGCTTGTGCAGTAAGGGTTTTATGGTTTTCGTATTCGCTGACCGTCGGTCGGCGCAGCTGCAAAGGATGCTTTGATGATGAACAACATTCGCCTGGGATTGGCGGCCGTATCCCTGATTTCGGCACTGGCTGTATCACCGGCCCTCGCCGCTGACGAGTCGCAAGTCGAGCAAAATGACAACACCAGTCGTGAACTCGTGGAACTCAATCGCCAGCGTGCGCGCCAGGCGAATCAGGCCGCGGTCGACGAGGCCACGCGGTCGGTCATGGCTGCGACAAAACTGGACCTTGATATTCGTCTGATCAGTCATATAACTTTAGCTGCCAGGAAGTAGACAGCCTGGCAAACAGAATCCGGGATTATGCTGCCATTCGGCTTTCCCCCCCGATGGTTTGAATGGTAGTTTCCCGGGTCATATGCCGGATTGATATCCGGCATTTACGGGCCGCGAGGCCCGGCGGCAATTCCCCCTTTCTTTGCCGTTACAACTTGGAGCCGGGGACCGTTCCGTGTCGGATCGGCCCGCTGTTCGAGAATGCAGAATTAGCGTCTCCGGCTCCTGTTTTTTTGGCCGGCGTCAGTACACGCGGTGGCGCTCAGCCTGCTTGCTGTGATTCTTCTGGTTTTGCGCACTGATGCTTTGTCGCAACCTGTGCAGCCAGAACCTCGCCCAGGCGAATTCTGCGCTGAGAATAACCAGGCCTACAGGAATGGCAATGATGGCCGGTCCGGGTGCCACTATCATGACAATACCAACCAGCAGGACGGTGCTGCCGACGACTGCTACGGCGATCCGCCGTGCTAGCTGGTAAGTCAGCTTGCCTGATCCGCGCATCATCAAACTATGGTCTCATAAAGCTGTCGCCTGCGGCCAGAATAGCATGACTTCATTTAGCGCTTGTCTTTTGCCGGGCTTGTCGTAGCCTTGTCGGAATGAACGCCCGATCGAATCGAATTGCCAAAGTTTGCTGCGTCTTAATTCTTGCTGTGCCGGGATCGCAGGTAATGGCGGGCGCAAGTATCAGCATTCGTGCGGAGACCCCGAACGCCACGGTCATGCCGCGTGCTTCGGGCAGGAATCTCATTCGCCTGCCGAGCCTGGTTTACACATTTAGCTTGCGGGCCGAATGCCCGGACCAATATATGCCTGAATCCTTATTGGTGAACGTCGCGGATACGCGGAAGTCGTTCAATACGGCCGAAATTGTCGCCGGAGATTTGCTGGCAATCGAGTTGCGTATACCGGGGAGGCAGATCGGACCCGTGCCGGTGGGAAACTTCTGCGTCGTTCAGCCAGTCGGCCACGTCGGCGCGGACACGACGGTCAGTGATACGAACGAGCAATTGATCGTGTATGACGTGCTCTCTGCACAGGCATCATTGATGTGCGCAAATGATGCCGATCGGACAATGACCTATGCCAGCCAAACGCTGGACGTATTACTGGTTTGTGAAACACCGGTGAAAGAAAATACCAGCGACAGCACCGAGTAGTCCTGGTCGACCCCGACTGTCCCATAAGCTATGGATTTCGGGGACTGTCCCCCAATGATGAACGTCGCGCTACGGACATGGACTGCGGGGGTTCTTCGAAGACCGTGGCCCGCAGGGACGCGGGCCCCGAGCCTACATGGATGTATTCACGGCGTGTCTCAGAAGAACCCCCGCAGTCCATGTCCCTGGTCGTGAAACTCACATTTTTCGACAGTTGTCGTCGACCCCAACTACTACTCCCGATCGACTGACAGGTGTCGATTCAGGAACTCCAGCGCGCGCTCCCAGGCTTGCTCCGCGACTGCCGCGTTGTAGTTGTTACCGGTCGGGTTTGCAAATGCATGCCCAACACCGGAATAAATTTCTATTTCATAATCCTTGCGCAAATTTTCCAGCGCTTTTTCGAATGCGCGTACAGCCTCGACTTTAATGCCGCGGTCATTCTCACCGAACAGACCCAGGATCGGCACATTGACGGGACGCAGCTTGTCTTCATCGTCCGTTACCTGTCCATAGTAGATGACCGCAGCATCAAGGTCATCCGGAAACAACAAGGCAGTATTGAGCGACCAGCCCCCACCAAAGCACCATCCCAAAGAGCCGATCGCCGGTGCACCGGCAGTTTCGCGCATGAAATTGAAGGCCTGACGAATATTTTCGCTGGCGTCTTCCGGGTTTTCGACGACTTCCAGCATAAGCCCTCGGGCTTCCGCCGCGGTTGCGGCAGACTTGCCGCCGAATAAATCGACAGCCAGTACGATATAGCCTTCCGCAGCGAACCGATCCGCCATGGCGCGAACGCCGTCGTTCAGCCCCCACCATTCGTGCAGCACCAGCAGCGCCGGCAGTGGATCGACCATGTCCGCAGGAAATACGAAGTGTCCGTAGACCAGTTCATCCCCCACTTCTGCATACGGCAGGGTTTCCGCGACCACAGCGCGCTCGAGTGGCACATCAGCAGCAGCGCTGGGCGTGGCTACATCCTTGGCATGTTCGCGCGACATGGCGTCGACATTGGCCCGACCTGCTGCGTTGTCTGCATCGCCGGCGCTTTGCGTGCCGGCCTCGCATGCCACCAGTAGTGTCAATGCGCCAATGGCTGCAAATGCAAACGCCCGCCGCAAACCCTGATGCCTGATCATTTTTTGTCCCCGCAAAAATCTGCTATCTAGTTTAATCGAAAAAACCGCTAGCTGGCACAGGCGGGCGAAAATTTGGCACTATTGGCAACCCACCCGATCGGTCGTCGCAGTGCTATGACTCTCTTGCAGGAATCCGTAATCTACTTACTCGCAGCGCTCGTTGCCGTGCCAATCAGCAAGCGCCTTGGTTTCGGCTCGGTTCTCGGCTACCTGGCGGCCGGTATTGTGATCGGTCCGTATGTCCTGGCACTGATCGGCAATCCTGAACACATCCTGCATTTTGCCGAACTTGGCGTCGTTCTGCTGTTGTTCATCATCGGCCTCGAACTACAACCGTCCCGCCTCTGGGTACTGCGCCGCATGGTGTTTGGGCTTGGCAGCGCCCAGGTAGCCGTCACCACAATTATCCTGAGTGCGCTCGCCGTGGCATTCGGTTTACCGCTGATGGCCGCGGTCATTGTCGGCCTGATACTGTCGCTGTCATCCACAGCTTTCGTATTGCAACTGCTTGCCGAGAAAAAGCAGCTTTCCACAACTCATGGGCGCGCAGCATTCACTATCCTGCTGTTTCAGGACCTCGCCGTAATTCCGCTTATCGCCGTCCTGCCCCTGGTCGGCATATCAGCGGATTCCGGTGCCCCGTTCGAATTTTCCGAACTGCTCACCAAGGCCCTGATTATTGCCGGCACCATTTTCGGTGGGCGCTTGCTTTTGCGCCCCGTATTACGGATCGCAGCAGAGACCAACATACCTGAAATTTTCACGGCGCTCGCGCTGCTGGTGGCGCTCGGATCCGCATTACTGATGCAGTTTGCCGGCATGTCGATGGCCCTGGGCGCGTTCATAGCCGGCATGCTGCTGGCGGACTCGGAGTACCGGCATGAACTGGAAGCGGACATCGCGCCGTTCAAGGGATTGCTGCTCGGCCTCTTTTTTATTGCCGTTGGCATGTCAGTCAATCTCAGTCTGTTATTGCAGCAACCGGTGAGCATACTGTTGATCGTGTTCTGCCTGATGGCGGCAAAAGCACTGGTCCTGGTGCCACTGGCAAGGTTGTTCAACGTAGGCGGCGTGAAAGCCTGGTCAAGTCTCGCCGCAGTTCTCTGCCAGGGCGGTGAGTTCGCGTTTGTCCTGTTTGGTATTGCCGCGCGGGAAAAAATTCTGCATCCCGCGGTGATTGACAAGCTCGTTCTTGCGGTCGCGGTATCGATGTTGTTGACACCGATTGTCTATTTGCTCAACGAGCGGTTCGCGAAACGGTTCGAAAAACCAAACGAGCCAGAATATGACACGATGTCCGAAGAGCGCAATGACATCATCATTGCCGGGTTCGGCCGTTTCGGGCAGATTGTCGGGCGCTTGCTGAAAATCATAGGTCGCCCGTTTACCGCGCTGGAAATAGACTCTTCACAGGTCGACGTCGTACGCCGCTACGGCAATAAGGTGTACTACGGTGATGCCTCGAAGATGGACCTGCTGCGCGCTGCCGGCGCTGAACATGCGAAAATATTTGTCCTGGCCATCGACGACATGGATGCGTCGGTACGAACTGCAGAGGCTGTTACGCGCCATTTCCCACACCTCAATATCGTCGCCCGGGCCAGGAACCGGCGCCATGAATACCGATTGCTGGACCTCGGCATCAAACACATTTTTCGCGAGACATATTTGTCAAGTCTCGCAATGAGCGAACGTGTTTTGTGCGACCTCGGTTTCAACAGCGATGACGTCAAACACATCGTCGCGATGTTTCGCGAGAGTGACGCGCGCCTGATCCGGGAACAGCATGCGGTGCATCATGATGAGGAGCAACTGATTCAGTCTGCCAATGACACGGCCCGTGAGCTGGAATCATTGTTGCGTAGCGACCTGGAACTCGACTCATAGATTCACCATTCCCCGTCGTCTTCCCGGCATTTCGGTTTGCTCTTGTCCACCTGCCACCACTGCCGCACACTCTTCCGCATAGTGGAAACGACCTTTTATTGATTGACAATATGCATTGATAGGTTAGCATTGCGTGCGTAAGTCACTAATACGTTTGAGCCATACATGAAAACCACAATCGAAAAACTTCTGATCGCCACAGTGGTCTGGCTCTTGCGTGCCCCGGATATCCTGCGAACCGGCATTGTCAGCGCCACTTCGCAGACTCCCATCCCCGCGTAGCCGAACCTGTCTCAAAGCAGTCGTGTCCGGCCACGTGATTCCGGGGTTTTTCGCTGCGTCGCATTCGAACATGCATGCAGTGATCAGCAACAGATAGCAGTTATGACTTACGAAAATATTGAGCAACAGCAATCCCCCTGGCGGCGCACGCGTGCATTCGTCAGCGAGTCCCTGAGCGACAACGATACCGATTTCACGGTCGGGCCGGTCGGGCGTGCCCTCGGCCTGCTGGCCATCCCTATGATGCTGGAAATGGCGATGGAGGCGGTCTTCGCAGTGGTCGATATCGCCTTTGTCTCGAGGCTGGGTACCAATGCCATCGCAGCAGTTGGTATTACGGAAGCATTGATAACGGTGTTGTACGCTGTGGCGATCGGTCTCGGAATGGGCGTTACGGCCATGGTGTCTCGTCGCATCGGCGCGAAGGACTCGCATGGGGCCGCCCAGGTAACCGGTCAGGCAATCTGGGTGGGCGCGATGCTGGCAATCGCGATCGGCATCCCCGGCGTCTGCTACGCTGCCGAACTGCTGCAGATGATGGGCGCCAGTGAAGCAGTTGTTGCCGAAGGCAAGGGATTCACAGCCATATTGCTCGGCGGTTCCGCCAGCATTTTGTATTTATTTCTGTTGAACGCCGCGCTGCGCGGCGCCGGCGATGCGCCGGTCGCATTGCGCTCACTGACACTGGCCAATGTACTGAACATTGTACTCGACCCTTGTCTGATTTTCGGTCTCGGGCCGTTTCCGGAACTTGGCGTCACCGGCGCAGCTGTCGCAACGACGATCGGGCGAGGTATTGGTGTGCTCTACCTGGCATCCTACCTGATCGGATCTCGCGGCCGCCTGAAGTTCAATCCGCGACATCTTGCCGTGGTTCCGGCATTGATTAAGCGGATGATCAGGATTTCAGTCGGTGGCGTCGGCCAGTTCCTGATTGCCACCGCCAGTTGGATAGCAATCATGCGCATCGTCGCATTGTACGGCAGCGCCCCGATCGCCGCTTACACGATCGCGCTGAGGCTGATCGAATTCGCGCTGCTGCCGGCGTGGGGGCTCGGAAATGCTGCCGCCACCCTGGTCGGACAGAATCTCGGCGCGTCACAGCCGGACCGTGCCGAAAGATCGGTGTGGCAGGCGGCCAGGTACAATGCGATTTTTATGACGGTGCTGGGCATTTGTCTAATCGCATTTGCGGGGCAAATCGTCGGCTGGTTCTCGAGTGATGCGGATATTCTGCGTTACGGTGTCAGCTGCCTGCGTATTCTTGGCGTCGGTTACCCGGCTTACGCGGTCGGTATGATCATCATCCAGGCGCTGAACGGTGCGGGTGACACCCGCACCCCGTCCATCCTGAATTTCATCTGCTTCTGGTTGATTCAGATTCCGCTTGCGTACTGGCTGGCGACCTCCGTCGGGCTCGGACCTGATGGCGTGTTTCTGTCGATCGTGGTTGCTGAGACGGTATTGACTATTATTGGAGTGCTGGTTTTCCGGCATGGCAGCTGGCAACAGCAGCAAGTGTGATTTCATATTCAAGGAACACCCATGACTGAGCTATCAAGAATTGCCGATATGGCGGAAATCCTCGGCGCGATCATCGTTATCGGTGGTTTGTTCTTCGCCGTATTGCAAATGCGCCAGATCAGACAACAACGCCGCGAACTTGCCGCGATCGAACTTTTTCGATTCTTCGGCAATCCGAATTTCGCGGAGGCGTATCAGACGATACTGCATATGCCGGACGGGGTGAGCGCGGTAGACATGCGCAGTGAGCACAACGATCTGGAAGATGCGGCGATGCTTATCGGCACGACCATGGAGAACATCGGCGTAATGACGTTTCAACGTATCGTGCCTTTTGTTGTGGTCAACAACCTTATTGGCACCAGCGCTCCTGTCCTCTGGCGTAAACTCGAAATATATGCAAAGGACCTGCGCGAGGAACTCGGCGAAGATACCGCGTTCGAATGGTTTCAGTGGCTGGCTGAGCGCCTCGAACAATACAATACAGATGGCACGAACCCGGCTTACAGGGCACATTCCGATTGGCTGCCATTGCACCAGCGGCAGGAACTGTAGCAATAATATGATATACGCTTGGCATTCAACATGAATGAAGCCCCGCTTATCGAAATTCGCAATGCAACGATTTATCGCGGCAGCACGCGGGTGTTCGAGAACTTCAGCCTGACGATTGCGCAACACGAACATGTGGCGATATTGGGTCCGAACGGCTCGGGTAAAACGACCTTGCTAAAAGTCGTTAACCGTGAAATTTACCCGGTGGTGCAGGACGATTCCTGGGTGCGGATTCTCGGTAAATCGTCCTGGAACGTGTGGGAACTGCGCTCCCATATCGGACTGGTTTCACATGATTTGCAGGCGCGTTACCGCAGCAGGACCTCGGCTTTGAATGTCGTGTTGTCGGGCTACCTGTCGAGTGTCGGTATTCATGGCAGCCTTGCCAGCCGAATCACCGCCGAACAGAAAAAACAGGCGCAGCGTATCCTGGCGGACCTGGGCGTTGCCGAGCTTGCGGGCACGCCGCTCGGCGAAATGTCGACCGGCCAGCAGCGCCGCTGCCTGCTTGGCCGCGCGCTGGTGCACGATCCGGACACCTTGATTCTCGACGAACCAACCGCCGGCCTCGACCTCTCGGCCAGTTTCGACTACCTGGCCAGGGTCCGGCGCCTGGTATTGCAGGGCAAAACCATCGTATTGGTCACCCATCAACTCAACGAAATCCCACCGGACATCGAGCGCGTCGTCCTATTGAAGGAAGGCACGGTGATCGCGGACGGCCCGCAAAGCGAGGTGCTGACCGCCGAAAACCTGAGCAAGACCTATGACACCGAGATCAAGGTGGCACAGGTCGACGGATACTATCTCGCCTATCCGCCGAAATCCGGCTGAGTGCCCCACGGTAGGCATTCCCCGTAGCACTTCACAGTCCGGGTACGGGGTTTCAGCTAGATTTCGAAAACGTGACGGAATACGATGCGAGCGTGATCCATCGGTCCTAGTCTCGGCTCATGATCCGTCGACACCTGCCTTACCTCAGCTCCTGCTCAGCCTGGCTGGCTGCGTGGCCGAGTGTTGCCGCGGAGTCGGATGCCGCAGCGGAGGGAGTGGTGACCGGTCTGAGCAATACCGGTCCGGCGATGATTATCATCGCCATCGCCGTCGCACTGTTGCTGACCCTGGCTTTTCGGGCCTCTGCGACCCATATCGCCCGCCTGGTAACACAGGAATTCGGTAAGCGCCGCATCGGCAAGATCCTGACCGGGAAAAGCCCGGATGTCCTGGATGACTTCATCCTGCCTGGCGCCTACGGTGGGCTGACACAGATCAATCATGCAATTCTGACTTCGGGCGGCATCCTTTGTATTCAGACCAAGCATTATAACGGCGTGGTCTTTGGTGCTGCAGACGAGCCGCAATGGACCAACGTTGACGGTGTTCGTCGGCGTAAATTTCTGAATCCTCTTATTCAGAACGAAGGTCGCACGCGTGCCCTGCAGAAGGTGGTGCCCGATGTACCGGTGGCCAATCTCGTAGTTTTCACGGGAAGCGTGCAGTTCAGCACACCGCAGGAGAAGAATGTAATTCATGTGCGTGACCTCAGAAGCTACATCGCGAAATTTGTTTTCGGTCCTTGCAAGATCAAGGACTGGGATGCAGTGTGGCTGACGGTCAAAGCTGCTGCGCTGACTGATGAAGATTCCCGCAAAGATTTTCGCGCACAACTGAGTTTTGGCTAAGAGTCTGCGGGCCTCGCATACTCGGATATAATCAGCCGCTGATCCCAAACGTGGCGCATAACTATGTCCGAGATTCTTATCGACTCCCCTGGTGGAGTCCTCGCTGTCCTTTGTTTCGTTGCGGCGTTCTGGTTCTACGTCGAGCAATTGACTGAATGGACGCTATTTCAATACGTTCCACCACTGCTGTTCATTTATGCAACACCGGTATTTCTGAACAACTTTGCCGTCATACCCAGTAGTTCGCCGGTCTACGCGGGCCTCAGCAGTTTTGCGTTGCCGGCTTTCATCGTGCTGATGTTGATCAAGGTAAATGTACCCGCTGCAGTCAGGGTCATGGGCAAGGGCGTGCTCGTCATGCTGATGGGGACGGCCGGAGTCGTCGTCGGGGCCGTAGTTGCCTATGTTGCGGTACACCGCTGGCTCGCACCGGACGCCTGGAAAGGATTTGGCGCGCTCGCTGGAAGCTGGATCGGCGGTACTGGCAACATGGCAGCGACCAGCGAAATGCTGGCAACGCCACCCGATCAGTTCGGCCTCGCGGTGCTTGCGGATAACGTCATCTACATCGTCTGGCTGCCAATTCTGCTGGCATCGAAGAACTTCGCAGACAGATTCAATAAGTGGGCGAATGTGCCGGAAGATCGCCTGCGCTTGATGGACTCCGCGGCCGCAGTCGTACTCGAGGAAGAACGCACGCCACAAATGCGTGATTACATTTATCTCGTAACCATCGCAATCAGCGTCACCTGGATCGCGACCTCGTTGGCCACAATATGCTTTAACGCCATGGTTGGCTCTTTCCCCGGACTCGAAGTGATGTTGTCCGAATCGACATGGCGGATTTTGCTGATCACGACGATCGCACTGAGCCTGTCGGTGACGCCTGTGGCACGATTGCCTAATGCCACAGCCATGGGCACAGCGCTTATCTATATTTTTGTTGCCGGTATGGGTGCACGCGCAACCGTTGAAGGATTCGGCCAGGCCCCGGCTTTTCTGCTGGGGGCGTTTATCTGGATATTCATCCATGGCGGCTTTTGTCTCGCCGGCGCAAAAATATTCAAAGTCGATGTCCACAGTGTCGCGATCGCGTCCGCTGCCAACATAGGAGCTGCCGCTTCTGCGCCAATCGTTGCCGCTTTTCACCGGCCGAGTCTGGTGCCGGTATCGATTCTCATGGCGCTCATCGGTTACGCGCTTGGCAATTACCTGGCGCCGCTCGCCGGTCATCTCGCGAGGATAGCCGTCGGGCAATAAGTCCCGCTGCAGCAAGGAAATTGCCACTGTCTTGATATGCAGTTATTTAGCTGCCTTTTAGAATGG
>Ga0255058_10001507_pt1 | contig 13103 bp, 24 predicted proteins | sample Cases_109_9_MG_FD_188637 | JGI IMG/M metagenome (GOLD analysis project Ga0255058, IMG submission 188637) | Seawater microbial communities from Amundsen Gulf, Northwest Territories, Canada - Cases_109_9 | ecosystem: Environmental > Aquatic > Marine > Gulf | place: Canada: Northwest Territories... | reverse complement strand
AATTTTTTGCTAATAACTTTGCAACATTGTGCGCGCGGGTTTTCGTTTTGAATAAAACGGCGTTTCCTTTTTCGGGTGAAATGCCAACGCGCGGTTTTGTACCCGAATCAGCTATATAAGCGTAATTAACTTTTCGGTTCGGCCAGCAAACAAATGCCAACCATAAATGAGATTTTTTCAACGCGGGCCGTCCGCGCCGTTGTCGCGCTGTTAAATTTAATCTTTTAACTTCACGCGCCCGAATTGCTTTTGATACTTTACGCCGTGAAACTTTGCGGCGCGGATTTTTGCCGCGTTTCTTTTTCGCCCGCGCTTTCGCCATGCGCCCTAAACGTTTGTCGTTTGCAAGTTGTTTTGCGCTACGTTTTTTCTTTGCCATTTTCTTACGTCCCTTTGGATTCATATATGTCGGACCCGGAATAATCATACCGTCAACAAATTTGTGCGTTTTGCCTTGCGCGTCATCAATCCACCATTTTGGTTCTTTGCGCGTTCCGCCTTTTGAGTAAACTTTAAAACCTAAACCAAAATCGTCCGCCGCTTCATTCATTCTACTTTTTGTTGTCGCCGTCAACCAACCGCCCGATTGCAATTTTATTTTATTACCCGGCAAAGTTTGCACAATGTCAGTTTCATAAAAACGTACAGTTGAACCAACGCCCGGTTCTGATCTAACTGTTGTTGATTTTTTCTTTGCAACCGGATTGCGTTTCTTTGTCATTTTAATTTCCGCTAAATGTTTTATTGCTGCGTCATAACCCGCTTGCCCCGGACCCGCAAAATATTGTTGCGATGCTGAAACGCCGTTCGGGTCCATTTTGAAAACGGCCCATCCGTCGCCGGTAAAAAGCGTAAAATGTTCAACGCCGCCAATCATGCGTGAACGCTTGTCCGGGTTTTTCTTGCGTTTCTTTTTCACAGTATTTTTGCCCCGTATGCGTCTAGCTTTTTTCAATTGCGAACCGGAAACTAAATCCATTTGCCCCGTTTTTTCGCGGACGAAAAAATACGTTACGTCGCCGCCTTGATATTCTGCAACACTGTCAAGCGTTCCGCGTACTGGTACGCCAATCGCGGTTTCGTATTCCCAATCCGGTACACGTTTTAACGGGCCTACACGTTTCGGATTTTTCAAAAGGTAATAGTCCAAAACCGGGGTAATGCCTTTTTTGCTTGCATGGCGAATTTCCGCAACCGGATAAGCGCCGCGCGTTTCCGCGCCAAAATACCATTTCGTAATACTTTGGTCCGCATTTAAATTATCTTGTGAAGTCCACGACAATTTACCATACGTTTTTTCGGCGTATCTTTTTGCGTGTTCCAATGTTCCAAAATCATTTTTTCCTGTTGCGCGTTTCGCGTGTTTGTGGTGCGCCCTGTTTTCATCAACATCAAAAAGATAAAAACGCATTTTACCTTTCGGTTTCCAATCTGCGTATAACTTCCTATGCGTCATTTTTTCTTACCAAAAATCAGAAACGCCGCAATTGCCGCCGCCGCCAATAACGGCAACGCCGCGCCCGCAAATAAATTATCGCGCGCCGCAACTTGCGCCGCTTTGTCTAACGCTTCCGCCCTTGAAATTGACGGATCATCGCGTTGTATTGACCAAGCATCAATCCAAACGAAAAATTTATCTAACCCTTTTATATAGGTTACTAAAACAACAGCAAGTCCCGCAATGAACGCATAAGTTATAAGCGGGATTGCGCCAAGCGCGCCCAATTGTCCGCCGCTTATCGGGGAAATATCATAGCGTCCGAGTTGTCCGCCGCTTATCGGGGAAATATCATAAGCGTCAAATGCCCCGCCGTATGGATCATCGCCAAATATTCCGCGCAACCAATCAACCGCATCGCCAATAACTGTTGATGTAACGTCAGTTACTTTTGACCATTCGCGTTTAAATCCTAGCCAAGCGCCCGTTGTCGTTTCAATGGTATTTTTTATTGCGCGGCCTTGCGAAACTTTGCTTTCATAGTTAGCAATGTTTTCTGTGTTTCCGGTTGCGTATACTTTTGCGCGAAATTCTGGCGAAATAAGTTTTGCATACTTCGTCATAAATTCGTCAACGTCCGCAACAAAAATATTAACTTCTGCCGGTGTTGCTTCGCGCGATGTTGCTTGCGCTACCATTAGCCGCCCCAAATTGACGCTTCGCGCGTCCAGTCACGTTCTTGCGCGGTACGTTCGGCATAGTCCGTTGCTTTCGGGCCAACGCTTGTTGTCATTAATCGGCGTTGTAATAACAAAGAATCTTGCGCGGCTTTTTGTTTCTGGTATTCGCGGAAAATAAACCATGCCGCGCCGCCTGCAACAAACAGAAAAAACATATTTGTACGGTCCATTTTTTTACCTCATCAAAAAGAACATCGCAACCAACGCAACGCCGCCAACAACTAACATTGTTTTATTAATGCCAGCCCCAACGTCGCTTGCTAACGCTCTTGCTGTTGCCGGTTCAACTTCAACAACGGTACGAATAACCGGCGCGGACGTTGCCATATCAATTGGCGGTTGCCCAATTTGCGCGCGTTCCAAATTTATTTTCATCGCGTCGCGCTGATTTTTCAACGTCAAATAAGTTGTACCCGCCGCCAATGCGCCTTCTGCAAATTTTGACCAGAATGATTTGGTATCGGTTGCGCCTGCCGTTTCAACTAACCCGGTATTGCCCCAATCCAAAAATCCTAATTGGTCGCCTTCTGTAACGCCTGCCGCTTGCGCTTGCATACGTTGCATCATTGCTTTACTAATGCCGCCCGCCCGCGCCGCTGATACCGCCGCCACGTTTGCGCGAACTTTTTCTGCAAGATCGCCGGAAGTATCCGCAACTTTTGCGGCTTGCGATAATGTTTCCAAACGTTGAGCAAAGTTCGATTGCGCAAATATTAACGCATCGCCATATACGTTTGGATGCTCTATCTTTAACCAATTTGCAAACTGTACGCGCGGATTTCTAATCAACGCTTTTTTCGCCGCGCGCTGTTGCCGCTTTGCTTGCTGTTTCATTCTTGCTAACTGATCTTGCCTTGCCATTTCATTTCCCCTACATTAAAAAGAACCATGCCGCGCCAGCCGCCGCCGCTAACGGCAACCAGTTTGGTTTTTTCGTAACGCTTACAACGTCGCCGTTTTCGTCCGCGTCAATTCTAACCGTTTCGCCGTTCGGCGCTTTCGTTTCCAAAATAGGCAATTGCGTTTTCAATCCTGATTTCGCGCGTCTATCTATTTCCGCTTGATTCGGTTTGCAGACAAGCGCCATAATTGTTCGTATGTTGGGATTGCCGCGCATACACATAATCGGAACTGTACTGTTAACATCGTCCCAATGATACATACCCGAATAACCAACGGGCGTTGTGGAAATTGTCGGCGTAATTTTCGGCGCAATACGCAACCGCGACCAATCGCCGTATCCGTTTTGTTGATAATTTATTCGTCCAAACATTTATTTATCCCATTGCAAAATATGCAAGCGCCGCCGCCAATGCAAGCGGACCCCAATTTGCCGGTTCATCGTTCGCCGCGTTTTCCGCTTCAATTAAAAACGCTTCTTCTTTTGTTGTACCGCGCGGCATAACTTTTGTCCGTAACACTTCGCGCGATAAATTGTAACGCGGACGCCCGTTGTAAATCATTTGTCCGTCAAAAATTTTCATATTTCCTCACTTCAAAATCCAAATTAACGCCGCGCCGATTGCTAACGGCACCAAAGCGGGCATTTCCGCTTTTTCCGAAACTGGCGCGGATACAGTCGGCGTTGTAACTCTGCCATCCGTTACGCGCTTTATTGCTTCGTCAATTTTTGCTTTCGTTTCTAAAAGTTCCGCGCGTCCGTCGCCGCCTTCTGCGTATTGCCGTTTTTCTATTTCCTGATCGGCGGGCGATACGGGTTCCATAAGTTCCTGCATTGCTCTATCCGCCGTTTCCGTTGACGGAACTCCCCGGTAATACATGGGGCAAGTTGATATTCCGTTTACTATTTTCCTAACGCTTGAACCGGGAACGCAATACGTTTCAAACCAACCGGGCAATGCCATTCCGTCCGCGTCGCGCCCCGGTACTGTACTGGTTGCCGTTGTCGTTGTCGTTGGCGAAATTGTACCGTTTGTTATTAATGAACGTCGATAAGCTAAACGGTCGCCGTATCCGTTTCGCAATGATCGGCGCGTAATTCCCAAACCGCCCAACGGTGTTACTTCGCCTTCAAATCCTTTATACCTTGCCATAGTCTTTTATCCTAGCAGCAACAGTGCGCCGCCCGCGCCCATCATTCCCAACATTAAATTTTGATCCGCGCTACGTTTGCGTTCCACGTTTTGCATTTCGATAATTTTTTCGCGTATTGGCGGGTCAAGTAATGGCGACGGAACGGCGGGCGTATTCTTTGGCACAAGTTTTGCTAATTCGCGTTGCATTGCTTGAATTTCCGCGCGCAATGCCGCTTCCTGTTTTTTAATTTCTTTTTCTGCCATTTTATCTGCAATGTACCCGCCAACTTTTTCCCCGATTTTTTCAACAACCGCATCCTTGATTTCTTTTTTGGCATAGTTCAATGCAACTTCGGTAAACGTGCCGCCGGAAATATCAAACGGCGGCGGCGGAATTTCGCCATGCACCATTGCGTTGATTGTTCGCACTTTGTTTACAACTTTTACGGCCTTTTGAATTTTCGTTAATAGCGTTGTTGTTTCGGCGGCAGTTGTTGCGCCGCCCGCGCCCGCGCCCGCCGCCGTCGCCGCTTGCGCTTCGGCCATTTTCGCGGCAATGATCGGACCCAAATAAATCGCGGCAACAATCGCAACCGCCGCAACAACAGGTTTACGAATTTTTACCCACGTTGACGGACGGTACACTTGACAGATATAACGCCCCGGATAAATTTCGACAACGTGCCGCCAATCAGTATTGGGATATTGTTTTGCCGCCGCAACTTGATTGTTAACGTATGTCTCTAACAAGCGTTCCCAATCGCAAGTTGATCCCGGTTCCGCAAAACGGTTATATCCGTATCGGTTTGCCGCGCCCGCCATGTATACAAAAAGAGTCGCAAGTTCAACGTCCGAAAACGGTTTGTAAATTTTCCGCCCGTTTCTAATTCGGAAGCGATACATACCCAACGGCGTTTTTGCACTCCAACCGAATTTGGATATTGTCATCATTACATTAAACTTTTCAAACTCGCCCGCCATAATTAATTGGCGCATTTTTTCTTGATACGGCGCTAACGGTAATCTTGCGTTCGGCGCTTGCATATTCATCAATCGCAAAGCGTTTGCTTTAATTCTTATTTTTTCATTCATTACCTTTTGCGCCGCAACTTGCGCAGGTGTCAACGCCGGACGGTTTCTAATAAGTGCCGCTTGCCGGTCTTGTTCCTCTAAATATGCGCCGTTGCCTAACATTAGTTATCCCTTACCATGCGGCCTGCAAATTTTGGCGGGCCTTTACCAGCGGGCCACGGTTCGGTTGTTTCTACCGCATACCAACGCGGGCCAACTTTCGTTTCTGTAAAAACGTGTACGAAAGGGCCAAACGGTTGCAACTTGATTGCAACAAATCTTGTGGGGTGTCCGATACTTTCCAACAGTGACGCAACCAACACGCTTTGGTCATCGCAATCGCCTTTGCCAAATTCCAAAGTTTTAACAGGCGTTGCTAATGTTTCAACGCCGCGAATATCTTTAACGTATTGAATGTTGGATTGTACCCACGCATGAATTGCGCGGACTTGTGCGCCGAAATTTTTGTGGCCCCGCACATTATCTATAATAGCGAATGCCAGTTGACGAATTGGTACGGCCTTTTTATAGCGCCGTACCATCCCGCGCATATAGTTAAGCGTCGCCCGCGTCCCTGCCGTCCCCGGCGGTAGACTCATCAACGTTGCTTGTGTCGGCGTTCTGTTCTGCTGTTGCACTTATAGTAGTGTCCGGTTGATCGCCCGCAACAGCGGCGCTAGTGTGCGCCTGATCGCCGTCCGTTGTCAACGGAACGCCGCCGATAATTTCAGGGTCATCAAATGGCGGCGGTTCGTCGCCCGGTTCATCAAATATTTGCCCGATTGCACTTAGCATAATTTCCCGCCATTCCGAAAACCAGTGACGATATTGATTTACTTCCGGGTTTACTTGTGCGCATAAATCCAAACAATTTTCTTGCTGCAAAAATCCCTCTATTGATTCAAGCGCGTTTTCGGGTACGCCCGGTAAAATTGCGGTTGCAACGTCATCCGGCGTTGCGCCTTCTTTTGCTTGCTTTAACAAAAATTCTATTTGTGGTCGCATACTTTCCAGTTGTTTATTCAATTTTGGTTCCTCACTTTCCGGTTGTGGTAATGCCGGTAAAATTGGTCCGCTTGCCGGAATTGCGCCCGCTTCCTGTTGCGCCATAATTGCACTACCTAACGCGGGGCCAAAACTTTTTACGGTTGCCGTCAACAACGAAAATAAATTTGATTCGCCGCCGCCGTCGTTGTCGCCGTCGCCTCTAAAAAGTTCCTGCAACATTTTAAATTCCGTCAACTGATCTAACATTGATTTTGGCGCTTGCGGGTTAACTCCCATTGCGCCCATCATGCCGCCCATTGCCGTCATCATTTTTGTCATTTGGTCAAACGCATCGCCGCCGGTTTGTGGCCCTGCTAATTGTTTAAACATTTGTTCGGTTTGCATTTGCTGGCGTTGCATCGCATCGGAAAATTTATCAATCAACGCGCCTACGTCCGTTCCGGTGTCGGGTTCATCGTCCAGTTTATTCGGCGCTTGAACGCCGACAACTTTACGAAATTTATATTTTCCTTTTGAATCGCGCCCGACAATTAAATAAAGTCCGGTTCCGAAATCCTCACGGATGCGCGTACACAATTGCGAAAAAGTATAATCCTCAATTCCGCATTCAAAACATTCAAACGTTTGTTTTCCCATTGGTCGCCCGCGCGAATCCGTTAATTTTTTGCCGACTGTAATTTTTGCATCGTCCTGCGTGTCGTGCATTTCCGCGCGGAATTTTTCAAACTCTAAATTTTCTTCTTCTAATCGCGGGTCCGCTTCAAACTCTGCAAATTCCGCATCGTCAATGTCAACGGGCGAGTAAAGTATTTGCTTTGGTTGTGTTTGCGTATTCATTTCATAGCCCTTTTTGGTAAGTGATTGAATGCGCGGCAATCAGCCACGCTAACCGCCCACAAAATACGCCTTAACGCATCCACAAGCAAGCCACAACGCGCCCACAACACGCCCACAACGCGCCCACAAAAAAGCCCGCGCCATTCATAACTTGACGCGGGCCAAAACCCTGCCGGGTACGAAAGCGGCGGGTTTTAGTTCGCTTGTACTTCTAGGATAGTTGGCCCTTCGTACATACTGCAATACATTCCGAGCGCCACAACCGGGAACGCGGACGCTAATTTAAAACTGCCGTCCGGGTTATAAAGTGCAAAAACACTTGGCGGCATACGCTTGCACATATATTGATACTCGCCAACAACGGGTTTATTTTGCGCGTCAACAACTTGATCGCGCGTCGCCCATTTACATTTTGTGCAATCCGCGCCAGTCATAAAGTTTGTCTCCCATGTTCGTCAACAGTATGCCGCTTAACGGTAATTTCAGAATAACCTGTAAGTTTGGCAATATCCCATAACTTTTTACCGTTATCCCGTAAATCTTGCATTTCCTTTTTACCTTCCGGCGTTACTGGTTTACGGATAATTTTGCTAAGTGATTTTGATTTTAATGTTTTATTGCCAGTGCATTGTTTAACTTCCAACAACGGCGCGTATCGGGTAACTTGCGTTAACGTTTTTCCCAATTCTTTGCTATCAGTTGGGCCAAGTAAAATTGTAAATTGTGATTTCATAATCTCGCCTTTATAAAAATGCCCCGGAAAGTTCGGCAACGTTCCGACACGGAGAAGTGTACAATAACGTAGTCAAACAAACCGGGGCAAAGAAGTTTACGCGGCCTTTTTAGGTTCCTCAATTTCCGCTATTTCATAAGTGAAATAACCGCGCCCGCCGGACAAGTCTTTTTTCTTGCCTTTGGTAATCATAAAACATTTGTTGACATACGCATCCTTGGGATAACTGTCAACAATTTCGCTTTGCACAACCGCGCCCGCAACAAGTTGCATTGCTTCGCCGGTTTCCAGATTAACGATATTGAAAAGCATGGGCGCTTTTTTCTGATCTTCCGCCTTTTCGCCTTCTTTTAACTTCGGCGTTTTGCCTTCAAATATCTTTTCCAGAATTTTCACATATACCGGCGTATCGGGTACAAGTTTCAACGTTGGCATTGTGATACGTTTAATAATTTTCGGTTCAAATTTTGCCATTTTCTTTACCTTCTTTAATTGTGGTTACATTTTCGACATTCAATGGAATGCCACACTTATTGCAATCGGGTAATTCATCAAACTGCGATAAACGCCGATTGATTGTATTGCCGCATTTGCGACAAACCAATTCAAAAATTTGGTAGTAATTCATTTGGGTTTTTCGGCAGGGTGTTTACCGAATGCAATAAACCCGCGCTCAAAATCAACATACGAAATTGGTTCGTTGTCGCCTTTGATAATCTGTAAGCGCGTCAGAGCTTCCGCTTCCGTCATGTATCCGAGTTGATAGGAACTACCGCCGCCGATTGATCCGGCTTGCCAGTGCTGTTTGTGTCGCGCCTTGCGGCGCGCTTCTAGTTCCGCGCGAAAGTTTGCTGTAAGCGCCCGCCAAAATGCGCCTGTACCCATATGGATGATTTTCATATCGTACCCCGTTGTTATTTTATGCGGCTTTCAATCCTGTAAAAATTTCCGTACTGCCGTCATCGTATCGGATAAACAAAACGGTTTGCCCGTTGTGTTGCCTGTAATAAGAGTCCACAGCAAAACGCCTTGCCCGGTTATTAATCCGGGCAAGGAAAGCGGCTTTGCTGATTTGCGGCGCTGTTCGCATCTTGTAATTATGCGCCTTTTTGGATTGTTATGCACTATTTTTGTAGCGTCTTTTTCTATTTCGGTTCACTTCATCTTGCCGCAAAGAGCGCCCTTTTTTCCGGGTCTTTTCCTCAAGTATGTTTTGACTTTTGTAAATGCGCACAATATCTTTTTCCAAATATTCCACGCGCGTCATTAACGACAAAATGCCAAGTTTCTTTTTTAGCCATTTAATCATTTTTTTCAAACTCCTCATATTCCTTTACCGTATCAAAACCCAAATCAAACAAACATTCCTTACAACGTATATAACCTGTTTGTGATGGATATGAATTATAAGCGGCAATTGTCGCGTGACAACTTTGGCAACCGCCCATCATTGGTAAACCCAAACGTTCAAATTCCGCGCCGTTAACTGCGCCGTCCGCGTCTTTTTTAACACCGCGCGAAAGTGCAACATCAAAAATAGTAATCATTTTATTACCTCTAAAATAATTCCCGAATCTTTGCGCTGTTGCAAATATTCATCCAACAACTTTTTGCGGCGCAAACTTTTAAAAGTCTCTTGTGACAAAACCGCGTAAATTGTATTTGTATGTACACGACGAAAATATATATTTCCGTCCGTAACGTTATCTTGCTCCGGTGCCGTAATAATTATGCTATTCATTTTTCCGTACCTCTTTGTCGGTTGTCAACCATTTCGGCCAACTTCAATAAATCCTTTCGCGCGCCTTCTTTTGATTCCGGGCTTGCATCGGGATTTTCCAAACACGCAATATAAATGCGTACCGCCGTTGTCCAACTCGGAGTTAAATCAACTGTACGAATTGGTTTTTGCGTTTCGCAAATTTCCTCTAACACTCCGTTCATTTCCTCTTTTTGACTACTCATTTTTCCGTACCTCAAAAGCGGGCAAAATTGCCACTAGATATTGTCTCACAACCGCGAAATGTCAATGTGACGGATTTAACATTATTCGCGTATCCGTCGCCATTGAATGGCATAGTTACGTTGATATTCGTACTTGCCTTGCTCGCTTTCGTACAATTGCATCAACGTTGCCATCGTCGGCAAAATGTCGCCCTTGTCACATTTGCGCGTGTATAATTTTTGTCCGCCAAGTCCATAAAAAATTACTTCAAACATTTTATTTTACCTCTGTGAATTGGTTGCGTATGTTGTCAAGTCCAACGCGATCATCAATATCTAATAACGCGCGCCGCATTGTTTTCCATTGTCTGAAAATACTTGCAACGGTTTTTGTTCCCCATTTGCAATACGGGCAACGCCGCGTTTTTGGTCCGCCTTTTTTATCACTGTTCGCAATGTGAACGTGTCCGCATTCCGTAATAATAAAATATTGATTGTAATTATCAGGATGCAATTCTGCATAAACAATTTTTCTTACTGGACTATCTGATTTACTCATTTTCTTTTTCCTCTGCAAACATTGGGTCAAACCGGCGCGGCACAATTCGAGAATCGCCCGCCGTACTAACAATATTCCGTTCCATAAAAGTCGGTTGCGATTTTGCAATTGAAAATGTTGGTACGTTTGAACGGAACGTTATTGTTTTACCCGCCGCAATTTTTATTAAATCTTTTTCATTTAGCCGCGCGCCCTTGCTTGCAATTTTCCATCGTTTTTCATCGTCCGCCAATCGCCCAACTTTCCGAAATGCGTACAACTTTTTACCGCAAACAATAACCCGGTTATATTTGTATTCAATTCCCCAATCGCCAAGTTCACTAGATAGCGTTACATCATCCCCAAAACTTTCCGCGCATATCGAATCCGTATCACAATAAATAGGGCGCTTGCAATTACAAACCGCGCGCCAAAGTTTCGCCCGTACAAATCCGGTTATGCTTGCGGCGGTTGCCAGATTAAAAAACTTCTTTGCTTTTTCATCCTGATTTTTATGTACGATTACCCATTCTCTAAATTCTTTCCAACTTTCGCCATCCTCTAATAAATGTATTCCCTCATCAAAAAACTCATTTCGCGGAACTAAAATATTATCTTTATAGCGATTTGGATTAGCCGCGAATTTTCCGTATAAACTATTTGTCATCAATTTGGCGAAGTCGCTACCGTGAATATCGCCCGCCGCTTTGTACTCTTTTCGCACGTTCCAAAAATAAGTAATGTATTCCGAAAAACTTTTCAATTCCATAAATTCAAAGTGCTGCAAAATTTTCAATTTATCTATTGTATCGGTATCAAGCGCCGCTAATAATTCCCATCCGGTAACATGATAAATCCGTATCGTGCCATCGTCCGGGTAATACAAAGTTCCGTTGGTTCCGCGATAACCAAACGCGCCGCGCGAATTGCACTCAATGTCAAAAAACATTGGCCCCCATTTATCCGACGAAACAGTGGGCGCATCATCCGCCGCCGCATACAAAAGTCCATAAGGGTGTTCGCGCATCATTGCATCCGGGTACGCGCTGTTAATGTCGGCGGACAATGCTTGTACTTTCAAATCACCTTGCTCAAAACATTGAACGCGCCCGCCGTAATAGAACCGCGAAAAATCGTTATAGAAAAATTCGTCGGAACGCGGAACTTTGTTTTTCAATCGCATTTGCCAAAACTTCATTGCCGCACTTGCCGTTGTAATGTGTAACCCGTAAGACTCAATGAATCCCGTTACAAGTGCATACAAATTTTCACAATCACTTCTAAGGTATTTCCGAATTTCGTCCATATATTCGGCGCGCACAGAATAGTGCATTTTGTTGTAATCAAAAGTTTCCTTAGCAAACGCCGATAACGGTTTACTGTATATATTGATTGAATCGCGGAACTCGCATTTACCTATATTGAATTTTGCAATGCGCCCCGCAATAATAAGTAACGGCGTATGCGGTTCAAATCTGTGACTGATAAAATGCCAATCAAATTTGCCGCCGTTATGCGCGTACAAAATAATTTCTTTTGTACTTACAAAATCAACAAATTTATCGGTATCAGTAAATTCGTAATAATCGGACCCGTTGTAGACTCCCCAAATAAACGGCGCGGGAATAACGTCAAATTCAAACGGGTCCGTTTCCGAGTCTGCGACCCAAATTTCCTTGCCTTGAATTTTCAATTCAACTTTTGTTCTTTTATTAATTGTTCGTAAGCTTTGTCATATCCTTTCATTATTTCGCTTGAGACAATCGCCAACAAATACATAACCGCCCACGGCGCAAGTTTTCTTTTAACGTGTATCTCAAAAATTGCGTCGTGCATTTCTTGTTTATCATCTTCGGTTATTCTATCAATCCCGCGCATTATACCAACTCCATTTTATCTAAAATGCTTTGCGCGGTTCTGGTATCGCGCAAGTCTATTTCCGAGCCATGCGCAATGGCATGATTTTGCAATTTTATTACCGTATGCAATTCGTAATTTAATACCCGTTGCAAATATGCAATTTCCTCTATCGTTAATTCAACATTCATTTTTGTTTCCTCACTTATCATTTTGAGTAACGACAAATGCGCCCGCACTTGTCTTTTTGGCGGCAATGGTTTGCCGTAAAATCTACGCCGCATTTAACAACGATACACGCAAATCCTGCATTACTTCTTTTTGTTCGCCGGATAAATCTTGCGTTCTTAGTCCGTCGCCATTTTCAACGGCAACCATTAATCCTAAAATTAACGCTTCACGTTGTCGCGCCGTCATTTCTACTTTGTACTTTGTTTCTGTTTTTGTGGTTACTATCATTTTCTTTTTCCTTTTTTGCGCCCGGTCTTGCGGACACTTTTTTGTTCGGCCTTTGTCATTGCGCGTTTGGTTTTTGCCAAATCCGCCAGCCGTTTATCTTGTCTTACTTTTACTTCCGCTTCGTGTTTTACGGTTCGCGTCGCTAACCGTTTTGCTACTTTCAATGTCGGATACTCTTTTATTCCGTACATCCATTTATCGAATTTCGCAATATCCTTTTCCGGGTCTGTCGTTGAATACTTTACTACCCAACGTTTTAATGTTGTTTTTAATGCTGACCGGGTAAACCCCTGTGATGATTCACTTTCGCCCGTTACGATTTTAAATACGTTTGCATCCAACATACCCATAACGCGATCAATTTCCGCATCGGAATCCGTCGCCAATGCTTCCATATCAAAATCCGTTTGCGTTTCTTTAATACCGCCGCGTTTCAATGTTG
>Ga0255058_10001506_pt1 | contig 13107 bp, 9 predicted proteins | sample Cases_109_9_MG_FD_188637 | JGI IMG/M metagenome (GOLD analysis project Ga0255058, IMG submission 188637) | Seawater microbial communities from Amundsen Gulf, Northwest Territories, Canada - Cases_109_9 | ecosystem: Environmental > Aquatic > Marine > Gulf | place: Canada: Northwest Territories... | reverse complement strand
GGCAGCGGATGGCAGCCTGGTTTCGGCGGGAGTTGAGACCTGTGCAGTCTGCCACGGACCAGGAAGAACTGCCGACGTCAAGGTGATGCATGGAGTCGATACATTCGAGTTCAATTGATCAACCCCGGGAATCGCCGCTTGGCGGGTCCCGAATCGACCGGTGCTAGTGCTTCAAGTTTTGACAGGGAATCGTATTCGAATGGATAAGCAATTTACCGGTCGTCTTGCCGTACTGCTAGCGATTTGCCTGTTTGTGCCCTCGGCCACAGGAGCGCAGTCGGCTGACGACCCTGTGTCAGACCCTTACAGCGCAAAAGGTGCCGATACCTGTCTTGTCTGCCACAGCAATGCCGAGACCCTGGCGATATTTAGAACCAAACACGGGGTGCCAGCCGACCCACGCAGCCCGTTCGGTCACGGCCAGCTACAATGCGAGGCCTGCCACGGACCGGGCGGAGCACACCGCCCGGTCAAATTCGGCTCACACGAAGATACAGCCGTCGGCGTGCAGAACAGCATGTGCCTCGGCTGTCACGACGCCGACGTAGGCTTTGGTTGGCACGCCGGTCCGCATGATAATGACGAGGTCGCCTGTGCAGACTGTCACGTCGCTCATGCACCGCGCGATGCCGTTCTGCAGACGTCGACACAGCCCGACGTATGCTACGACTGTCACCAGTTGCAGCGCAGCGAGACACTGAAGGCGTTTTCCCATCCGTTCTTCGAAGGAAAAATGGATTGCAGTGCTTGTCACAGCCCTCACGGGGAAACGGCCGAGTTACAGCTTGTCCGTCAGACGATCAACGACACCTGTTACCAGTGCCATGCAGAAAAACGCGGCCCGTACCTTTGGGAGCATGCGCCGGTCAGCGAGGATTGCAGTTCGTGTCATGCACCGCACGGCTCGAACCACCCGGGAATGTTAACCAGCCGTGCGCCTCTGCTTTGCCAGAGTTGTCACTCGCAGTCGGGCCATCCGAGTATCGCTTATGATGCGGACGGTTTGGCGAACGGCTCGCCATCGCAGTATTTGCTCGGCCAGAGTTGCCTGAACTGCCACTCGCAGGTGCACGGTTCCAATCACCCCTCCGGTTCGAAACTGATGCGATGACAGACGGTGTGTATGCAATTCATCGTGAATGACAGGATGACGAAAATGAACATTTTCACGGCGCCGAGAACCAGGATTCTCATTTTCGCCGCAGCAGCCGGCGCGGCGATGATCGCGTCAGTAGCACATTCGCAGGAAGCCAACACGAGTGCCTGGGCGTGCGAACTCTGCCCGTTCGACAGCGGACAGCGCGCGGACTACCAGCTTGGCGCAAGCAACGTCAGTGATGACTCGGCATACTTCGGTAACGCAAGCGGCTACAGTGAGGAAGGTGTATACGCCAACGTCGACGGTGAGGGCAGTTATGCCGGTGATAGCCATCGCCTGCGCTGGACGGTAGAGGATCTCGGTCTCGACTCGCGATATGCAGAGTTGAGTGGCGGGCGTCAGGGGACTTTTGACTACAACGTGGCGTATCGACAGATACCGCGACACCAGTTTTTCACGACCGATACCATCTTCCTGCAATCTGCCGCAGACACGCTGTCGCTGCCGGCAGGCTGGGTGGGTGCACCGCTGACTTCGGGTTTCACCGAGCTCGATGCAAACCTGGCACGCAAGGACATAGAGAGTGAGCGCAGGATCCTGGAGCTTGGCGGAAAATACCTGCCATCCAGCCGCTTCAGGGTGTCCGCCAACTATCGCAGGCAGGAGCACGACGGCGTCGATAGTTATGGCGGTGCCTACTTCACACAGGCGAGCCTGCTGCCCAGACCGTTCGACTATGTCACCGACGAAGTGGATTTCGACGTTCGCTACGCAAGCAATAATGGATACCTGGCTCTCGCCTGGTACCTGTCTGATTTCGAGAGCAACAACGACGCAGTGAACTGGGAAAGCCCGTTTACGACCACAGCAGGTGCCGAATTTGCGGCGCTCGCACAGCCCCCCGATAACCGTTTTCAGCAGCTGTCTTTGTCCGGCCGTTACAGGTTCTCGCAATACACGACCGTCCTGGCCTTTTCCGCGGCAGCGGGTCGCATGGAGCAGAACGAGGCTTTCCTGCCATACACCACCAACCCGAACCTGACCGTCGGCACGTTGCCGCGGGCCAACCTGGACGCCGAAGTCGATACGACCAATCTCGCCCTCACGCTGAACTCCAAAGTATTTAAAAAGGCACGCGTCAAGCTTGCCTACCGCTATGACGAACGCGACAACCAGACCGCACAGGACCTCTGGACCCGGGTCATCACCGACACCTTTGTCGACAGTGAATCGGAGTCCAATATTCCGTACAGTTTCAAGCGATCCACACTGAATCTCGGCGCCGAATATGACCTGTTCGAAACTGTTCGCATCTCCGGCGGCTACGATCGAAAAGAAATTGACAGGGACCTCCAGGAGGTCGCCGAGCAAACCGAAGATTCCGGTTGGGGTCGGCTGCGCTGGCGACCGAACCAGATTTTCGACGTAATCGTCCGCGGTGGCGCGTCCGAGCGCGACATCGACCGCTACGACGAGAGTTTTGCGGCAAGCCTTGGCCAGAATCCGTTGCTGCGAAAATACAATCTCGCGTATCGTTATCGCCGATTCGGTGAACTAACGGCGTCCGCAGCCTGGCCCGAAAGCCCGGTCAGCCTGACAATCCGTGGATTTTATGCCGACGATGAATACACGCAGTCACAGCTTGGCCTGACCGCAAGTGATGAACTTCGTGTCGCTGCGGATATAAGCTGGGCCTGGTCCAAAAACGCATCGCTATACCTGACCGGCGGAGTCGAAAACATGGATTCCGACCAAACCGGCAGCGAACTGTTCAATGTACCTGACTGGAGCGCAAGCAATTCGGATAACTTCTACACCGCTGGCGGTGGATTCCGGGTCAGGGAGATCGGTGGCAAATTCGATCTGCAAATGGATTACACCCGATCGGAGGGCACATCCGAAATCAACGTGGCGTCTGCCGCTGGCGGACTGAGCCAATTCCCGGATCTGGAATCGACGCTGGACTATCTGCGGCTGAAGCTTTCCTATCATCGGTCCGATCGACTCGAATTCACGATGGACCTTCGTTATCAGAGCTTTTCAGCCGAAGACTGGGCCCTTGAAGGCGTCGGACCTGCCACCATTCCGGTGGTCCTGACACTGGGCGCACAGCCTTATGACGATGAAGTGCTGATAGTCGGGCTTGGCTTTCGCTACCTGATCGGCGGCACTGAATCCGCCGGCACTAAGTAGTTATTGAGTCATTGGGGACAGTCCCCTTTTTGATTGGGGACTGTCCCCAACGACTCCAATGACTGCGGCGGCGGCCAGATACAGCACCAGCGCCAGCAGCACGACGACCGTAAAGCCGAATTCGATCGCCAGGAGCGTCGCCAGCGACGCACCGAGCACCGACGCGAAGCCATTGATGCCCCAGGCCCACGGTATGAACGCCGCTGCGTCATCGGTAATCCGCTGCAATCCGAGCGGAAACGGCATACCCATACAAAACGCCAGCGGTGCGATCAGTATCAATGACAACGCGATCTTGATGGCATCGGGGAGCCCGATTAGCTGTTGATGTAGCTGCGGGATGAGCGCTACATATATAAGTGTAATGCCCGTGATTCCGGCGACTGCGATGGTTACCGCTGAGCGTTTGCTTCCTTTCGCCCGCTTTGCCAGCCGACCTGAACAGGCACTGCCGACGCCGGCGAAGATCAGGAAACCACTCAGCACAACAGCAACCGCATATAACGGGTGGCTCAGGAACAAGACAAATTTCTGAATGAACGCCATTTCGACCAATAGAAACGCCAGGCCCAGCAGGAAGAAGTAGCTGCCCATTCGCATCCCGCTGCCACGAGGCCAGGCAGGCTTGACCCGGGACAAAGGCAGCAATATCAAAACGGCGCCAAAAACAGCGGCCTGAATCGGCGTCGCGATGAGGATCAGATAGGCCCACTCGATCAGCCCGGCGCCTCCACGCTTGCGCAAAGCCATGACTTCCGGCAGGGAACTCCACTTGAAGAAATGGAAAAAGTATGGCCGGTCATCGGTTGCGGGCACAATATTAAACTTGTAACGCCCGATGAATTCGTTTGCCTCGGCACTCAGCAGTGCCGTCACTCCATCGTATAGATAGGGTTCGTGCAATAGATTGAATCTGTTTGCTTCGCTGGCCGGCATCCTTGGATAAAAAGCCGTATCGAACGAGTGAGAGCGCGCAAACTCCCGAATCATATCGATTTCCCGGTCCGGGAAATCGCCGTTCCTGACCAGTAAGGTGCTCGTGTTCCAGCTTCGTATCAGTGCCAGCCGCTTACCCGGGTCGGTAACGCCCATCTGCTTCAGTGCCTCGACCGACGTGGCAACAAGTTTCAGGCTGTCTCTCGGTGGCAGCTTGATCCATCGCGTGATGGCCAGCATGCCGCCGGGCTCCGTGTGCCGCAGGTATTCCTGAATTGCTTCGACGGTGTAGAGATAACTCTCGCTCAGCCCATGCGCGCCTGATCCCGATGCAGCGAAGGAATCCAGGAGTGCGACCTGAATCAGGTCATACTGCCTGTCGCTTCGCGAGACAAATCCGCGTGCTTCGGCAGTGTGCACGGTGACACGTTCGTCGTCATATATATGCCCGGCGAAGTCGGCGTAAGTGTCGCTGACAAGACTCGTTATCTGGGGATTGAGCTCGACTGCGTCAATGCGGCTCGCACCATTAAACAGGCCGAGTAATACGTCCGTACCGCCAGCCGCGCCCAGGATCAGTACATCAGGTTCGTCGAGCAATCGGTACGGCAACGCGGCGGTGACATCGCCAAGGTACCCGAGTGCATCGAGATCGCTGTCGAAGCGCGTGATAACACTCATGCCATCGCCGTCGGTAAAGACGGCAAGCTGTTCAGGTGGTACAAAACGCGTATTGAAGCTCAAGCCCGGCGCATGACGAAACGGCACTCGCGGGCTTTCGACCACGGTCAGCAGTCCCAGGGGGCTCGATGACACTGTCAGGACATCGGCATCAACAACCTGTAATGCCTGGCTCAGTCCCTTGTACTCAGACAGTCGCATGCCAAGCCAGTCCTGCGGTATGCCGAAGAGCAGTACCGCAAGACAGAGTGCCTGAACCGTGAGCAGCGGTTTACGCGCGGGCGATCTGAACCCGATCAGTGCCGATCCTGTCAGGGCAAGGGCTGACAGCAGGATCAGTGCATTTTGCGGTGACAGAAAGAACAGCGCAGCAATGATCAATAATGCACCCAGGCCAGCGCCGAGCAGGTCAGCAAAGTAGATGCGACTGATATAGGAACTTCGACAGGTGAAAGCGAGGCCGATACAACAAGCTGCAAAAAAGAACGGTACAAAATAGACGAGATAGATGACGCTCAGGTAAATGAACTGGCGCGGATTCCAGACGACTTCCAGCGCGTTGAATGGCACTTGCTGACCCAGTATGAAACAGGCCACCACCGCAATTCCGAACAGCAGCCCGCTGACCGCGAAAGCCAGCTCAAATCGTGATTCGAGGACCTGTTTGCAGAGGGCGATAAAGGTGCCGCTCACGCCGTAGCCCAGCAGCGCCAGGCTGATGATCATGTAAGCAAAATGGTGCCATTGCACGATCGACAACACGCGCATCAACAGGATTTCGTAGCCGATCGCCGCCGCGGAGATACAGAGCGTTGCGAGGAGCAGGAAGCGCACGATAGTGTCGCTTAATGTTCACCTGTCAATGGAACAAAACGCACGGCCGCAATCTGCCGTGTAATGACTTCGTCGTCCCCGGTTTTCTCGATCAGCAACAACTGCTGGGTCATGAAGCGGCCACCCACCGGGATTATCATGCGGCCACCCGGGCGAAGTTGCTGCACCAACGACGTCGGCACATGACTCGCTGCTGCGGTAACCACAATCGCATCATACGGCGCATGCTCTTCCCAGCCGAAATAGCCATCCCCCAGCTTCGTCGTAACATTGTCATAGCCGAGACGCTGCAACCGTGCGCTCGCCTCGTCTGCCAGCGCTTCGATGATCTCGATGCTGTAAACATGCTTCACCAGACCCGCGAGGATAGCTGCCTGATAGCCTGACCCGGTGCCGATCTCCAATACGACAGCGTCCGGGCCGGTCTCGATCAGGTCCGTCATCAGCGCGACGATATAGGGCTGCGATATCGTCTGTCCGTGACCAATTCCCAACGGCCGATTTTCGTACGCGAAACGTTTCTGCCCTGCGGGTACGAATTCGTGACGCTTTACGGTACTGAGGGACCGCATGACATCTTCGTCCAGCACCTCCTCCCCGGAATCGCGCGCCAGCGTTGCGTAAAAATGCACTTCATCGACCATGGTTGCTCTCGCCATCGCGTAATCAGCCTCGTCCGCGTTTACCGTGATTGCCAGCATCAGCAGGCAAATAATTGTGCTTCTCATGTCATGGAACTGTTTCAGCATGATGATATTCAGCGGCTAACCCTGATGAACACCGCTAATAAAACCCGGGTCGGACAAAACAGACCAAACGCCAGGCATTACTCTCGTCGCGCTCGAGGCAGGCCATGCTGCCAGGTCGAAACTCCACCAGCGGCTGATCCTCTGAACCGGTCACGGCTTGTGACACAGCACGCGCGACAAACGGCAAATGACCGCAAACCAGGGTATCCTTCTTCGCGTTTTTCAGGTCATCCAGAAAGACCTCGGGTGGATCGTTCGGCCCCAGGTCTTCCGCCGGCCGAATCAGGCCACCGGACGCGAGTACGGGTTCAAGCAACTCGGCCGTTTGCCGTGCCCGGGTCTTGCCACTGTGCAAAATTTGCGTCACCGTGACATCGCGATTCGCCAGCCATTCTGCGAGCCGGGCGATGTCGGCCGAGCCCTGGTCACTTAACGGCCGCTCCGGATCGACGTCCTTCGTCAAAGCCTCGCCGTGTTGCACCAGATACAGCCGCATCAATATCACCTCGACGGAGCACTAGTGAACGACATAAACCGTGTCGTGTTCCCTGACGTACTCGTCGGTCGCAATCCCGACGTTATCACCGGGCTTCGCGACATCCACCGTCTCGTGCTCGAGTTCCATCGAGGCAACTTTTTGCATGAAGTCCGACGTGTGACCCTTGATGTGAATCGTGTCGCCAGCGTGCAACTCACCGTCCGTGATCTCCACGGTCGCCACATGCAGGTGATTGAAGTAATGCGTTACGATGCCGATCCTGGTTTCACTCATTGTCGTGCCTCCGCTGAACGTGATCTGCAATACCTAAATTATAGACATTGCGACACGCATCGCTGCGCATTTTTTCGCAAACGCTTCGCATTTCGATCTACTCCAGGAACATCCATGCGCCGTAACCGACGACACGATGCCGGTCGCCGGCCGTGTCGCCCGAGTTGCGTAGATCGAGTGTTTCGACTTTCATGTCCCGGCGCTTCGCCGAGATCAGCAGACCGCCGATCGGCGTGGCGCCGCAAGCGCCATCGTGGTTGATGCTGCCGGGATCGAGATTCTCGATTGCCCGACAGGTCGCCCGGTCGCTGACGCAAGCCGCATCGTAGCTCAGGTAATGGCTCAGATCGGAGCTGATGACGATCAGTGTTTCCAGACCGCCCCAGAGTGCATCGATGACGTCGGCGACGGTTTCCGGCGCGACATCTCCGACAACGACGGGCACGAGCGAGAACTGACCGAGCACGGTTTGCAGAAATGGCAGGTGGACCTCGAGGCTGTGCTCGAACTGATGCGTCGTGTCGAAAACGCCGACATCCGGCAGGTCCAGGGAAGCGATGGCGTCCTTGTCCAGGGGCACATCACCCAAAGGTGTCCGAAATACGTCCGCGCCGCTCAACGCCAAGCCCTGGACCGCGACCGTGTGGCAAGGTCCCAGAAGAACCACGCGTGTGAAGCGCTCCCTGTAGGGCCGCAGCCTTGCGTAAGCCGTGGCGGCCACTGGCCCGGAATAGATATAGCCGGCGTGCGGCACGATCAATGCCTTCGGGGCCGGCCCTTCGCCAACCTCCAGCTGATCGAAAAACACGCCGATCGTGGTGTTCAGTTCGCTGGCATTGCCGGGGTAGAACTGACCGGCTACAGCCGCTTCCCGGATAGCGATCATTGACTGGTTTCCTCAACTGACCTCTACTATTGTAGTCCCTCACGTTAATGAATACCGCTGCAAATCGGGAGTGTGGAAGCTGCTCATTGCGATCTCGACCAGCCGCCCCAATATTAGCCTTATGAGCGTGCAACAGACACAGGTTGCGACAGGAACCGGTCCCGGTAACGTCACGGGACGATACTGGCACAAACTCCGGGACGGGCGCTTGCAATGCGACCTCTGCCCGAGGTTCTGCAAGCTAAGAGAGGGCCAGCGCGGCCTTTGTTTCGTCCGCGCACGCACCAACAACGAGATTGTCCTCACAACTTACGGCCGCTCCAGCGGTTTCTGTGTCGACCCCATTGAGAAGAAGCCACTCAATCACTTTCTACCCGGTTCTTCCGTGCTGTCGTTTGGCACTGCCGGCTGCAACCTGGCCTGCAAGTTCTGTCAGAACTGGGATATATCCAAGTCTCGCGAGTTTGACCGAATGCAGGACAGCGCATCGCCAGAGGCGATTGCGGCGGCAGCGCTCGAAGCGGGCTGCCGTAGTGTTGCGTTCACCTATAACGACCCGGTGATCTTCCTGGAATATGCCGTCGATGCAGCACAGGCTTGTTATGAACGCGGCGTCAGGACCGTGGCCGTTACGGCCGGATACATTACGGAACAACCACGCGAAGTGTTTTTCCGGCACATGGATGCTGCCAACCTCGATCTGAAAGCGTTCACCGAGCGATTTTACTGGAAGGTCTGTGGCGGCCACCTCGAACCCGTGCTCGACACGCTGCGATACCTGAAACAGGAAACCGGTGTCTGGTTCGAGCTTACCAACCTCCTGATTCCCGGAGAAAATGATTCGGAAGCCGAAATCGAGGAGATGACACAATGGATCATGCAGAACCTGGGCCCGGACGTGCCGTTACACTTCTCGGCCTTCCATCCGGACTGGAAGATGATGGATAAGCCAGGTACGCCGCTACAAACCTTGCTGCGGTCCCGCGAGATTGCGCTAAAGAACGGACTCCACTATGTGTACACCGGCAATGTCCACGATTTCGAAGGCTCGAGCACCTATTGTCACCAGTGTGGCGAGATCCTGGTCGGCCGCGACTGGTACGAACTCTCGACCTGGAACCTGAACACTGACGGACAGCCTGCTGCCTGCCGGAGTTGCGGCGCGTCAGTGCCCGGCGTCTTCAGGTAAACGGGAACAGACCACTGTTTCTGCCCAATGACTAAACCGAGAAAACTTTCTTCAGCGGCAATTCCCTGACGCGACGTCCGGTTGCGGCGAAGATGGCGTTACTGATCGCCGGGGCGACCGGCGGCAGCGGCGGCTCTCCGAGACCTCGCGGTGAGTCATCGCTTTCCACAAAGTGGATGTCGATGGTCGGGACCTGGTGGATTCTGCATATTGGATAGCTATGGAAATTATCCTGTTCAACCCGGCCGTCTTTGACGGTAATTTCACCCATCAGGGCAGCGCTCATGCCTTCGATGATGCCCCCCTCCACCTGGGCTCTCGCGCCTGTGGGATTGACGATCAAGCCGCAATCAATGACGGCGACTATCCGATCGATGCTTAAATCATTACCGGCAATTGACACCTCGGCAACTTCAGCAACCCAACTTCCCTGGTTATAGCTGGCGGCAATACCGCGGCCGTGACCTTTCGGCAGTGGGCTGCCCCAGTCGGATTTCCGGGCAGCTTCTTTCACAACGTGCAACAGTCGCGACGCATCAAAGCGGAAGTCCTCACGAACCTGAACGTATTGCTCAGTGCCGATCAACCGTTGCAGCATGACCAGCGGATCAATACCGGCCTGATGTGCCAATTCATCAATGACACTGGCCACAACGAAGACGTTAGAGGAGTGGTCAACCGCACGCCACTGTCCCAGAGGGATCCGCGCCGCTACGAGCACGTATTCATAGTGAAGATTGGGAATAAAGGCGGCAGGAAACTCATAATTGGCAATCTCGGCCGCGGAGCCGTCTCTTTCAAGGTACGGACCACGGGAGTGGTTGACCAGCTTGTGATGCCAGGCGGAAATTCTGCCGTCGTCGCCAACCGCCGCCCTGACCCGGTGCAGGCCGGAAGGCCGGAAATAATCATGTTGAATATCATCCTCACGGGTCCAGACTACTTTCACCGGTCGTTTTATTTTCTGCGAGAGCAATGCGGCGTCCACCGCAAAGTCCGCATAGAAGCGGCGCCCGAATCCACCACCACAGCGCATGACGTTCACTGAGATCTCGTCGGCTTTGACGTTCAGTGCTTTGGCGAGGGCCTCGGCGATAGACTCCGGATTTTGTGTCGGCGCCCATACCACGACCCCATTATCGCCGACGTCTGCGGTGCAGTTCATCGGCTCCATGGGCACGTGGGCCAGGAAAGGTAATCGATAGCTTGCGTCAATTTTGATCTTTGCAGCACTCAACGCCTGCTCTACGTCGCCGTCCACACGGATATCTTCGCCTTCCTGGAGCATAGCCTGTTCGTACTGACTCATCAGGGCCGCAGAGTCATCCAGTGACTTCGGCAGCGCCCATTCAACTTTCAGTCGGCGCGCACCCTCCATCGCAGCCCAGGTGTTCTCAGCCAGAACGGCGACACCCGACACGAAATTCGGATTGTTAGGCAGGATAACGCGGCCCCCGAATTGATCGTTTCGCAGCATCCGGAAATCGACAACACCGTTGACTTTACGGGCCTCTTCGCTGTCAAAAGAGACAGGCTGCCCGTCGCTTACCGGGCATCGTTTTACGACCGCATGCAACATGTTCGGTAGTTTCAGATCCAGGCCGTATTCCTGAGTGCCGCTGATGATGCGTGCAAGATCTACATCGCTGGTCGATTTCCCAATGAGTCTGAATTCCGATTTGAGCCTGGGGCTTTCCGGCACCGGTAGTGCCGCCGCTGCCTCCGCCAGTTCCGAGTAGCTGAGCGTATCGCCGGTATTTGTGTGTATGACCCGCCCGTTAGCCGTTGCAAGCTCGTCGCTGGATACGCTCCACTGGTTTGCGGCAGCTTGCAGCAACATTTCCCTGGCACTGGCGCCTGCCTGCCGCATGGCAGAAAAATTCAGGCGAATACTCAGACTGCCCCCGGAAAACTGGTTCTCCAGTTGCGTATTCCAGGCACTTTGTTCCACATTGATCGCATGCCAATCGACATCCAGCTCTTCGGCGATCATCATGGGCAAGGACGTTTTCACTCCCTGACCCAATTCCGGATTTTGCGCAAACAGGGTGATTGTTCCATCGCTCCCAACGCGTATCAGCGGATGCAGTGACACTGCTTTACCACGTACCCTGGATGCCACGGGTAGCGCTACCCCCAGCAGCATGCCGAAACCGCCGACGGCACTGAGTTTCACAAACTGACGTCGGGACAAATGGTCCATATCCAACCGCCTCCACCTTACGACTTCACTTATCTATTCCCAGGCGTCGCCCAAACCCATGCGTTGTCGATTTCCTGATCGCGTCTGTTCGCGAACGACTTCGTAGTATTTTTCCGCAAGTTGCACATCATCTGTACGCGCTGCCGCACGGGCCGCACCAAGCAGTCCATTCAGTCGATTAGGCGATCCGGTCAGCACGAGGCGATATTGCTGCAGTGACTCTGCATAGTTACCCACCTCGAACAACATGTCAGCGTACAGTTCCCGTGCCGGCAAGACTTCACCCGGTGTGACCGGATGCTTGTCGACCGCGTCCTCGCGATCCGCTGCTCCCGATGCCAGGCGCAGTGCGTCGTCTGCCCTGCCCTCAGACAGCAGGATCCACGACATCACTGCATCGATCTGCACCTGCACTTCTTCCCACCAGTAAGACAATGTCGTCTCCGGCAGTTCCTTCTGCAGCTCCTCGATCATCGCGAGTTCCTGCCTCGCTTTTTCAACTTGCCCGCTGCGTGCGGCTCCGATGCCGCGCGCAAAATGGTGGATCGCACGCGCCCAGCCAAACTCCTGCCAGGGAAAATCCGCACGCTCCAGTGTCAATTCACTGGCTTCCTTCCATTGCCGTCTTTCGAGCGTATAGCGGGCCGGCGACGCGGCATAGGTATAGGCGACTTTGAAGTTTTCGGTATCCGTCTTGCCGATTTTCCGCAGTCTGTTCAGCAGCTCATTTGCTTCATCATCACGCGCGGTCTGCAGCATCGCGTACATCAGGTAGTCCATGCTGTGCAGCCCTTCGTCATAGTGACCGGGAAGCTTTGCTCTGACCGTGTAGTCAGCAGCCGACGCCGTAGCATCGTGATTGGACGCGAGTGAACGGTCCCACAAACCCAGACGAGTGAATATGTGTGACGGCATATGCTGTGCGTGCGCCGAGTCCGGTGCGGCCTCCGCGTAGATCATCGCAGCGTTCAACGCCAGGTGAGCCAGGCCCGGATAGTCGTAGCTATGAATAATGTAATGCAAGACGCCCGGGTGCCTGGGTTGATCGTCGCGCACCCAGTTGAGTATTCCTGCCGCCTTGAATTGATGGGCGTAGCTCTTGTCCTTGGGATCGGCGGTCGCCAACAAGGACAGCGCGTAAAAAACGGCGGCCTCCTGGTCTTCCAGGTGAGTCTCGTACAGCTTACCCATCAATGTTTCGTAGTTGCCTGCTCTTTCTCCGTGCGTCGCAATATCCGCACTCGAATAAAATGCCTTGACGGCATCCAGGTAAGCTTTTTCTCGCGACGATACCGACAAGTTATCGACGTCGCCAAGAATCTGTTCGCCCGCGACAAGATCTGACTCCGCAGGAGGCGCCCAGAGCGGGTGCCATAGACTCATCGCAATACCCCAGCGCGCCATCGCGCAATCCGGGTCCGCTTGCAGAACCGACCGAAACAGCCTGCCGGATTCGGGGTACTCGAATGAATGCAGCATGGTTATCGCGTGATCGAACTCAGGCTGCACAGCGTCATCGCAGGTAGTTTCGAAATGTAGCTGAGCGTTGGCTGTTGTTTCCGAGA
>Ga0255058_10001505_pt1 | contig 13108 bp, 10 predicted proteins | sample Cases_109_9_MG_FD_188637 | JGI IMG/M metagenome (GOLD analysis project Ga0255058, IMG submission 188637) | Seawater microbial communities from Amundsen Gulf, Northwest Territories, Canada - Cases_109_9 | ecosystem: Environmental > Aquatic > Marine > Gulf | place: Canada: Northwest Territories... | reverse complement strand
TCTGCAACAATTGCGGTAGACAACGGGCCACAATATTCAGATCGCGTCAGCCTGATGAGCGCGAATCCACCGTATCTTGAAGAGTCCATCGTGTTCGCCGCGGAGGCCCCCGGACCAGTCGTCACATACCTACGTTCAGCGCGCGGGTTCGCGCCGGAGCCAACGATACTTGCGCACTGGCAGGACGTGCCTGGCGGCTATCAGCTCGAGGCACGCATCCCGCTCCGCCTGCTCGGCACGCATATCGGCATCAATGTACGCAACACATCGTCTGTGCTTGAGCGCGGCACGACGAGCTCGAGCTTTTCCGCCCGTACACCCGGTGTATTTGTCCGCATTTCCCCGGAACTGACGCTCATCGCACAGAAGCTGGTGCAGCCCGGCTCCCGGCTGGTCGTTACCGACCAGCGTGGATGGCGCATCGCCACTGCCGGCGACCTGGGTACTCAATCCAAACCCGGCACCGATGTTGTCTCGAACTGGCTGCGCATTGCCTATGAAGCATTTGTCGAGCCCGGCACGGCAGCCGCGTTCGCCAGCCCCGACGCGAGTGGCCGCGAGCGACAACCTTACATCGTATCGGCGCTGGATGGACGAAAGGATTCCGCGTGGTTTCGGGGCGCTAACAGCGGCACGGCTATCGTGGCCGTCGCTGAACCTGTCACCGCGAATGGCGCCACGATAGGTGCTGTTGTCTTACAGCAGAGCACGGGCGCGATACTGAGCCTGACCAACCAGGGCCTTGCCCGGCTAATGAATGTGACCCTGATCGCAACATTGCTCGTCGCCGCCGGTCTGCTCGGTTACGCGACGTGGTTGTCGAGGCGTATCCGGCAACTCAGCGTCGCCGCCGAGCAAGCGCTGGACGACGACAACTTGCACATGATTCTGCCGAGCACCCATGCAGTCGACGAGATTGGCGACTTGTCACGCAGTTTTTCCCACGTGTTGCATCAGCTCGGCGACTACAACGACTACCTTCGGTCGCTCGCCTCCAAATTGTCACACGAGTTGCGCACGCCGCTTGCCATTGTTACCTCGTCATTGGAAAACCTCGAGCACGAGCCGTTAAACGAGGCATCAATTGCTTACACAGCCAGGGCCAGGGACGGCGCTGAAAGATTGCGGCGAATCCTAAGTGCGATGAGCGAGGCCAGTCGCGTCGAGGAACTAATGGCTCAAGCCGAGCCTGAATCGTTCGATCTGCGCGCGGTACTCGAGGCAACGGTCAGCGCATACCGTGATGTTTACGACAATCGCGACTTTGAGATGGACAGCACAATCGATATCGCCACGACTCGCGGCTCGCCTGAACTCATCATTCAAATGCTCGATAAACTCGTCGACAATGCTGCGGAATTCAGCGACGCCGGCGACACCATCACTATTGGCCTGCATCGCGATGACACTGTACTCCGCCTTAGCGTCAGCAATCCCGGTCCACCGCTGCCCGAACGCATGCGCACACAATTGTTTGACTCGATGGTATCGCTGCGGCCTAGAGATGCCGGCAAACATCTGGGGCTGGGCCTGTACGTCGCCAAGCTGATCGCCGAAGGGCATGGCGGTCAAATCGATGCCCAAAACATCGACGGCGGCGTCATGTTCACAGTATCGCTCTCCGCCGCACCTGGCTAGCGCTGCCGCGCCACGGGCAAGCGGCTAAAACCCGGTTTGTTAGAAGTCTGACGCCTGGAGTCGAATCGTGCCCGTGTTCGAGAACGACAAGGGCCTTACAAATGGCATGTCGACCTCGAACCGCCCCTCGAGTTTGTAGGGCACATCACGACGCACGCCGTCGCGCACGATAAACAGCAATTTTGGCGCAGTCTGCAGGAGGTTGAGGCTGACGCTGATCGCGAATGCTCCGTCGCTACCTGCCGGGACCGAGAATGCGCTCTGCGTTGCGCCGCTCGCGAAACGCTGACCGTCGAGCTCGACACCGTAGCTTACGGACTTGATCGGCAGAGGAAACGGATTCGGGTTGGTCACATCGAAGTCGAGTACGAATGTCTGCCTGTTCAGAGCAAGTTCTGTCACGTTCACCTGCCTGAGGCTGACCCGCGGTTCACTGACTAGCTCTTCCATACCGGCGCATGACGCCGTCAAGCAGGCGATCAGGATCCAGGCCGCGCTATTGATAGTCATTCGTCCGTTCATGTCAGTAGCCCCCTAGTGCAAGTCGCTGCCCAACTGTCCCCATCTGGAGGCAATCAGTAACCAGTCATCGCCGTCATATTCAAGCTCGAATGTGAAGCGATAAGCATCCGCGCTGAACCCGATTGCGCTGTCGTTCGTTGCCGCCATAGCCGCCGTCAGTGAAACCTCCGCAGCGCTACCACCGATGACGGTGACATCCTCGATCCTCGTGACGAGCGCCACTTTCTGCTGGCGGAGAAAGTAGAGCCGCAGCAGATTTTCGATGCCGTCACGACTATTGCCGCGCGCGTCGGCATAGGCCGGTGAGATCAGGCGCATGAGTGCACGGCGTTCCTTGGCCTCCGCCGCCACCTGTGCCTGGCGCACCCAGTCCCGAACCTGCTCCTCGGGCTCCGTCGCCGGACCGCCACATGCCGCAATGGCGCTGCAGAGCAACGCCAGCCACAGCAAGCACCACGCACGTACGCGCGCGAGTCCGCCGCGACGAGCGTAAGAGTGTGCCCTGGTTTCCGAAACGGTCACTGTCATCTGCTAAAGTCTACTGTCAAAGTCGCCAGTAAATGTTCGGAGCGGTCGATTTCGTGACGTGGTTCGCACTTTCACCGTACTATCGCATGTACGCATCGCGTCGTTCTGCTGCGAACAGTGCCGCCTCACGCGTGACGCGCTACCTGCTTTCTCTGCTCGCGAGACATCTGTCATGACAGCAAAACTGGTGAGCGAGACCGCGGACGCAACAATCACTGATGACGATCAGGTTCGCATCGACACTATCCTGTCCTTCTGGTTCAAGGAGCACGAACTCAGTGCGCCGCAAATCGATCACCGCATGGACATCTGGTTCGGTGAAGATCCGGTTTTCGATCACGAAATTGAGAGGGAATTTTCGGCCGATGTCGACAAAGCATCACAAGGTAAACTCGATCATTGGGCCCATGAGCCCCGCGGCCGGCTCGCGCTGATAATTCTGCTCGACCAGTTCCGGCGAAACATTTATCGCAACAGCCCGAGTGCCTTCGAAAGAGATCCCGCCGCCCTCAAACTCTGCGTCGAGGGCGCGATGGAAAACAAAGATACGGGCTTGAGCCCGATTCAGCGCGTTTTTTTTTACATGCCGCTGCAACACGCCGAATCACGCAAGGTACAGGCGAAATCCGTGGAGCTCTTCGCGCGGCTTGCCGAGGCCGTCTCGCCTACCATGCGTGAGACATTCCTGACGGTCGCTCAATTCGCCGAGCTACACCATGATATCGTGGAGCGATTCGGCCGTTTTCCGCATCGCAACAAAATGCTGGGCCGCGAAAATACGGCCGAAGAAAACGAGTATCTCGCCGATGACAGTGACGACTTCGGCCAGGGAGGCTGAATGCATCGATCGATCAATCGCTGATCCTTCGAGCAGCCCGCGCGATTGTGAACTATGCTGATGCGAACCAATAACAACACTCCATGGGGGAATCACCAATGCACAGACGTAAATTCTGCAAGACCGCCTTGGCCGCAGGGTTAGCTGCCTCTCTTCCCGGCTGCGATGTCGGCCCATCTGGAGCGAGCCGCCGGGCCGCGCGCACGATAAACGCCATCACTGGCGCCGGTGACGAGGTCAACATTGAAAGGGCCGCGGTTTCCGAACTTGCCGAAAGCCTGCAGGGCTCCCTGTACCTGCCATCCGACGAGGCTTACGACGTCGTTCGCAAAGTCTGGAACGGCATGATTGACAAGCATCCGGCGATGGTCGTCCAGTGCAGGAGTGTCGTCGACGTCGCGAGCGCCGTGCGCTTCGCAGGTGAGCGAAACCTGCTCGTTGCCGTCAAGGGCGGTGGCCACAGCTTTCCGGGGAAATCGACTTGCGATGGCGGCATGATGATTGACTTGTCACAACTGCATGGCGTTGACGTCGACGTCAACGCGAAAATTGCACGCGTTGACGGCGGCGCGTTGCTCGGACACCTTGATGGTGCAGCTCTTGCGCACAATCTCGTCACCACTGCGGGGGTCGTGTCGCATACGGGCGTCGGTGGCTTTACACTCGGTGGCGGCATGGGGCGCACAGACAGGCTGCACGGTCTCGCAATCGACAACCTGCTTGCGGCAACGGTGGTCACAGCGACAGGTGATGTGCTTCGCGCGAGCGACGAAGAAAACGCCGATCTGTTCTGGGCCATTCGCGGAGGTGGCGGCAACTTCGGCGTTGCCACTGAATTCGTCTATCGCTTACATCCGTTCAATCCATCGGTATACGGCGGCAATCTCATTTACAGTTTCGATCAGGCCCGCGACTTGCTGCGTTTCTATGCGGAGTTCAATGAAGGCTTGCCGGATGAAGCGAGTATCGAGCCACAATTTGTATTCGGCGATAGTGGTGAACCTGTGGTCGAGGTTCAGGTTTGCTATGCCGGCGACCATGCAGCAGGAGAAAAGCTGATGGCGCCACTTGTTGCTTTCGGCAAACCGCTTTCCGGTGAACTCGGTGCGGCCTCCTACCAGCAGATGCAGACATCGGCCGACGCTGCCCTCGCGCATGGCGCCCTGTACTATTTGAAGTCGGGTTTTCTCATCGAACTGACCGAGGCGTCAATTGACGCAATGGTCGGCAACTTTGAAGGGGATCATTTGCCGTTTACGTGGTTCCAGCATCTCGGCGGCGCCAGCTCGCGTATCGCCCCGGATGAGACTGCCTATCCGCACCGAAATGTCCGGTTCAACTACGGCATCATGGATGCCTGGGCCGATCCTGCCGGAAGCGAAATGCGTATCGCGGCGGTGCGCCGATATTACAAGGAGCTGCAGCCGCACATGAAAGGCTTTTATACGAATCTTAACGACGATACCGAGAAAAAGACCTGGGGGAATTTCGGTGAAAACTACCCGCGCCTGGTCGCGCTCAAGAACAAATACGATCCGACGAACCTGTTCCGCCTCAACGCGAACATCCAGCCAACTGTCTGACCGCGCGCGGATCGAGGAGTCGTCCCCTGAGGCGGCGGCAGCTGCCGTGCCGTCTCAGGCGTACTTGATTACCGCTCGTGACAAACGCAGGAATCGCCACGTCAACAATAGCGCCGCTGCCGAAAGGCCGATAACAAACCCTCCCCAGATGTAGTTCGGCGGCAATCGGTAGCTTACGGCGGCCATGTAGGCGAGAGGAAACGCGAGCACCCAGAAAGCAAACGTGTTGATGATCATCGGCATGCGGGTGTCTTTATAGCCGCGCAATGCGCCTGCCGCACCGATCTGTATGCCGTCGCCTATCTGAAAAATAGCGGCCATCAACAACAGGCTGATCGCTATTCCCTTGACCGAAACATCGCTGGTGTAGAGGCCCACGACCGCATCGCGGAACACGAGCAGGAATGTCGCCGAGCAGGTCATGAACAGCGCACATATCAATATACCCGTGGCACCACTGTAGCGTGCTGCACGCGGCCGTTCGGCCCCCAGGGCCTGCCCGACCCGAATGGTGATCGCCGAACTCAATGCCAGCGGCACCATGAACATCGTCGAGGCGAAATTGATTGCGATCTGATGTGCTGCGGCGACCTGTGGCCCGAGGGTCCCGATCAGGATCGCCACACCGCTGAACAAGCCGGCCTCGGCCGTGATCGCTACCGCAATCGGCACGCCGAGGGCGATGATTTCCCTGAGCACGCGCGGCCGCGGCGGCGCAATGCGCGAGAAAATTTGCAATGGCTTGTAAAGCGGGTTGAGCGCTACATAGCCCACGATAAAGAACATGATGAGCCACATCGTGATCGCGCTCGCCAGCCCGCAACCGACGACCCCCATCGCGGGCGCTCCGAAGTGCCCGTATATCAACACGTAATTCAGAAACACGTTGCAGACGAGCGCAACGATCGACGTGTACATGATCGGCCGTGTATGCCCGATGCCTTCGGTCGTAAAACGCAGCGCGAGGAAGATGAACATCGCCGGAGCGCCAAACGTGATGGCCTTTACGTAGCCGACGGTCATATCCCTGAAGGCGATGTCGATGCCGATCGTCGTCAACAAGGGGTCGACGAGATACTGCGCAATGAATATCAACGGCACAGCGATGCCGATGCCAATATAGATGCCCTGCCGCGTGTACCGGCCAATCAACGCCTGGTTGCCGGATCCGGAAAGACGCGCCGCGATCGGCGATATCGCCATCAACAATCCGAGAGAAAAAATGAAGCCGAGAAACCAGACGCTGCCGCCAACAGCAACCGCCGCAAGGGCCTCAGCGCCCAGGCGGCCGGCCATGACAGCATCCGCGAATTGCATGCCTGCAACCGCCAGATTGTTGACTATCAACGGACCAGCGATGCGTATCAGCGCACGAGCCTCGTCAGCGAAACGTCTGCGTATCATGCGTGCCCCCCCGAATTGTGGTTATTTTTGCTCAGATCAGGCCGACGAAGAATCACACATGATTGCATGGTGGGCTCATCGAAGCAGCCAATAATTGGATCCACGCCGAACTTGCGGGCCGGCCGTGCCGCGGCCCGATAATTGCGGCGAGCAGCTTTCGATAGTCTCGGCCAATAGTGTAAAGTTGCATGCCTTAGCAGGCGCATCTGCCAATTCGGAGGCAATCATGCTGCATGATGGACGGGCCGCGCGGGTCGCCGTGGTCGGCGGGTCGCGTATTCCATTTGTTCGGTCGCATTCGATTTACCGGCATTGCTCCAACCAGGAGTTGATGGCTGCGGCACTGAGTGGGCTGGTCGACAAATTTGACCTCAGAGGGCAAACGCTCGGCGACGTCGCGCTGGGTGCGGTTATCAAACACTCGCGAGACTGGAATCTGGCACGCGAAAGTGTCATGGATTCGGGCCTGTCGATGCGGACACCTGGCGTCGACCTGCAACGTGCCTGCGGTACGAGCCTCGAAGCAACAATCATGATCGCTAACAAGATCGCTCTCGGGCAGATCGAATCCGGTATCGCCGGTGGCACCGATTCGGTCAGTGACGCACCGATTGTGTATCGCGATGGCTTTCGCCGGATTCTGCTGGATGTATACGCAGCCCGATCGCTTGCCCAACGCTTCACCCCATGGTTCCGTCTTCGGCCGAAGCACTTCATACCCGAGCTGCCCGGCGTCACGGAACCGCGAACGAAGCTGTCCATGGGCGAAAGCACCGAGATCATGGCAAAGCATTGGGGCATCCAGCGTGAGCACCAGGACCAGTTGGCACTCGAAAGCCATGTCAAAGCCGCCGCAGCCTATGACGCTGGTTGGTACGACGACCTCGTCGTGCCGTTTCGGGACGCGGAGGAAGACAACAACATACGACGCGACACGACATTCGAGAGGCTGTCCGCGTTGAAGCCGGTTTTCGACAAGAGCGATGAGGGCACGATGACGGCAGGCAACAGCACACCGCTGACGGACGGCGCCGCCGCCGTGCTATTGGCAGACGAGGAGTGGGCGCGCCAGAAAAATCTTCCCATACTCGCGTACCTGACGTTTGCTAAAGTAGCGGCGGTCAACTTCATCGATGACGAGGGCCTGCTCATGGCGCCGGCTTATGCCGTCTCCGAAATGCTCAAAGACGCGAATTTGCGCCTGCAGGACTTCGATTTCTACGAAATTCACGAAGCCTTTGCCGCTCAGACAATAGCGACGATCAAAGCATGGCAGTCGCCCAAATTCTGCCGCGAACGTCTCGCCCGCAGAGAGCCCTTGGGTCCGATCGCGCTGGCGAAACTCAATGTCAAAGGTGGCAGCATCGCGATCGGTCACCCGTTTGCAGCGACGGGCGCCCGGATCGTGGCAACGATGGCGAAACTCCTCAATGAAAAAGGATCGGGGCGTGGACTGATCTCGGTGTGCACGGCCGGCGGCATGGGCGTGACAGCGATCATGGAGGCTGCGCCGACCGTTTAAGCGAAGCGATGTATGTGCTGCGCCTGGTGCCGAAGCGGCGCCGCTCACGGCAGTTTCTCGGGGGGAAACAATGGCGGAATTCAGCGCCTTCCTGGCATTGCTGAACAGTATTCTCTGGCACGAGTACGTGCTGTACGGCATCGTCGGCACCGGTGTTGTGTTCACGGTCTGGAGCGGTTTTTCGCAGTATCGTGCGTTAACGCACGGGCCGTCCGTCATTCGCGGCGTCTACGACGATCCCGATGACCCCGGCGCCATCACCCATTTTCAGGCTCTGTCGGCAGCCCTGTCTGCGACCGTGGGACTCGGCAACATCGGTGGCGTCGCGCTTGCGATCGCACTCGGCGGACCGGGTGCGATGTTCTGGATGTGGGTTGTCGGCTTTCTCGGCATGGCGATCAAACTGACCGAAGTGACGCTCTCGATGTTGTACCGCAACACCGACGACCCCGAAAATCCGCACGGCGGGCCGATGTGGGTTGCAACAAAAGCGCTGCAACGCAAGGGTCTTGGACGCCTGGGCCGAACGATCGGCGTCATCTTTTGCCTGACATTGCTCGTATCGACGATGACCGGCGGCAACATGTTCCAGGCCTGGAACGTCGGTGAGTTGACGCAGGCCTACTTCTCGGTACCGAGCTGGATCTCCGGCATCGTTCTTGCCCTGCTTGTCGGTTCCGTCATCATTGGCGGCATCAAGCGCATCGGCAAGGTCACGGCGACACTCGTGCCTCTCATGGTCGCTCTGTATCTTCTAACGGGTTCTTACGTACTGGCAATTAATATCGCCGATATTCCGGCGATTTTCGTTCTCATCGTCAAGTCTGCGTTCGTACCAACCGAAGCCGCGGGCGCTTTCGTTGGTGGCACGGCCGCATCGGCATTCATGTTCGGCCTCAAGCGTGCCGTATTCTCGAACGAAGCAGGACAGGGTTCCTCACCTATCGTGCATTCGGCGGCCAAGACCGACGAGCCCGTGCGCGAAGGCATCGTCGCGGGACTCGAGCCGTTCATCGATACGCTGGTCGTATGCACGTTTACGGCACTGATTATTCTTTCAACCGGGATCTGGAATCGGGCACCGGATATCGCGTTCACCGATGCACCTGAGCTTGCGCAGACCGCGTCCGGCTGGCAGTTTGCAGAAACTCGTGTACCCGGCAGTGACTGGCGTGAAGGCGACAAGGTCCTAATCATCGTCGAAGCTCACGAAAGAGACGACGGATTTAGCCGCCATAAGATCGAAGGCACCGTTTCCCGGGACGCGTCAGGTTACCTGATTACCTGGAACGCGTTCGCCAGCACAGCGTCGCCCACCGTCATCGGTGGCGGTTATTACAGGGCTTATGTCGGGGCGACTCTGACGGCAAAGGCTTTCGACAGCGTCCAACCAGGGCTAGGCAAATGGCTGGTAACGATTGCAGCGTGGCTGTTCGCCGTATCTACGATCATCTCCTGGAGCTATTACGGTGAGCAGGGCATGGTTTTTCTCGCCGGCGAGAAATCCGTGCTTGCATACAAAGTCGTCTACTGCATGCTGACCTTCATCGCGACACTCGGTTTCATCAAGACCGACACCGATCTCGACAACATGACGGGAATCGGCACCGGCGTGTTGGTGATCGCAAACATACCGATCTGCTGGTTCTTCGGTTACCAGGCGATGCGCGCCTATAAGGAATATGTCGGCCGGCTGAAGTCCGGCCGCATGGGCCCCGATCATCCGCCGCCGCATCTTGACGAATTACTGTCCGGTCGGGATGTACGCCAGGATTGAGCAATGCCGCTTGTGATGCAGCCCGGGACGAATAGCGATCAGCCACCCGGACGCCGATCGCTATTGGCTTGACCTGTCCCCGCGCTGAATGGACTTCAACACCCTGTCGAGACGCGCCTTGGCCTGTGCGGTGACTCCGCCGCGCTGGTACTCGTCCACAACGAAAGATTCGACGCGCTCGACAATGTCGTCGATGTTCGCGGTGCCGAATTCTCGTTCACGCTCGACGCCATCGGGTGAATGCCTGTAGGCGCCGAACAAATTGATCCAGTGCTCGCTTTGTTTGCCGACTCCGAGCAAGCGGTAAAACTGTGGCCCGGGATGCTCGCCGTCGCCACCGAACAAACTGATAATCCCGGCGATCAGTGATGCCGGCACGAGAATCAAATCCCTGAGGCCGTCGACGATCAGTTTCACCTGCAGCACAGCCACGTCACGAATCAGCGTCCATCGGTCCGGTTGCCGGACTTCATCGGGCATGTTTTCTTTCATCGGCAGTAATTCTCTATAAATGTCAATGAAGACAAGCAATTATAGCGCGGTCGGCTGGCACAGGAGCGGCCTTTCCAGTAATGTTACGACCCGCAGACACCAATTCTGATATTTATGCCGGCGTTTCACTCCTCGCCTGAATATGAGCACGGCAATCCCGAGTCTCTCGGTGTTTTGCTCGTCAACCTGGGTACGCCCGACGAACCGACGCCCGCGGCAGTACGGCGCTACCTGAGACAATTTCTCTGGGACCCACGCGTTGTGGAGCTTCCGCGGCCAGTCTGGTGGCTGATGTTGCACGGCGTAATCCTGCGAATCAGACCAGCACGTTCCGCCCGCGCCTATCAAAAAATCTGGACCGACCACGGCTCGCCTTTGCTGCGGCATTCGGAGGATATTGCGGCGGCGCTCCAAACCCAACTGTCCGCTCGTGTCGCCGGTAGCGTTCATGTCCGCCTCGGAATGTCTTATGGAAATCCGTCGATCGAGGAAGCACTCAACATGCTTCGTGCCGACGGTGCGCGGCGCATCGTTTTGCTGCCACTGTATCCGCAATACTCGGGAACTACGACGGGCTCTGTCTTCGACGCGGTGACAGCGACGCTGTCGCGGTGGCGTTGGGTTCCCGAATTGCGAACCATTAACCAATACCACGACTCCCCGGGCTACATCGCCGCGTTGGCTTCGAGCATTCGCGACTACTGGGACCAAAAGGGCCGCGGCGAGAAACTGCTGTTTTCGTTTCACGGCCTGCCGCAGGAAAATCTGCTGCGCGGTGATCCTTATCACTGCCAGTGCCACAAAACCGCGCGACTGGTCGCTGCGTCTCTCGAACTTGGCAATGACGATTGGGTCGTTTCATTTCAGTCGCGCGTCGGTCGGGCCGAGTGGTTGCGGCCATACACCGACGAAACAATCCGTGATTTCGGCAGCAGCAAGCTTGGCCGTATCGACGTTGTCTGTCCGGGCTTTGCGGCCGACTGTGTCGAAACCCTCGAGGAAATCGAGATGCGCTACGGCGATTTGTTTCGCGTAGCGGGTGGTGCCGACCTTCACTATGTTCCCGCACTCAATGCGCGCGACGACCACATCGCGTTCCTTAGCCGCCTGGTGACCAAACATGCGGGCGGCTGGCCCGAATCATCGCCTGACTGGAGCGCGAGTGAAGCGGCTCGAGAGCGTGACAAATCCCGGCAACGGGCACTTGCCATGGGGGCGACCCAATGAGCGCTATCGGGCGCTTTCTCGAGTTCAGTGTCCGTACGCCGGATATTGCCGAGTCGCTCCATTTCTACAAAGCACTTGGATTCGTCGAGCTCGAAATCGGCGAGGTGTGGTCACACAAGTATGCCGTGGTCAGCGATGGTGTGCTTTGCATTGGTCTGCACGATCGCGTCTTCGATGCACCCGCTATTACCTTTGTGCAGCCAGACCTTGCGCGACACGCACGCTCGATGTCCGATCATGGCTTCGAGTTCAGTTTCATGCGCCTCGACGACGACGTGTTCAACGAGATCGGCCTGACTGATCGTGACGGTCATACAATCACGATGCTCGAGGCTCGCACTTTTTATGGCGCCGACGAGGACGGCAATGATTCTCTTTGCGGCACCTGGTTCGAATTGACGCTGCCGGCGCGCGATGCGACGCGCTCTGCGCGATTTTGGGCACCGGTCGCACCGGTCATCACCAGCATGCGGGAGGAACCTACGATTCACATGCGCTTCGATGCTGGTGGCATCGCCCTCGGGCTCTCGGAGAGCATTGCGCTCGACGGGCCGTCACTGTGCTTCAAGTGCCGTGACAGGGTAGCGCTGTTGGCAGTGATCGAGCAACACGGGCTGACCTGCGAGCGCTTCCCGGGTTTCGAGGGCGCTTTCGCCGTTCTCAGGGCGCCGGAAGGCACACCGCTGTATGTGTTTGACGAGGATTTTCTCGGCGAAGGTTACGAAGTCGATGAAGGCATGATGGAAACAGGAGTCAGGAGTCTTTTCTCGGATTAACCGGGGTTACAAGCTAGTCAAGTAGCTCGCGCATCAAGCCAGTCGCACGGCCGAGATAGCTGCGGCCGAATAGATTCAGATGATTCAGCACATGGTAAAGCTGGTACAGCTTCAGGCGTTGTGCGTGCCCTTCGGCTAGCGGCCAGCGTGACTCGTATGCTTCGTAAAACGGCCGGCCGAAGCCGCCGAACAGCTTCGTCATCGCAATGTCGGATTCGCGATCGCCATAATAGACAGCAGGGTCGAAGATCACCGGCACGCCATTCGCACTGCCCCAGTTGCCGCCCCAGAGATCGCCGTGCAGCAGCGACGCAACAGGTTGATAACCACTGAACAACGACGACAGCCTGGGCGCAAGTGCTTTGCCAAGCTTTTGTAACTCGCCCGAGTGCCCATGCTCACGCGCAAGTCTGAGTTGAAACAACAATCGGTGCTCACGGAAAAATTCCACCCAGTCCGCGGATCGTGCATTACGCTGCAGTGTCAGGCCGATCGTATTGTCACGGTGCCAGCCAAATCGCTCGGCTGTATGCCGGTGCAATTGCGCCAACTGCTCGCCCATGTGTTTTTCCGTATCGGTGTCCGGTCGGTTGAATCTGACCCACTCGAGCGCGAGAAACGCGTCGTGCTCGGTGCAACCGCAGCAAAGCACCTGCGGAACGCGTATCGCCTCGGGCACCGCGAGTTCGGCCAATCCGTCGGCTTCAGCTTCGAGCATGTCGAATGCAGAAGCGGACGCGGTCTTGATGAATACCGGGCCGTTATCCGTATCGATCCGCCACGCCGCGCTGATATCTCCGC
>Ga0255058_10001504_pt1 | contig 13112 bp, 7 predicted proteins | sample Cases_109_9_MG_FD_188637 | JGI IMG/M metagenome (GOLD analysis project Ga0255058, IMG submission 188637) | Seawater microbial communities from Amundsen Gulf, Northwest Territories, Canada - Cases_109_9 | ecosystem: Environmental > Aquatic > Marine > Gulf | place: Canada: Northwest Territories... | reverse complement strand
GTAATTTCCCTTGAAACCCCTTCGGGCCATTTTAGCAATTAAAGCTGAAATACCCGTGTCCGCAAAATAGCCAGGAAGTAATCTTGCCTTTTCTGGAGAGATTTTTGAATTGGCCAAAGCAATATGCCCCATCCCCACGGCGCCGGATTCAATATCTAATAAAAACAATGCCACACATGAACCCAGGGCAAAGGTCTTTATTGATTCATTTGGATTAATTGAGACCGCCAAATCCCCCACACCTAATTTGATTTCAGAATTTTTTGTTGTCATTGATAATGGCATTATTATTAATCTGAGCTCATTAATTCCTTTCAAAAGGGCCCCATGAGCGAGCTTGCCTCAAAAAGAATCAATCAATACAGATTAAAATTAAGGATGGTTAGGCTTTTTTCTGACCCTCTCAATTGCCTTAACAACTTTAATCTCAATTTCCTTATCTTGAATGCGTTCCCTATGCAGATCAACCGTTAAAGAGTGTTTATAATGGGGCGGAAGCGAATTGAGGGTAATGCCATAAATGTCTTCAAGGCAGATACCGCAGGTACAAATTTCGCTGTATTCAGCCAATTCCATTATTTTTTCCATCATTTCTCGAACTCTAGCTTCATTGGCGTTAATCATATTTTTGAATGATTATTCTTTCTACAAATCCCTATGTTATTTTGAACCTCTGAGCGAATTTAAAACCTACCGCATTACTGTTTAAATTAATCAGCCAATCCTTTTTTTAAGATTAATAAATCAACTTTGAATAAAATCTAATCTTTTCGCTCATCATTCTTTGATGGAATAGTTATTTAATCACAATTTCAAAGCGCAAGCCGCCAACCAAAGGATTTTTTATAGAAGGATCGACTTCGGGATTAATTATGTATTGAAAGGCAGGCCCCCTTGGCAAACCAGAACAGCTAATTTGCCAAGGGGGCCTGCCGATTTCTCAATCGACAGGCACAATGATTAAAAAAACATGGTCAAAAAATCTTCAGGCTGACCACGCTAAAACTCCTTAAAATCACCCTTCATTGGGATCTCATTAGGAGTTTTAATTGCCGAACTTTCATGAACTTTAAGAATTTCATCGGACCCTGTCTGCTCATTCGAATAAGCAGAACTTAATGCCCTATTTCTATAGTCAGATTTCCTAACGTGCAAATGGCGCTGACTGTCATCTCCTTGGCCAAGTTTTTTATGGTCCGTTGAAAAAGCATGAACTTGATGGCCATTACCAGCCTTCTTTCCATTCAATCCCTGAACAATAGACATCAATTCACTAACTATTCCTCTCAAAGATTCGGACTGCGAAAACAATTCTTCCGAGGCAGATGCTGTTTCTTCTGAGTTCGAAGCATTCTGCTGGGTCACCTGATCCATCTGAGTAATTGCCTTAGTTACCTGGTCCACACCATTGGCCTGCTGATCGGAGGCCTTGTTAATATTCTCAACCATGTCGTCTACCTTACCCACTTTTTTAGACTGCTCGTCTGCTGTTAAGTTAATCTCCGTAACGAGATCAGCGAGCTTTATAGATTTATCCAAAATATTTTTCATGGCTTTCCGGCCTTTTTCGGCCATTTCATTTCCAGCCTGGGCCTTGAGGGAACTTTCCTTGATGAGGACTGCAATTTCCTTTGCGGAGGTCTTGGAATTTTCCGCCAGTTTAGACACCTCGTCCGCCACCACGGCAAACCCTTTTCCCTGATCTCCGGCCCGGGCGGCCTCAATAGCAGCGTTTGTGGCCAGCATTTTAGTCTGCTGTGTAATTTCGTTAATGACCTCAATGATATCGGTGATTTTATCGCTGCCGGTTTTTATTTCTCCCATTGAAGTGGCAATCTCTTCCATAGATTGCGCGCCCTCCTCAACTGCTGTTCTGGATTCGCTGGCAAGTTTATTGGCAACGCCGGAATTTTCTGAGGTTTGCTTTACTGAGGTAGCCATATCCTTAACAGCCTCAGCCGAATTAGAGGCATTTTCCGCATTCTGCTTTGCCTGGGCCGCTACCTCCTCAAGGGCGGAAGAAGATTCTTCAAGGGACGCGGCTTGCTCAGATGCTCCGGAAGAAACCTGCTGACTCGACTGGGAAATCTGACCAGAAGCAGCAGCAACTTGCTCTGATCCCTTATCAAGGGAATTGATAATGCGCATTAACGGTCTGCTTATATTCTTGCTAATATAAAAAACTGCTAACGTAAAGATCAGCAGGGAAATTCCAAGGGATGCATACTGCGCCTTCGCCAGCAGATCAACTTTGCCTTCTGAATCAGTTTGGAATAACTGAACTATGGCGTCCATCTTCTTTAATATACCTAAATTGAGACCACGAACTAGCTTAAGTTGGCCCAAATATTCCGGCGAGTTGACCTTCTCTTTTCGAATCACAGTCACCGCGCTTTGCATACTGCCCCAATTTTGCTCAACATCTGTGAGTGATGTGTTGATCCTTGGGTTGGAACTGGCCTGAATAATCGTTGCCTGGGTCATCTCCAGGTCGGTGAAGGTTTCCCCTCCCATTTTTAAGGCCTTCATGGTGGTTTCAAAAAGCTTTCGTGTCTTTTCAGCAAGACTATCCGCCATTTCGCTTTTTCGCCCAGAGCTAAGAAGCGCTCGCGCAATTACCGGGTCCTGGGTTACTGGAGTAGTAATTACCAGTATGCCCATCAGATCGCCCAGCGAAAAATTCTTTTTCGGACTCTCCGGATGGTTATTATGACAGTTAACGCAACCCTTCACATTCGCAACATCTGCCGCGGCGAATTGATATTCCACGCCTAACCCCACGGGAAGAAACTCGCCATAGGTTTTCTCGGGGTTACTGGAAAGAAATTTCCAGGCATTTTGGCTAAATTGATTGCGAAGCCCCTTATTCTTATTAATGTTAAACTTGCTTACCAACTCATATTTGTACCCGGCGCTTTCATCCAGCGACTCTGAAGTTTCTCGCACTAAAGTGGCCGGCAGTGGAATCGCTCCTTTTATATTGTGGTAATCCTGGCTGGCTTTAAAGTCCGGCCATTCCTTCTTAAGTTTACCAATGACATTTTTGGTGTAATAGCCGCGGTCAATCTCTATCTGCCGCGCGGCAATCGTTGAAAGTTGCTCGGCGCCGGCGGCAATCTGTCTAGTGCCAAGCTCATCATAGAATTCCTTAAGGAATTTCTGGCTCAGCATGCGTTGCCTGCCGGCAAGATTAATAACTATGGAGTCCTGTTTTTGAGTGCGGACAACCGTAAGCGTAGAAATGGTCGTCACCAGGATAGCTGCTAATAGCAACCCGACGATACCTATTAGCCGGGCATTGAGTGTCAGTTTATTAAAATTCATTGTCCCCCCTTCGAAAAAAAGGTTTGATAAAAATGATTAATAAGCCCTTCAGCAAAATGACATCTATCATGCCGCATTGTTATGGACCTGCAAAAGCTCTTCATTAGATAGAATTTTTCCCATATCGAGGACTATAATCACCCTCTTCTCAAGTTTTGCCATACCAATGATAAAATCTGTCCGGATATTTGATCCCAACTCCGGAGATTCTTCAAAATTATTTTTTTCCAGGGTTACGACTCCTGAGAGAAAATCGACAATAACCCCGGTCATCTTCCCTTTGATATCTACCACTACGATGCAGGTATCCCCAGTATAATCTGCTTTCTCCATCTCGAACTTTGACCTGAGGTCTATCACAGGAATGATCTTGCCCCTGAGGTTTATCACCCCTTTCATAAAGTCCGGAGTTTTTGGGACAGGATCAATATGCATCAGCCCTACCACTTCTCTCGCTTCCAGAATCTGAATTCCGTACTCTTGCTTTCCAAGCATGAAAGTAAGAAGTTTTCCGCCCGATTTTTCAAATAAGCCTTCAACTTCACTCATAATTTTCATTTCACTCATAATTTTCACCTCCTTTGTTATAAGATCTAAATCAGCTTCATTCACAATTTTTACCTCATTTTTTATAAGATCTAATTCAGTGTGCATTTAGTTTTTCATCCGCTGTACAATTTCTTCAGGGTCAAGGATAAAACCCACCTGGCCATTTCCCAGAATGGTCCCACCGCTTATGCCATGAAGATTCTCAAAGCGGTCTTTTATATTTTTTATAACCACCTGTTGCTTATGAAGCAGTTCATCCACCATTAGCCCGTAGCTGTCATGCCCGTTTTCTACAATGATGATCATGGCTTTGGAGGGATCTTTGAAGCTCGGTTCAATTCGAAAATACTCGTAAAGCTTTAGAATAGGCAGAAGCTTTCCCTGATAGAGAAAACATTGCCCCTCTCTGTCATGAATGCTTTGAAGCTCATCCTTTCGGGGGGTTACAGTTTGTCGCACTGAAAGGAGAGGCGCTATAAATTGGTTTTCTCCAATGCGAAAAACCAGCCCCTCAATTATGGATGTTGTCATGGGTAATTGCAGAGAAAAGACGCTCCCTTTGCCCGGTTTACTGGACACTTCTATCTTGCCCCTTAATTTTTCCATGGTCTTCTTTACCACATCCATACCCACTCCCCGACCGGAAACATTTGTTATTTTATCTGCCGTAGAGAATCCCGCATGAAAGATAAAACTAAAAATCTGGTCATCACTCAAAGCAGAATCATCTTTAACAATTCCCGCCTGTTTAGCCTTTTCCAAAACCTTTTCTTTGTTTAAACCTTTGCCATCATCGATGATTTCAATTCTGATGCTCTCTCCTTGATGATAGGCTGACAAGGTAATGTTCCCAACGCCCGGCTTTCCCGAAGCAATTCTTTCCTCCTCATTTTCAAGTCCATGGTCCAGAGCATTTCGTACTATGTGCATCAATGGGGAATAAATTTCATCGATCACTAATTTATCCACAAGGGTATCTTTTCCCTTTGTGGTAAGCTTTACCTTCTTATTTAGTTTTTGGGAAAGGTCCCTGACCTGCCTTGCTAAACGGGAGAAGACCGGCTCCAGAGGGACCATCCGGACCTCCAGTGTCTTGTTCCGCAAACTTTCCGTGGTCTTTTCCATCTGATTGAGCTTATCACGCACCTCCCGGTCTTCAATGCCGGTAATGATTTCATTGTGAGACAAAATGGAAAGGGCTATGACCAGCTCTCCCACCAACTCGGATAGTTCGTCAAGTTTTTCTGAAGGCACTCTTACTACGTCTAGAATAAGAGATTTATCCTTTTCGATATTTTGACCTTTCCCGAACACACTTTTTGGTTTTTGCATTTTGTCAACGACAGATTGGTTTGCAAGGGAAGGAATTTTCGATGAATTGGAATCCGAGAGAAAATTACCGAGAAGATTTTCCGCCTTCTCAATATTTACATGAGAAATCTGGCTATCATCCAGGGATGGATCGTTTAATTCCTTTAACTGAATTAAAAGCCGCTGGATTGCATCGCGAACTTCGAGCAAACAATTGATCAAATCACTGGTTACCTTCAACCGCTTATGTCTAACATCATCCAGCGCCGTTTCCGCATTGTGGGTCAATTTCAATATAGCAGGAAGCCCAAGAAATCCCGCGGCCCCCTTGATGGAATGGAAACAACGAAATATGGAATTTACCAATTCGATATTTTCCGGGTCGTTCTCCAAATCCAATAGCCGCGCCTGGACCTTCTCAACGCTTTCTAAAGAATCGGTTATAAACAAAGGAAGCGATGAGGTATCCGCGGTTTTGTCCAATTTTTGCAAGACCGCTTTATTATTGATGTCTTCCTCTTTTTTCCTGGAGGTCTGTACCATTGGCTCCAGGTTAAAATCTTTTTCGAATGATTCGGGAAGGAGACTATTGGATAAAAAACCCTCAAAAGCATCTTCAAGGATTTTGTGCAATTTCAAAATCTTTCGCAGTCCTATTTTATATTCCACTTCATCAACCACCATGGCGGAGACAATTCCACGGATTTTAGATATAGCATTTGAAAATAGTGGCTGATCAAACTCATCGCATAATTTTTTTATTGCTGCTAGGTCATTAAGAATTGTTCCAAGAAACCGTAAATTCTTTTCTCCCTGTTCGGCCATGACAAGGTTTAAATTCAACTTATCGCGATGAAATGGGAGCCCCTCTTTAAATTCCTTAATCCCCTTTTTAGGCGACCTTTTTTTAAGTGACCTTGATTTTTTATTTCCAGTTTTATTCATGAATTCCAAAATATGATATAAATTAATTACTCACGCGTCCTTCATAGAGCATTTTATATGCCGCAATTTTTTTAATTGGCTTATTTTATTAATAGAGAATAAGTTAACAAATATGTTATTTACTTCCTTATCCTCCATTCAGAGGACCCAATCTTTTAAAAGCTATAAAATCAATAAGAAATAAAACGAATAAAAGAATTTTAAAATAGATTTTCAGAAAATTGATATGCCGCAAATTGTTCTGATTAAGGGGCAATAAATTTGATCTTAAGAATGGAGCTTAAAGGCTGGTGGGACATTTTGCTCAGCCATTACAGAAGTTTTTGTTTAACCTTTTAATAATGAATAACTTAATAACATTTTATTGATGTAACAGACGTGAAAAACCGAACACCCCTTTTTATCGGAGTAAGGGAACTGGGGAAATGGAGCTCTCCCCCGCAAGCTGCGGGCAATGGGATCGGAAGGATCTTTCCTGATTAGACTGGGTTAAGAACCTCAGGAAAGAATAAGCAATACAAATCAAAAGCTTTTAAAATACGTCATTGAATTTATGAAATGGAGTACTTAGGATTTTTTGGAAAGGAGGTCATGGTTAGCCAACCGGCTTGATGCAAGCCAAAAGGCAAGGCTAGCTTTTTCGGTGGAGGCGCTTATTCAACGCAGGTCGTGAAAGACCAAGCATTTGCGCGGCGACAGTTTGATTTTCCTGAGAGCGTTTCATCGCCTCTTTAATAAGAAAACCCTCGGCTTCTTTAAGGGTAGGAAATCTCCCGTCTTTTGAAAGTGTAAATGGCAGTTGAAATTCACTGTCCGGGTCCGAATCTTTTTCAAATTCCCTGTTAGTGATTCCACTTTCCTGCGCAATGTATTCCCTAAAGCTGTTCAGAGAAAGAGTCCCGCGCTTGTGCTTGCTGACAGCGTCAAAAATTAAACTTTGCAATTCTCGAATATTGCCAGGAAACGCAAATGTAGAAAGCAATAACAATAGTTCTTTAGGATATGACGGCTTTTTTTTTCCCAACGCAAAGGAAGCTTCTTTTAAAAAATGTTCTATTAAAAGCGGCATATCATCAAATCGATCATGCAGTGAAGGAATTTTAATATGGTGCGACTTTAACCGGTAATATAAATCATTTCTAAATTTCCCCTCTTTTTGCAGTTTTCGAAGGTCGCGGTTGGTTGACGCCAATATCCTTGCGTTGGTAACTTTTGGAAAATCAGAACCAAGTGGATAGTATTCCCCTTCCTGCAAAAGACGAAGAAGTTTAACCTGTGACGGGGGTTCCAGATCTCCGATTTCGTCTAAAAACAAAGTTCCCCCTTCCCCTCGTTCGATTAACCCGCCCCGGGGTTGATCCGCGCCGGTGAAGGCTCCTTTCTTGTGGCCGAAAAGGGTGTCAGAGAAAATATTATCGTCTAATCCCCCCACGTTAACCGGAACAAAATTGCCTTCACGCCCGCTTAAAGAGTGGATAGATTTAGCGATAAGCTCTTTGCCAACGCCTGTTTCTCCGATTATTAAAACTGGACGGGTCGTTCCCGCAATGCTTTCTATATATTGAAAAATAGAACGCATCGTTTTGTTAATCGTGACAATCTCTGAGAAGAACTCGGGATGTTCCAGGCTATCTGACAAAAGATGTCTCTTTAAATTTGAATTTTCCTGCTTTAACCCCTGATATTCAATAGCCCGTTTCACACTGGATACCAGGCGATCTCCTTCCACGGGTTTGACCATATAATCAAATGCGCCGATTTTCATACATTCCACAGCGGTTGCAATTTCATCCACGCCGGTCAACATTATTATAGGGAGATCAGGAAAATCCTGAACAGCCTTTTCCAGTATTTCCTTGCCCGAAAGATAAGGCATGTTAATATCCAGCGCCATAAGCCCAAAATCGTCTTTCTGAAGGAGCGGAAGCGCCTCCCTGCTATTATGGGTCAGGACGACATTGTTAAATCCGGACGAGCGCAACACCAGATCACAACTTTTCAAAAACTGCTTTTCATCGTCAACTAACAAAATGGGATTTGGGGGATATTTATTGGTTTTCATTAAACGCTGAGTTTTTCCTTTTTCTCACGAATTGAGCCTTCTGACAATCCAGTAATGCAATCTAACTATTAATAAAAGTTTCTATAAATTTTCAAGAATGAAAAAAATATAATAAATACTATTCCCTCGCACTCCCAGCCTCCTGGACTTAGAGAGTTACAAATGATGCCACCTTGTTTTCTGGAAAATTAGCGATAATCAATTTCTCCGTTCAATGGCAGGAAACTTTAGTTGTATCTTTGTTCCTTTTCCCGGTTCCGATGAAAAATCGAAGGACCCGCTGTGATCTTTTATTATTGTATAAGAAACCGATAGACCCAATCCGGTGCCTCCTAGTTCGCGTTTTGTCGTAAAAAACGGATCAGTAACTTTAGAAAGGTTTTCCGGAAGAATTCCAATTCCTTCGTCAACTACATCTATTAAAATCTTGTGTGAGTCTTCATCAAAATATGTATTAACATCAATTTTCTGACTTTTATTCGTAAGGGCCTGACAGGCATTTGTGATCAAGTTTAACATAACCTGCTCGATTTCATAAAAATTGCCATTGATGGGAGGCAATCCTCTGAAAAAATTAACAGAGAAATAATCAGTGTGTTTTTTAATCAGGCCCTCTATAAGATTGACAGCCGAATTTATCACCAAATGGACATTAATTCTTGTTTTTTGTTCAGGGTCCTGCCTTGCAAAATCTTTTAACTTCTTAGATATTAGTTTAATTCTCTGGGAGCCTTCGGTAATGCCGGAAATTAATTGGCAGACAGCATCCCGCGCCTCAAGGTATGGTAGATTGCCCAAAAGAAAATCTTTTTTCCCCTTGCTTTGTTCTTCAAGTATTGGAAAAACATCATTCCAGATCTTTTTCAGCACAGGAGCATTAAACATTATGAAATTGTTAGGATTGTTAATTTCATGCGCCACGCCTGCCACAAGAGTTCCAAGCGATGACATCTTGTCTGCCTGCATCAATTGTTGTTGTTGGACTTTTGCTTTTGTCTCGGCTTTCTTTTGTTCAGTGATATCCCTTGAGATGGTGGAAAAATACCGGACAGTTCCATTTGGTCTTTTATGCGCCTGAATTACACTGGATGTTGGTATCTTCTTTCCATTTCTGTGCAAAAACATTACTTCACCTTTCCATACGCCACTAAGTTTCGCTGTAGGAAAGACCCCTTCCTGAAGAATTTGATATGACCATTCAGGATGAAAGTCCTGAATGAAGATTTTTGAGATATCTTCGTCCGCGCAAAGCCCTACCATTTCTCTACCGGAATGATTGACGTAAGCTACTTTTCCATTGACATCGCACATCCCAACAAAATCTGTTGTTGCTTCCAGTATGTTAGTAAGGCGTAATTTCTCCTCTTCCGATATCTTGCGCATGGTAATATCGCGGACAAAATTCTGAACGATGGTTTTCCCATGGTATTCCAGCATTCGGCCACTAACTTCAACAGGCATTATAGAACGGTCTTTTCTCTGAAAAGCGCTCTCAAAAATAATGGTTCCTTTATTCTGCAGGTCCTTAAAAATTGATATATTTCCCCGCATTGCATTGGGCAAACATAAGTCATTAAGCTTCATGCTAAGAAGCTCTTCCCTGACATAACCTAATTTTCTTGCCGCATTTTTATTAACATCTAAAATTCGGTAGCTATTTGGATCTAATAAAAATATCATGTCGCTGCCATATTCGAATAAACTTCTATACTTTTCTTCCGATTCAATTAATGCGATCTCAGCCTCTTCCAATTTTCTCTCATTAGAAATCTGTTTGATGGTTCTTTTTACAACCTCCGGCAAAAGTTCGCTAAAATTTGGGCCCTTAACAATGTAATCACGAGAACCAAGCTTCATCATTTCTACCGCAAACTTTTCATCGCCAAGACCTGTCATCATTATGAAAAATATTTTCTCTAACTTCACATTGAGTTCAGATACAACTTCCTTCCCTGTTTTATCAGGAAGACCCTGGTCAAGCAGCATTAACGTGTTTGGATTTTTTAATACGTAATCAATCGCTTCAGTCCCTGTGGAAACAGATTTGGCATTCAAACCTTGGTCTTTTAACAGCTCCACGGTCAATTGACAAAGAGCTTCATTGTCCTCTACCACGAGAATTGGGAGGGGAATACCTATCTTTTTCTTATTGATTCTTCTCATATCATCCATAACTATTTTTTGATTAGCTAATAAAATTTCATCTTCTGAGATGAAACATCCTCCTAAGCAGGATTTTCTTTATTTTTCCAATCACCAAAACAGCAATTAACACAGAATTAGAGGTAAGCGCCAAAAGGAGCAGGAGATATTCAATGGGCGAGTTCAAAAGGTTAGCACGCGCTTTAATGTAATGCAAATACCATATGCGTTATGGCTTCAAAAGGCTATTTTAACATTTTGAAAGAAATTTTTTCGAATAAACCCATACTAATATCCAACAATATGGACATGGAAAATGGAGGGCATAACAGAGGGGAATATACAGAATATAAAATCATGCAGGTGTATCATTTCTCTAAAAAAATTTAATTTCAAACTTAAGCGGCAATGTTTACTTTTACCATTTTAATGCGCTAAATTTACAAAATAACAGCTGCCATTGCATTTTTATTTTAATTTTTCAATTGCCCTTACTTTGACGCGATGTTTTCCCTGCAAAAGTTTAGCAAAGTTTTCCGCTGGCACGGGACGGCTAAAAAGATAACCCTGAATAACATCGCATCCACAATCCATCAAAATAGCCATCTGGTCCTCTTTTTCAACTCCCTCGGCAACGACCCGAAAATCCAGGCTATGCGCCATTGCAATAATAGCTTTTATAATCTTTGCGTCAAAGGGATTGGTGGTGAGCTCCCATATGAAAGACCGATCAATTTTCAAGGTATCTATTGGAAAACGTTTCAGGTAGCTTAAGGATGAATAACCGGTTCCAAAATCATCAATAGATAACCTTGTACCCAGAGATTTGATTTTTGACAGAGTTTTTACAGTCTCTTCAACGTCATGCATAAGTATGCTTTCCGTAAGTTCCAACTCCAGGAAACTGGGATCAAGCCCTGTCTCATTTAATATTTGAGTGATAGTTTCGAAAAGGTTTCCCTGCTGGATCTGGCGGACAGAGAGATTTACCGCAAGGCGGATAGGCGGAAATCCATTTTTTTGAAATATTCGGTTTTGTCTGCAAGCTGTGCGCAAAACCCATTGGCCTATTGGCACAATCAATCCCGTTTCTTCCGCAACAGGAATAAACTCTCCCGGAGAAACCGAGCCCAACCCAGGACAACTCCAACGAAGCAAGGCCTCCATGCCGCAAATTTTTCCTGTTCGGATATCAACCAGGGGCTGATAATGCAGCACAAACTCATTCTGCTTAAGCGCCTTGCGTAACTTGTTTTCTAATTTCAATCGATCAAAGGAGTATTTATTCATTTCCAATTTATAAAATTGGAAATTGTTACCACCCCTCCATTTTGCCTTTTCCATTGCAGAATTAGCATTTTTCATCAAATTATCAGCTTTTTCTCCATCGCAAGGGTAAATACTTATACCGACACTAAAGGAAATGAAAATTTCACACCCTTTTAGCAATATGGGCCGCTTAAATGCATTGAGGATTCTTTTTACAACTAGGGCAGCATCCTCCTGATTCTGCAGGTAAGGCGCTATAATTACAAATGCATCGCTATACATTTGAGCAAGAGAATCCTCATTGCGAATGCATTTTTTCAAAAGTTCAGCCACAATGTTAAGCAATTTATAACCAGAGCCACAACCAAGACCTGAATTAACTCTTTCAAAGCGATCCATGCCAAAACATAAGACGGCAAGTTTATGTTTATTGCTTTGAGCGCTTTTTATTGTTGAAGAAAGTTTGGAAAGAAATAATTCAATGTTGGGTAGGCCGGTAATGGAATCGCAAAATAACTGCCCCTGGCCTTGAACGTTTTGTTTAACCCGTGTAAAACGTTTATAAAAAAGATTATTGATGCTCTCTAATAGATCTTTGGCTTCGAAGGGTTTGCTGATATAATCCACGCACCCCTGGCGTATTAACTCAACCAATGTTTTCTTGCTTCCGTCGCCTGTTGTCACAATGATCGGAATCGCCAATTTGCCATGGTTTATTCTTTTGATTAACTCTATACCATTCACATTGGGCATTATTATATCGGTTACCACAAGATCATAAAGTTTGCCTTTAACGCTGGCAACCATAATTTTATCAAAAGCCTCCTGACCATCCTTAGCCGTTTCTGTATCATAACCAGCCATCCTTAAAACCAAGCTCGTGGAAGCGAGCATTTTCTCTTCATCTTCGACCAGCAGGATATTTTTTTTCATCACCACATTCTTTATAAAATTGCGCGTTTTTTAATAATTGATGCTCTCCAAAGCAAATTCTCAGGAAGAGATATTTTGAAGATCCAAGAGTTTCCTTGTAAGCTAAGCATTAAATATGCCTAATTTTTAACCCCTTTAACTAATTGATGTCAAAACGGTTTGTTGTTAATTCCGCTCAATTCCCAAAAGGAGTTGAGACATTTTATCCATGAATTTTTATAAGGCATTACCTAGTGTCAGGTAAAATAATAGGTTAGAGGGAATTTCAGTTGTGTGACAGAGGTGAAAAATGTCCCACCCCTTATTGAAAAGAATAAATAGGACTGAAGGAGAATGATGGTACCAGCGGAAAGCGCCTATAATTTATAGTAAAAGAAGCCCTTCCTGTTTTATGCTCAACCGTTAAAACACTTTTAAACAATGAAATCAGCATGATCTATCGAGATTTTGTCAGCAGGGAAACAGCAGTATTAGCAATTTTCCTCAGCTCAACCCCTTTATCTGCCGCGCCAATCTCCAAGGCTTCCTTTGGCATTCCAAAAACCACAGAACTTTTTTCATCTTGGACAATAGTTTT
>Ga0255058_10001503_pt1 | contig 13113 bp, 13 predicted proteins | sample Cases_109_9_MG_FD_188637 | JGI IMG/M metagenome (GOLD analysis project Ga0255058, IMG submission 188637) | Seawater microbial communities from Amundsen Gulf, Northwest Territories, Canada - Cases_109_9 | ecosystem: Environmental > Aquatic > Marine > Gulf | place: Canada: Northwest Territories... | reverse complement strand
CGCCGTTGCCTCACCGCACCGCGCGGCGGCATTCGAGGCATCACGCTACGTGATCGAAGAGATCAAGAAGCGGCTCCCAGTGTGGAAGCGGGAGGCGTACGCAGATGGATCCGACGCCTGGGTCCGCGCCGCGTCCGATGGCCCGCCACGATGAGAGACCAGTGAGAGGACCGCGATGACCTACGAGGAGAGACAGCTTTACCGGGAGCTCGGCGAAGCGCTGGAGGAGTTGCGGCAGGACCTGAGCACCGGCGACCCCTCCGAACCGCTGACGCGTGCCGAAGCCCTGCGCATGGTGGAACTCATCGAGGCCGCGCTCGAGCGCGTGAGCCCTGAGCGCTGGGATCACTACCTCACGGTGATCGCGGACGAGGTTACTCGACGCGTCGGAAGCTTGCCCACGGCTCTTTAGCCCGCGCCTTTTCGACCTTGCGCCGGGCGCTCCGGGAAGGGTAGCTTCGCCCCGGATGCGTCCATCGTACCTCACGATTCTCCAGCCACGACCCGAGAGCCGCACGCCGGCCGGACACGGGGGGAAGACCGCTTGGACAGAATAACCGTGGTGGGCGCCGGGCACGTCGGTGCGACGACGGCGCAGCGAATCGCCGAGCGGGAGCTCGCCCGCGAGGTTCTCCTCATCGACGTCGTCCCCGGACTTCCCGAGGGAAAGGCACTCGACCAGTGGGAGTCCGCACCTGTCGAGGGATTCGACACGCGGCTCCGGGGCTTGTCGAGCTACGAGGAGACGGCAGGTTCGGGGATCTATGTCGTGACGGCCGGGCTCGCCCGGAAACCGGGCATGAGCCGCTCGGACCTTGTCATGAAGAACGCGGCAATCATCCGCAGCATCGCGAAAGAGATCGCCGCCCACAGCCCCCAGGCCATCATCCTGATGGTCACGAACCCGCTGGACGTCATGGCGTATGTGGCCAAGGAGACGACGGGCTTCGATCGGCAACGCGTGATCGGAATGGCCGGCATACTCGACACGGCCCGCTTCCGCAGCTTCATCGCGCTCGAGCTGGACGTGAGCGTGCAGGACGTGCAGGCGCTCGTGCTCGGAGGCCATGGCGACAGCATGGTGCCGCTGGTCAGCTCCGTATCGGTCGGTGGCATCCCCCTCACGCAGATGCTCGATGAGGAGCGTATCGAGGCCCTGGTCGAACGAACGCGAAAGGGAGGCGGAGAGATCGTCTCGCTCCTCAAGAGTGGGAGTGCCTACTACGCTCCGTCGGCTGCCGTGACGCAGATGTGCGAATCGATCGTCCGCGACAAGAAGCGCGTGCTCCCCTGTTCGGTCTGGCTCGAGGGCGAGTACGGGCTGGAGGGGCTCTTTCTGGGCGTCCCGTGCAAGCTCGGGCAAGTCGGGCTGGAGGGGATCCTGGAGGCCGAGCTAACGGCTGGCGAGCGATCCGCACTCGAGCGCTCGGCGGCGGAGGTGAAAGAGACGATGGAAGCTCTGTTGGCTGGCGAAGCCGCATGAGCCAGCCGACGAACGTCGGTCTCCGGAGCTGGATCGGGTACCGCGGCGGAAGCGGATACCTGCTGTGGCTGCTTCACCGTGCGACGGGGCTGGGAGTGCTGATGTTCCTCGCCCTGCACATCGTCGACATCTTCCTCCTGGGCTTCGGGGAGGATGTGTTCAACAAGCTCCTCTTCCTCTACCGGGCCCCGTGGGCCAGGGCGATGGAGGTCTTTCTTCTCTTCGGCGTGACCTTCCATGCCATGAACGGCCTGCGGATCATCATCCAGGACGCTTTTCCCCGAACCTGGCTGCACCAGCGTCGGCTCGTGGCCGTCGAAGTCGTGCTCTTCCTGGCCGTCTTTCTTCCGGTGGCCTGGATCATGGTGGCCGACTTCCTCGGGGGCGCAGGATGAGCGAGCGACGCGAATGGGGCGGCCACAACCGGCCCGCCGGAACGGGATTCGAGTCCAAGGCCTGGTTCTTCATGCGCCTGTCGGGTGTGGTGCTTCTCGGCCTCGCCGTCTTCCACCTCTACTGGATGCACTTCGCCATCGGGGTGGACAACATCGACTTCCAGACGGTCGTAGGTCGATGGTCCAACCCGCTTTGGCGCCTCTACGACTTCGCGCTTCTGGTGTTCGCGCTCTCCCACGGGTTCAACGGCCTGCGCTACGCGATCGAGGACTACGTGCGCCGGCCGGGCAGGAGACTCGTGGTGAAGAGCATCGCCTACGTCGCGGGCTTCCTCCTCATCTCAGCCGGCGCGTACATCATCTTCACCTTCGATGTCGGGGCTGCGTGAGCACACACGTACACACCTACGACGCCCTCGTCGTGGGCGGCGGCGGCGCGGGGCTCATGGCCGCCGTGCACCTGACTCGGCAGCCCGGGCTGCGTACGGCCGTCCTCAGCAAGCTCTACCCCACCCGATCCCACACGGGCGCCGCACAGGGAGGAATCAGCGCGTCACTCGGAAACATGGAGGAGGAGAAGGACAGCTGGGAGTGGCACGCGTTCGATACGGTTAAAGGGGGCGACTACCTGGGCGACCAGGACGCCATCGAAATCATGTGTCGAGAGGCCCCCGAGGTGGTGTACGACCTCGAGCACATGGGCCTCCCGTTCAGCCGCACCGACGACGGAAAGATCGCCCAACGACGTTTCGGCGGGCACACGCAGAACTATGGCGAGTCGCTGGTCCGCCGCTCGTGCTACGCGGCCGACCGCACCGGCCACATGATCCTCCAGACTCTCTATCAGCAATCGATCAAGCATGGCGTGCGCTTCTTCGACGAGTTTCAGGTGGTCGATCTGCTGATCGACGACGGCGAGTGCCGCGGCGCCGTCGCGCTCGAGTTGCGCACCGGCGACCTGCACGTGTTTCGCTCGAAGGCGCTCGTCTTCGCCACCGGAGGCTATGGCCGGATCTGGGAGATCACCAGCAACGCGATCACCCTTACGGGCGACGGACTCTTCGTGTCCGCCCGCTGCGGGGTCCCGTTGGAGGACATGGAGTTCTTCCAGTTTCATCCGACGGGAATCTGGAAGCTGGGAATCCTGATTACCGAGGGCGTCCGCGGCGAGGGCGGCATCCTGCGGAACAGCGAGGGCGAGCGCTTCATGGAGCGGTACGCGCCGTCGCTCAAGGATCTCGCGAGCCGCGACGTGGTGTCGCGAGCCATCTACAAGGAGATCCGGGCGGGGCGGGGTATCGACGGAAAGCGGTACGTGCACCTGGACGCCACGCACCTCGGCGCGGACGTCATCGAAAAGAAGCTGCCCGAGATCGCCGATTTCTGCCGGACCTATCTTGGGATCGACCCCGTGACCGATCCGATGCCGGTGCAACCCACCGCGCACTACGCCATGGGCGGTATTCCGACCGACATCCAAGGCGCGGTGCTGGCGATGGACGGGAGCGTGATTCGCGGCCTGTACGCGGCGGGAGAGTGTGCCTGCGTCTCCGTGCACGGGGCCAACCGGCTAGGAGCGAACTCGCTTCTCGACCTGGTCGTTTTCGGCCGCCGAGCCGGGATGGCGATGGCCGACCACTGTGAGGCGGCCGAGCTCCTTCCCGTCGGCGACGACCCGGCGGGACGCGCGCGCGCCGATCTGGAACGGCTCTGGGCTACCGCGGGGAAGGACGGAGAAAAGGCGGCGGAGATCCGCCGGGAGATGAGCGAGCTCATGATGAGCAACGTCTCCGTGTTTCGGACGGAGGAGCTCCTCATCGAGGCGAAGCAGAAGCTGGCCGAGCTGAAGGAGCGGGCCGATCGGATCGCGATCGATGACCCGAGCCGCGCATTCAACCTGGACCTGACCGAGGCTTGGGAAACGCAGGGCATGGTCGCTCTCGCGCAGGTGATCACCGAGTGCGCCCTCAATCGGACCGAGAGCCGGGGTGCGCACTCGCGCGAGGACTTCCCGGACCGGGACGACGAGAACTGGCTCAAGCACACGCTGGCCGTCCTGCGGGATGGCACGGTGGAGATCGGCTACAAGCCCGTGTCTTTCACCCGCTTCGAGCCGATGGAGCGGGTCTACTGATGCGCGTCAAGTTCAAGATCTACCGGTACCAGCCCGAGGTCCGAGAGGAGCCCTACTTCGACACTTTCGAGTTTGACGCTGAGCCCACCGATCGCATCCTCGACGGACTCAACCACATCAGGTGGCAGCTGGACGGCACGCTCGTGCTCCGCCGCTCCTGCCAACACGGCATCTGCGGCTCCGACGCGATGCGTATCAACGGTGTCAACCGGCTGGCGTGCAAGGTCCTGATCGGCGACGTGGGAGCCAGGATCACGATCGAGCCGCTCATGGGCTTCAAGGTGATCAAGGACCTGGTGGTCGACATGGATGACTTCTTCGACCAGTATCGCTCGGTGTTGCCCTACATGATCACCGAGCAGCCGCCGCCGGAGGCCGAACGGCTGCAGTCGCCCGCCGAGCGGGAGGTCTATGACGACACCACCAAGTGCATTCTCTGCGCGGCGTGCACGACAGCCTGCCCCTCGTTCTGGTCGAACCGGGATTTCGTCGGGCCGGCGGCGATCGTGCAGGCGCACCGCTTCATCTTCGACAGCCGGGATGAGGGGACGGACGAACGCCTCGAGGTCCTGGGGGAGCGGGACGGGGTATGGCGCTGCCGGACCATCTTCAACTGCACGGAGGCGTGCCCCCGGGACATCAAAATCACCAGGGCGATCGGCGAGGTGAAGAAGGCCATCGCCCTGAAGGGCGCCTGACCGGGCGCACTGGAGTTCTCCAGCCACCTGCTAGGTGATCGGGATCTCCGTCTCGTGCAGCGGGCGGGTCACCGAGACCGATGTCTCTTCCGACAGATCGAGAGTACGCGACACCTCGACGGGTCTCCAAAGCGGATCCCACACCGTGCGGATCACGGGCCGCATGAGGTTCGTCGGGTTCGTGGCGACGACGCGCCCGATCTCGCCCGTGCTCAGAAGGACGAAGCTGTCGAGCGGGAAGGCCGAGATTTCGTCCACGAGCGCGGCCACCACCTCAGCGGACAGGGATTCCTCCCTGAGCCCGACCACCTTCTCCAACGCCTCATACGAGGTGAAGAGCGACCGGTATGTGCGCGGGTGTGAGAAGGCCTCGAACACGTCGGCGACCGCGATCACCCGAGCCAGAGCATCGATCTCCTCACCGGTGAGGCCGGACGGGTACCCCTGACCGTTCATGCGCTCGTGCTCCTGGAACACCGCGAGCCGCAGCCAGTCGTACTCTTCTCCGAACCGTTCCACGATCTCGGCCCCGTAGCTCGGGTGCCGGCGAACTAGTTCCCATTCCTCCTCGTTCAGCTTGCCCTCCTTATGGAGGAGGCTCTCCGGCAGGCGGGCCATCCCCATGTCGTGCAGCAGGCCGGCCTGAATCGCCCGGAGCACTCCGTCCACGCCCCAACCCAGGCCCATGGAAACCTTGGCGGCAAGGAGCGCCACGTTGACGCAGTGCGCCGGGAGCTCGAAGCGCTCGTACGGCTCGAGCGCCATGAGAAGCAGGCGATTACTCTGGAGCAGCGACGTGTGCACCTTCTCCGCGAGCACACGCGCACCCGCCACGCTCGGCTTCTTCCCGTCTCGGACGCTCTCCAGCACATCCTCCACGAAGCGCGTCGCCTCCGCATACAGTGCCCGCGTCTTGAAGAGAGCAGGCGGCCGGGCGGTCAACGACGGGCTCTCGGGCGCGGTTGCCGCGGTCTCGATCGTCGCCTCCCGCAGCAGGTGCTCGCACAGGATGAGGAGAGTTCGTTCCTGGAAGGGACGCGAGAGGAGAAGGGGCGACGCCGTGGACGGGTCAGCTTCGAGCGATTCACCGGAATCCACGAGAACGAGGATCCTGCCAGCCGGAAGAGAAGCGGCAAACTGCTCGGCCGAGACGCCCTGGTTGGCCGCGTCGAGAATCCACAGAGCCACGTCGCCCTCCTCGCCGGCAGCGGTCGCCCGATCGGGATCCGACGTCAGGATGGTCTCTGCCGGGAGATGGGCCAGGGCCGCTCGCAGCGGCGCGTCGCGCGCGTCGTCCCCGGAGAGAAGCGCGATCACCCGCCTCGCACCTGATTCCTCCCCAAGATGTTGAGCATCAGTCACTTTATGCCGTTCTCCTCACCTTATTTACGAAATGCGGTCCCGGGATCCACCGGCCGTGAAGCCCTGCGAGTAACATGCCGCCAAATCCAGGACAACGTAAGGGCCTTAGCAGGTCGCTGGAAAACCCTGGCGCGCCCGCATCCCGATCAGAGGCGGGGCGTCGTGACGCCGGTTTGGCCCTGGTACTTTCCCTTCTTGTCCCGGTAGCTCACCTCGCAGACCTCGTCCGACTCGAAGAAGAGGACCTGTGCGATCCCCTCGTTCGCGTATATGCGGGCCGGGAGGGGAGTCGTGTTGCTGATCTCGAGTGTAACGTAGCCCTCCCACTCCGGCTCGAAGGGCGTGACGTTCGTGATGATGCCGCACCGGGCGTACGTGCTCTTCCCGACACAGAGGGTCAGGACGTTGCGTGGAATCCGGAAGTGCTCCACGGAGCTCGCAAGGGCGAAGGAGTTGGGCGGGATAAGGCAGATATCACCCTCGTACTCCACGAAGGACCGATCGTCGAACGCCTTCGGGTCCACCACCGGTGCGAGGGCGTTATGGAAGATCCGGAATTCATTCGCGACGCGCATGTCGTAGCCGTAGCTGCTCAAGCCGAAGGAGATGACGCCCTTCCGGACCTGCTTCTCCTCGAACGGCTCGATCATTCCGTGCCCTCTGGCCATCTCACGGATCCAGCGATCGCTCTTGATGCTCATGAACCCACAAACCCTCCGTCGGGCATCGCGTAGGGGGGAGCTCCAGCGCCCCCGCTACTTCATTAACCGCATCGGACTCCAGGCCCGGTCATTCCTCCGGGGTTGCGTGGCCCACTCCGGCCGCGCATGCGCCGCTCGAGGATATACCGGGCGATCGGTTTGCGAAAGCGCGAGAGCGCGTAGACCGCGAGGCGGTGGCCTCCGGCCGCCGGCGCCTCCGAGTCGCCGTGTCCGGGAACGTCGGGCACGAGCACGGTGAACCGGCCCTCGATCCGGCGGACGACGCCTTCCCAGCTCCGCCGGTTCGCGCTCACGTCATGCAGAAAGAGGACGGCTGGTCCGGAGCCCGACGGGGCGTTTTCGGTGGGTCGAGCGAGGGCTCGCGAAGGGGCTTCGGCCTTGCTTGACGGCCCCATCCGAGGTCGGCTATTATCGCCGCTGTCAAGTGAAGGTTTTCACAAGGGCTCGCTTCCCCCGACCGCGGCCGCATGACGGACTCCTATCTCGGGATCGTGTTTGTCGGCGTTGTGGGCATCCTCAACGCCGTCGTCATAGTAGGGCTCACCCATCTTGTGGGGTCAACGCGCTCGACCACCGCCAAGAGCGGGGCGTACGAGTCCGGAATGCCGCCGCTCGGCGGCACGAGGCAACGCATTTCGGTCAGCTTCTACATCGTCGCGATGCTGTTCATCGTCTTCGATATCGAGACGATCTTCCTCCTCCCCTGGGCGGTCGTGTTCCGAAGCCTTCCCCTCGGCGGATTCCTCGCCATGGTGATGTTCCTCGGCGTGCTCGGCGTCGGCCTCACATACGCCTGGAAGAAAGGGGCCCTCGAGTGGGACTGAGCCCGACGAGAGCGGCCCCACATGCCTGAGTCTCGAACGTCGCTCCCGATCGCCGGCAGCGAGCGGCTCGACACCGGAGTGCCGAGGAGCTGGCTCACCACGAAGGTGGACTACGTGGTCAACTGGGCGCGCCGCAACTCGCTGTGGCCGATGCCGTTCGGGACCGCGTGCTGCGCGATCGAGATGATGGCCTCGGCAGCTTCAAAGTACGACATCGCGCGCTTCGGCATGGAGCGCATGTCGTTCAGCCCGCGCCAGGCCGATCTCATGATCGTGGCGGGTCGCGTCAGCTACAAGCTGGCCCCCGTCCTGCGGAAGATTTGGGATCAGATGCCCCAGCCGAAATGGTGCATCTCGATGGGGGCGTGCGCGAGCTCGGGTGGCATGTTCGACAACTACACCATCGTCCAGGGGATCGACACGATCATTCCGGTCGACGTCTACGTGCCCGGCTGCCCTCCACGGCCCGAAGGGCTCATTTACGGGCTCATGATGATCCAGGAGAAGATCAAGGGAGAGACGCTCAGCAACCCGACGTCCCGGGCGGAGCCATCGGATGCCGTCGGTCGACCGAACCTTCCGCCGGAGGTGATCGAACTCGTCGCCCAACCCTTCGGCAACTCCACCAAGCAGAACCGCGGCAGCGGGCTGGCCGGCACGTCCGCCGTAGCGAGACCGGCCGATCGTCTTGAACGTCTCCTCGAACACTCCTGACACCTCGAGAATGACAGAAGCGATCAGCGCGGGCGCTTCACCGCCGCTCGTCATCGGGGCGCGGCAGGCAAGCGGAGGCCCCGAGGGCGATCCCTCGGTCGGCGCTCTACATGCCGAATTCGGCGATGCCGTGCGCGGTGTTGGATCGGACGCGATCGGCGTTCCCGTCGTGAGCGTCGATCCGAAGCGGGCTTTCGACATCCTGCGCTACCTGAAGGAGGACGCCGGGCAGGCATACGACTTCCTCGCCGACCTGACGGCCGTTGATCTGGGAGGTGGGAGCCCGCTCCGTCTGTGGTACCAGCTCTGGTCGATGCGTCACGGACGGCAGCTTCGCCTGGAGGCCGAGCTTCCGCTGGACGACCTCGAGATCGCCAGCGTCACGCCCTTGTGGGATTCGGCCGACTGGATGGAGCGGGAGGCGTACGACATGTTCGGAGTGACTTTCCGTGGGCACGCCGACCTCCGACGCATCCTCATGCCCGAGAACTACGAGGAGGGCTTCCCGCTGCGGAAGGACTTCCCGCTGCGGGGCCGCTTTAGCCGAGCCGAGCAGACGCGCCGGGCGCTCTCCCGGGATCTGGAAGATCTGTACTCGCGGGAAGAGTTGGAGATGGCTGGCGTCCTCCCGGGCAGCGAGCTCCGCGACGTCCCGCCGGACCGGCGGCCCGAACAGGTGGCCGGGCGGGTCGATCACCTGGAGGGGGAGCGTATGCTCCTCAACCTCGGCCCACAGCACCCCGCCACGCACGGCGTTCTGCGGCTGGTCCTGGAGCTGGACGGCGAGCGGATCATCCGCTGCATTCCACACATCGGCTACCTGCACACGGGCTTCGAGAAGACGTGCGAGTACCGGGAGTGGAACCAGATCGTCCCGTACACGGACCGGATGGACTACCTCTCGCCGATGCTCTACAACATCGGTTACGCGCTGGCCGTAGAAAGCCTGCTGGGAATCGAGATCACCCCACGCTGCCGAGCCGTCCGGGTGCTTCTCAGCGAGCTGAACCGCATCCTGGGCCACCTGCTGTGGCTCGGAACCACCGCCATCGACCTCGGAGCCTTCTCCGTATTCCTCTATACGTTCGAGGAGCGCGAGCGCATCTACAACCTGCACGAGGCCTACTGCGGCGCGCGCCTGACAACCTCGGTCACACGGGTGGGTGGCATGCTCGCGGATCTGCCAGTCGGTTGGGTGGAGGCCGTCCGGTACTTCGTCGAAACGTTCCCGCACACGCTCTACGAGGTGGACCGCCTGCTCACTCGGAACGCGATCTGGATCGCGCGGCAGCAGGACATCGGGGTGATCGGTCCCGAGGACGCGGTGAGCTTCGGGCTCACCGGCCCCAACCTCCGGGCCAGCGGTGTCCCGTACGACGTGCGAAAGGCCCGACCGTATCTCGGCTACGACGAGTACGAGTTCGACGTCCCCGTCGGGGAGCACGGCGATAGCTACGACCGGTTCCTGGTGCGATTTGAGGAGATGCGGCAGAGCATCCGGATTCTGCAGCAGGTGCTGGCCATGCTGCCGGATGGTCCGATCAACATCGACGACCCCTCGATCATCCTGCCGCCGAAGAGCGAGGCGATGGGGTCTATCGACGCGATGATCGCGCACTTCAAGCTTGTCATGGAAGGGCTCACGGTCCCGCCCGGCGAGGTGTGGTACTCGATCGAGAGCTCCAAGGGGGAGCTCGGGTTCGGACTCGTGTCCGACGGCGGGACGAAGCCGGTTCGCTGCCGCTTCCGGGGACCGTGCTTCATCAACCTCGCGGCCCTCCCGCTGCTGGTGGAGGGCGGCCTAGTGGCGGACGTTCTCGCTGTGAATGCCAGCCTGGATATCGTGCTGGGTGAGATCGACCGATGAGCCGGCGCATCCATCCCTCCGTGGCTGGCGCCCAGCCCTTCCAGCTCGCCGAGCGTGATCCCGAAGCGCCCCTCTTCGAGAGCGCCGAGGGCCAGGAGCGGCTGCAGGCGGTTCTCAGTCGCTATCCGACCAAGCGAGCGGCTCTGCTTCCGCTCCTCGGTTACGCCAACGAGCTGCATGGATGGGTGTCGACGCAGGACATGGAGAGCATCGCCGAGAGGCTCGAGCTCACGCCCGCCTACGTCTGGTCGGTGGCGTCCTTCTACACCATGTACAACAAGCACCCGACCGGGCGGCACTTCATCCAGGTATGCACGAACATCTCGTGCCACCTGAACGGCGCTCAGCGCGTCCTGGAGCGCTTCCTCGAGGAGACGGGCACACGTCCCGGCGAGACCTCGGAGGATGGTCGTCACACGGTCATCGAGGCCGAGTGTCTCGGTGCGTGCGGCTTCGCGACAGCCGTGCAGATCAACGACGAGTACCACGAGAACGTGACGCCGGGACGGGTACCGCAGATCCTGGCGGGCCTGGACGGGAACGGGAGCTGAGGGAGCGTGGCCTACCCGTACCGAGACGATCGCGAGACGACGACGCTGCTCTCCCGTTACATGGGCGAGCCGGAAGCGCGCACCCTCGACGGGTGGCTGGAGCGCGGAGGATACGAGGCGCTCGGAATGGCGCTCGAAATGAAGCCCGACGAGATCACCGAGATCGTGAAGGAATCCGGTCTGCGCGGGCGAGGCGGGGCCGGCTTCCCGACGGGAATGAAGTGGGGCTTCATGCCGAAGGAGAACGGCCGGGAGCACTATCTGTGCTGCAACGCGGATGAGAGCGAGCCCGGCGCGTTCAAGGACCGCGAGATCATGCGATGGACGCCCCACCTGATGATCGAGGGCTGCCTGATCGCCGCCCGAGCCATCCGCGCCGAGCACGTCTATATCTACATCCGCGGCGAGTTCTTTCCGGTCGTTCGAGTCCTCAATCAGGCGGTCGTCGAGGCGTACGAAGCGGGCTATATCGGGAGGAGCGTGCTGGGTAGTGGGTGGAGTTGCGACATCACCGTCCACCTCGGGGCCGGGGCCTACATCGCCGGCGAGGAGACGGGGCTCATGTCCTCGCTGATGGGGGGGCGGGCGGAGCCGTGGATGAAGCCGCCGTTCCCGGCCGCACGCGGCATCTTCGGAGCTCCGACCACCGTCAACAACGTGGAGACGCTCGCCAGCGTGCCCGGGATCGTGGCCAACGGGTCCGCCTGGTACCGGCAGTGGGGCAGCGACAAGAGCCCGGGGACGAAGCTGTGGTGCTGCTCCGGCCACCTGGTCAAGCCCGGCAACTACGAGCTCGAGCTCGGTGTGCCGCTCAGCGAGATCATTTACGATGTCTGCGGGGGCGCGCCGGATGGAAGGCGCGTGCGAGCGGTGATCCCGGGCGGTTCCTCGACGGCTTTTCTCACGGCTGACGAGCTGGATTGCGAAACGACGTACGAGGGGATGCAGGCGGCCGGCAGCGCGCTTGGCACGGCCTCACCGATCGTGATGGATGAGAGCACGTGCCTGCTCTCCGCCATGCGGCGGATCGCTCAGTTCTACGCCCACGAGTCGTGTGGACAGTGCGTGCAGTGCCGCGAGGGCACGGAGTGGATCGCCAAGATCCTCCGCCGGATCGAGGACGGCGACGGAGCGATGAAGGACATCGACACCTTGTACGACCTCTGCGAGCAGCTCACCGGCCGCACGATCTGCGTGCTTGCGGACAGCGTCGTCTTTCCGCTCCGTTCCTCGCTGGACAAGTTCCGCGACGAGTACGAGAGCCACATTCAGCAGGACGCGTGTACCGCAAAGTGAAGACCGCCGAGCTGGTCAGCCTCAAGATCGACGGAACCGAGATCTCGGTTCCGCCGGACACGAGCGTCATCGAGGCCGCAGAGGCGGTGGGGGTGCTCGTGCCGCGCTACTGCTACCACCCGGGCATCCCGACGCGGCCCGCTCAGTGCCGCGTGTGTCTCGTGGAAATCGAAGGGCAACCCAAGCTGCAGCCCTCGTGCAAGATGAGCGTTCAGGAGGGCATGGTGGTCCACACGGCGAGCGAGGAAGCCCGCTCGGCGCGTCGATCGGTGATCGAGCTCCTGCTGGTCAACCACCCGCTCGACTGCCCGATCTGCGATGCGGCCGGGCAGTGCATGCTCCAGGACTACGCCTTCGAGACGCACCAGCTGGCGAGCCGCCTCAACGAAGAGAAGCTGGTGATGGGGCGGGATCGCATCGCCGATGACATTCTCTACTTCGCCGACCGGTGCATCATATGCACCCGGTGTGTCCGCTTCATGCGCGAAGTCGCGGAGGACGATGCCCTGATCGTCGCACAGCGGGGGTACCGGGCCTACATCGACACCTTCCCAGGACGGGTTCTGGACAACCCGTTCCGGGGCAACATTGTCGACGTGTGTCCGGTCGGCGCCCTGGTCCACGAGGACTTCCTGTTCAAGGCCCGTTTCTGGGACCTGGACCAAACGGCCAGCGTGTGCCCAGGCTGTTCCACGGGCTGCAACGTCACGATCGATACCAAGGAGAACCAGATCGTCCGGTTGAAGCCCCGTCACAATTCGGAGGTCAACTCCTACTGGATGTGCGACCATGGCCGAAAGCACCTCATCATGTCCAACCGCGGGCTTCGCCCGGAGGCGCCCCTGCTCCGGCGCAACGGCAAGCTCGTGCCCACGGGATGGGGCGATGCGCTGACGTGGGTGGCCGAGCGGTTGCGGGAGGTGCCGAGCGGGATGGCCATCGTGTCGCCCCACGCGGCCAACGAAAGCCTCTTCTATTTCCGCAGGCTACTGGATCGGATCGGCATCGCCGGCGGGACCTTCCGGGTGGAAAGGGGCGAAGAGGCCATCCTCTCGGGATTCCCCAAG
>Ga0255058_10001502_pt1 | contig 13130 bp, 11 predicted proteins | sample Cases_109_9_MG_FD_188637 | JGI IMG/M metagenome (GOLD analysis project Ga0255058, IMG submission 188637) | Seawater microbial communities from Amundsen Gulf, Northwest Territories, Canada - Cases_109_9 | ecosystem: Environmental > Aquatic > Marine > Gulf | place: Canada: Northwest Territories... | reverse complement strand
CCCGGCCGCTCTCCTGAGAGGTCTGCTGAGCTATGAGGTTTCTCGAATCAGATCCGCGATGGGGCGCGGGGCGACCTTGGTCTCCATATCGTTGCACGAGCTAGTGACGGATATGGCTCTCGCGCTCAACGTGGATTGGCTCTTCAAGACTCACATAAGCTTCACACGAGGGCTGGGCATAAGACCGGGCTTCGAAACGCGCAACTTCGCTCGCCTGACGGCAAAACTCGAGGAGTGGGGGATCGACCTCACAGAAGTTGTGATAACGGCTCCATTCAACTCCATCGGGTTCCAGATGCACCCCTCCAGGAAGGAGTGCGAGGAAGCGCTATCGACGGTACCTCAGGCTGAGATCATTGGATTCAGTATCCTGGCGGCGGGATATCTGAGTATCCCCCAAGCGATAGATTACGTATCGACATTGCCCGGCCTCAATGGCGTTGCGGTTGGAGTGTCAACGATGCAGCAGGCCTCTGAGACATTCAGGCTTCTGAGCGAGAGGTTCGCTAGGTGAGCGGTCCATGGGATAAAAGACGTAAACAAGGCATGGACTGAACGTCGCTTGGCGCCTAACATATCAGCGCTATCCCTGCCTAGGGTGCGCAGAGGAAACTGGGGTTGCTGGAGCATGGAGCACTAGATCGCCACGAAAGAGGCCTCTGTCCCGACGAAATCTGCGGGTCGTCTATCTGACCTGCTTGCGCATCTTCACGCACCCCTCTTCTCAACCGCCTTCTACCTCTGGGCCAGCGCGGCGGTCACCGTGCTCGCGGGATTTGTCTTCTGGACGATGGTGACCCGCTTCTACGGCACCGACGATGTTGGGCTAGGTTCCGCGGCCTTTTCGTCCCTCACCCTGCTGGCCATGCTCTCACACCTCGGTCTGGGGCTAGGGCTCGTCCGCTTCCTCCCAGACTCCGGCAAGGAGGGACCGCATCTGGCGAACGCCGTCTTCACGAGCAGCGCCCTTGTTGCCGCGGGTCTGTCGATTGCGTTTCTTGTTGGACTGCCCCTGTGGGCGCCGCGTCTCGACTTCTTGCGCGAGCAGCCGCTGTACGCGATCGCTTTCATCGCGTTTGTCGTCGCTACCACTCTGTCAATTGTGCAGACGCACACATTCATGGCGGTACTCAAGGCGAAGTACATCTTCGTGCAAGCGGTGGTCATCACGGGGAGCCGAGTCGTCTTGCTGGCGCTCATGGCCACCTTCTTCGGCCCGTTCGGTATCGTAGCGTCGCTTGGCGTTGCAATGGTGTTGGGGGCAGTGATTGGGGTTCTGCTGCTGGTGAAGGCGTGGCCGGGCTACCAACCGAGAGCTGTGGTTGATTGGACGTCCGTATCCAGCCTGGCTCCGTTCTCCGCCGGGAATTACGTTGCAGATTTTCTGATCGTGTTGCCGTCTCTCGTTCTCCCTCTCGTAGTGATAGGTTCCCTGGGATCCACTGAGGGAGCCTATTTCTACATGTCGTGGCTCCTGGGGCACCTCCTCATCTTGTCCTCGTCGTATCTGGGACTGTCGCTGTTTGCCGCTGGCTCCAATGACCCCAGCAACCTGCGATCGCTCTCACGGAGCGCTCTGGTGATCGCACTAACGGTAGCTGCCACCGGCGGCCTGGGCCTCCTCCTGCTGAGTGACAAGGTGCTTCTCGTCTTCGGGGACAACTACGCCACCGAAGGCGCTTCCCTTCTACGCCTTGTCGCCCTGGCCGCTGTGCCGGCTGCGGTGGTGAACGTTTACCTCGGCTCGCTCAGGGTCATGGAGCGAATCTCTGAGTTGCTGGTCATATCCGGCCTCGTGTCTGTCACCACGCTGGTGCTGAGTATCGCGTTGCTGCCAGTCATGGGATTGACGGGAGCAGGGATCGGTGTCGGCGTCGGACAGGGCCTCGGCCTTGTTGTTGTACTGAGTAGGTTGCTCGCGACTCAGGAGGGCACCGCGCCGCAACGCATCCGTGGGCTCTTAGCTTCTGCCGATGGGCTATCTTCGGTCCGCAAGGGAATGGCCACAACGTCGACGCAAGACGAGTGGATACTGGAGTCTCGAAGCCTGAGCGAGGAGCGCTTGCTCCAGGCCAAGTCAGAGAGAAAGCTCAAGGTGACTGTTCTAATATGTACGCTCAACGAAGAGGAAAACCTGGCTCACCAGTTGCTCAGGATTCCGGCCTGGGTCGACGAAGTCCTGTTTGTGGATGGTCATTCTACGGACGACACCGTCTCGACGGCAGAGAAACTTCGTCCTGACGCGCTGATCCTTCTCCAACCCGGACGTGGTAAGGGCGATGCCTTGAAGCTTGGGATCGAGCGCGCTAGTGGAGACATCATTGTGACGCTTGATGCCGACGGCACGACTGATCCCCAGGACATGCCGAGATTCGTGGAGCCTCTCCTGAGAGGCTACGACTTCGTCAAGGGCTCCAGGTTCGCTCTGTCCCGGCCCATGGACAAGCCTCGACACCGGATAGCTGGCAACCGAATAATCGTTACGCTCTACAATATTCTCTTCCGCGCGAACTACACCGACCTCTGCTCCGGGTACAACGCCTTCTGGAAACGAGCGATAGCACGAGTTGACCTGTCGGGCTGGACCAACCAGGAGGAGCCGCTCTTGAACGCCAGGGTGCACAAGGCGGGCCTCAGCGTAATAGAGATCGGGCACCACGATAAGGGAAGGATGGGTGGCGAGACCAAGCAGCCCAGTTTGCGACAGGGAACCGGTGCCGTAAGAACGGTGATAAGGGAACGACTCCGTGGCTAAGGTGAGACCTCTTTTGTCGCTCGTCGTCACCTCCTACACAATCGAGCGACTGGAGGACATCTACGAACTCCTGGACAGCATCAAGGTGCAAAGCTATCCAGAGTTGGAGGTGATATTCGTCGCTGAGCGCTCAGAGGAACTCAGAGAACTTGTCGAGGTCTACGCTAGACAGCGGTCGATGGCCAATACGAAGGTGATCTTCAATGATGGGCCCCGTGGGCTGTCTGCCTCGAGGAATTTAGGTATGAGGGCGACCAACGGCGACATCATAGCCTTCGTTGATGACGATGTCGTGCTCTTCCCGAACTGGGCGGAAGAGATGGTAGAGGTCTACGCGAGCGGAGACTCGACGATCGGCGTGACAGGTCCTGGACTTCCGCGATGGATCGACGAATCTCAGAGTTGGCTCCCTGAGGAGCTGTATTGGATCATCAGCTGTACGGGATTCACCGGCTGGACCGGCATGCGAGAGGTCAGAAGCGCCTGGGGGATGAACATGTCGTTCCGGCGAGAAGCCTTCGACCACTGCTCGTTTTCGGAGGACTTCGGGCACACGAAGGGGGGGAAGGGTGCGTTCAAAGCAGGCCCCTTCGACGATGCTGAGTTCTCGATCAACCTCAGGTTGAGGAGCGGGAAGGCCATAGTTTATGGCCCAGACGTGCGCGTCTGGCATAAGGTCTACCCTTACCGTCTGGGGTTCGACTTCGTTCGCGGGCAATCCTACTGGCAAGGGTACAGCAAGTCGCTCTATCGCAGCGTATATCCTCAAGATGCGGATACACGATCACTGGCACGTGAGTACGATCTCCTGCGGCGCGTCTTGCTCGGGCTACTGCCTCGAACCCTGGTGGAGTTCTTTCACTCCCCCGGCGTAGCGTGGAAGAAGCTGTCGATTACGACCACCGTCCTGTTCCACGTAGCCCTGGGATACGCGGCAGCGTCCTGGCCCAGGGCGCTGGGCTTCACCCAAAGGTATTTCAGATAACCTCATGTCCCACCGTAGGAGCCTCGTCAACGGGGGTCGCCAGATTCGAAGGAGCAAGGAAGGATTAAGGACTGATGTCCAGTAATTCAGGATTCGAGCGATGCTTCCTCACGGGGGGCGCCGGCTTCATCGGAAGCCACTTGGTCGAACAACTCCTTGCGGACGAGAAAATTGTGACCGTGTACGACAACTTGTCATCCGGTCGCAGGGAGTCAATCGAGCACAACCGCGGCCGACCGGGCTTCACGTTCATTGAGGCAGACCTCCGGGATACGCCGAAGTTGCAGAAGGCGATGGCCGGGCACGACTTCGTCATTCATTTAGGCGCCAACACTGACATCCCCGGCGGCAACAAGGACGTGCGTCTCGATCTGGAAAACTGCACCATCGCAACTCATAATGTCCTGGAGGCCATGAGGGCTACTGACATCTCGAGACTCCTTTTTTCATCCACTTCCGCCGGCTACGGAGAAGCGCCCAAGATCCCCTCGCCGGAAGACATCGGCCCTCTCCTACCCATTTCACTTTATGGGGCCGCCAAGCTGGCGTGCGAGACGCTCATTAGCGCCTACTGCCACATCTTCACCATGCAGGCCTGGATGTTTCGTTTCGCAAACGTCGTCGGCGGGCGGATGGAGCATGGGGTGATCCACGACTTTATCGTGAAGCTGAAGCGTAACCCTGAGGAGCTGGAGATCCTCGGCGACGGCCAGCAGGAGAAGTCCTTCTTCCTGGTCGAGGACTGCATTGACGGCATGTTCAGCGCCTTCCACAATTCTGACGCTTGGTGTGATGTGTTCAACCTGGGTTGCTCCTCTGGCACAAGAGTTACCCGCGTCGCGGAGATAGTTACGGAGGAGATGGGCCTCAGCGGAGTGCGCTTCAGGTATACGGGCGGACGAAGGGGGTGGATCGGGGACGTGCCGCAGACGCGTCTAGATGTGAGCAAGATGAAGAAGCTTGGCTGGGAGGCTAAGCACACATCAGACGAGGCGATACGCACAGCAGCAAGACGCCTTCTCGGGCAGGCGAGCCCAATCAGTTAGTCAAGTGATGATGACGGTCTGAGCAATGGCTACGAGTAGCGAAAGTGTATGTGTGATCGGGCTGTGGCATCTCGGTCTGGTCACCGCAGCCTGTCTCGCCGATCTGGGGCGAACGGTCGTCGGCTTCGACACGTCCCCGGAGCTCATCGACGGGCTCCGTAGCGGTCGCCTTCCCCTGTTCGAGCCGGGTCTGGAGGAACTGTTGGCACAGGGGATCGCAGAGGAGAGGCTCTCGTTCACAGACGATCCCAGGGAGGCCCTGTCCGGAGCCAGGTACGTCATCGTCGCTTACGACACGACGGTAGACGAAAGCGATGAGTCGGACCTGTCGCAGGTGATGGGGGCGGCTTCGCTCATGGCCGAGCACCTTGAAGACGGCTCCATAGTCATCATTAGCAGCCAGGTCCCTGTTGGCACCTGTCAGCAGATCCAGGAGACCATCCGCGACGCCAGACCTTCGCTGGAGTTCGGCATCGCCTGTGTCCCGGAGAACCTAAGGCTGGGCCAGGCGATAGAGCGGTTCAAGAAGCCGGATATGATCGTGATCGGATCTGACGACCCCACTGCGGCCAGCGCTGTGGACGCACTCCTCACGGGCGTCGACGCTCCCAGAATCGTGGTGGGGACCCGTACAGCCGAGATGACGAAGCACGCCCTGAACGCCTTCCTAGCAACAAGCATCAGTTTCGCAAACGAGATGGCGAACCTCTGCGACGTGGCCGGCGCCGATGCCCTCGACGTCGCAAGGGCGTTGCACCTTGACAGACGGGTGGGACCGCTGGCCCCGCTGCGGCCAGGTCTGGGTTTTGCTGGCGGCACGCTGGCCAGGGACCTCAAGACGCTGCGGAGACTCGGTGAGCGAAGTGGAACCGAGACGCCCCTTATCAACGGCGTGTTGACAGTGAATGAGCAGCAGAACCGTGTGGTCGCTCGGAAGCTGACAGAGACATGCGGATCGCTGCAGGGCATCACGGTGGGCGTTTTGGGGCTCACCTACAAGCCCGGCACCAGCACCCTCCGGCGGTCGATCGCCCTAGAGATCATCAGCGAGCTGACCTCTCTAGGGGCGGCGGTCAAAGCATTCGATCCCCGCGCCAATCGCGAGGAGTTGCCTGATATCGCGAACTTCGAGTTCTGCCCCGACGCTAGCGCGGTCGCCGAAGGAAGCGATGCCCTAGTGATCGTTACCGAATGGCCAGAGTTCAGGGACCTCGACTTTGCTGCGATCAAAATGAGCATGAGGACACCAGTGCTGGTTGACGCCCAGAATATGCTCGACGCGAATGAAATGACTGGGATGGGCTTCCAGTACCTCGGGGTCGGAAGAGGGAGCGCATTGCCCGCTGGATCAGTCGGAAACAAGTCATGAAGCTGGCAGGCAAGGCCGCCATCATTACGGGGGCCGGCCGAGGCATCGGCAGGGCGACCGCACTCGCCTTTGCACACGAGGGAGCGGATGTAGTCGTCACGTCACGCACGCTGTCCGAGGTGATGGAAGCGGCTGAGGAGGCGCGACAATTAGGTCGGCGTTCCCTTGCTTTGAAGGTTGACGTATCCGATCGAGACGACGTACAGACGATGGCCGCGCAGGCGCTCGAGGAGTTCGGGAAGATCGATATCCTGGTCAACAACGCTGGGACTTATGGACCGATAGGTCCTCTTGTAGACAACGACCCGGAGGAGTGGGTACGCACCATCGGCGTCAACCTATTTGGTGCATTCTTCTGCTCGCGTGCCGTTCTTCCGCACATGATCCACGAGAGGCGTGGGAAGATCGTCAACCTCTCGGGAGGCGGTGCCACATCGCCACTACCAAACTTCTCAGCCTACGCTGCCTCCAAGACGGCCATCGTTCGCCTCACCGAGAACCTGGCTGAGGAAGTGAAGAAGTGGAACATCCAGGTCAACGCGATCGCGCCCGGCGGAGTGAATACCAAACTCACAGAGGAAGTCCTGGCTGCGGGAGCCGCCGCTGGAGAAGAGATGCTTGAACGAACTCACACGCAAAAGAAGAGCGGCGGCGTACCGCCCGAGCGGCCTGCTGCCCTGGCGGTCTTCCTCGCCTCTGAGGAATCCGGCAGCTTGACAGGGCGGCTAGTCAGCGCGGTCTGGGACGATTGGGAGAGTATGAGCGATCGCATCGATCAGATCATGTCGTCAGACCTGTACACTCTGCGCCGGGTGACGGAGAACGAGAGTTGAAGGTGGCGATCGTCGGGGCAGGGCTCCAGGGCAGGCGTCGCGCCCGGGCACTCAAGGCAGTGGACGGTTCGGAGCTGGTACTAATAGCAGACGTCAGTCAGGACGCGGCCGCTGCGCTGGCGGCGGATACAGGCTCCCTGGCCGCGTCCCGGTGGGAGGACGTAGTTTCCCGTGATGACGTGGATGCGGCAATCATCTGCACGCCTCCCGACCTGCACGCCGAGATTGCGATTGCTGCCATGAAGAGCGGCAAGCACGTCCTCTGTGAAAAGCCCTTGGCGCGGAATGTGGACGAGGGTCGGGAGATGGTGAAAGTGGCTCAGGAGGCGGGGGTGACGCTTAAATGTGGCTTCAACCTCCGCTATCATCCCGCCATTCGCCAGGCTCATCAGTGGTACGAGGACGGCGACATCGGGGAGATCGATTGGATGCGCTGTCGCTATGGCATCGGCGGTCGGCCGGGCTACGATCAAGAATGGCGGGCACAGGCGGACGTGAGCGGTGGCGGCCAACTCATGGATCAGGGCGTTCACGCCCTGGACCTCTTCCGTTGGTTCGCAGGCGACTTCGTTGAAGTGTTCGGCTTTATGGCTACCCGCTTCTGGGACGTGGCTCCGCTGGAAGACAACGCCTTTGCCCTTCTGCGTACTGCGAAGGGGCAGGTGGCCTCCCTCCACGCCAGTTGGACCCAGTGGAAACCGCTATTCTCGCTCGAGGTCTTCGGCCACGACGGCTACGTCACGGTCGAAGGGCTGGGAGGAGCCTACGGCACGGAGCGGGCTACCCTCGGGCGGCGGGACTTTGAGGCGCCCTTCGGTGAGGAAGTCATCGAATTCCGTCGCGAGGACCGCTCATGGGAGGCGGAGTGGCAGGAGTTCGTTTCGGCGATACGTGAGGGTCGGGAGCCATCGGCCAACGGCGACGACGGGCTGGCGGCTATTGAGCTGGCCCAGGGCATCTACGAGAGCGCTCGATCGGGGAAGACGGCAACTCCTGTGGCACGGCCTGCGGAAACGGTCTGACGAAGCGGAGCCACCTAGCGCCCGCTAGCGCTCAATGCACATGCGCTTGAAGGCCAACGAAATGACTCTATCTGCGCGCTGCCGCGGCTGGAGCATCGGAGTCGTCGCAGTGATCTCCTCCTGGGTCATATGGTTTCAGAACGGATGGCTGAGCGAAGGCGTCATACCTGCCGTTGGAGTAAATCTTGGCGAAGCCCTCCCGCTGGATTGACTCTCCCAAGCATTCCCACCAGGGCTCGCCAAAGGCGAAGGCGAAGCTCGCCGATCGCTCCCCGAACTCGGAGAGCACGGCGAAGTTCAATTCGCGGGCGTTTGGCACTTGTTCTAGTTGCCGCTCCGAGGGGTTGGGATAGGCGCAATGCATGGACGGGGCGTCGATGGTGTTCGTGATCGCCCCCAGGGGCAGGCAATCGCCTTGGATGATTCTGTCGTTGGGCGCCGCGTTGTCGACTAGGAAGTTCGCTCCCGCGAACTGCTGGCTTGTCGGCAGCTCCTCGAACTCGCGGGCGTAGAGAAGGACAAAGCCCAGACCGAATAACAGCACCAAGAAAGCGGCGGCGCTTTTCCCGGCAACGGATTCCCTGGCCATGGATTCCTTGGCCAGGAACCAAGCCAGGAAGGGAGTAGCGTAAAAGAAGGCCCGCATGAATCCTTCATAGGTGAAGCTGCCCGTGCCCATGATCAGGATCGGTAGACCTGCTACCACGAGCAGCGGGAAAAGCCGGTCGCGACTGAGGTCGCTCCAGAACCCTCTCCTCGCCACAACGGTCACCAACCAGACCAGCAGCACGGCCAGGAACGCGAAGGTCAAAAAGGAGATCTCGGTGCGACCGCCCCGGGAAGGAGAGATGTGGCCGAAGGGTGATAAAAAGGTGATCGGTTCGCGCACCACGGTATCTCGGAAGGATCGGACCACCTCAGGGAACCAAAGATCGCTAGAGTAAATGAGCCAGGCTGCGAAGATCGTGCCGAACAACAGGGACAGGGACGCTGTTCTGGCCCTCCAGCGCCCGACGGACGAGGGCTTCCAAGGGACGAGGGCGGCCATGGCGACGACGTAGATGACCACAAGGGCCGAGAGGCCGTGAGTAATGAGTGTAGTGCAGAAGATGCCGATTAGAACCAGGCGGTTGACGACCGGGGAGGCATCCAAGCGGGCCAGAAAGGAGAAGCCGAACAGCACCAGGATGAGCGCCATTTGGTGTGGGGTGAAGCCGACGCCCACGACCGCGCCCATAGCCAGAGCCGCCAGGGTGGCAAGTAGTACAGACCTCTTGTCGGGCAGCACGCGCCGAAAGAAGCTGATGAGCCCCAGAGCCAGGCCCAGATATAGGGCCCAAAGGCCCACTCTTATCGTGGCGAGGTAGCCGATATCCGTAAGCCTGACAAGCATGGCAAACATGTAGTGGAGGCCCAGCCAGGGGAAATAGATGAAGTCGCGCTCGCGGCCCTCCAAGACGTACCCGATCCCCCTCGCCTGCACGTAGGACGAGACCCCGCGGGGATGCGCCTCCATCAGCTCGGGCCCCAGGAAGACATAGCCCATCAAAAGGGCCACCAGCAGGAAGTGAAATGCCTTCGTCTCGCCGCCGAAGTACCAAACGATGATGCTGGCAAGCAGCAGGGCGAAACCTGCCCAGTAGGTGGGCGGAAATTGGAGAGCCATCGAGAGCACACCCGGATCGACGTTATCTATTCGAGTCGAGACTGTAATGCTCAAGGCGAGTAGGAGGGCTGATGCGATGATACCAGTCCAAAAGATGGCGTCCAACTGCTTCTGGGCGACCCCGTCAGTCGTCGACGAATCAATGGCAGATGATGTCACGCGTGCTATCTTCCAGTCCTAGTAGGAGCCAACATGTGAGCTTCCGTTCCAACCCAATGCGGTACGCAGGCCGCCGGTTCGGTCTGCACACCGCCCTCCTTGCCGTAATCGATGACCGCCCGTGGGTGCGCCCTCAGCGGCGCACCGGTTCGCCTCTTCCGTCTCTTCTCGCGGTGATCAGAAGCGCTGTGCCGTTTAGTGGCCTGGGCAGGACTCTTTCGCTGAGCGCAAACAGTAGATGACGGGCTGCCAGCACCAGTCTGACAGCTGACGTGCCCAAGAGGCCCAACTCTTGATTCTTACTACGGGGGAGGACGGGGATTTCTCCCGGGTAGCAAGAGCTGACACGCACGTCCCGGAAACCGTGCTCCCGCAACGCAGCAGCATAGGTGTCGTGGGTGTGTACGCGCCTGCTTGGCGTATCAAGCGAGGTGGCCACTACTATCTTCTGGAATCGATCCTCGAGGAAGCGACTGAATCTCTGGGCGATGTTGGCCTCGTTGGGCTCTGCAAGAGCAAGAATCCCGTCCGGCTTCAGCACCCTCTTAAGCTCACGGATGAGCGGGTCAGCCTCGGGGAAATGGTGCAGCACCCACCCGGCGAAGCAGACGTCGAACGTGTGATCTCGAAATGGCAGGCGCCCCTCAAGATCAGCCACGAGACCTGCGAAATGTACGCCTGACTCACGCGCCCTTCTGTTGGCAACGGCCACGCTACGCCTTGAGATGTCGATGCCCTGCACCCGATTCTGAGCTGCCAGAATGATCCCAAATGTGCCAGGGCCGCATCCCGCATCGAGGACGGCTCGATCCGTAAGCGAGAGCAACCCCAACCTCTTGAGCAGTCGCCGCTTGGACACAGCGACCCGGTCCAAGTAGAGGTCCAGTTCTCCCGGTGCCCACTCCGTGAGGAAGTGGTCATGGCCTATCTCAGCATGCTTGTCTTGCAAGATGGAACCCTAGCCTTCTTTGACATGTATTGCCGCGACATCGTAGCCAAGCGTCGGCCAGTAGTAGCTGACAAACCAGAACGGGAAAGTCAGCCTCCTGATCAAGAAATCGACCATGACGATTGTGGAATTCATGCCGGGCACTTTCAGGCCCAAGCCGTACGTCTTGAAGCCTAACTCCTTCATCTCTTTCATAGAGAAGGCGGATCTATGACGCTGGAATTCGTTGTCATCGAGGAGTGGGGGGTCAGCGTGACCGTTCGTCACGATCGCTATGACCTCCCTCCGGGCCCACTGTTTGGTCTTTTCGATGAGCGCTAGGGCATCCTCTTTCTCGAGATGATCGAAAACATCGAAGGCTACTACTACGTCGAAGGAATTCGGTTCGAACTCCAACTGAGTGCAATCACCCTTGATGACTGAATCATGCGTCCGCAGTCTCTTAGCCTCCTCTATGTACGGATCGAACATATCGACACCAACGCTGTGAGCCAATTTGTAGTTTCGAAGATCCGATCTCGGGCCACATCCCAGATCTAGTACGTAATCATCGTCCGACAGGTGCCGAGCCAAGATTCCGTCCTTTGTCCATGGCAATCGGCGGAGAACACCGTTGCCTGGGAACTCCTGCACGACGGAGGTGGACAGATAGTTCCTGCTCGGAAGCAGCCTCGTCAGCAGATTAGATCTCACTTCCCCTCCCCATCTACCGTCACGTTGGTCAACCCGACACCCGCAAGCTCGAGGGTGTTCGCGCCGCTGACTCCTCCGCCCTCGCCAGCGCCTTACGAGCGTCCTCGTTGAACTGGCCAACCGTGGCCCTTGTAAACTGGTGATCCAGCCACTTCGTCATGAACTGGGGTGGGATGGTGAGGACGTGAGCGCCGGCCAGCGCAGCGTCCTGAAGGTTGATGACCTCGCGTACGCTGCCAACGATGATCTTGCTTGAGTAACTCCATTCGTTGAGCCAGTCGACGGACTGCCGGACTAGCTTTGGCGCGTCGTGCCCTTCGTCTGCGGCGCGGCCGGCGAAGATGCTGATGTAGGTGGCCCCAGCCTTGGCGCCCAGCACCACCTGGCCGAACGACATGCAGGCAGTCATGTTGACTCTGATGCCGTCCGCCTCCAGCTCTCTGACGACGGCCAGTGATGGCTCACCGTACTCGTCAATGACGGGTATCTTGACGACGATGTTGGGGGCCCAGCGAGCGAAGGCCCGAGCCTGTTCCAGCATCTCCTGATGATCGTTGGAGTAGACCTCGACGCTGACGGAGCGGGGGTGCACGATCTCAGCAATCTCTCTGGCGCGAGCCTCGACATCGTAGCCGCCATCCTTGAGGAGGATGGTGGGGTTGGTCGTGACGCCATCCACCACGCCGTATTCAAGCCACCTTCGAATCTCCTCGACGTTGGCAGAGTCGATGAAGATTTCCATTAGATATCCCCTTCCAGGCTCTGGATGATTCCCGCGGCTGCTAGAAGGTCGACCGCGACGTGGTCAGGACTTGTCTTGAGCGGCTCAGCTTTGCCTGACGCTGCGTGGCCGTTCAGCAGCACCGTGCGGCATCCCGCCGCCGCGCCGGCTTCGATATCCGTGGGCTGGTCCCCGATCATGAAAGAACTCGAAAGGTCGATGCTACGTTCCTCGGCCGCGTCGAGAAGAAGCCCCGGCTTGGGCTTTCGGCAGCCGCAGGCTCCACGGAGATCGGGAACGATCGATTCCGGGTGGTGCAAGCAGTAGTAGATTCCGTCCAAGCGTGCCCCCTCCTCAGCGAGAGATGCAGCAAGACGGCCACTCAATTCCTCAAGGAATTCGGCGCTGCATTTACCCTTTGCCACACCGGGTTGATTTGATGCGACTATCGCCAGAAAGCCGAGATCGTTGATCATCCGGATCGCCCTGGCGACGCCTGGAAGCATGCGAAACTCTTCGAGGCTATAGGGAGAGTCCGGTTTGTCCTCGACTGGGTTGTAAGTAGCGGCGTTGATGACTCCGTCTCGGTCCAGAAACACTGCCCTAGGCACTGCCGCTCTCCGCAATCCGTAGCTTGAGCGCAGTGCAGACCAGGTGATGGAGGAGCACATGGTATGCCTCCACCAGGGGAGTTCCCAAAGGCTCCTCATCGACCGGGATCACGAGGCACTCGTCCGCAAACTCTTTCAGACCGCCGCCTCCGAATCCGCTGAAGCCGATGACCCTGGCGCCTCGCGTGCGGGCCAGCCTTACGGCCTGCAGCAGGTTCTGTGACCAGGGACCGGCGTCACCGGAGCCTGAGCCGCCATGGACGGAGAGACCGATGAGGACGTCGCCCGCCTCCAGCCACGGCTCAAGTTGTTCCGCGAAGA
>Ga0255058_10001500_pt1 | contig 13132 bp, 13 predicted proteins | sample Cases_109_9_MG_FD_188637 | JGI IMG/M metagenome (GOLD analysis project Ga0255058, IMG submission 188637) | Seawater microbial communities from Amundsen Gulf, Northwest Territories, Canada - Cases_109_9 | ecosystem: Environmental > Aquatic > Marine > Gulf | place: Canada: Northwest Territories... | reverse complement strand
CGACACGCGGACCAGTGGCTGGCGGTATTGCGGATTGCCACCGGAGCCTGGTTCATCAAGGCAATCCTGACCAAATGGGCTCTGCTGGGTGGAATCTTGCCAGTGCCAATGGCGTCCCAACGCTGGGTCGAGACACTGCCGCGAATCCTGGAAGGGTATATCGTGATCAATCCGCTTGGTTGGTGCCGCGATATTCTGCAGTACACGGTAATACCGAACGCGGAATTATTCGCACATTTAACCGCCATAGGTGAAGGACTTGTCGGGATCGGATTGACGCTCGGCCTGCTCACCAGATCATCAGCAGCTGGAGGCTTTTTTCTGCTGCTGTGTTACGAGTTCGGTGCAATGGGTCTGCCGTTTTCACGTCACGGACTTCGGTTGCTGATGATAATTGCCGTACTGGCATTCTTCTTTGCCCGCGCCGGCGCTGTCTGGGGATGCGACGCGTGGCTGAGCCGACGGTTCGCAGCGCGAACGTTGTAAAATTTACGGAGCCTGTCGCGGGTTGCGCCCGATTGCGACACCCCATGGTGTTTCACCAACTTTGATCCTGGTAACTACATCCATCGATGCGGTGTCAATCACCGTAACATCGTCCGACGGCCCATTCGCCGTATACAGGAAACGCTCATCTTCGCTAAGTACGATCCCCCACACCCTGGGACCAACTTCGACCGAATCAACGATTTCGAATGTATTAAGGTCAATTGCCGACACGGTCTTTCCACGACCGTTAGCCACATAGAGACGCTCGTTATCCGAGGTGATTACCATGCCCACCGGCTTTGCTGCGGCATCGAGTTCTATGGTTGCTACAACTTCGTGACTTTTGACGTCTATTACCGCGATAGAATGCGCTAACTCGGCTGAGACAAACGCTCGCAAGCCGTCGGGCGCGAATACCGCATCACGCGGTCGCAAGCCTACTGCGATCGTCGCGATAACGGATCCGCTGTCGGCATCCAGCACAGTAACATCGTGATCGGTTTCACCAGTTACATAGACCAATGTACCGTCAGGGCTGACACGAACGCCCTCCGGCTCACGGCCGACGGCAATTGTTTTCATAACTTCGCCACTGGTAATTTCCACAATAGTCGCCGCATCCGAATCTTCATTGGAAACAAACAGGCGCCGGCCGTCTGTACTGAGGTCGAATTGTTCCGGGTCTGATCCACCCGGGAGGACTCGCTCCACGTTGGCAGTCAAAACGTCAACGACCGCGATGCCATCCTTGCTCTTGTCGGTAACCTGTTTTTCGCAGTCTTCGTCAGGCATGGATGGAGGACATTTGGGCGAGCCCGATAACGCCACGTACACTTTTTCTCCGGCAGGACCGACCTTGATGCCACGTGGCCGTCGACCCACGTGCATCGTAGTCACTACCTGGTTGCTTTCCGTCGATATGATGGAAATATCACCAGAATCCTCGTTACTGACATAAACGAGTTCGCCGCCCGCTGGCCACTTTTCTTCGTTTGCTGTCAGCATAGGCATGTCGCCCACCGCTGCCTCTTCAGGTCGAATCTCTGTATCCGGCGTGTCGTCGCAAGCACTCAAGACAACGAATGCCAGAAGTACTCGGCAGTACGACACCGCATTGGGCGTCAAAACCGTATTTCGCATGCTCTTGTTCCTTTGGCAAACCATCTTTTAGTGACCACACGCACACGAAAGTCCCACTTTCGCGATACCCTCTCTAAGCACAGTCGTTTACAATTTGCTGCGTTTCCGCTGACTGTGCGGCTATCACGTCCACCAGTGCGGGTGACAAGCAGTCGTAGGGCTCCAAGCCCAGCTTACGCAGTCGTCCGCGAATACCGTCCATTTGATCAGCTGGGAATCCAGCTTCGAGAGTCGACGATACAAACGCAGCGAACTCCGGGGCCGACCAACCCACATCACTGGATAGTTCCGTGTGGATAAAGTCCAGCCCGTGAAACGGGTGGCCGGTGTCATCGATGCGACCGTACATATGCGTGCCACAGTCCTTGCAAGCATGACGCTGAATGGCGGCAGATTGGTCAACGATTGCAAGCTTGTCTTCGTTCGCGGTTACGCTAACACTGTCCCTGGGAACCACGGCTACCATTGAGAACAATGCGCCGTCTGGTTTCCAGCACTTGCTGCAGCCACAACATGATTGTGGGCACTTTGTGCCGTAACCATCACTTCAACGGCGTTGGCATTACAATGACAGGTCAATTTGCCCCCGGCAAAGCTGTCACTTCCTGCCTGAATACCGTTGTCAATAGCCGGATGTAAGGACGGGTTGCTCATTGTTAATGTCCTCGTATTTCCGTAGTCGTTATTTGTTCTTGCGGCAGCGCTAATACTAGCTCATGCCACGCTGACATGGGTAGTTTTCCATGGTCGCCGGCGCAAAATAGACAAAGAATGCAAACACAATGCTTCGTCCGATGATTGATATCAACAACTCATTTATTCAGAAATATCCGTTATATACACCTTAAAATTAAAGTGTAAAAGCGGCTATAGCCGCGATCCCTCTGCGGACGGGCTCTGCGGATCGGGCCTGAAGGCCCTCCTACGGAGATTCTTCAGGCGTCAATTCGGATTCCTCGTCATTTGGATGCCATGTACCACCGCCGCCGAGACATTGCTTGCGCGCTCGCTCCAATACGTCGGCTGACCGGTCGTATAAGAAGATTTTCACCGGTGCAACCGCCCGGGGCCCCATAACCAGCCGATCGCAAAATGCGCTGTATGAGGTCGGGCAATGCGGTACGAATCGCGTCGTCGTTTGGACCTGTGTCATCGCCTGTGCATCGGTTTTCCACTGGCACACACCTGACTCAAACGAAGTTCGTTCCAGGGATACATTCTCAAAGCATGTGACTATTTTTTCGCCATCTGCTTCACTGTTTTCATGAATGACAACGCAACTAGCTGCCGCCTCGACGGCGTCTTCCGCAGATGCAGTTCCCGCCAATAACATGATCGGAAAAATGATTAGAAGTCGCATAATCGAACTCCATTCTTAAAGCAAGTTGGCTAAGAAGTCCCGAATTTCTCAATCAATGCGGCAAAGCCGGCGGTATAAACGCCGGAGATTGCGGCTTGCGCGTCGGCCTCCGAGGCCTCGTGCGGCTCAAATTCACTCGACCAGGTGACCGTGGAAACTGAGCCGTCCCCGCTCACTTCGAGGGTGGACTGATAATTTCGAACCGGCAACGGGCCAGAATCCAGGATTGTGTAGATGTAACTTCGCGCATCGTCGTCGTGAGAATCGAGGCGTTCGACAATCTTGCTGCCATCGCCTAGTGTCAAGTGGCGGACTTTAGCCGTACCATCCTGAACGGTCTCGCTTGTAGCTACCACCGGATGCCAGGAATCGAAGCTGTCGAAGTCTCCAATGACCGACCAGATTTCCGTCGGTGAGGAACTAAGCGAAATGGTCTCTCTTACTGCTGTCATGGCCGATATCTCTAAAGCCGCTGTCAGCGACGCACAATATCACTTCTGCGTATAATTGTGAGCATCGCACACCGAGGAGGCATGAAAAACTTGATTTTGTTAAACCGGAAAACTGCCGCAAAGAATGTCCTCAATATTGTCGTAATTCTCGTCGGCGCCTGTACCGCCATGGCCGCAGCGACTGACCCGAGAAGCCTGAATCTGAGCCTGCTTGATGCGGCAAAAAAGGGGGAGGCTGCACTGGTCGAATCCAGACTGCTGGATGGTGCATCCATCAATACCCGAGATCGCTTCGGTAACACGGCATTGATTTATGCTGCGCGAGGTGCCCACGTGGAGACCGCCCGAGTGTTGATCGAAGCTGGAGCGAATACGAATCAGGCCAACGTTAGCGGGATTACGCCGTTATTCGAGGCTGCCGGCAGCGGAAGTATCGAACTGGTACGTGTCCTTCTCCAGCGAGACGCTGACCCTAACCTTGTCAGCATGAAACAGGTATCACCGCTTGCAAATGCAATTTTTCACAAGCACTCGACCATTGCCGAAGCCCTGCTGCAGCACGGCGCACGACCCGATTTTGTCGATAGCACTGGTAAGAACGGCGCAGTATACGCCGCGGCAAATGGTGAAACGGAAATACTCCGCATAATTCTGGATTCGGGTGATAAAGTCGTCGCCGCGCTCGATGCGCAATACGCCCATGACCTGACACTTTTGATGTGGGCTGCCGGCTATGGCAATACCGCTGCCGTTAGCTTACTAATCAGCCGTGGTGCCAGGTTCGACCTCACCGATGATCGCGGCAAAACGGCATTGATGATGGCGGCAGAAAACGGCCATGCTGAGGTCGTTCGCTTCCTGATCGAATCAGGTGCCGATTCTGATATCCGCGACAGGGACGGCCGAACAGCACGCGAACTTTCTGAAATAGCCGGACAGTCTGAAACCGCCCGAATTCTAAACTAGCCCACTAACTGCGATTCAATCACGCAAGGCACTCAAATAATAGGCAACATCCATGATTTGCTCGTCGTCAAACGATGCCATCAACGTTCCTTTTGCCGGAGAATTATTTCGCGACTTAGTTTTGAAATCGAGCATCGTCTTGACAAGGTATTCTGGGTGTTGGCCCGCGAGCCGTGGTACTCGACTATTGCCGTGGAATGCGCCCAAATGGCAAGCGACACATTGTCCGGCAGCAATAACCGTCAAACCGGATTTGCTGCGCTCGTTGTCGGCAACATAGTCGGTTTGCGGCCACGACTGTTTTGCAAAATAGTCTGCCGCCACCTGCATCTGATCCTTGTCGAGTGCAGACGCAAGTGGCCCCATAACCGGACTGTCACGTAAGCCGGACTTGAAATCCTTGAGCTGAACATAAAGATAGTAAAATTCCTGACCCGCCAGTATCGGATATTGCTGTTGAATCGATGCCCCGTACTCCCCGTGGCAAACCTCACACGGTCCTACTATTTCAGCGGCAGCAGCAGCGGCAGCAGCAAATCTATCGGCGGCGACCTCATCTGACTGAGAATTTCCTGCCATCAGGCAAAGCAACAAGGCCTGTATGAATAGAGCCGTATACCTCCTATGCATCATTCCGGGTTTCACCAGCGAGAGTAGGTCGATAAGGAAGGGCGGTGATCGCTTCACACGAATCCACTTCCGATACCACAAAAAAAAGCGGCCGCCCACAGGCGGCCGCCAGGATTCACGATCAAATGTTCATGACCTAATCGCCTAACTTGAATGCCAATATTTCGTTGCCACGCTTGAAATTAAGCTGTACATTGCCGCCGGCACCTACAACTATGTACTGGGTGCCGCCAACATTGTATGACGCAGGTGGCGCGTTGACTCCGGCGCTGGCCTTGTACTGCCATAACAGTTCGCCCGATTTCGAATCGTAGGCTTTGAACCAACCATTGCCTTCGCCCGTAAATACCAGACCGCCACCTGTCGCCAGAACACCGCCTATCATCGGTTGCTCAGTCTTGACCTTCCATTGGATCTGTCCGGTGTTGTAGTCAACTGCAGTGATATTGCCCCACTGCTGTTCATCGGCGATGACTTTAAACGCACCACCAAGCCAGAGTTTACCGCCAGGATATGGGGTTGCCTCAACGTGGTAGGTCATTGGTTGATGAAGATTGATGGCATACGCCAAGTGTTGTTTCGGATCTATGGCCATTGGAGACCATTCCACGCCACCGTTTGCCCCGGGGAGCATACGCTCGCCCTCGGCTGTAGGCAGAACCCAGCGGTTTTCCTGACTGACCATGGCTTCGGAGTGCCGGATAAGGCTGCAATCACTCGCACGATGCACGTAGACGTAACCCGTCTTGCCACCGTGCAGCACGCCTTTCACCTCTTTCCCTTTGTTATCCGTAACGGTTGTGAGTATCGGCGGGCTCACTGCGTCCAGGTCCCATACGTCATGCGCGATATATTGAAAATGGCACTTGTACTTACCGGTAGCCAGATCAACAGCCAGGAGTGAATTCGTGTACAGGTTGTCCCCTGGCCGAATCGCCCCATATAGGTCAGGCGACGGATTGCCGGCAACGAAATATACTGTATTCGTTTCCCGGTCTATTGCCATGTTCTGCCAGACGCCGCCGCCAAGCGTTTTGTACGGATCACCAAGATTTTTCAGTGCTGCTTTTTCCGCTTTGATATCTCGCAACATATCGCGACCCGTAGCGTCCTTGGTCGCCCAGACGCCAACAGAATTCTCAGCCGTTGTGTGAAATGTCCATAGCAACTCGCCGGATTTCGCATCGTAGGCTTTAACAAATCCGCGAATTCCATATTCGCCGCCGTTGGTACCGATTAGGATTTTTCCATCAACTGCGGTTGGAGCCATCGTTTCGCTGTAACCAAGCTCGGGGTCGGCTATCTGCGTTTCCCATTCGAGCGCGCCCGTCTTCGCATTCAAAGCTACCAGCTTCGCATCCAGAGTACCCAAATAGACGTTATCGCCATATGGGAACACGCCGCGATTATTCGGTCCGCAGCAATAGGTCGTTATCGGTCCCATGTTGTGCTTGTAGTGCCAAATCTCCTTGCCTGTTTCCGCATTCAACGCATAGACGTGGTTGAATGACGTCGTAACATACATGACGCCGTTTACAATGATCGGCGTCGTTTCCAAAGACTCGACTATTTCGGTCTTGAACGTCCAGGCTCGCTCCAAGCGATTAACATTGTGGGTGTTAATCTGGTGTGCTGGATAGTAACGTGTCTGATTGTAGTTCCCGTTGGTATGCAAGAAGTTGTTGGAGTCACCTGCCGCGTGATCCAGCATATCCTGGGTGACGGTCAACATGTTGCCATACAGTGTGCCACCGGCAACCTCCTGAGAATGAACCGAGTTCATGCTGAAAAGCGCGATACTCGATCCAACGATCAGATCGAAAAACAATTTATTGCTTCGTTCCATGTCCATCATTCTCCCCTCCCCCGTTCGAATTTTATTGTTACTTGATCTACAGACCAGATGCACTTTCACATTGCGACACATGCGGCCTGAAATTACCGGTCTAGTATAAACGCTAACAGCCGTCACTTAACCTTAATTTGTGAAGCGGGCTGACGCTCAAATTACTTGTAATACAGTTGGCATGTGCTTGATCTAAAAGGACAATATTCGGTGAGACTGCTTCGCCATCGATTTGATCCCTGGCTAGCCGGCCGATTTTTCGACCGTGCCGCCTATTGGCAGGTAATGTTTTTCCATGACCGGTCGCATCGCAGCGTTGGCAAGCAGAGCGACGAATAGCAGCGCAGCCATCAAATACATCGTTGTATTGTAAAGGCCACTGGTGGGATCAATGGTGCCTGCCGGTGCGATTTCCATCAGTTTGGCTATCGTGACGCTCTTTTGTGCAACCAGCGCATCGATTTGCTCGATACCGGCACCGAATTTCGTAGCAAAATCGGCTGGATCAATCCTCGCTGCCAAGTCCGAAATCGCGGTTGTGATTGAGGACTCCCGCAAAGAGGTGATAGCCAGTGGCCCCAGCACGCCCGCCGTACTCCAGGCCGTGAGCAGCCGGCCGTGAATACCACCGACATATTTTGTGCCAAATACGTCTGCAAGATACGCAGGTATTGTGGCGAAGCCGCCACCATACATTGTGAAAATAATCATACTGGCGGCATAAAAGTAGACCAGCCAGACAACGCTCGGATCGACACTCACACGCTGAGCGCAAAACGGTATCGAGCAATACAGCAAGATGCCAAGACCGAAGAAAACCCAGTATGTCTTGCGCCGCCCGATGAAGTCGGACGTGCTTGCCCAAAAGAATCGCCCGATCATGTTGAAGACACTGATCATCACAACATAGGTTCCGGCAAATGCTCCGTCGACGATGCTCGGGAGAGAGCTACCGAATATTTCGCTCATCATGGTTTTCGCGACGCCTAAAACGCCGATACCTGCCGTTACGTTGAAACACAGAACAATCCAAAGTTGATAAAACTGTCTTGTTTTCAACGCCTGATCGATATCGACATCACGATGAGTAATCATGCGTTTTGCTGCTTTGGCGTGATCTGGCGGCGTCCAGCCTTCGGGTTGCCAGCCCTCCGCCGGAACGCGGTAGGCAAGAGCGGCAACCATCATCACGACGAAGTAGATAATGCCGAGGGTAACAAATGTTTGCGCCACCCCGGTGGATCCGGTGCCGACAACGTAGACGCCCTCCGGTCCCGGAACAAGCATGCCAGCGAGGTCGTTAGCCCCGATAATCACGACTTCTTTGAGTTCGCCGGCGACTTCGGCAAAACGTTTGCCCGCTTGCGTGACCAGGTTGAGGTCGGTGACAGAGCCAAGGTAGTCCGGCGCGCGGTAAAACGATCTGATGAAGAATCCTTTCAACGGTGCGCCGATCATCGCACCACCACCGAAGCCCATGATTGCCATACCTGTAGCCATCCCGCGCCTGTCAGGGAACCATCGAATCAGGGTGCTGACCGGAGAAACGTAACCTAGTCCAAGACCACAACCGCCGATGACGCCGTAACCCAGATAGAGCAACCACAACTGATGTGTATAAACGCCCAGGCTGCCAATCAAATAGCCGCCACCCCAGCAGCAGGCAGCAACGACGCCGACCATGCGCGGCCCGACACGCTCCAGCCAGCGGCCAGCAAACGCAGCTGACAATCCAAGACATACGATGGCCGCGGTGAAAACCCAGACAACTTCCTTGAGTGTCCAATCGCTGGCCGCGCTTGCAACTACCCCATGCATTTTGATCAGCGCGGGGTTGTAAATGCTCCACGCGTAAACCGAGCCGATACACAGGTGGATTGCAATAGAAGCCGGGGGAACACGCCAACGATTGAAGCCGGGCTCCGCGATGATGTGTTTTTTCGACAGGATTTCGAACATACTAGATTGCTATCCTTGGAACGAGGATTCTTCTTCGGGCTCTAATCGTCATCAGGCAAGACCGTGAGATCGGTGTCTGGCACAATATCGAGCAACGGCACGTTGTACGCGGCGAATATCGCTTCCATCGGCGCAGCGGTCTTGCGCATTAATTCTTCCAATACCCGTTTGCGTTCACTGTCGCCGTACCTCACGCCCGCGGAAATCGCGAAGTCGAATTGAATGCCAGGTTCCGACTCCAAGGGAATCACGACTAGTTCCACACCACTTGCTCGTTTGGCGAAAAAACCTGCCATTGGTCCCCAAATAACAGCGGCATCGAGTCTGCCATCCGCGAGTTCCTTCTCGACTATCTCACCTGGGTAAGCTCCTGGGTCGCCAGACATTGCGAGAAAAGCGACCAACTGTTCGGTCATGCCATGTCGTGCAAGCCATTTGACCCCGGGTGTCGGCGTAAACGCGCCGATTTTAAGACGGTTACGAATCTCAGGATTCAAATTGATGAAGTCTTCGCCGCTTGTCACGTTATCGAGATTGCGTCCCTTCGCGTACACCAGCGCATACGTTGAGCGGTAGTAAGGTTTCGTCGTCAAAAGACGGTCGAATCCGGACGCTACCCCCATGACGACGTCGCACTTGTATTCGCTGCCCGACTCATTCAGCGCCTTAAGGGTGTTGCGAATAAATCCGCGCCGTTGCGGAAACCAGGTGTACTCGATTGGCAGCCCAAGTTCCTTCGCCCACAATTCCGCGATCATATTTTCAAATCCATCCCTATTCTTGGCCGACAAAGGCAAATTGTTTGGGTCGGCGCAAACCCGAAAGGCAGAAGCACCTTGAGCCAGAGTGTTCGCCGACAGGATCAAACTGATCAACAGTACGATGCATCGTCGCACTGGGGGATTTATCGTTAACATTCAGGTACCTATGGTTTTTTCTTCGGGCGACCACGCGGCAGAGCACCGTCGGATCTAGCCTTGAGATAAGCAAACAATTCCTTGTATCGTTTGCTGACATTTGGATTGTCTTTCCAGGGCGGCATCACACCAACCTGGCCCGTGAATCCGTTCGCTGTTCGATCCACAAACATATCAAAATCGAAGTCTTGCATACGATCCAGCAGGTTCGGTGCGAATGTGCTACCCACCGCATCCTGTGCGTGGCATACGTGACAAAAGCCATGAAACGTTCGCCACCCAATGTAGGTGTCACGATCGACATAACAGAATGGCTCACCTGCATCGTTCACCTGTCCGCATTCGATGGAGTAAAGCGCGGAGGCGCTGGCCGTCGATTTCATGTGCTGGCCCTCTGCCTCTGTATCGACAGCAGTTTCTTCATTAGCGGTTGATTCAGGAACTCCTGCTGCCGCTTGCGCCAATAGTTGTTCCTCGATGCTGTCTGCAGAGCAGGCAAATAGCAAGATCGCCGCAGCAAAAAGAGTCATGGGTGCAATCCCGTGTTTGCGCCCTCGATAGTCGTTGCGAATTCCCATGGTCCCCCCACAAACTGGTGTGCTAAAAAAAACCCCCGGCCGCTGCGTGCAGCCGGGGGTCGCATTGTGAACAATATGCTGGTTAAACCTCGCAGTCTAATCGGGCAATGCAAATACCGTCAATACACCACCCAGCTGCGTATAGTTGTCGAGCGCTTTGTACGCGCCGACCGCACCAAGTCCGTCGGTGTCACCCGTCAGTCCTGCCGCCATACCGATGCCGGCCCAGCCACCAATCCCAGAGAGCACGCCAACGTATTGCTTGCCGTTATGGCTCCAGGTATTCACGTTACCGATGATTCCAGACGGTGTTTTGAACTTATACAGTTCCTTGCCGGTCTTGGCGTCAACCGCTTTCAGATAACCCTCAAGCGTACCGTAGAATACGATATCTCCTGCCGTTGCCAGCGCGCCGCTCCATACGGAGAACCGTTCAGGCAATGACCAAACGATTTTGCCTGCTGAAGCATCCCAGGCAATGAAGTTGCCCAGATTGGTGGTGCCATCGCCGGTAACCCGACCTGCCGGAAACATGCTCAGCGTCGCACCTACATAGGGCTGGCCAGCGACGTATTCCACCTCAAACGGCTCGTAGTCCATGCACACATGGTTTGTGGGTACATAGAACAGACCGGTTCGCGGTGAGAATGCCGCAGGCTGCTGATCCTTGCTGCCCAGTGCTGCCGGGCAAATGTTTTCCGAGTTCGTGTCTTGACCATTCAGGTGCGTGCTGTATTTGGCAACAACTTTCGGTCGGCCCGTTTTCAGATCGACATGGGTCGCCCAATTCACCGCCGGGTCAAACTTCTCAGCCACCAGCAGTTCACCCGTTACGCGGTCAACCGTGTAACCAAAACCATTACGGTCAAAGTGCACCAGGACCTTACGATTCTTACCTTTGACCTTAATGTCGGCGAGGATCATCTCGTTGATGCCATCGTAATCCCACTCATCATGAGGGGTCATCTGATAGAGCCACTTGACCTCGCCTGTGTCGAGATCGCGGGCAAAGATCGTCATGGACCAGCGGTTGTCGCCGGGTCGCACCACAGGATTCCAGGTGCTTGGATTACCAGACCCGTAATAGACCAGGTTGAGATCCGGATCGTAGGTGTACCAGCCCCAGGTCGTTCCGCCGCCTATTTTCCATTGATCCCCTTTCCACGTATTGGTGCCGGAGCTTTTGCCGACCGGCTTACCAAGATGGGTGGTCTTGTTGGGATTGATGAGCGTCTGATCGTCCGGCCCAACGCTGAAACCTTTCCAGGCCAGGCTGCCATCCGAGATATTGTAAGCTGCCAGGAAGCCTTGCACACCGAACTCACCGCCACTGATGCCGGTCAATACTTTATCTTTGACGACGACCGGCGCGTTGGTATTGGTACTACCCTTTTTGGGATCGCCATTCTTGATGCGCCAGATCATCTTGCCGGTCTTGGCATTCAGCGCCACAAGGTGCGTGTCGGCCTGCTGCAGAAAGATTTTCCCGTCCGCATACGCAAGACCACGGGCGACCGTGTCGCAACACATTACCGGAATCGTGTCTGGGTCTTGTTTTGGCTCGTAGCGCCAGATGATGGTCTGGTCGTTCAGGTCAATCGCAAATACTTTGTTTGGAAACGGTGTGTGAACATACAGCGTATCACCGACAACCAATGGCCCACCTTCGTGTCCCCGCAGAACTCCGGTTGAAAATGTCCACGCCACCTGCAAATCGTCAACATTCTTGCTGTTGATCTCATCCAATTCACTGTAACGCGTGCCGGCGTAATCGCCTCCCCAGATCGCCCAATTGTCTGGATTATCCATAAGCTTCATCAGCTCACTGTTTCCAGACGATGTGCCCGGCGCAATTATCGCCAGCGCAACACCGATCATCACAACTATTCGAATTGTCATCTCGCCACCTCCGTCGATGGTTTTTTTATGCCTTGCACGGCAGCGCTGGATTCACCGCATACTGTTGCAAGTAACCGCCCCCGCCTTACAGATCATAAGGTCGGGATAATTCCCATTAATAACTTAACCGCGCTCGTTACTCTTTATCGGCGGTGTCCGTCCTTAACGGCACGAAGCACGATTTTTCCGCGACTTCGGTGATTTCACGTAATCTTCTTACCAGGAGACTCGCTCGCTCGGGATCGCGAAACACGCCACCCCGTTCGCCCGGTGTGCTACGCAATTGAGTGAAAACTTCCCCTTCCACGTATTCCTCGTATGCAATATTCTCTGCTATCTTGTCTATGATGCATACGCACGAATACAAGTTTTCGTATTTTTGACCCCCATTGGAATCCATGCAACGCAAAACATATTCTATTCGAGCCTGCGTTGGAAAATCATTTGCATCGGCAGGGCAAGACAAAAAGAGCGCCCACAACACTGATGTGACAGCCACCCATTTCACAATTTCGCCGATCCCCACAAACACCTTTTTGCGGTCATTGGGGCGGATGCTAGCAGAGCACGAGCAGGGTGTCAGCCTACATTCTGCATAACGCAATCGTTTGCGCGGGGTCAAATTGAGAAAAGGCTGAAAAATCAATATGTATCGTGAATATCCTCAAGGAGTTTCATGACTGGACATCTGAGATCAAACGCTCCATTAACGGATTGGCACGCCCTTGCACTTGCCATCGAGGGGGCGATCAAGACGGTGATGGTTGGACAGGACAAGGCAATACGCTTGCTCTGCATTGCGACCTTCGCCCGTGGTCACGTCATTCTTGAGGGCAACGTCGGTGTCGGCAAAACCACGCTTTTGCGTGCGCTTGCCCGCACGCTGGGTGGCGGTT
>Ga0255058_10001499_pt1 | contig 13135 bp, 13 predicted proteins | sample Cases_109_9_MG_FD_188637 | JGI IMG/M metagenome (GOLD analysis project Ga0255058, IMG submission 188637) | Seawater microbial communities from Amundsen Gulf, Northwest Territories, Canada - Cases_109_9 | ecosystem: Environmental > Aquatic > Marine > Gulf | place: Canada: Northwest Territories... | reverse complement strand
GTTGACCCTAACACGGCTCAAACGGACGCACTGATCCCTGGCCCGCCAGCGCTGAGAGCATAAGCGCCGCATGTCCGTTCTTGGGGGTAAAGCGGACAATTCCTGAGGCGGGGGCAAATGTCCGCTATTGATGCTGTGGACGGCTCCCCTCATTGGTTCGCTTCAACGCTACCACCGTTGGTTTCAAGATTCCCTGCCTCATCAGCCTTGTCGCGCAGATATTGACTCTGTTCCATGACATCGGCCTCTTGCGCGAGGACCGCGTCACCGAGCTTTTGCGTCCACTCAAGCTGGTCGCTCATCATTTCTAGTACTTCAGGTAACGGCGTGAGTGACTTAACGCTGGGATCCCAGTCTTGATTCTCGAGTGCCTTCTCGAAGGCATCCCCCTTAAGCTTTGCGTCGGCCGGCTCCTTCACCCAGCGTGCTGCCTGCACGACCTCCAGAGGATAGGTCGAGGCCATCAGAACGCTTGAGAGAAGATCATCGGGATAAAGCGCAATCGGCGCGAGGATCTGGTCAAGCTCCTCCTTCGAAAAGTCGGTGTCTTGTGCCGGCGCCGCACCCAGCGCCAGAGGCAAAGCGACAATTAGCGCACCAATTTGAAGCAGAAATCTTGCAAACTTGAATCTCACCCGAGCTAAACCAAACATATAATGATCTTTACTCGTCGCCCAACCTAGGGCCTTTGGTAGTTAACCTGAGGGATAACTTGCGAGACTGCGTGCAGACATTGGGGTCGCAGCTTCTTAGTTAGTCGACCTCGATGGTATTGGATAAGAATTTCGGCGGACAATCGATGGTAAGGTCTAGTCATCCATTCCCAATGACATCGCAGGCTTTAATCGCGCTGATCGCATGTCTAGCTATCACCATTGCAGCAACATCATTCTTCGTTTTTGAACCAGCAATCGCTCTTGTCTCATGTCTCTTGGGCTGGACCATGCTAGCTATCGCGGTTGTCGACGCACGGAAGTTTATTGTCCCTGACGTTTTGTCGCTTCCGTCGATCCCGGCTGGTTTGCTCGTTGCCCGGCTGCTGCATGATGGCCAGGGCCACCATATAGTTGTTCTGGAGCACTTAAGTGCAGCTGTCCTGGGCGCAGCCATCTTGTACACAATCAGGCAGCTCTATTTTGTTTGGCGCAAACGGGAGGGACTTGGCCTTGGTGACGTTAAATTGGCGGCCTCAGCCGGCGCCTGGACTGGGCTACCTGGTCTCGGGCACGTACTACTGCTTGCATGCGTATTGGCCGTTTCTTTCGTGCTCTTAAGTCATTTGCAGAACGTGCGCTCGATCCGAAGGTCTACCGCCGTGGCCTTTGGGGTCTTTCTAGCACCATTGATCTGGTTCGTTTGGTGTGCGAACACCCTGGGCCTTGACTCTGGTTTCACCAGGCTGCTCACCCGGGCCTGACGTCAAACGTCACGAAACAAATCGCGCATCCGCATTCCGCCGATGCGCAACTTAGGGCGAGCTGCATCTACTTTTTGAATTTCCCGTTGAATGTCTCTGCCATCGGATCTTCAACTTGAACATCCCAGGCCGCAGGGCGGGGCGCAAGCGATTGCAAGCGTGCACGGACTTCTTCGGCGGCTCGGCTGGCATCTTGGGGGTCGCGAATGACGAGAGGCTGCAAAAAGATAACAAGCTCCGTTCTCAGTTTTGTCTTCAATGTATTGCCGCCTAAAATGTCGCCCAGGTAGGGAATTTTTCCCAACACAGGGATACTGCTTTTATCGTATTCGAGCCCCTCACTAATAAGGCCACCGAGAACAACCATCTGGCCGCTTTGCACCGCAATCGTGCTTGCGATTTTGCGCTGATTAATTGTCGGCGTCAGTGTGTCGCCGGTCGAAGTGCGTGCGACCGCACTGATTTCCTGCTCAATTTCCATCGTGACAAGCCCGTTGGAATTGATCCTTGGAGTGACCGTCAAGATGACACCGGTTTTTTTGTACTCGATCTCGTTAACCACTGGCGCGTCGGGGCTAATAACGCTTACAGCTGATCGGCTAGCAAACGGAACTTCATCTCCCACCGTCAATGTCGCAGGCCGATTGTGAAGCGCCACCACCGACGGGGAGGAGACTATGCGGACTGACGTTTCTTTAGCTAAGGCATCAAGTATGATGCGGGGATTGTTCACGAGTGAGCCGACAATGAAATTTAAGCCAGGAGCGCTTGGCGCAATTCCGATTTGACTGCCATTGCTGAAGCCGAGTGTCCCCGTCTTCCCTTGGTTCTGCTGCAGGAAGAATTGCACGCCATATTCCAGGTTGTCGTTGAGCCTCACCTCTGCGAGCGTAGCATTGATGAGCACCTGTAGCGGTGGCGTGTCGATGCTACGAAGAATGCCCAAGATCTTGCGCAGGTCCCTGCCCGACGCCTTTATGAGCAACTTGTTATTGCGCTCATCGGGAATTATGAGAACGCCAGACGAAGTCGCACCCGCCCCAGGTGTTGTTGAGCCAGTCACGAGAGATGCCGCCTCGTCACCGGGCGCAGCGCCTTCCGTTGCTATCTCGAACGCAGGTTCGGTTGGCGTGACTTCGGCTTCTTCGGCGCGACGAACGATGCCCCCCCCTCCGCCAAACGCCGCTGTCAGAAGTTCGGCAAGATCATTTGCCCGTCCGTTCTCCACCCGATAGACAAAATAGTTCTCGGCCTCCGGGCCACCGCGATCGAGTCGCGACACCCAAAGATCTACCTTGTCAAGCAACTCCGACTTCTGCGTGAGCACCAGTACAGCGTTCAAGCGATTAATCGCCTGGTATCGTATCAATCCTGCGCCTTGACTGTCTTCTTGGAAGACCTTCTTCAACTCAATAATGACTTCTTCAGGCGTGGAGTTCTCAAGCGTGAAGATCCCAGCCGACTGTCCTCTCATCCATTCGACATCGAACATGTAAACGATTTCCAACAAGGACTCGCGCTGCTGACCTGTCCCACGAACGATCAAAAGGTTATTGTCAACAATGGCCTTCGGGCGGTCTTTCTTCGAGGCAAGCGACACGAGCATTCGCATCATCGTCTTGCTTGAAACATATTTGAGAGGAACGATCGATACCCCATAGCCTGGACCAACCTCTCTGGCCTCCTCTGCGTAGTCGACGGATATTGGAGCTGCCTTGCGTGCCTCGGCCTCTGGGACAATGCGGTAGAGGTTTTCCTCGACAACCAAAGCGCCGCGGTTCATTTCCAAGACGCTTTCAAGAACGGAAAGCAAATCCCGGCGCGAAACTGGCCCTCCCGTCGACACAGTGACGCGCCCTTGCACACGAGGATTATAGATGTACGGAATGCCGAGCGTGTCCCTCAAGATAACCTTTGCAACTTCTGACAGTTCCGCGTCATTGAAATTTAGCTGGTACCCGTTTTGAACACGGGAAACACCCTCACCGCGTGCAGCACGCCTTTTTTTTTCCCTGACAACCTCATCACTGCCAGGATAGAGCTCGGCCTCTGATCCCCATGCCGAATTGCTCGCATACTCCACCTGCCCAGAGCCGCGACTTGAGGGCCTCGAAGCTGACAAATCTGCGTTCGCCAACTGATCCAACATGTCCGGTGGGTCTAAGATCTCCGCCTCGTGTGGAGATGTGCATGCGGAGGTAACTGCGCAGAAAAGACCCGCGAGGAACAAACTATTCCACCAGGTCAGGGACGAGTTGCTCTTAAATCGTTTAAGCATCCAGCGACTATGCGGTTCTCGCCCAATTTATCCATCATCCAACTCCGCGGGTCCGGTCCTGCAACCAAACCCCCGTAGCTTCAGAATAGACGCACTTCACTATCGTACTAGCCGCAAAAATCGGGTCTCGCTTATTTCGGTGCAACAAACTTGCAACTCAGGTTTTCTTGGCAGCAACTACCCAACCTCTGCGCCCACCGTTCAAAGGTGAGAACCACCGTTCTTAGCGCCTTTAACACGATTCGACATTGTGGATGGCTGACGTGCGCCGAAACTCACAGCCTATAAAACCCCGATGTGGCGAGCACGGAAGCGGCTGGGCCGCCTGAATAAATAGATGGCCTATTAACAACGTTCCCACACTTGGCGGGCCAAGCGAGGGATTCGGAGTTCGGTCGACCAAGGACACAGCGGCTTTGCTGACCAATCATCGTCGAGACATTGCATCCTAAGTCTGCGTTACCACTGTATCGAATCAGGGTCAGGTTTCCCCGGCACGCAAGCGAGTAGGCCTGCGGTGGGGCCCCTGTCGTCGTGGGTTACGGCACGATTCTCAGTTCCGAAGCTTATGTTTGCCGGGCTTCATGACGACGACTTTTGCGAACGGCCCAATGAAGTGCGCCTGTTCTACGTGGGCTCAGAAAGTGTCTTAGTGACCGGGTTCTGCGCCCGCGCTGTATTTGAGTGGACAGCAGCAAGAGTGGCCACGATGGCCCAATTGCTGGCGCCCAGTGAAGACCGCAACAACGTTGTGCTCAAACCGCACATACTGGCTGCCATTAGGGGCACTGCCGAGGATCACGTCGTGCACTCTTTAGATGCCGCCGATCGCGTGAGCCACACTTCACATGACAATCCAAAGGCGACCAAGCCAACGCAAACCTGAGGGATGCAGCCCAGCCGCAGTATCGGGACGCCGTGCGCTCTCCTGCGGCTTCCGGGTTGAAACCTCGACATAGCTGGCGGCCAGATTCGCTACGACCGCCCCTGGGACGAAGCATCTGAGGCGGAGCCAGTTCGAGCATAACCAATGCGCATATGGTTTACAGTAATCAACCAGACGCTGTGCCGCGCGGGCGAGTTGAAAGGTTGAGCTCTATAGACTAGAGTAATGATGCTCGTCTGAAGCGCCCCTTTCTTGATACGAGGGTTGATTTACTCGGCGCACAAGTAAAAACAATGTTGGTCGTGCCATGTTTACGGGCTTTGAGGAGTACCTAGTAAGCCAGGAGCTCATATCCGAGGTCGAGCTCGGTAAAGTCGATAAGTTCCGCAGGGAAACCGGGACCTCTCTTTACTCGGCGTTGCGGAAATCGTCCTCGCTGCAGTCTCACACACTCGTTCGAGCAATTGCCGACTATCACGGCGTGCCAATGGTCGAAGAGGAGCAATGGTCTAAGCACGCGTTTTCCGTCGATAATTTATCTCACGCTTTTCTCCGCGAAAACAAAGTGTTTCCGCTTGGCGAGGCCGACGACGGAATTCTGATTGCGATGGAGGATCCATCAGATGCCCCTACCATAAACGCGCTTCGGCTCGCCTTAGAGCGGCCCGTCATTCCTCGTGTGGCCGCGATTGAGGATATCCAAACAGCTATTGAGCGCTCGGCGCGGGCCCGGGAAGAGGTGGATGTATGGCAGGACGGAAAAACGACAGAGTCAACGGGCGATGACATCGAACATTTGCGCGATATGGCGCTCGGAGCGCCGACGGTCAAATTCGTCAATCAATTGATTCAAGATGCGATACATGCGCGTGCGACTGACATTCACATTGAGCCTTTTGACCGGCGCTTAGCCATCCGCATGCGTGTTGATGGCATGCTGCGTGAGATTTCGACGCCGCCCGCGCAAATGGCAAAAGCCATCGTTTCACGCGTGAAGATCTTGTCGGGTCTCAATATTGCCGAACGGAGATTGCCCCAAGATGGCCGTGCTCGCATTCGGATCGATGAGCATCGTTTTGACCTGCGTGTGGCAACGATGCCAACCATTTATGGGGAAGCAGTTTCAATTCGCTTGCTCGATAATGTGCGTAGGGTCCTCGACTTCGCTGCGCTAGGATTTTGTAAGCGTGATGAGGATGTCATCCGTAAGCACCTTTTTGCACCTTACGGCCTTATCCTGGTTACGGGTCCGACGGGAAGTGGCAAGACGACGACCCTGGCCACCGCTCTTTCCTTGCTCAATCAATCGCACCGGAAGATTCTTTCGATCGAGGATCCGATTGAGTACGAAATTGATGGTGTTAATCAGACCCAGGCCAAGCCAGCGATTGGCCTCACGTTCGCAAACGTCTTGCGGTCGTTCTTAAGGCATGATCCGGATGTCTTGATGGTCGGCGAAATGCGCGATGCCGAGACTGCAAGCGTCGCCATTCATGCAGCACTCACGGGCCACCTGGTATTATCGACGCTGCATACCAATACCGCCTCCGGTGCCATCCCACGCCTTCTTGACATGGGCATCGACGCATTTCTCCTCGCCTCGTCGCTCAGATGCGTGATCGGTCAGCGGCTCGTCCGGGTTTTATGCCCGCATTGCAGGGAGTCTGTTTCCGCTCCCGATGATTTCCCCCTCTCCAATAGGCGAGCATTGATGTCGATTGGCGACTCTCCGGCGACGCTGTGGCACGCGAGCGGTTGCGATAGATGCTTCGGCACCGGTTACAATGACCGGATCGTTATATCCGAGGTCCTCGATATCGATGACGAAATCAGGGAATTGATTCAACCAAATGCCCGTTCTGCCACGATTGAAGAAACTGCATGTCGCAAGGGGATGGCCACAATGGTTTCTGACGGTCTTAAAAAGTGTCAGGAAGGCCTGACCACGATTGAGGAAGTGCGCCGGGTCGCGGTCGACGTCTAAAGTGGGCTTTGCGGAGGACTGATGGTGGCACACGGGAGGTAATTAAGGAAGTTAGCAAGTGGCGCGTTTTCGGCTTGGTTTGTTTCGTGATGGCATTTTCGAGCCGACATTTAGGAGTGCAAGGTGATGCTTTACCGTTACAGCGCCGTCACCCGCAGCGGCAGCAAATTGACCGGCGAAATTGTGGCGGCTAGCCGCTCAAGTGTTCTCGACGATTTGCACAAGCTTGGGCATCTCCCCGTAGAGGTAATTGAGAGCAATCGCGCCGCGCTGGACGGCGGATCAAGGAGCCGATCTTTCTTTTCCAGCAAACCATCCGCCCATCAGGTTACACTCTTCACGCGCGAATTAGCCATGCTGCTCAAGGCAGGCCTTCCGCTAGATCAATCCTTAAAGTTTTTGGAAAAGGATGCTCGTTCTAAGAAGCTAGCGCGGCTGATTGGGCAGGTCGGCGATCAAATTGGCAATGGCAAGAGTTTTCATGAAGCCTTAGAAGCGCAAGGCCAGGCTTTTCCCCCTGTTTACGCGAGCATGGTACGCGTCGCGGAGGCAAGTGGTACGCTCGAAACTGTTCTTGAATGTATCGCTCAAGGCCGCGAGAAAGCGCAAAAGCTCCGCAGCAAAGTTTTGTCGGAGATGCTTTATCCCGCCATGCTAATCGCGATGGCGATCGCTGCCGTAACCATCATGCTCACCTTCGTCGTCCCGCGGTTCAAACAGATGATCGTCCAAGCTGGCACGGAGATGCCGGACCAAGCGCGCATGGTCATCGCCGCTTCTGATTGGCTTCTGGCCAATGGACAATTTGTGGCGGTTTCGCTCCTCTGCCTCGTGCTGGCAATCGTGTTTGCTTGGCAACAAGGGTTGGGCCGCCAGCAGATCGAGTCCCTGCTACTGCGTTTGCCCCTCATCGGTAACATCTTGCGGCTCAATCTAACTATTCGGTTTTGCCGTACGCTCGGCATGCTGCTTGATAATGGCGTGGAGTTACCGGAAGCGATTAAGCTCCTCCGCGATGTGATTGCCAACAGATTTGCCGCGCAATATCTCGATCAGTCCTATGATGCGCTGCGCAAGGGAAAGAGCTTTCTGGAGCCTATATCCCATTCCGGCCTGTTTCCGCCCGTGGTCATTAGCATGCTGCGCGTCGGCGAAGAGACCGGGAGCTTGACAACATCCTTATTCCACATGGCTGACATGTTTGAGGAGAAATTAGAAACCTCTGTGCAGAGGACACTAACGATTTTCGAACCTGTCATCATTCTCTTAGTTGGCGCCTTCATCGCAGGTATCATCATTTCCATTTTGGGCGCCGTCATAAGCATTAATGACCTTGCAATTTAGTGGTCGCTTGGAGTTTGAATCGAGTAATGAGTGGGAGTGGTCAGATGATAGTTCCGTTTTTCGATGCATTTCGTCGCGCCGTTGGCGCTGGCCGGAGGCGCTCCAACCACCCTCATGAGGCCGGCTTTACTTTGGTCGAGTTGCTGGTGGTCATGGTCATCCTCGTTCTTCTGGCCAGCCTGGTTGCTCCGCGCGTCATTGGCTATCTGGGTAGTTCACGTACAAAAACGGCAAAGGTGCAAATTGAAAGTTTGAGCACATCTTTAGAGCTGTTCAAACTCGACACTGGCCGATACCCTGACGAGTACGAGGGATTGACGGCGCTCGTCGAGCATCCCTCCGACATTAAGAATTGGAACGGCCCCTACTTAAAGAAGGACAAGGTTCCGCCAGACCCTTGGGGTCAGCCTTACCACTACCGACATCCGGGCCAACGCGGCGCATTCGACATCTTTTCGCTGGGGGCGGACAATCAAGAGGGAGGCGATGGCGAGGATCAGGATGTCGCAAGCTGGCTCTAAGGCCAAGAATACTGCTGGCAACCTAGGGCTCACATTATTTGAGCTGCTTGTCGTTATGGCCGTAATTGTTACGGCGGCCGCCGCCATAGCTTCACTTTACCGCTCGCCCTCAAGCGGAACGCAAGTCAAAGCAACAGCGCTCCTGGCGGCATCCCGGCTCCGTGACTTGCGCGCGGCAGCAATGACCACAGGTAGCGAGCGCGTTGCCACGATCGACGTAAATAACCGCGTGATCGGATTCACCGACGGGCATGCCGCGCTGAAACTCAGCCGGTCCATAGCCATTACGGTGACGGGGGCTGACAGTGAGAGGCGCTCCGCAGCAACGGCCGGCGTTCGTTTCTTTCCCAATGGCAGTTCCAGCGGGGCCACCATTCAGTTACGCTCGGAAAGGCAGGCTTATGAAATTCGTATTAATTGGCTTACGGGCCGTGTTTCGACAACCGCGCTCAATTGACCTTAGTCCAGTGGAGTCGACGGCGGCAGGTTTCACGCTCCTGGAGACCTTGACCGCCCTGACGATACTCGCCATTGCCTTGGTGAGCCTTTTTGAAGCCCATGCAAGTGGCCTGCGTACTGCCGGGATCGCTGCCGATTACGCCGAGGCACGGATCGTCGCTCAAGCTCTTCTTGCCGAGACCGTCAGCGGAAGGGGCAGCAGCGTCATCTCCGGGAGGGGCCGCATTGGCCGATTTGACTGGTCAATTGATGTCGCGCCGGAGCGTGCCCCTTGGTCCCAAATTAAATCCGAAAAGAGCTGGCGTCTCCACCGCGTACGGGTGACCGTCGCGTGGGATAAGGGTCGGCGCATTGAGCTTGACACGCTAAAACTCGGGCGTCTCAATGAATAGAGCTGCGCGACAATCTGGAGCTGGAACGCGAGAGAGCGGTTTTACGCTCATCGAATTGTTGGTGAGCCTCACGATTCTGTCTGTGATCGTTGGGCTTCTCGGCGCGGGGCTCAGAGTTATTTCCCGGAATTGGGACGCCAATGCTGAGCGGATCGAAACGCTTGATATGGTGTCACGCGCCGCTGATATTTTGCATCGCGACACTTCTGGCTTGCAACGCATCGTTACTATAGCCGGAAAAAGACCGCGTTTTCTTTTCACAGGCACTTCCAATCATCTTGCTTTTATTACTTTGGAACCCCCTTATCCCTCGGCCGCGGGTCCCTATTTTGTGGACTATTCGGTAGTTGCCAACGGCCAAAATGCCCAATTGATCAGGGCGCGCGCCCCCTATCGCCCAAGAATGCAAGCGTTTCCCGGGGCTACACCGGCAAACCGAGTTCCACTCCTGCAGGGACCGTATAAATATGAGTTTGCTTACGCTCAGAAATCCGCTCAAGGCGGCACTTGGCTGAGTTCCTGGCCGCATCAGAACCGAATCCCGAATCTCATCCGCCTGCAAATCATCGACTCACGACAGGGCAGGCCGATATTACAGCCAATTATCGTTGCCATCCCCGCCGACGCTGAGCTGAACTGCTTGGCCGCAAAAGCGAAGCTGTGCAGCGCCAAGACGGGTGGCGCGCTCAAAGCTAGTTTCAAGCCGCTGGAAAACGATCCCGCAAGTAAATACAGAAAATGACCAAGAGTCCCAAAACCTCGGCCGTCAAGCACGGGCAAACCGCAAGCTCCGCGGAGCGCGGCTTAGCGCTACTCATCGTCTTGTGGATCATTGCATCTGCGGCCCTCGTGGTCTCCTCCTTCAACGCAACGGTGCGCAGCGGGGCGTCGTTTGTCGCATCCGAGGTACAGTTGACGAAGACGGACGCGCTTCTTAACGCCGGCGTCGAAATCGCGGCGACCCGCTTGATCGATGAAGAGGAAACGCGCCGCTGGTTACCAGATGACAAGCCCCATAGCGTTACGTTTTCGGAGGCGGAGCTGACCGTCGTCATTAGCGACCCGAACGGGCTTATAGACCTTAATAAGGCCGACAAAGATCTGTTGCTCGGGTTCTTTAAGAAATTCACGGCATCGGATTCGGACGCTGGCCGCCTTCGCGATCTGATTTTGCGTGCGCGCGGCGAGGCCCCGAATGAGGAGCAAAAGAAAAAGGGTTTACAACGCAATTTGCGCGATATTGTCAAAAAGCCAAAAGAAAACTCTTCACAGTTGATGGCATTCGTAGATATTGCGCAACTTCGCAGTTTAGAGGGTATGACGTTTGAGCTCTATAATCAGGTCGCGCCTTTCATAACAATCTATAGCCGCGATGGCCGCATTAATCCGCGGTCTGCGCCAAACAAAGTCCTATCATCGATTCCCAAACTAACGCGCACCGACATTGCAAGGTTACAGGCCGTACGAAAGGGGGGTCTCGATGAGGACACCACACTATCCGAAATTAAGCGGCGCGCCGGCGCTTACCTGTCCGATGAGCCCGGTCCTGCCTATGTTGTATCAGTAGAGGTACGCAGACCCGGCGGCAAATACCCGGGCCGCGGTGTCTTTATCATTGCAACTGGCTTGGACGATAGCGCACCCTACAGGCTTATTTCAAAGAGACCCTCTAGCGGACTGCATTGAGAAGTCGTGTTGAGTTTTTTCTAGGATGGCGTCGTGACAGAAAACGCAAGCACCAATGCTATCGGACGGATTTACTCATGGTGGCTTCATGAGCTGAGCAAGGCTTTGACACCACAACGATCCCACGCACGCAGGTGGCGTACATTGCTGCGACACACCCCGGAAGGAATAGAGATTTCCACGAGGGCGGGCAGATCGAGCAAAGTTATCGGAATGCTTAAGCAGGACGCGGCGCCTGAGCAGATAGCGGCGCTCAAAAGAACTGTTGCAAAGAAGGCATCGAGGAATTCCAAGCACGTGCTACTTCGCTTGTCGGCCAGTGATGTCGGTGAGCGCACCATCCAGATCCCTGAAGCCGCCAGCGACGTCATCGAGCCGGTCTTGGAGAACCAGATGGAGCGCATAGTCCCGTGGTCTTTGGCCGATACGCATTACGGGTACCGGATCGTCGGCCCCAACGCCGCGTCGCCCGACCAGCTCGATATCCATGTCGTTGCCACGACAAGAAGCAAACTAGAGTCTGCATTGCAGCGCGCACAAAGCGTGGGACTCGCCCCCTACGCGATCGATTTCGCGCCCCAGCCCGAGGAAAAGTCAGCCATTAAGCTCATGTCTTTAGGCGCAGATCCGGTCAAGAAAACGGAACAGGCGCTGCATGTCTTTTTAGCGGTTATCCTCGCCTTCAGTGTTACGGTATGTGGTTTTGGCCTCTATCATATGTGGGATCAGCAGGAGCAAAGCGATGATCTTGAGACAAAAATTGCAACCGCAAAGTCTCGTGTCGAACAAGTCAAGCGGTTGAACCAAGAGAATTTCCAGCTCCGACAGCAACGTGAACGCTTGGTTAGACGGAAGAGGGAAGAGCCGCCCATGATGGTCCTGATCGAAGCTTTGAGCCGCGCGCTGCCAGATTCGGCTTATCTCACCGAGCTCGAGATCCATGGCCGCGACACCCTTATCATCGGAAAATCCGACGACCCGACAACACTCATCACCGAGCTCGAAAACTCAGCGCAGTTCGAAGATGTCCATTTTTCTGCGCCCACCACGCGTGCGGTGGGCGAGACCGCCGGAACCTTCGCCATTATCAGCAGGGCTCAGGGCGGGGCTGACATGGAGAAGCAGCCTTGAAGTTGCGGTCTCGATACGTTGCAGTTTTTTTTGCCATGACCTCTCTTGTGGCGGCGCTGACAGTCATGGGTCTCATGGCCGCTCTACCCTTTTTGCGCTTGAGCTGGCTTGAGCAAACTATCGCACATAAAACGGACGAACTTTATCAATTGCGCGAGCAGATCACGCGAGAGGGAGAACTGCGCAAAGCGAACAGAAATCTAGCCGCTCTCGGACACGACGCGAGTTTGTTACTCGAGGGCGAGAAAACAGGAATTTCCGGAGCGAACCTGCAGAGGCTAATGAATGACATTGTGCTTGAGCATGGTGGTACTGCCTCGAGTTTTCAGATCCTGCCGCCTCAGGAGGATGGCAATCTGATGCGCATCCCCATGAGCTTGTCGATCAGTATCGGCATCGATGGATTGCGTGATATCCTTCACCGCATCGAGACGGGAACGCCGCTGATCTTCATTGACGATATCACGATGCGTCCGGCGCCTAAAAAATTCCGGGCTCCTGATCCTCACTTTCTTCGGCCGTTCGATGTAACGCTGAAGGTGAGCGCGTTCGCTCGAAAAAATGAGGCCTCTTGACCCGTGCCTAAGAGTCGCTTGCTATTGCTGATTTTGGTCTGTCTGGCCCTTGGTGCCCTCGTTTTTTTGGACAACAAGCCGGCAAGTGTTCCGCAGAGCCAACCTCCCCCGCCCCCGCTATCGCATCAGCCGACGAGCGAACGTGATTCTCAAGATCATGAAACTCCTGTGTCAGCGACACGCACCGATCAAGTGGTGATAGACGAATCCCAACTGGGCAACCCCTTGAAGTCTTTTGACAAGGGCAGGCTGCAAGATACGGTGGAACGCCCGCTCTTTGCCTCAAGCCGGCGGCGGCCTCCTCCTGTTGAAAAGGTCGTGGAGCGCCCGCTCGTACGGGTCGCGCCAAAACCTCAGCCGCCAAGCTATGATCTGCTCGGCGTTGTGGGCAGTGGCGACCACGCAATAGCGCTTCTGCGAAAAAAAAGCGACGGAACAAGTTTCCGTGTCGAGGTCGGCGAT
>Ga0255058_10001498_pt1 | contig 13136 bp, 12 predicted proteins | sample Cases_109_9_MG_FD_188637 | JGI IMG/M metagenome (GOLD analysis project Ga0255058, IMG submission 188637) | Seawater microbial communities from Amundsen Gulf, Northwest Territories, Canada - Cases_109_9 | ecosystem: Environmental > Aquatic > Marine > Gulf | place: Canada: Northwest Territories... | reverse complement strand
AGAGCAAGCGCAGGAATCCAATGCGTCCGAGCAACAGCTGACCGAAGAGCAGCTCGAAGAGTTGCGGCGGGCGCAGGAACAACAGCAGGCGATGGAACAGTGGTTGCGGCGCATTCCCAACGATCCGGGCGGTCTGCTGCGGCGCAAATTTCGCTATCAGTATCAGCGCCTGGGCAAGGACCAGGACGGCAATAACCTGTGGCCTGACGATGAGGTACAACCATGGTAAGAGCCCACATATCGCATGTGTTCGGGAGATTGGTGCTGGTCGTTGCGCTGCTTGCAGCGTTCGCCGGCGCACAGGCCGAAATTACGGCGCGAGTTGACCGCGAGCGAGTCGAGCAGAATGAGTCGTTCACGCTCGAAGTCATCATCGACTCGAGCAGCGACCTCGCGCCGGATTTCACCGCGCTCGAGGCCGATTTCTTCGTCGGTCAAACCAGCCAGCTTAGCAATACACGCATCAACAACGGCGCGATAACGCGCAGCATGACGTGGACGATAGCGCTGCGAGCCAGGCGCGCAGGAACAATTACGATTCCGCCAATCAAGGTTGGCGACGAGCTAAGTAACGCCGTGACGATCCAGGTCCTGGAGCCGAGTTACGAGCCGCCCGGCGAGGCCGATGTGTTCATTACCTCAGAAATCGACTTTGATGAGACCTACGTTCAGGCACAGGTTCTGTACACGATCAAAGTCTACCGCGCGGTTGCAACGCGACAACCCGCTTTGCGTGAACCAGCTTACAGCGGTGCTGAGGTACTCGTGGAAATCGCAAGCGACGAGCGCAGCTACGAAGCGATTCTGAATGGCCGCGCGTACAACGTTGTTGAGCGTTCATTCGCCGTGTTTCCGCAGAAAAGCGGTGAGGTGCTTATTTCCCCGGCGCGCTTCGAGGCGCGCGTTCTCCGTGATGGCCGCATCACCGGTCGCAAGGTTTTTGAGTCCGAGCCGCAAACGATAACCGTCAACCCCATTCCACAGCCGCCGGCTGAGTATTCGAACGCCGCCTGGTTGCCCGCCAAAGAACTCACGCTTTCAGAAACCTGGTCGCGTGAGCCCGACGAGTTGCGTGCAGGCGAACCGATTTCACGAAACATCACGGTTAGTGCACTGGGTCAGCTGGAAACGCAGATTCCTGTGATCGAACCGCCGGTCACTGCCGGCGTCAGGATCTACCCGGACAAACCAACATTGAGTCGACGCATCGAGTCGCGCGGCATTCGCGGTGAACGGACAGACCGGTACGCGATGATCGCTGTGGAGGGTGGTGAGGTGACGTTGCCGGATCTCGAGCTGCCGTGGTGGAATATCGAGATGGGCGAATGGCAGATCGCACGCCTGCCGGCGGTAATCATCAATATTTTGCCCGCCGATGACCCGACTATTGCCGAACCGCCACAGGAAGCACCGATCGAAGCTGCTGAGGTCGCGGACCCGGTAGTTGCGGCAACTGTTGTTGTCGAGCCGGGCGTCTGGCGACGTGTTGCCGAAGTACTCGCGGCCGTTCTGCTGTTGACCTGGTTCGCATGGTGGTGGTCGAGCCGTGCACCACGGGAAAAGCGCGAACCTCCGCCTGTGCCGCTGCACAAGCAACAGGCCAGGCATCTCAAAGCGGCGCGCAAAGCCTCGCTCGCGGGCGATGCAGAGGGGGTGCGACACGCGCTACTCGAATGGGGCCGCCTGCAATGGCCCGACAGCCCGCCGCGCAGCATCGGCCGATTGGCCGTGGGCGTTTCCGCGCCGCTAAGCGATGCGCTGCGACAATTGTCCGGGGCGAGCTACGGCCCGGCCGGCGGCGACTGGGATGGCGAGGCGCTGGCCAAAGCGTTGCGTTCGTTCGCGGTTGTGGACGAGCGGGCCGACGCGCAGTCGACCGGCCTCTTGCCGCCCCTGATGCCCGAGACCTGAGCTTACCAGTGACCGACGCTGGGCATTGATGCCCACGGCTCCTGAGCTGGCAACGAATCGCCTTTCTGTAGCAACTCGATCGAGATGTTGTCAGGTGACCTGACGAATGCCATGTGTCCGTCCCGTGGTGGCCGATTGATCGTGACGCCAGCGTCCATAAGCTGTTGGCATAGCGCATAGATGTCATCGACCTCGTAGGCGAGATGACCGAAATTGCGGCCCTCGTCGTAATCCTCGGGATCCCAGTTCCAGGTCAGTTCGACCTGCGCTTCCTCGTCGCCGGGCGCCGCGAGAAATATCAGGCTGAAGCGCCCCTGTTCGCTGTCGTAGCGCTGCAACTGTACAAGGCCAAGCTTGTCACAGTAAAAGTCCAGCGATGTATCGATATCGGTAACACGCACCATCGTATGCAGATATTTCATTGCTTCGCCCCGGTTGAACTCGTTCGCGATAAAGGCCCACAATGGTCAACTATCCGGCCTTGCCGAGCAATACGCGCAGGAAATCCGTGCAGAAATAATGCAGCCCGTTAAAACGCCACTGATTCTCTACATACCCGGTTTGCTGCCCAAGCCGGCAGCAGATGTGCACAAGGCGGCGTTGTTCCGCTGCCTGATCGCGGGTGTTCGCAAGGCCGAGCCTGCTGTCGCCGACTTGATTAGTGCGCAGAGCCACAGTTTTGACCTCGTAGCGTGGACCTATGATTTCTACCTCGAGCACCGCGACATCGCGCTGGATGCCGCCGGGATCGATGCGGTCATCGAACAGCAACAAGCCAGCGATAAAGATGTGCGCGAGGCGTCATCGACGATTCGCAAGGCTACGGTATGGATGTACCGCCTGGGCGATCTCGTGCCATTCCTGATTCCGCATCTCGCGACCGAGAAGATGGAAGTACACATTCGAGACTTGCGGCGCTATGTCCGCAATCGCAACGGCATAGCGGATCATGCGCGCGAAATGCTCAAGGTACCGCTGCGCGCTGCCTGCGAATCGGGGCGGCCGATCCTGCTCATAGCGCACAGCATGGGGTCGGTTATCGCGTACGACAGCCTGTGGGAAATGACACACGGTGCACGCGATCAAGCGCGCGTGGATCACCTGTTGACCATAGGTAGCCCGCTTGGCCAGAATTACCTGCAGAAGCGACTATTCGGCCACGACCAGAGCGGCAAGGCGCGTTATCCCGCCAACATCCGTCGCTGGACCAATTTTGCGGCGGTGGGCGAACTCACAGCCATCGACCGGGTGCTCCGCGACGACTTCGGGGAAATGCTTGAGCTCGGGCTGCTCGAATGCATCGAGGACATCGAATTATTCAACTACTTTCAATTTGACGGGCAACTCAACGTCCACGCCGAGTACGGTTATCTCGCCAATCAGACGACCGGCCAGATCGTCGCCGACTGGTGGCGAGAAAACTTGTAGATCCGGCGGTCGCAGACCTACGAGGTTTCGAGCGTCGGTTTGATGACGACGTCAATCCTTCGATTACGCTCACGTCCCGAGGCGGTTTCATTGCTGGCCACTGGTCGCGTTTCCCCGTAGCCCGTCGCGATCAGTCGATAGGTCGGAATGCGCATCGCGTTGATCATGTATTGCTGTACCGACTCGGCGCGCGCTTGTGACAGCTTTTGATTGAGCTCATCACCACCGTGTGAGTCCGTATGACCCTCGATGGTCAGTTCGCTGCGCGGGAATACATCGATGGCTTTCTCGACTTTCTCGAGCAGGGTGAAATTGTCGGGTCTGATCTGTGATGCGCCGCTGTCGAACGTCAGGCCGACCAGCCGCAGGATGATCGTGTTACCCTGGCGGAAGACGCGTGCTTCATTGGACGTGAACATTTTCTCAACCTGGGAAAACTGTTCGCGAACGCGGTTTTGTGCTGCGAGTCGCTTAACCAGTGCGGCACGTTCGGCCGTCGCGCCACCAAGGCGCTCGTCAAGTACGCGCAACTCCTCTTCCAGATCTGCTAGGCGAAGATTGTCCTCGGCGGCTTCCTGGTTAACTCGCTGCAGTTCGATTCGCAGACTCTCGATGAAATCGACGAGTTCATTGGCAAGATCGGCCGGGCCGTCATGCATATCCGGAACAATGTCTGCGGCAGCTGAAATCGAAGTCATCGGCTTTTCCCAGGCTAGTACGAGACTCTCGGTTGTCAGATCCCTGTCACGTACCCGGCGGACGATTTCCGACAGGTAAATCGCGTGTTTGGCTTCGTAATTGGCTTGCTGCGCCAGGCTGCGCGGCAGGTCCGTGTCGTAGCGATTTTCGTTTAGTTCGCGCTCGGCATTGGCCAGCAGCTGCTTGGCTTTACTCAGTGTGATCGGCGCGTATCGACCAACGCGTGCACGGTCCGCATCTGCCAGCAGCTGGCGTGTCTCGTTCAGGTACTGTGCCTTGATCGCGACCAGTTCGGCATCGCGATAGAGACGCGTCGCTTCGATGTCGCGACGTCTGGAGCCTTTGAGGTCACCACGTTCCAGCAATCGCACGGCATCGCCAAACTTGCGCTGCGCGCTTTGCCAGATCTCCGGCGAAAGCTCGGGCGCTCGGGCGTTGGCGGCGTCCTGGCGGCTCTTCATGACCTGGGCCAGGGCCGTTCCGGCCAGTTGAGCTGCCTCAGTAGCGGTATTGAAGAAGTTCGTCGCTTCGGCGGCATTGGCACGGACCAGCTCAATATTGCGGCCACGCGCCAGCGCGTTTTCGGCATCGCGGTACTCTTTCATGCCGCGCCCGTAGCTGCGTGGCGCAAGCAGTTCTGCGTTGGCAGCCTCGGCCGCCGCTTTGGCAGCGTCCGTATTTTTGAAGAATGTAGCTCTGAGTTCGTCCTGCGCGATTGCGCTGGCGCCCAGCGCCAATGTCAGGGCCAGTACCAGGTACTGAGCTCCGCGTAACATACCGGCTCTTGCGACCATCTGTTCGTTCCCCATGTTCAGTCTCAGGAAAACTGCCCAAGCGATAGACAGTTACCGGCGGATATTACATATCCCACAGCAACAAATCTGTGCGCCGCGCCCGAATTTACCTAATTTTAAGCCTTGAATCGAAGCGGACGCAAAAAAGTACTGTCACTCGTGATGTTTTGCTGCATCGCAACAATTGCCGTGTTTTGTGCTATAGCTCACAGTCGAAAAGCGTGTGCAGGCGTAGTCTGAAGCCATGTCTGCCAAGTACTACACGCAATTCATTTTGACCGACGCAACCTACCGCGGCGGCAACGAATTCAGTGGAGTAGTCGAATTGAGCCAGCCGATGGAGGGCGACTCCGACACCCGCGACATTGAGGCTGCACTGGCCCGGAATTTTGACCTGAACCACAATGAAGTGAAGCTAGTTAGCTGGTCCAGGTTGCACTGAACACCTCTGGCGTTAACAGTTCCCCCTGATTCTCCCGGCCTCGGCCGGGAATTTTTTTGCGCTGCTGCCCTGTCGCGCCGGCTAAGGGCTGCCCGCTTCGGGGTACTGTTTAGCTTCCGGGGAAGGGCCGCAGCGCATTTGCTCCCTTCTTTCTTTATGAGAGAATGCGCGTCCTGTTGCAGGGGCCAAGCCACATTGAATGAGTAAATCCGGGCAAAAATTCCAGGGCATTCCCGTCGTCGAGAGCGGTAAGAAATACCAGACCGATGAGGGTTTCGCCGCGATCAAGAATGGCGTGAAGCATCGTCGCGATGCGGAGCCGACCGTACATGGCCAGAAGCCGCGCTGGCTGCGCGCGAAGATGCCGTCCGGTTCTGGCTATTCATCCACTCGCGATATTGTTCACACACACCGCCTGAGTACCGTGTGTGAGGAATCGATGTGTCCGAATATTGGTGAGTGCTGGAATGCTGGCACAGCGACCCTCATGGTGCTGGGTTCCGTCTGTACGCGCGCTTGCCGTTTCTGTGCGGTCGACACCGGCAACCCGAAGGGCTGGCTGGATCCCGAGGAACCCTTGAACACAGGCAAGGCCGTGAAACTGATGGGGCTCGAATACATTGTCATTACGTCAGTTGATCGCGATGACCTGCCGGACGGTGGCGCATCCCACTACGCGGCCTGCGTCCGCGAAATTAAACGCCTGAGCCCAGAGACGGCCGTCGAAGCACTGACACCGGATTTCAATGGCGTCAAAGAGCACGTCGAACTGGTCGTCGATTCAGGGCTCGAAGTGTTCGCGCAAAATGTCGAGACCGTGAAGCGTCTTACGCACCCGGTACGCGATCCGCGCGCGGGCTACGAACAAACGATCGAAGTGCTGCGCCACGCCAAAGGACACCGGCCCGAGGTGCTCACGAAAACCAGTTTGATGTTGGGTCTTGGCGAGAAGGACGAAGAAGTCCTGGAGACAATGCAGGACCTGCGAGACGCGAATGTCGATATTCTGACACTGGGTCAGTACCTGCGGCCGACGCCGAATCACCTGGAGGTAGAATGCTACGTATCACCTGAAGAATTTGCAGCCTATCGCGAGCAGGGTCTCGAGAAAGGCTTCCTCGAAGTGGTGGCGGGACCGATGGTGCGCTCGAGTTATCGCGCGGAACAAGTTTTGCAAAAAAATAATGTCGGCATCGCCGTACGGGATCATTCATGAGTCAGTTCTTCATCGAGTATGGGCTGTTCCTGCTCAAAGCTGTCACGATCGTTATCGCGCTAATCGTCGTAATCGTTGTCGCCGCGGCAGCGAGCCGCAAGGGCACGCAGGATGGTCTTGAGGTCGAAAGCCTGAACGAAAAATACAAGGCGCTCGCGCACGGGCTGCGGACGGCCGTGCTGAACAAAGACGAGCAAAAGAAAGAGGCGAAAAGCGAAAAGAAACGGCGCAAGGCGGAAGAAAAGCATAGCTCTCGCCCGCGCAGCTTCGTTATCGATTTCAAGGGCGACCTCAAAGCCAGTGCAGTGCCTTCGCTGCGCGAAGAGGTCAGCGCCGTGCTGGACGTAGTGACTGATAGTGATGAAGTTATCGTGCGACTCGAAAACCACGGTGGCGTCGTCCACGAACACGGTCTTGCCGCATCGCAGCTGGCGCGCATTCGCGACCAGGGAATTCCACTGCATGTTTGTGTCGACAAGGTTGCGGCAAGCGGTGGTTACCTGATGGCCTGTGTCGCCACAAAAATCTATGCGGCGCCATTCGCGATTCTTGGCTCCATTGGCGTGCTCGCCCAGATTCCGAATTTCCATCGGCTGCTGGACGATCATGGTGTGGACTTCGAGCAGATCACGGCCGGCAAATACAAGCGCACGGTAACGATGTTCGGTGAAAACACGGACGAGGACCGTGCCAAACTCAAGGAGGAACTCGAGGACGTGCACACATTGTTCAAAAGCGCCGTGGCGCAGTATCGTCCCGATCTCGATCTCGAATTGATCGCTACCGGGGAGCACTGGTACGGCACGCGGGCCCTGGAGCTGGGCCTGGCGGACGCAATCAAGACCAGCGATGAGCTGCTGCGGGAGCGCGCGCAGGAACGTGATCTCTACGAGCTGAGCTACAAGATCAAGCAGCCGCTGCAAAAGCGCCTGATGGCCAATATCGACAGTGCGCTGGAGAGGGCCGTGGCCGTACGCTGGCGGCAAAAGTTCGAATCCCGCCTGCCGCGCTAGCCAACGGAACCGCTAACTGCGGCGCTTGTCGAAATCCCTTACGCCACGGGCTAAAATGACCCTGACTCGAGGAGTTCCCATGATGCGCATTCTCAAGATTTTTCTATCCCTTGCCATAACGGCAGGCATTGTCGCCGCCTGCTCTTCGTCTCCCACCGGCCGCAGCCAGATGATTTTTCGCTCGGACGCCGAGCTGGCGGCAGAATCGGCGCGTCAGTTCGCCGAGATGCGCGCGTCTATTCCATTGGAAACGGATCGCGCCACGATCGACTACGTTCATTGTGTCGCAACTGCCATTGTTGAGGTGCTTGATCCGGAGTTCCGCGACCTCGACTGGGACATGGCGATTTTCGACAGCGAGTCAGTCAACGCGTTTGCAATGCCCGGCGGCAAAATCGGAGTCATGATCGGGATTCTGGAGGCCGCCGACAACCAGCATCGGCTGGCCGCCGTGCTGGGTCACGAAGTGGCACACGTAACTGCTCGTCACTCGAATGAGAGAGCGTCACGTTCACCAGTCGCAGATGTTGGCGTACAAGTGGTCGCCATCTTGCTCGGCGGCGGTCATTCCGGGGCGACCTATACGGCTTACGAGGCGCTGAATGCGGGCGCGTCACTTGGCATCATGTTGCCATTCAATCGCGCCCAGGAAAGCGAAGCGGATATCATCGGTCTCGATTTAATGGCGCGCGCCGGTTTCGACCCGCGTGAGAGCGTGCCACTCTGGCAAAACATGTCCGAAGATGAAGAGGGTAGCGCGGCAGCGGCGTTCATGTCCACGCATCCGTCCAGCGAAAAGCGAATCGAAGCACTCATTTCGGAGTGGCCGAAGACCTTGCCGCTGTACAACGAGGCCCAGGCAGCGGGTCGCAATCCAAACTGCACGAAGTAGACGAGTTCGTTGCGCAAAGACAATTCAAGTTTTCGACTCGTGGCTTCGGCGCTGTTGCTGATGTCGGTGACAGCTTGCACGACGCTCGAGGATTTTTTCGGTTCGGCTCGCTATGAGCGCGGCGCTCCCAATGTTGTTCCGCTCAGGCAGCGTCCCGTCGAAGTTCCTGCAGAGCCCAATCGCTTCGTGCTTGAGTCCCCGGGGCAGGATGTCGTCGGTACGCCGCAGGTCGTGTTTCCGGGGGCGACGGATACTTTGTCGGACTTCGCGCGCGAGTACGGGCTCGGCTACGATGAATTGCTGGCAGCCAATCCCGGTGTCAATCCATGGTTGCCGGGCGAGAACACGCCAATACTGCTGCCAACCCAGTATGTGCTGCCGAACGTGCCACGCGAGGGTGTCATACTCAACATCGCGTCGAGGCGCTTGTTCTATTTTCCCGCGATGGGAGAAGGGCAGGACCAGATCATATTTACGTACCCGATCGGCATAGGGCGCGTGGGCTGGGAAACGCCGTTGGGTGCCACGAAAGTTGTTTCAAAGGCCGAAAACCCCAGCTGGTGGGTGCCGGCATCGGTGCGGCGGGAGCATGCCGAGATGGGTGATCCATTACCTTCAGTGGTACCGCCCGGACCGGATAATCCACTCGGCACGCGGGTACTCAAGCTCGAAATGCCGGGCTACCTGATTCACGGCACGAATCAACCCTATGGCGTCGGCATGCGCGTAAGTCATGGCTGCATTCGCCTCTATCCCGAGAACATTGAATTTCTCTACGAGCTTGTCGAGATCGACGAACCCGTCAGGATTATCAATGAGCCGTACCTGCTGGGCCAGCGCGATGGCGAATGGTATTTCGAAAGCCACGAGCCGCTTGAAGATGATGTGATCGAGCCTGCGGAACGACTGGCAACGCTCCTGCAGGCCGCCGGAATAAGCGTTGCGCAACAGGAACACGTTCGCGCGATCGCAAGTAACGCAGACGGCGTTCCCGTGCGAATCGCGGCGTTCGACTCAAGTGAGGTATTGGCGCGGGCGCGGCTCGTTCACAATACGATCGAGCAGGACCCGGACGCGCCAACGCTTGAGGAGGTCCGTGAGATGATCGACGCGGCCGTCGCCGAGGCCGAGCTGGAAGCTGGAAAAGACCTGGGCATGTAGGACCGTGTTCTTTCCATCGATGAACTCGAATGCGGTATCCGCCGTCTCGCCTGCCTCATCAATGCCGCGACCTATGAATTACTCGTCCTCGTTCGTGAATTCGACGAACGTGCCGGCTGGTTGCAGTGGGGTCTTGAGAACTGCGCCGAGTGGCTGCACTGGCGCTGCGACCTGAGCATGAGTGCCGCACGCGAGAAGGTGCGTGTGGCCCATGCAATCAAGAGCCTGCCCGTGATCGCGACGGCGTTTTCCACGGGTGAGTTGTCATACTCGAAGGTCCGGGCACTGACGCGCGTGGCGAGATCTGACAACGAAGAATCATTATTGGAATTTGCCTTGCAGACGACGGCGTCGCGGGTGGAGGAACGCTGCCGTGAGCTGCGTTGCGGTACGGCGGAGTCCGTCAGCGAAGCGAATCGTGCACATGCAAATCGATCGCTGCGCGTCTTTCGCAATGCTGAACGGGGCACGATGACAATCACGGTCGAACTGCCACTCGAGAGATGTCACTGTCGTTGTTGAAAACGAGGAGGGCGAGCCGCTCAGCGTAGGCCGTAAAACCCGCACCGTGCCCACGGCAATTAAACGGGCACTGCAAGCAAGAGATAGAAGCTGTGTGTTCCCAGGCTGCCACCACAAACGCTTTGTCGACGCCCACCACGTAGAACACTGGTCGGCCGGTGGTGAAACGAGTCTGGATAACCTCATATTACTGTGCTCACATCACCATGGACTGGTACACGAAGGGGGTTTCAGCATCGAGCGTGACTATCAGAACCGCTGGTTTTTCAAGCGCCCCGCCGGACGTGCCGTGCCGAGCTGCGGTTATCGGGCACAGGACATTATCGATTATCCCTCCGCGGAGGGATTGTTGAGCGCAGTGAAAACTTTTCCCACACACTCACCACCGCCCTGAATAATGCGGGCTGGAAACGGCCTGGACTCACCGGAATGCGGCACACACTCACTCAGATACCTGGGTATCGAAATCAATGATGCGCTGGAAAGGTCGGAGCAAAGCCATGCAGAATGCTGAAGTACTGCAGATGAGGACGACTGAACCAAAGGAGAAAATCGGAATTACTCAATAACTCGTGACTATTCCGTCCGGCTGTACAATTTTTCATGATCGTCGTATAAAGACAGCACAATAGATAAATAAGAATGGAGCAATTGTTATGACGGATCAGTGGATGATGAGCAGCGGGAAGCGCTCCGCAAAATCATAATTGGTGAAGCCGGCGAACCGGGCAGTAACCACTTTTCGGTATTTGGCAGCACCTGCAGCGAAGTACTTGATCCGGTGTACGCGCCCATCGATTTAAAACTCGATATTGACAACCGAACGGCCAGCCTGGAAGTGCCGGGGATTATCAAGGCAAGCGGCACGCCGATAATTAACGAATTCGATGGCCAACCTTTTCATATTGCTCTAAGCAGGCCAAGCGGCAGCTTTGAATTCACCTATGCAGAGATTGGAACTGGTTCTGCTTCCGTAACCGGGCCGCTGGCGATGGAACTAGATGCAAGCTACGCCCAGTTCTGTATTCATCACTACGATCAGGATGGATTAGTCGCCGCGGCGTGACAGCTGCAAACCGCACGACTCTGGAGCGGCGAGACCTGCTTCTGCTGCTTGGTGCTCTTGGTGGGCTGGTGGCGCTGTGCTGGTTGTACCTGATCGAAGCGTCCCGTGGCATGGCCGGTATGAATGCTGCCATGGGCATGAAGCCCTGGAGCAAAGTCGACTTTCTGCTGATGTTCGCCATGTGGGTGGTAATGATGGTTGGCATGATGGTGCCCACCGCAATCAGAAGCGTGCTGATATTTGTTCAGATTGGTGTGCGGGCGGCAGAACGGGATCGGTCGTTTGTATCTGGCTACTGGTTCACGTCGGGCTACGTCCTGATCTGGACGTTATTCAGTGCCGCGGCGACCGTATTGCAATGGTTTCTCGACCAAGCTGCATTACTCTCACCGATGATGGTGTCAAGCAGTGCGTTCCTCGGCGCGATCCTGCTAATAGGCGCCGGAGCCTGGCAATTTTCGCCTGTTAAGGACGTCTGTCTTAGACATTGTCAGTCGCCGGTTATGTACTTTGCGACACATTTTCGCCCGGGGATCTCCGGCGCCGTAAGCCTCGGTATTCAACATGGTTGGTATTGTTTGGGTTGCTGCTGGCTGCTCATGAGCTTGTTGTTCGTGGGAGGCGTAATGAACCTGGTGTGGATCGCGGCAATTACGGCATTTGTTCTGATCGAAAAACTGCTGCCCGCTACGCTTAGGGCATCGCGGTTGAGTGGCTGGGTCATGATTGTTGCGGGTGTCGGTTATCTGGCTTGGGGATTCCTTATCTGATTCCGGGACTACCGAATCTGTGCGATCGGATCTGAGCTATTACAGTTAGTCGAAGTAGCGCGCGAATTCTTTGGGAAGCCGGTCGTAATCCGGTTCGAGGTTCGTGTCGAGCTCGATGGGGCGCGAATTAAACGTATTCCAGAACAAGACGGGCTTATCGAAACCCGAGCCAACGTCGTGTAACAGTCCGGCCATCGCCTTGCCCGTATACGTGGATTCCAGAGACAAGCCAAGCTCATCCCGGGCGCGTTCGATGGCGCGTTCGGTTGCGTCATTCGTGTGGCCATAGCCGGTGCCGAAAAACTCATCGCGAAGCTTGAGTCTTGCCTGACTCGCAAGATCCGCAGGAATGGCCGGGTCGATCGTGTGCAACATTGCAGCGGTTTTGCTCATGAGCCGTTGCAGGCCTGATTCGTTCGCGTACATCTTCTCGGTCACGCGTATGGCCTGTGTTTCGATGTCCAGCCCGGACAACGCAAGCCCCAATGCGAGCCCTGCCGTGGTTCCCATCGTTCCGGTAGCGACATAGGCGCGCGCGGGATGCGGCAATTCCCCGGCTGCAATCTGTGCCGCGAGCTCGAGCCCCGCGTTGACATAGCCAACCGCACCCAGCCATGACGAGCCGCCGAGTGGCACGACCCAGGTATTGCGGCCCTGCGCATATTTGCGCATTGTTTTGATGCGCGCCGCGCGATTGCCACCGTAGCGAACAATTTCCGTGCCGATTTGCAGGTGATATCTCAGGGCGTTGTCGAGACCCGGTTTAGGTGACTGGTGCGACAGGAAGCAGGTACATTCGAAGCCGGCATGCGTGGCATAGAGCGCTGTCGCAACGGCATGATTCGAGCCTACCGTGCCGAAGGTTGCGACACGCTGCGCGCCCTTATTCCGCGCGTGCTGCAGGATGTATTCGAGTTTGCGCAGTTTGTTGCCGCCGTATGCGGCGCCCGTGACATCGTCGTGTTTGATCGAAATTGCATGTCGTTTCGAGCCCGTGCTGACCAGGCCGCTGGAGACGGGTGTGGGCAGATCTGCGAGCGACATGTGCCCGAGTCGCGAAGCGAGGAGAGGGAATGCCCGTGCCAGATAGTTACTCATGATGCCTGAACGATTATAATAAGCGCACCGATATCTGACTATCACGGAGATTGGTTTGTCAGGTAGCTTTGATCGTGGAATAACGGTCACCGAAATCGCGCCGATGGATCAACCCATCGATATC
>Ga0255058_10001496_pt1 | contig 13153 bp, 11 predicted proteins | sample Cases_109_9_MG_FD_188637 | JGI IMG/M metagenome (GOLD analysis project Ga0255058, IMG submission 188637) | Seawater microbial communities from Amundsen Gulf, Northwest Territories, Canada - Cases_109_9 | ecosystem: Environmental > Aquatic > Marine > Gulf | place: Canada: Northwest Territories... | reverse complement strand
TTCTGCATAATAGACTTGAAAAAAGAAAGGGTTAGTATAAATGTTGAAGAAGAAAATGGGAAATTACTTGAAGTAAAATATTTTTTGTTTAAAATTTAAGTGTACCCTGTTCATATGCGAGTTAACCGCTTGAAGCCTGTTTACAACTTGTTTCAAACTCTTTCTCCAAATATTTGCTAATTAACTGAATAAATAATTATGCTTTAATATCTACCCCACCCCGAACCACATCTTTTAGTTATTTTTATTATTTTTATTATTTTGATTCTTTGTGAATCAATTCACCCTCAAATTTCTCACCGTTTGTAAAAGTATATATTCCCTGTCCATTTGCTATACCATCTTTCCATTCACCCTCAAATTTCTCACCATCTACATATGTCACAGTTCCGTATCCATGCCTCTTGCCATCTTTCCATTCACCCACATATTTATCACCGTTTGGATATATATATGTTTCATGCCCTTGCTTTTTAGTATTGTCTTTATATTGTGGTTTGTACGCTTCATGTATTATTAAAGCAATTGTGACTGATACTGCCACAATCGAAAGTATTATAAGAACACTCCGCAGGCGCATTTTATCCCTTTTATTTAATTAAAATATAATTTTAAATTGGCTTTTATTTCTTAGAGGTTAATTAATTTCTGTATGCAGTATTTTACATGAGAGTGAGCGTATGCTATATTTATAGTAACGAATTGTCAAGATGTTAGTTCTTGATATAAAAGAAAATCTAACTCTCTTAAAACCATCGACAATATTGACAAAAGTCAATCACTCTGAGTTTCAGGATATTCCCTATTGACATAAACGGGCTACTGGATATCATTGCAATAGTGGTGTTATACAGAAACTATATAACTTAGTATGAATTGAACCATTATTAATGAGAGAATAGATCTATAATTCACCCAACATAACTCATAAATAAATTTCATGAACGTTTTTAACTTATTTAAATATTATAAACCAAAATATGAAGGTAAGGATAACCTTTCATTTTATTCCGAAAAATCAATTTATTTCCAAAAGCCAGTAGAATTTAATGATCCGTGGGATTGTAAAGCACCTCATCTCAAAATCTCTAGAGATTTTAATGTATTGAAAAACATTTGGTTTAATTTTCCAAGAAATAAAATTGATCCAAATCTAGTAAAAGCAAGATGGCAAGAATATAGAGATAAGTACTCCCGTGCTGAAATAGTGGAATTATTAAAGAAAAAATTCGAAGATGCATTTGAAAAACGGAGATCGGAAATAGGCGTATTTTCTTTATCCTTTATTCCCGACAGTGAGTTGATGTGGTCACATTACGCATCTTCTCATTCTGGCTATATGTTACATTTTCAAATTGACATTGACCAGTATTGTGCTAATTCAAGTTTAAAGAATGAATTCAATCTATGTCCTGTAATATATAGGGATAAAAGGGAAGTTTGGGATTTGGAGAATTATCATATTGACGGATTACGCTTTGCTTACGGCTTAACAAGAATTAAAAGTAATGCATGGGCATGTGAGTGTGAGCTTCGTCTCATAAACCAATTCAAGTATGGGTTCTTCAAAATACCAAGCAATTGGCTTAAGTCTATCGTAATAGGGATAGATATAGATGGTGAATTACGAGGCAAATTAAAAAATATTGGAAACGCATTAAAAATTCCAGTGTTGTCATCTGTGATGAACGAAAAAGAATATAAAATAGATATTCCAGGTTTAAAAATAAATGGGAATGATGGAAGAACTTGTTATAAGAAAGTAATAGAGTCAAAAAGATTTGAGTTGGAACCAGGTTCATCTTGATCCTTCTCTCCATGCGCTAAGGTTAGGGTTGTGTGTCAAGGTGGATCGTGGAGGCATTAACGTTAGCCAGGCAACTGATATCTTTGAAATGGCTAGAACATCAATAATTGAATCTAAGGAACGGCAAGAAAGAAGGGAATTGGAAGAGGCAAAGAAGGAAGGTGATATATGAGTGAGAAGCAGGCTTGTTGGAATTGTAAGTTTCAGAAAATTGGTGGGGATACATTCTTGGGAGTATGTACCTATTTCAGTACCATCGGAAAAGAGAATAAAGATATTACTACTCCTGTAGTTGATAAGGGGTGCAAGTTCTGGTCGTCTAAAATTTAGCTATGATAGAAAAAATTGAAGTCGGAAAGCGTCACCCATTCGGAACTATACCGTCTGAGGGTAGTACCCTTGCAATTGGTCAAGTTTGTTAAATTTCCCGCCACATTCAACTAACTCCTACTTTAGGTTTGTGGCATCCGGGATTGAATATAATGATTGATTTTCCTTGATTTTAATATTTAACATTTATATTATAACCCATAATTTGCAACCGTATAAACTTTTCTGAAACGAAACTTGCAAGCCATGAGGGACGTATCAAAAAAAACAAGGGTGCATACTTTATGGATACACTCAAAAGGATTGCAGAAATGAAAGCTAATGCAAAATAAGTCCTTTGTATGAATAGATGAGCCGTCTACTGTACGGATTGTCGGGAGCAAAAGGCGGAATCTGTTCTTACAATTAGATGGCATTTTGCAACCATCATTTATCATAGAATAAAACATTATTTTTGTTACGCATAACCCACAATCTTAAGGAGGTGTAAGTTGAACATGTCCCGTCATCCATATTCAAGACAGATTATGTTTTTTATTACCATCTTAATCATGTCTTTACCCGTCTTTTCCATGGCTGGCACCGTTAGCTTGCCGGAGACGGGGCAGACTACTTGTTATGATGGGAATGGTAGTGTTATCTCATGTACAGGCACCGGGCAGGATGGTGACACTCTGACGGGCGTAGCATGGCCTGATCCGAGGTTTACGGATAATGGGGACGGCACTATAACTGATAACCTGACAGGACTTGTATGGTCTCAAGATGCTAATCTCCGTAGTGGCGACTGGCAAGCGGCCCTTGACTATGTGGCAGGGATGAATGCAGGCACATATCCAAACCTTGGTTATACAGACTGGCGGCTCCCTAACGTAAACGAGCTTGAAAGCCTCGTAAATGCTGAAGAGGCAGACTCTGCTACATGGCTGGGTACCCGGGGTTTTACTAATGTGCAGTCGCTCCACTATTGGTCTTCTACCAGTTATGCCTCTAGGACTGACGGCGCGTGGGATGTCAGTGTGAGCGGTGGCAACGTGAACAGATTCACTAAGACTCTCAACGACCATGTTTGGCCTGTTCGTTCGGGCAGTGGAGGGTCATTTGGTAATTCGGACATTTGGAAGACGGGGCAGACTACAAGCTATGCCGCAGGGGATGATGGTGGCATGCAGGCAGGCGCTGTCTGGCCATCTCCAAGGTTTACGGACAACGGGGATGGCACAATCACGGACAATCTCACGGGTCTTTTGTGGACACAAGACGCCAATTTACCTGTAGGTACTAAAACTTGGCGACAAGCCTTAGACTATGTGGCAGGGATGAATGCAGGCACATATCCAAACCTTGGTTATACAGACTGGCGTCTACCTAACAGAAAGGAACTATTCAGTCTTATTGACCGATCAAAAAGTGCACCTGCAATACAATCCGGCCATCCATTTACAAATGTGCAGTCGAGCAACTATTGGTCTTCTACCAGTCCCAGTCATGCCTCTTTTACTATCCTCGCGTGGATCGTCGATATGTACAATGGCTATGTGAACAGCTTCAATAAGACTAGCAGCAGCTATGTTTGGCCTGTTCGTTCGGGCAGTGGTGGGTCATTTGGTAATTCGGACATTTCTGTTTCTCCCGCATCTCACGGTTTTGGAAATGTTAATGTGGGAGATACTTCCACAGCACAGTCATTTACAGTGTCAAACACCGGTTCAGCAGACCTCGTATTAGGCACAATCAGCCTTATCGGCATGAATGCCGCAGAGTTCAGCATGCTGAACGATTTGTGCTCGGGCCAGACGGTTGTCGCCTCCGGCAGTTGTACTGTTGAGGCGGTATTCTCACCAACTGTAGGAGCTGATGCAAGCGCAAACCTGTCAATTCCGTCCAATGATCCCGATACACCCACTCTGGATGTGCCATTGAGTGGGACGGGAGTAGTATTGGGCGACCCTGTTCCAGACATAAAGGCAAATGGTTCTGATGTACCTGTGACACTCTCTCAAGGAGACAACTTAAGCGTTACCGTTACCCTTGACCCTGGCATCCTTGATGGTGAAAACGCAGATTGGTGGGTAGTAGTTAATACGCCTTTTGATCCTCCTAGTGGCTGGTATTATTACGACCTTAATATGGGATGGACACTTGGGCTCCTTGTTACACATCAAGGTTCGTTATTTGATCTTCCTTCATTTACGGTATTAAGTATGTCAGGATTACCTCTGGGTACTTATACATTCTATTTTGGCGTTGATATGGTTATGAACGGTTCACTGGATATGGGAAGTATATATTATGATAGTGTGATAGTAAACATAACAGAGTAAAATTAATTTAGCTTAAACACGCAGACAGGTAAAATATAACAAATCGCTGAAGCTAACCCCTCTATCATTAGCGATTTGATTAACTTTAGATTCCTTTGTTAATTAGTTATTATTCATAGTTTTGTATGCCAAACGGGGTAGCACACCCAGACGTTAAACATTTTCATCTATAATTTCCAACCTTACAAACTGATTTGAAACATTATTGCTACTTCTGTTTCACAGCAAAATCCAATCAAACACATCAAATATAACAAAAAAACAACTTCACACTTGTGTAGAAAGGTGAAGTAAAACCCTGTTTGACAGGGCTTTTTTATACCCGATAATATAAAAAGTGCAATATATTGCACTGAAAAAACTAAAAGTGAAGATAAATGGTGTCAACGCTTGAATTGTGAATTATCTTCTAGGGATTATTGAATTACGAATTACGATTTGCGGATTTCGGATTTACGATTGCAAGGCTGGAAGCCTGGGTTACTATAGAAAGGGGGTTGTTGATTTACGATTTGGGATTTACGATTTCAGATTTACGTCACGGTGATGTAGTCTGTTTTGGTTGTGGTGCAGTTTCGATAAATGGGTCATGGAATTTGCAACATAGAAAAAACTGCGGAGCCTCCTTTGATAGTAAAGAACTTATCAAGGCTTAGCGCAGTCGATGATGAAAACCGGTCCGGTCATACTTATCGATCTCCATCACGGGTCACATGGCTGGCAGACCTCCACGGCCTGCGCCGGGAATTCATCGCCGGACGGGTACCAAAAATCAGACGCCGGAAGGAAACCTGCAGGTTTTGCTCTTTGTAGAAGTAAGGGGGATATGAAGCCGGAGTATGCAAACCGGCAGTCCTTACCCCGTGCTTTACCTTGATGCATTACTCCTTGAGCTACTTTATTGTTAGATCAAAGAAAAAGATTGAAATATTCACTTCATGAAGCTATAAGATGTTTATTATGGAAGATACTGAAAAGACACCGATAAAAAAGCGATGACCGCATTTAGAGAATCCCAGTAAGGAATGTTACTGTGTCGATCTCCATAGCCAGACTATACCTGATGCTATGCATTATTGCAGCGGCGGGCATTATTTGGAATGTAGGATTTACAGGAATACAATGGATTGAGTTTATGCATTGTCCGGGCTGTGCAGCCTGGTCTATTTATGAAAGGTGGTTAGAATAATGCAAATTCCTAAAAATACGATTGAAAGGCTGAACAAGGTAGTTGGCAAATTCCAAAAGATTTTGAGCGCTGCAAAAGATAGAGACGTAAACGAATCTGATACCGTGTCAATTATATCAGACATGTTGGCAGAGGTATTTGGTTTTGATAAGTATCTGGAGGTGACAAGCGAATTTGCAATAAGAAATACATACTGCGACCTGGCAATTAAGATAAATGAGAAAGTTCAGTACATAATTGAGGTCAAGGCAATCGGTATAACTTTAAGCGATCATCATCTTCGCCAGGCAGTAGAATACGGGGCCAATCACGGAGTACAGTGGATAGTACTTACAAACGGCATTTCGTGGGAAATACACCGCATACGCTTTGAGAAACCCATTAGTTATGACCTTGTATGTTCGTATAACTTCCTTGAATTAAACCAAAAAAAAACAGAAGACCAAGAGAAACTATTTCTTCTTTGTAAAAAGGGTATCAGCAGCGAGGCCAGGGAGGACTATTTCGAGCGTGCTCAATGTGTAAACCGATTTATGATAGGAGCTATGGTCTTGAGCGGAAATGTCTTGAATAAAATTAGAACAGAATTAAAAAGAATATCACCAGGCCTTAAAGTAGAGAATCCGGAAATCGAGAATATCTTGAAGAATGAAGTGTTAAAAAGAGACGTTATTGAAGGTGACGAAGCCATAAAGGCAAAGTCACGGATCAAAAAACTTTATAAAAAAGCTGTAAAAAAACCTACCTTTCAGAAACCTTCTGTAGCCGGGGCGCAAGACGGGAAGGATGTTATAGAGGAGGACAAGCGACAACATCAACATGAAGATCGCTCTGGCGAACCGGAAAGGCGAAAGACCATCCATATATATGAAGAAAATGTGGATATTTAGATACCCGTATTGAAAGGAAAGGGGGATGTTTTATGAGGATACTGTTATTTGTCGTGGTGATTATGTTTTTCTTTAGTGTGGCCGGAATTGCTGAGGAGGACACCTCCTACCGTTCGGAGGCGGTAATGTACACCTTCTCGGGTCCGCACGATAAGGTCACAGAGGTGTTTGAGATAGCGCCGTACTGGCTCCTGAAATACCGCAATGTATCTAACGGGCATTTTGCGATCTGGGTGTCCAACGAGAAAAGGAAACATATAAACCTCGCCGCAAATTGTTCAGAACATAAAGTTGGTATTGCACAATTTAAACACGGAGGCAGGTATTATCTTGAGGTCACGGCAAACGGTAACTGGGACATAAAGATAATCGAGAAGGAACTCGAAGACGACCAGCCCACAAAGACACATCACGAATACATGAAGGAGCCTTGGGAAGAGGCGTACGACTCTCCACATGATAATTGATTACCCGGAGGATGCAAACCGGCAGACCTTACCCCGTGCAGAAAAAAAGTGGGTGTCACATCTCGCCACTTGACACAATGTTATTAATCAGGATAATAGTCATATGGCAAGACCTGCGAGAATAGAATATAATGGAGCTTTTTATCATGTAATGAACCGAGGAAATCGCAAAGAGAATATATTTATTGATAATAATGATCGGGGTAAATTTCATGAAATCATTGGAAATGTGGAAAAAAGATACAAAATCATTATATATTCATTTGTTCTTATGTCTAATCATTATCATCTCCTCATTGAAACACCATATGGCAACTTGTCAATGGCAATCAAATGTTTAAACGGCAATTATGCATTATATTTCTGCAAAAGAAATAAACGGCATAAAGCCGTTAAAACCTCGAATTTCCGTAAATAAATTTGAACATCTCGTTTGTGAGATGTTTAAATTAAAAAAAGGAGATTTAAGAAAACGTGCTTACAATAATATTGCAAGGATGGCAATGGTTTATCTTGCATTTGATTATTGTGGGTTAACATTAAAAGATATTGGGCAAAGGTATGGCGAGATAAGTGAAACTGCTGTCAATAAGGTGGTAAGTCGTTTTCGTTTCCGTCTTTCAAAAGATAAAAAGTTGAATAACAAAATTAAAATGATTGTGTCGAATGGCGAGATGTGACACTATGACATTTTTTAGCCAGAAATGATAGTTCGTCATAAACGTTTACCCTATCATCATGAATTAGGGATGCGAACTTAAGCTATTCCTTCCTATACAAAGTCTTTAAGCATCCAAGGCTTCTTTACTGTAACCACTTATTCACACGTTAGCTCAAAAAGCATGAAAAAAACATTGATTTGAATACGGCAATGCCGTATGATATATTAATGCTTTTTATTGAATCATCAATTTTCACTAAATTGATTTATAAATACCTGACAGATGATGAATATTCCAAATTACAATATATGCTGTTTGAACATCCAGAATCAGGAAAGATTATCCGTGCCACTGGCGATGTCAGGAAATTACGGTGGGCAAAACAAGGCCGAGGAAAAAAGTGCTGGTATCAGAGTTATTTATTATTGGAAAAAGTACAATAATGAAATTTGGATGTTAACGGTTTATGGGAAAAACGAAAGAAGTAGTATTCCCAGCCATATTTTGAGAAAAATTGCAGAGGAGCTTAAAAATGACTAAAAGAAATATTGGTATAGAAATCCTTGAAGGTATAAAAGAAATCAAGGCATTTAAGACTGGTAAAATTAGTTTAAAAACCCGTGATTTGAAAGCACCTTCATCAGCAAAAATTATACGAGCTAAACTTCATATATCTCAATCCGATTTTGCAGCATTAATGGGTGTGAGTATCCGTACAGTTCAAGACTGGGAGCAGGGAAGGCGTAAACCTCAAGGGCCTGCCAAGTCACTCCTTCGTATTGCTGAACAATACCCGGAAGTATTTATGAAAGTTGCATAATGTTGGCAACAATCGGTTCAACTGGATTACAAGTATCTGCTTTTTTTCGTAAGAAGCTCTATTACCAATGTTTAGGCGCTTAGAAAAACAAAACTACCAACAGGTTGTCGATAATTACTTAAGCTGTTGTCATTTTGTTGTCTACGACCCACTGAAAGTGGCATTTTTTCTAAGCTTGTCTTAGAAAAAATTTAGTCTCTAAGGAGACAATTTCTTGCTTTTTTTGCACGGAAAATTGTCTCCTTAGAGTTTTATGATTCTGGCTCGTTCAGGTTAGGTAGTCATTTTAAAGATACGCTTTTTTCAGATATTGATTCGCTGGCATTTTTCGGCGGGATACATCCCGTACATTACGGGAAATACTATCGCTTGCCGTCAAAGCGATTTCCATTTGCTGTTTATTATACTATTCAACACGACATTGTGCGTGTGCATGCAGTCCTCGATTGTCGCAGAAACCCTGCTTGGATGTTGAATAAACGTCAAATAAAAGCTTTAAGCAACCGATTTAATTGTAGCCCGGCAATTTTCATGGGTCAGAAACGGAGTCAATTCTTTATTATTGACAGTTACTAAGACTAGAATATATTACTCGTCAATTGCAAAGAATTGACCCCACTTTTACACAATGGAGTATAAATACCCCGCTTTGCCGGTGTATTTATACTCCAATTTTATCCTGTCTTCATAGAGGGAATATGTTATTAATAAAAATCCGGAACATGCATTTCCCTGTTATTATTGGAGTAACAAGATAATTATTGCTACCTGCAATTTGTCTAATAATATGGCATTATGTTTGCAAATAACAAACGAAGTGAAATGAAAGTAATATGGAATAAATGAGGAATCGATAATGACCGATCAAAAAAGCATAAAAAATATACAGGAATATATGAGGAACAGGTTGGAGGAATACAGAAATAGAGTTACCCAATTATCACACTCTAACCAGGCATACCTCACGATAGCAGTATTTGCGGATGAAAATGATTTCAATATTTCCTCTCAGGACAATGTCTGGATTACACCCTATGAATCTTCCCCACCAATTTGTAAATTGGTACATAATGATGATAAGGGAGAGGTGATATGTAACGAATTTCATCTAAAATTAGCACGTCAGGCGTTAAGGGAGGAAGGTACGATTCGAAAGTCCTGTCCATTTGGTGTTTCCTTTATGGCTGCGCGGGTATTAAAGATCGAAGAAAAAATTCGTGGTGTCATCTTGATCAGCTTTGGGCGAGGGAAAGGTGCTCACAACATTGGTTTAAAAACGATTAGAGAGGGATTTTCTACTGAGAAAACTTTGATAAATGAAACTACATTGAAGGAGGCTATAAAAAAAACACCCATAATTGATCCGGAAAAATTGAAGCCAATAGAGGAGCTTATTTTTTATGGCTCCACGATGCTTATTGATAACGCATATAAAAGTTTTGAAATTGAGTGTAAGGATAAAGACCTTGAGAGAAGAAATCTTGAACTTGATATTGTAGAAATTATAGAACAAAGACACTCAGAGGGAAACTCAGACGTTCTCAATAAGATTGCAAAGAGAAGCGCTGCATATTTTTCAGGAGTAAGCTGTTCTATTTTTCTCGTCAAGGATGAAAAATTAGTACTTGCCGCCTCAAGTATTCTACCCCAAAAGCAGATTGGAAAACTATTTTATAAGAAGGGACATGGACTTACGGGTTGGTTATGGGAACATAAACGATCTTTAATAATAAATGATGTGAATGATGTGAATGAACTGGCAAAAATAAGCCCGCAATTACGCAGAAGTAAAAAAAGTGTAAAATTTGCAGAAAATCTTGAAAAAGACAAGGCTATTGAAATTAGAAGATTTTTAGGAGCTCCTCTATTTATTAAAAACAAAGTCATCGGTGTTATCCGAATGATTCTGACGGATGAAAGCAAGCGCTTTTCGGAGGAAGACCGGCATAGTATTGAAAAGTTTGCGTTACATATTTCTCACGCAATAGACAAAAAACTGCGGTATGAAAAACTGAATAAACTAATCCACGAATTTTCATCAATGAAAAGGGACTTAAAAGAGGTCCTTGTCAAGACCGTGGAAATTATTTCGGATGTTTTAATGAGTGAAAGGTGTTCTCTTTTTTTGTTAAACCCTGATAAGAAACAATTGCTTTTGCAGGAACATAAGGGGACTGTGAATGAAGCGTATTACAATCTGGATGACAAAGAATCTCTTGTAGTGAATATCTATCATTCTCAGAAATGTAAGATGTTGCAGCGTTATACAAATAAAGAATATAGTAATGGAAAAATAATTGAAGAAAATGAATATTGGTCTTTATTGGGTGTTCCTATTAAGATTGAGGATAGAGCAATTGGCGTAATAAAGGTAATGAATAAAAGATTCTCTCCTGATGAAGCCTATTATTCGGATGACGACAAAACATGGCTTGAGATATTGGCATGCGATTTGGCAAATATCATTGAGAACCATAATAATTTAAGAGAAATAAAGGATTTGAAGGCAGACGCAGTAATCACGGAATCACTCACATCAATAGGTCTTTTGGCAAGTGGCATGGCCCACCGCTTTGGAAATTATATTGCAACGTTAAGAGGCGTCCTGGCAAATATGAACAAGAACCTCAATAATGCTGAAATTATGGAAGAGAAATCTGCGGAGATGGGTAAAAAATTTGATGATATGTCAAGCATCCTTGATGAGTTAATAAATTTCCCCAAAAATAAGGCGGGGGGAGATTCCCTGATAGATATAAATGAGGCCATAGATACAACATTAAATCAATTAGAATATGATTTAAAAAATAATGATATAAAAGTTATACGTAATTTTGAGACAAACATGCTGCCCTTAAAACTCAACATTGGACGTATGCAGGAGGTTTTCATCAATTTAATCATTAATGCCGTTGATGCCATGCCTGGTGGTGGGAAATTGAAAGTAAGCACACAGTATTTGGGTGATACCGTACAGCTTGAATTTCGTGATACGGGCGAAGGTGTTCCAAAGAAAATACAAGGAGATATCTTTAAACCATTTTATACTACCAAGGAGGCCAGATTTGGAACGGAAAAAAAGGGGACAGGTATCGGACTGTTTTTATGCCAAAAGATAATAAAAGAATATGGCGGGACAATTGATATATACAGCGAAGAAGGAAAGGGAGCCCGGTTTACCATAACCATTCCTGCTTCACAAAGTGGTTTTGTTTTCAAGGGGGATGCTGAGTTATTTAAACGCTTTTATGAAAAGATGCAAAAAGATCCGGACGAACACAGCTATTCCCTCTCCGGCAAGGAAAAGGAAATAATCAAAAATCATTTAAGAGAATCCCTGGACCAGGCGGATGAAATGGTAAATGAATTTTTTGAAAGTAGTGCAAAGACCCTTTCCGAGCCTTTGGAAATAGCGAAAGAAGTATTAGACAAGAAATTCTTTCTGATTAAAGAAAAATTTGATACAAAAAAATTGCCCGAATTGTATCATAACGAGGATATCATTAATGAAGTGGTAAATGAAGTTTACGAAAGGACAGGAAAGCGTATTTTTTTTACTATTTTCCAGGTTACATTTGAAGAAAGCACTGCCATCAGAATAGCTACGAATGTTCCTGATGCGGAAGGAAGGAACGCTTACGATACAAGGATATCCGGGCCTGTTTATGAAACTGTGATAAAGAAAGGATTAGACTATCATGGCAGGGCTTGGGTAGTAGTTGATTACTATCTCAGCGTTTATAAAAAGGTCATTGATAAAGACGATCCAACAAATATACCCATAATACTTTATGTTGGCCTCAGGGAGGACAAGGAATTGCTTGACAGTCTCTCTGAAGAACTAAAATCAATTGATATTTTCAGAGATGGAGGGTATATAAATATACTTACTTCAAAAGGTATCGTTGTTGTTCATCCAAACCTTTACGCAGGTTTTGATTTATCGAAAGACGATATCTTTTCCAAGAGAGAAGATGAAACGCTCTTACAGTATTACTGGAAGAATCCGGGAGAAAATGAATATGAAGAAAAAGTTTGTTTAACACGCCATTTTCCGGATTGGAAATGGATTATTTCAGCAACAGCGCCACTTGCTGCATATAAGGAAAAATTTTTATCCTAGGAATTTACTATGAAAAAAATATCTAAGGTCTTATTGATTGATGATAATATCGATCTTTGCAAACAGATTGTTGATTTTTTTAAAGATACTGAATTTGAAATGAAGGCTGTCCACAGTGGAAGAGAGGGTCTGGAAAGGATTGAAGAAGAGGAATTTGACTGTATCTTATTGGATTTACGAATGCCCGGGATGAATGGGGAGGAGGTGTTTGAAAAGATAAAGGATAAGGTTGAAAAATTGTCTTTCGTAATAATCATTTTAACTGCACATGGTTCAATCTCCAAATGTGCTTATATGTTAAAAGAGGGTGTTTCTGAATTCATTGAAAAACATATTATAGACTATGAAGCACTAGTTAAGGTTGTCAAAAAGAATATTGAAACATTGCATTTAAAGAAAAAAAATAAAAAACTGGAAATGGCTTTTGAAGGTTATTCATATGGTATGGCCCATAATTTAAAAAACAATCTGACCGCTATAGGATTAATTAGTCAAAGACTCAGAGAGATGCTTAAAAGAAAAGATGCACTTGCAGATGAGT
>Ga0255058_10001494_pt1 | contig 13166 bp, 12 predicted proteins | sample Cases_109_9_MG_FD_188637 | JGI IMG/M metagenome (GOLD analysis project Ga0255058, IMG submission 188637) | Seawater microbial communities from Amundsen Gulf, Northwest Territories, Canada - Cases_109_9 | ecosystem: Environmental > Aquatic > Marine > Gulf | place: Canada: Northwest Territories... | reverse complement strand
CTCTCCCCCTGCAGCGCGTCAGGAGACGAGTGTCTACCAACCTGATCCACTATCTGCCGGTGGTCACGACAATCGTCGCCGCCGCCTTCTTTCGCGTCTTGTGGCTTCACTGGCGCCGCGACCCATCGGCCAGGTACGTGATGTGGTGGATGATCGGCGTCGGCCTATTCGGCCTGGGCACGCTGATGGAGGCGTTGACCACCATTTTCGGCTGGCAGGAGCCCGTCTTCCGTGCCTGGTATATCTCAGGTGCGCTGCTGGGCGGGGCGCCGCTGGCGCAGGGCACCGTCTACCTGCTGCTTCCCAGGCGAATGGCCGACCGCCTGGCTGTTGCGCTCGTCACCTATGTTGCGATTGCCTCGGCGTTTGTCATTGCGACTCCGATCATCTCCGAGCTGGTCGAGCCGAACCGGCTGTCCGGAGAGGTGATGGCATGGCAGTGGGTGCGGCTGTTCTCACCCCTCATCAATCTCTACGCCGTTGTCTTCCTGATCGGTGGGGCGATTTGGTCGGCCTGGCGCTACTGGCGCCGTGACGGGGTCTCATCGCGGGTTCTGGGGAACGTGTTGATCGCGGTGGGGGCGATCCTGCCCGGCATCGGCGGAGGCTTCGCCCGCGCCGGCACCATCGAGGTCCTGTACGTGATGGAACTGATCGGGCTTCTCCTGATTTGGGCCGGGTACCGCGTGATCCTGGGAGATTCCGTGATCCCGATCCACCGGGCACAGCGGCGAACAGCCGCTCAGTCCGCAACCGAACCAACCTGAGGTGACGCGATGAATCGAAGAAGTGTCCTTGTCGTTCTTGCGCTCGTCGCAACGGTCGGGCTCGCTGCATGCAGCAGTGATGAGCCGGGCGACACCACAACGACGTCGACGACGTCTGCCGAGACGACCACATCGTCAACTGCGACCACCACAACGACCACAGCTCCTCCCGACGAACAGACCTTTGTCGGCGCCGACGGCGTCGAGACCACGATCGGGGACGTGTCGCGGATCGTGTCGCTCAACGGGGACCTGACCGAGATTATCTTCGCGCTCGGGTTTGGGGACAACGTCGTAGGGGTGGATGTCACCACCACGTACCCCCCCGAGGCGGCGGCGCTCAATGATCAGGGAGAGACCGTGGGATTCGCCCAGCTGCTGGCTGCAGAGGCGGTGCTCCGATTCGAGCCAACCCTGGTGATCGGCGATCAGCAGGTGGGGCCGCCGGAGGTGATCGAGCAGCTTCGCGGAGCGGGCATCCCCGTGGTGATCCTGGAGACCCAGGTGACGCTGGATGGCGTCGAGACCAAGATCCTCCAGGTGGCTGAGATCCTGGGTGCGCAGGAAGAGGGCGTCGAGTTGGCCGATCGCGTGATGGGCGAGATCGACGCCGCCGTCGAGCTCGCCGCAGCCGACGACTCCGACCCCAAGATCGCCTACGTGTACGTACGCGGACCGCAGGTACTGCTCCTCTTCGGTGCCGGGATGCCGACCCAGGGAATGATCGAAGGCGCCGGTGCTGTCGATGCAGGCGCCGAGACCGGTGTGTTCGGGCCGGTGGCCCTGACGCCCGAAGCGCTGCTTGCCGCTGCTCCCGCGGTGATCGTGCTGCCCGAAGCGGGCCTCGCTGCCCTGGGTGGGATCGAAGCATTCCTGGAGATTCCCGGGGTTGCGGATACACCGGCGGGGCAGAACGACGCCTTCCTCGCCTACGACGAGGCCTACTTCTTCAACCTCGGGCCCCGCGCCGGCCAGGCGCTCGACGAGTTCGTGCGCGACCTGTATCCCGGCATCGGCGGTTGACCGACTCCCCGGGACTCGTCGCCAGCACCGACCCGTATGTGTCCCGGCGTCGATGGTTCATACCAGTCGTTGCCCTCTTGCTGCTGGCCACCGCATGGGCGGCGCTGTCACTCGGTGCGGTATCGGTGCCGTCCGGAGAGGTGCTCGGGGTTCTCGCCGGCAAGATCGGTGTCGATGCCTTCGACGAGCCGTCGCGTCAGGCCGAGGCGGTGGTGTGGGGCATCCGTATGCCGCGATTGCTTCTCGCCTTCGCCGTCGGCGCCACCTTGGGGCTCGTCGGCGGTGTCCTCCAGGGGCTGTTGCGTAACGACCTCGCCGACCCGCACCTTCTCGGGATCGGCCCCGGGGCGGCGATCGGTGCCGCCATCGGGTCGGCGGCCGGTGGTGTGCAGGGGGCAATCGCCGGAGGTGTGACCGCCGGTGTCATCACCGCGTTTGTCGTCAGGCGACTCAGCAGGAGGGCGTCGATCGACCCCACGATGATCATCCTCTCCGGTGTTGCCCTCGGCGCCGCCCTCGCCGCCTGGGTCGGGTTTGTCGTCTTCGCCGCAGACCGGTCCACCGTGCCGCCGATCGAGTTCTGGCTGCTCGGCAGCTTGACCGGATCGACCTGGCGTGCCCTTGGCACTGCTTTCGTGTTTCTCCTCGGATCCTCCATCGTCATGCTCTCCTCGGCACATCTGCTCGATGTCATGGGCCTCGGCGAGGCCGACGCCAGGCACCTCGGCATCGACGTCGACCTGGTGCTCACCGTTCTGCTGATCGCCGCCGGAGTGGCCGTCGGAGCCACCGTCGGCGCCGTCGGCGTGATCGCCTTCGTCGGCCTCCTGGTGCCGTTCGTGGTCCGGCGTGTGACGGGCCCGTCCCATCGCTCCCTGCTGTTCGGAGCGCTCGCCTCCGGAGCGCTGTTTGTGGCGGCTGCCGACCTCGTTGCTCGCCTTCTGATCCAACCGGTCGAGATTCCCGTCGGTCTGGTGACCGCCGCGGTGGGCGGTCCGGTGTTCCTGTGGCTGCTGACGCGACGACGCGATGCCTGAGACCGCGGTGCTGGCCGACTCGCTCACCTACCGGATCGGCGACGCCGTCCTCGTTTCCGAGGTCGACTTCGAAGCGACACCGGGCTCCCTGATCGCCGTCATCGGGCCCAACGGGGCGGGCAAGTCCACGCTGCTCAACCTCCTGGCGGGGAACCTTCAGCCCAGCGAGGGGCAGGTGCTGCTCAACGGGATCGACCTTTCGACCGCCTTACCCGGTGACCTGGCGTTGGCGCGCTCCATGCTCACCCAACGGGCCCCGGTCGACATCCCCTTCACCGCCGCCCAGGTGGTTGCGATGGGGCGGTTTCCCTATCGACGAGATGACACCAACACCAGCGAACGGGATGCCGAGGTGGTCGCCGAGGCGATGGACCGCACCGACACGACCGAGTTCGCCGCCCGCATCTACGCCACCCTCTCCGGCGGTGAGCGGACCAGGGTGTCTCTCGCTCGCGTGCTGGCTCAGGACACACCCATCGTGCTTCTCGACGAGCCAACCACCGCGCTCGACGTCGCCCATGAAGAGCGAGTCATGCGCCAAACCGTCCAACTGTCTCGACGACAACGAGCCGTCATAGTCGTCCTCCACGATCTCAACGCTGCAGCGGTCCACGCCGACCAGATCGTTCTCATGAGCGGAGGAGCCATCGTCGCCAGAGGTCGGCCGCGCCAGGTGCTCGAGGAGTCTCTGCTCTCGGACGTGTACCAACAGCCGATGGTCGTCGTCGATCACCCGTTCCGTGACTGCCCGCTCGTGCTCACTGCCGAGGCACCGTGAGGCGCCCCTTGTTCTGTGGGCTGGGAGCGTCGTATATCCCGCTGTCAGCCCTGGGCCGAGCGTGGGGTGGGGCAGCGACACGCGTATCCTGCCCCGCCCATGGATCTCGATGCCATCAACGAGCGGATTGCCGAGGTCCACCGCGCCAGGAAGTGGATCCTCACCCCGGACGCCGCGGTCAGCGCCAGAGAGTTGGTCGAGCAGCTCAGGGAGGGGGGATCGGGTCCGGTGATGGTCATCGCTGCGCTCGAAGGAGTGGGTGAGCTGCCTGAGGCCGATCGGATCCACTACACCCGGACCACCGGCGACACGATCATGGGCGGCATTCGCGCCTTCATCGATTCGATCGAGCACCCCTCGCCGGAGTTGATGGCAGCCGTCGATGCCTTCGATCCGGAGGGCGAGGCAATGGTCATGCCCATCGGGTTCAGCCGGGAGCAGGAGCTGGTTAGGAGGCCGCTCTACGGGGGACGGCCCGCCGAGTGGGGGGCTCTCGAGGACAAGATGATCCTCGACGAGCTCGCCGACGCCGCCGGCATCACCAGGGCGCCGTCGGAGATCGTCGCCGTCGCCGACGCTTCGGCGGCGGCGCAGCGACTGGCCGGAGACCTTGGCACGGTGTGGGTGGCCGACAACACCGAAGGCTGGCACGGGGGAGGGGAGTACGTGCGATGGGTCCGCGATCCGGCCGATACGCAACCGGCGGTCGACTGGTTCTCAGAACATGCCGAGATGGTGCGGGTCATGCCGTTCCTCGATGGGATCCCGTGCTCGATCCACGGCTTCAACACCGGCGACGGGACCGCGGTGTTCCTCCCAGTGGAGATGATCATTTTCCGCCACGCCGCGCTCCCCGAGTTCATCTACGGCAGGGCGGCAAACTTCTGGAACCCCCCGGAGGCGATTCGGGATGAAATGCGCTCGGCGGCACGCAACATGGGCTCCTTGCTTCGGGAGCGCGTGGGCTATCTCGGAGGGTTTGACATCGACGGGGTCGCTACCGCCGAAGGCTTCCGTCCAACCGAGCTCAACCCGAGGCTCGCGGTCGGTCACTTCATCCAAGCACGCGCCGCCGACATACCACTGGGCAGCCTGGAGCGGCTGCTCATCGCCGGCGACCTCGATGTCGCAGCCGCCGACCTCGAGGAGATCGTCGTGTCGGCCGCCGAGATCACCCGCGGCGGGGGAATGCTCCTGACGCTCCCCGACGAGCACGCCCCGGAAAGGACCGGGGTGGTATTTACCGAATCGGGAGCGGTAGCCGTGAACGCCGACGAAACCAGTGACGCCACCATGGACATCGGGCCCGGCGCCTATCGCTCGATCATCATCTTGCGTTTCGTCTCCGAGCGAAACCCGATCGGCCCACCGATCGCGCCCAGGGTGCTCCAGGCGGTCGAGTTGGCAAGACAAATGTGGGAGATAGACCTTCCCCCGATGGCGGCTGCGCCAAACCCGTTCTAGGGAGGCGTTGAACAATGACGAGTGCCACGGGCAGCCGGCCTGGTAGTGGGCTGACCCGGAATCTCCCGGGTGCAACTGCCCGCTTGTGGATTGTTCAACAGCCTCCTAGAGGACGGCCTGGAGCAACCAGAGTGTCGCCATCCCAAGCACGAGGGTGGCAGCCACGCTCCTGGTCCTCCATGCCACCAGCAGCGCGATGACGGTGGCCAGGGCCTGGGGGTTCGAGGCGGGAGAGAGTTCGATGCTTCCGTCCTGGAGGAGCACGGCCGGGGCAACCAGGGCGGCGAATACGGCGGGGGAGACAAACCGCAGCGGCAGGACCGCCCACTCGGGAACCTCGCGGTCACCGATGATGCCGATGAAAGACAGCCGCTCCAGGTAGGTACCGACACCGATGATGAGGATTGCGATCGCGGCACTCATTGGGTGACCCGGTGGGCGACGACGCCGGCTGCGACTCCGGCGAGGGCGCCGACGATCAAGCCGAGACCAAGCGGTGCCGGGGCGGCGATGACGGCCGCGGCCCCCCCAACCAGTGCCGCGACGAGTTCAGGCCTCGTGCGAACCGTGAGAACGAGCAAGGCAATGAAGACGAGCGGTATGGCGAACTCGAGCGACAGGGCCTCCGGTAACTGTGCTCCGACCAGGACCCCGATCAGCGTGGAAAGTTGCCAGGAGATCCACAATGTCAAGGCGGCGCCGGTGAAGAACCACCGCTGTTCCACAGGGTCATCGAGGTCCTGGAAGCGCACCATCGAAACGGCGAAGGCCTGGTCGGTGAGCAGATAGGGGAGCACGAAGCGCGACCAGCGCGGAAAGTGCTGGAAGTATGGGACGAGGGCTGCGCTGTACATGACGTGGCGGGAGCCGATGACGAGTGCGGTCGCGATCACCACCACCGTCACCACTCCCTCGTCGAAGAGCTGGATCGTCGCCAGCTGTGCGGCGCCGCCAAAGATGATGAACGAAGTTGCCCAGGCGAGGGCGGGCCCGATCACCGAGTCGGCTGCGACCACACCGAAGACCAGACCGAATGGGACGACTCCGATCAACAGGGGTGACACGGCCTTGCTGCCGTCGATGAACGGCTGGTTGATGCGCATGCCGGTTACGGGAGATCGAGCTCGACCATCACACCGTCGTCGGTGGCGGCATCATCCGTCACCTGCAGCAGCACGACACCCGATGGTCCGTCAGAGATGGTGATCGCAAAGGCGCGCCACAGGTGATTGTCGGTCACCGTCGACACAGAACGCTCCAGCGCCGTCCTGTCGTTGGCGCTCAACGTGATCAGCACCGCATCGACACCGGGTGCTGCGTAGCCGGCCACCTGTACCGGATACAGACTCGGTCCCGGAAGGGGGTTCAACACGACGACGCTGTTGCTGGCACCCGCTGTGCTTCCGATCGGGACGTCCGAGGTGGGATGGAGGTCGACAACGAGCCGGGATGGCGAATTCGTGGTGAAGGCCCTTGCAGCGGCTCGCGCCGCCAGATGCACGTCGATGACGAGCCCATCTTCAATGCCCTCCACGACGTAGATGTGGTCCACGAGCGCCCCGGCGATGAGGCTGTCCCCGATGGCAGTGGACTCGACCACCTCGGGCAGCGAGATGCGCACGACGCCGGTGTCGGCGGTCAGCGTGACCCCGACTGGTCCGAGGCGGGTGGCGGGCGACCCACCGTCGGCGAGGAACTCGATGATCACCCGCTCGCAACCCTCCTCGGATTGCCAGCGGATTCCGCCGACCGTGGTGGCGTCGTGTTGCGGGCTGTCGAGGGCGGCGACGATGCCTTGCTCGGCAAACGGGAGGTTGCCTGCCAGGCAGTCCGGAACCGCCGAGACGGTGGTCGTGGTTCCGGCGGTAGTAGACGTCGTCGACGTCTCGATGGGTGGGGACGTGGTTGTTGTTTGGTCGATTGCGTCCGGCGTGCAGGCGGCGAGCGCCAAGGCGGCGATCATGAGAAGAGCTGGACGGGTCACCGCGGCGAGCGTACTGCGGTGTGATCTTTCGCCAACTTGCGGGCAACTTGACTGATTGTCGAGAAAAGCCGACAATAGCGCTCCATGACCTCAGACACCGCCCGGGAACGCACCGGGACTCGTACCTTCTTCATCGTCTGGTTCGGCCAGTTGGTGTCCCTGGTTGGGACCAGCCTCACCGGGTTCGGTCTCAGCATCTTCATCTTCCAGGAGACGGGGTCCGTCACTCAACTGGCCGCGGTTCTGTTTGCCAGCCTGGTCCCTCGCCTGGTCGTCGGCCCGTTCGCCGGAGCGCTCGTCGACCGGTGGGACCGGCGCAAGGCGATGTTGCTCGCCGACCTCGGGGCCGGCATCGGAACCCTGGCGCTGGTTGCCCTGTACTTCACCGGCAACCTCGCCCTGTGGAACATCATGATCGCAGTCGCGGTGAGCGGCCTGTTCCAGGCCTTCCAATTCCCGGCGTACTCGGCAGCAATGCAGGTCCTGGTGCCAAAGGACCAGTTCAGCCGGGCGTCCGGTCTCGTCCAGCTCGCCGAGGCCCTCGGCAACATGGGCGGGCCCATCCTCGCCGGCGTGCTCATCGTCACCGCCGGAATCGGCGGCATCTTCTTTGTCGATGTGGTCACCTTCCTGTTTGCGGTCGGCACGCTCCTCGTGGTGCGTTTCCCCAAACCCGCCGAATCGGAGGCCGGCGCCGAGGGGGCAGGAACGCTCTGGGAGGAGACCAAGTACGGCTTCGTGTATCTGTGGCACCGCCACGGCCTCTTCGCCCTGATGATCTACTTCGCCTTGATCAACCTGGCGTTCGGGTTCATCGGCGTGCTGTTCATCCCGCTCGGGCTGTCGGTCACCGGGGCTGCCGAGCTCGGGACCGCCTTTGCCATTGCTTCCACCGGAATGCTGGCCGGAAGCATCGTCGCCAGCACCTGGAAGGGCTTCAACCACAAGATCGCCGGAGTCGTCTCCACAGGAATCGTCCTCGGGTTCGCCATGGTCCTGGTCGGGGGCCGGGCCTCCATCATCTGGATCACCGCGGCGGTATGGATCGGGATGAGCGTGATCCCGATCATGAGCGCCAGCAGCCAGGCGCTGTGGCTGGCCAAGGTCGAACCGGACCTGCAGGGCCGGATTGCCTCGGTGCGGATGACCGTCGCTCAGTCGATGATCCCGATTGCCTACATCCTGGTCGGGCCCCTCGCCGACAACGTGTTCGAACCGCTCATGGCGGACGGCGGTGCCCTTGCGGACGGCATCGGCGGGATCATCGGCACCGGAGTGGGCCGCGGCTACGCCCTGTTGTTCATGGTGCTCGGCGTCTTCGTCATCGGTTTCTCGATCCTCGCCTGGCTGTACTCGCCGCTGCGCAACGTCGAGCAGGACATTCCCGATGTCGAGATCAAACTCGAGGATGAAGAGGACACGATCTCCGAACCGGCAGTTACCGTCGACCTCGATGAAGACGTCGCCCATCTACCCGCGGTGTGATAGCTTCGCTCACTGGCGAGGGCTCGCCCGAGGCAGCACCAAGCAGCGTCGAACAGACGGAAAGCGCCGAGCAACCGATGTCTTCATTCCCGCAAGCGTTCCCGGCACCCGACCCAGAGCTGGCGCTGCGTTATCTCGACGGTGAACTGCCCGCCGAGCCGTTGTTCGCCGAGGCCGGCCGCCTCCGTGACGAGGGCAAGGGCAGGACCGTCACCTTCAGCAAGAAGGTGTTCGTCCCGCTGACCACGCTGTGTCGCGACACGTGTACCTATTGCACCTTTGCCAAGCCGCCCGGCGCCGGCGGGGAGTACCTCACCCCCGACGACGTGATGGCGATCGTCCGTGCTGGAGAAGAACACGGATGCACCGAGGCGTTGTTCACCCTCGGCGACCAGCCCGAGGAGCGCTGGGCCGCAGCTCGAGACTTCCTCGCCGGCCACGGCCACGACACCACGCTCCAGTACGTCCAGGCAATGACCGAGCGCGTGGTGGCAGAGACGTCGGTGTTTCCCCACGCCAACCCTGGTCTGATGGACGAGGCGACGCAGCGAGCGCTCCGGCCCTCCAACCCGTCGATGGGCCTCATGCTGGAGAACTCGTCGCCTCGGCTGATGGAGCCGGGGATGCCGCATCACAACTGTCCCGACAAGGACCCGGTGGCTCGCATCGCAACCATAGAAGCAGCCGGCGTGGCGAAGGTGCCGTTCACCACGGGGATCCTCGTCGGCATCGGCGAGACCACCGCCGAAGTCGTAGACAGCATCTTCGTACTTGCCGATCTCGCCGCGGAATGGGGCAACGTCCAGGAGATCATCATCCAGAATTTTCAGCCGAAGGCCGACACGCTGATGCGCAAGGAGGCTCCGCCGAGCGTGAAGTACTTCGCCACGGTGGTGGCCGCTGCTCGGTGGATCCTCGGTGCCGAGATGAACCTCCAGGTGCCGCCAAACCTCACCGACGACTTCGGGATCTACCTCGATGCGGGAATCAACGACTGGGGAGGGGTATCTCCGCTCACCATCGACTGGGTGAACCCTGAGGCGCCGTGGCCCCACCTCGACAGATTGGAGTCGGTCACCAACGATGCCGGTTTTGCGCTGCGGCAGCGGCTGCCCGTGTACCCCGAGTTCATCGCCGACGATTGGATCGATCCCGGCCTGATCGAAGCGGTGCGTTCGGCGGCCGACGGCGACGGGTACGCTGTCACGCCCGAGAGGGCAAGAGCATGACCACCATCACCTTCCTCAGACTCAGACCGGGCGACGGCGTATCCGAGAAATGGGCGGCCGCCCGTTACCGGGAGGGTTCGACCGCGGTCGAGCTCGGGGACATGTCGGAGGAAGCCAGGGCCGGTGCGCTGGCCGGCGGTCTGTTGCCAATAGCCGGTGGCCGCAGCGACGTCTCGGCTATCGCATACGTTGTAGAACCCAGCGCGGCGCTGGCTCTCGCAGAAGACGACCACCCCGGATGGCAGATCACGGTCGCCTGGGGCGAGGACCGTGAATTCACGCTGGACGCCCTGGCCCGTTCTGAGGCCGCGTATCTTCGCGTTGGAAGAAGCCGCATCGCCTCCGCCGTCGAAATGGCGGCACTGCCCGGGATCGTCACCAGCGTCTCGGTTTTCGTCGACACCGTCGAGGATGCCAAGGCTGCGGTGGCCGCAGGCGCTACCGATCTCCTGCTCCGGGCGTGGGACACCGAGTCACTAGGTGAGCTGCGCCGGACACTCGACGGCCATCGACTGGTTGAGCGCACCGCGCTGCCCGGGACGGTCGGCATCGACTCGGCGCGCCTTCGGCTCGATCCAGCGCTGTTCAAGGCATGGCTGGACCAGATCGACGGCGCAGGGGCGGCGCGGCCTCGCACCGAATGGGCGCCCGGCAAGGACCTGCCAAGCCCGCACCCCCCGCACCGGTTCTCGGCACAATGGCCCGACGACGCCTGGATGACCGCCCCGAATCCCGGGATCGATGGCGCCACCGGGGAGATTCGGGCGATTCTGGATAGATCCCTGGAAGGCAACCGGCCGACCCGCGATGAGATCGAGCGGCTGTTTCGCGCCCGCGGCGCCGAGGTCGATGCCATTGCCGGCGTCGCCGACCTGCTGCGGCAGCGCCGCAACGGTGACACCGTCACCTATGTCGTCAACCGCAACATCAACTACACGAACCAGTGCTACTTCAAGTGCGGGTTCTGCGCATTCTCCAAGGGACCGCGCTCGCTCAACCTTCGCGAGGACCCGTATCTGTTGACCATCCCCCAGGTGGTCGAGCGCTCGGTCGAGGCGTGGCAACGCGGGGCCACCGAGGTGTGCCTCCAGGGCGGTATCCACCCCGAGTTCACCGGTGAATTCTATGTGACGGTCGTCGAGGCCATTAAGGCGGCACTCCCCGACATGCATGTTCACGGATTCACGCCGCTCGAGGTGTGGCAGGGCGCAGAAACCCTTGGGATGCCAGTGCGCGACTTCCTGCTCATGCTGCGCGACGCCGGGCTGGGAACCTTGCCGGGCACCGCCGCCGAGATTCTCGATGACCGGGTCCGGGCCCATCTGTGCCCCGACAAGATCCGCACCTCACAATGGGCCGAGGTGATGCTGACCGCACACGATCTCGGTCTGCGCTCGACCTCCACCATCATGTTCGGCCATATCGACGACCCATCTTCTTGGGCCAACCATCTCCAGGTGCTGCGCACGATCCAGGAGCGGACCGGCGGCTTCACCGAGATCGTGCCGCTGCCGTTCGTGCACATGGGGGCCCCGATCTACCTGCGGGGTCGGTCCCGCCCCGGGCCGACCTGGGATGAGGTGGTGCTCATCCACGCGGTATCCCGGATTGCGGTCGACGGGCTGATCGACAACATCCAGGGGTCGTGGGTGAAGCTCGGCCTGGACGGAGGCACCAAGCTGCTCCAGGCAGGGTGCAACGACCTCGGCGGCACCCTGATGGGGGAGCTCATCTCGGCTGCCGCCGGCGCCTCGCATGGCACCGAGGTCACCGCAGGGGACTTCGAGACCGCAATCAGGTCCATCGGTCGCGTCCCGCAGCAGCGATCGACCCTGTACGCGCCCGTCGAATCTCGGACGCGTGCCTAACCTCCGATCCATGGGCTCAGCCGAGCGGTCGATGCAGACCAGGAATGCTTTACTGGATGCAGCCAAGCGAATCTTCGGCGACCTGGGTTATGCCAGGACGTCACATGCCGACATCGCCGCCCAGGCCGACATCGGTCGCACCACGTTCTACGAGCACTTCTCCTCGAAGGAAGACCTGCTCGTCCAGCTGGTGCAGCGCGACCTGCCCGCCCTGATCGAGGACATCATTGCATCGGTGGATGCCGGGCTTGCGCCGGACGAGCGCCTCGGCGAGCTCACGGTCCGTTTTGTCGAGTTCGTCGGGACCGACGACCTCGGGATCATCCTGCACACCGAGACTCCAAGGCTGTCACTCGACGCTCAGGCGGCCATTGCTGCTTCCCACCGCGGGCTCTCCACCGAGTTCATGGCCATCTATGCCGATGGAGTGTCGGAGGGCGTCTTCGCCGACCTCGACGGGCGCCTGGTCGGGCGGCTGATGCAGGAAACCATGATGACCGGCGGCCGCGTCGTCATGACCTTCGAGGACCCCAAGCAACACGTCCACAACGTCGCAGATGCGACCGCGGCATTCCTGGTCAACGGCCTCAGCCTGTAGATGCGGATCAACGTCCTCACTATCTTTCCCGAATTCTTCGCGTCACCGCTCGAGACCAGCCTGATCGGCAAGGCACGGGCCGACGGGGTGCTCGAGGTCGCGCTCCACGACGTGCGCGATCACGGCAAGGGAGCGCACCGTCAGGTGGACGACGCCCCGTTCGGCGGGGGGGCCGGGATGGTGATGATGGTCGGGCCGATTGCGGATGCGCTCGAGCCGTTGATGGACACCCATCGGATACTGCTCACGCCGGCAGGGAGCCCTCTGGATCAGGAGACACTCGACCGGTGGGCCGATCTCGACCAGCTCACCCTGGTGTGCGGCCGCTACGAGGGAGTCGACGAGCGGGTCGCCGAGCACCTCATCGATGAAGAGATCTCACTTGGTGACTACGTCTTGCAGGGAGGCGAGGTCGCCGCCATGGCCATTATCGAAGGGGTGACCCGGCTGCTGAAAGGAGTAGTGGGGAACCCCGAGTCGGTCGAGGCAGAGAGCTTCCGTGGCGGGCTGCTCGAGGAACCCCAATACACCCGCCCTGCGGTGTATCGAGGCTGGTCGGTGCCCGAGGTGCTGCTGTCCGGCGATCACGGCAAGGTGGATGAGTGGCGGCGAGAACAGCGCGAGCAACGGACGCGAGAACGCAGGCCGGATCTTTTGAGCGATGAGCCGTAAGCCGTGAGCCAGAGAGAGGAGCCTGCTCATAGCTCATAGCTCATAGCTCATAGCTCATAGCTCATAGCTCATAGCTCATAGCTCATAGCTCATAGCTCACAGCTCTACTACCATGCGCGCTCGCTTCCGCCTGGTGGAGGATCCCGTGAACACGCTCGATGACATCGAGGCCGCGCAGCTGCGCGACGACATCCCCGAATTCGGCCCCGGGGACACCGTGCGCGTCCACGTCCGGGTGCTCGAGGGCGGACGGGAGCGCAC
>Ga0255058_10001492_pt1 | contig 13176 bp, 10 predicted proteins | sample Cases_109_9_MG_FD_188637 | JGI IMG/M metagenome (GOLD analysis project Ga0255058, IMG submission 188637) | Seawater microbial communities from Amundsen Gulf, Northwest Territories, Canada - Cases_109_9 | ecosystem: Environmental > Aquatic > Marine > Gulf | place: Canada: Northwest Territories... | reverse complement strand
CGAACGGCATGCGGAGGCCTGTCTTGTACTGAACCGCGCTGACGGCGACCAGGCGTAGACCGCGTTCGAGGGCGCGTTCCAGCTCCGCGAGCCCTTCGTCCGCCGAACGATGAAACGGGTCGAGCGATTGCCAACAAAGCTCGAGTTGGAACTCCTCGGCGGCCTGCTGCCAAGGCGTCACGTTCGCCGGGAACTCGGCCTCGAACAGCAGGACGCGATCGCCTTTCCTCCAGCGAAGACCAAACGCGATGTCGATCACTCCGTGCGTCGTATTCGAAACGAACGCGATTTCGCGCGAGGACGCGCCGATCAGTGCCGCGATGCCCCTGCGGACATGTCCGAGCCGCGGCGCCCACTCCCCGAAGCCGGCCATCCCACCGCGCGCGTACGCGACGCTCACCCCCCGGATTCGCTCGAGCACGGGCGCTGACAGGGGCGCGATCGCCGCATGCGCGAGATACGCAGCACAACTCAGATCGGGAAACAGAGAACGGTCGCCGAGCGTCGCATGGGCCATGGCGCACTCTAGTGGGATCGCCCCAAGATGGGCAATACGGTTAGAGGGGGCTCTCTTCATCGGCAGGTTGCAACGCCAGGATCACGTCGCCACGTACGACGTCGTCTCCATCGTTCGGGACGATCCTCTGCACGACCGCCGAGTCCGGCAAGGACTCGCCTTGGTAAACGAGGCGGTTGAACGTTTTCATGACCTCGAGGAGACCAACCGTCTGGCCTTTCTGAACGGTGTCGCCCTCGCTGATGAATGCCGCTTCAGTCGGCGACGGGCGCCCGTAGAAGCGGCCGCTCATCGGCGAGACGAACGAAAGCACTGCGTCGACGGCCGCAGCCGTCTCTGGAGTCGACGCGGCCACGTCGATCTCGGAACCCGTCGAGATCGTGAAGAGCGTGTCCCCGTACTGCAACGGCACCCTCGTGCGACCCCCTCCGGCTCTCGACATGACGCGACCGGCCACACCGTCCGGCGCTCGTAGTGCGTGCTTCACTCCGAGAACTTCGATCGCGCCAACGACTTGCCCCGGCGACACCAACTCCCCGACTGCCACGGTCGACGTGAAGATCCCTACGGTAGGCGAAGCGAGCTCGCTTTCGGTTCCATCCCGGCGCACCGTGCGGAGCACGTATCCGGAGCTCACAAGCGACCCCCGCTCATCAACACATCCAGGTCGTGCATCGTCCAAATGCGTGGGTTCTTGACGCGTCGATGGCCAACGCCCTGGTAGCTCATCTCGACGAGCACTCGCAGCCATTCGCGCAGCTCGTCCAGTCGAACGATTTCGTCGGTGTCCATCTGCCGTGCCGAGACGTAGGGATCCATGTCAGCGTCGATACGGGCCTCGACCTCGGACATCTTCTTTTGGATCTCGGCGCGCTCCCCGGGGTCGGCGGTGACGATCTCGAAGTCGTCGTCGAGCTTGCTGTTGTACGACGCGATCGCCAGGGTCCGCCCCTCCATGACACCGAGTCGTGAAATCGGAGTCGAGAGCTGGACGACCGGGTCGTAGGGGAGCCCCGCCATGGCGTAGTATCCGGCACCCGACGCTTTGCGTAGAAGCACCGTGAACATCGGGATCTGGTTCGTGCTGTTCGTGTAGATGAGGTTCGAACCGTAGGCGAGAAGGCCGTGCCGCTCGGCCTCCGCCCCGATATCGAAACCGCTGATGTCTTGGAGCCAGATCAGCGGAAGGCCATCGCTGTTGCAGGCACGACTGAAAGCGCTGATCTTGGCGATGCCTTGGCGATAGAGAATCCCGGCGGGCCGCTGCTCCTCGGGAGCTTCCGGATCGTCGATCAACCCCTGCCGGTTGAGCACGAATCCCGCATAGAGCCCGCCTACACGACCGATGCCGCAAATCATTTCGCGACCGACCGAAGGAAGCACCTCCCAAAACAGGCTCTGATCGCACAGGCGCGCGAGCACTTCCTCGGCCTCGTAAGCCTGCCGATGGTCGACCGGGATCAAACCGGGAAGCTCCGAGGTCGGGTGACTCGGCTCCATCGACTCGACACCTCCCCGATAGAACGCCGCGCCGGAGCTCGGCAGGCGCGCGACCTCGCGCCGAAGACACGCGATCAACGTCTCGTCGTCGGGCACGCGTTCATCGGCGCACCCGGACTGGTGCACGTGAACTTCTGGACCGCCGATGTCGAGCGAGGTGATGTGCTGGCTCTTGGCTCCCTTGATGAGCGCAGCACCGGCAATGACCATGTACGCCTGCTCGGTCATGTAGACGCGGTCGCTGATGATCGGCATATAGCCGCCGCCCGCAATGCAGTCGCCGAACACCCCGGCGATCTGGGGCACGCCCTCCGCGGATAGCAGGCTGTTCATCTTGAAGATGTGCCCAGCCCCTGTGGCCCCCGCGAAACTCTTGCTTTGCTCGGGTAGGTAAAGCCCGCTGCAGTCTACGAGATAGAGCGTTGGAACCCGCAAACGGCGCGCCATTTCTTGGGCGCGCTCGATCTTCTCAGGCGTCTTCGGCCACCAGGCACCCGATGCGACTGTGTTGTCGTTCGCGATGACGATACACCATCGACCTTCGATTTGGGCGAAGGCGGTGACGACGCCGGCGGCGGGGGATTGGAGGCCGTCGAAGTCGATCCCGTAGTTGACGAAGGTACCGACTTCGTACAACCGCGTGCCCGGGTCTTTGAGTCGGTCGAGACGCTCTCGCGTCGTGAGCTTCCCTTTTTCGTGTACGCGGTCGACGTACTTCGGGCCCCAGCCAGCCTGGACTTCCGCTCGTCGAGCGTCGAGTTTTTCGACCAGCGGTTCGTGGCCCGCAAGTTCGCGATCGAAAGTTGCTTGATCCACGACCGCCTCGCGCTCTTTGCCGATCGGAACCACCGGAACGTGTGCCATCAATCCCCCCCCCACCCTGGTACGGCGCGTGTGTCGTACCGATTGTCTCGAAACGCCTTCGATGCCAGCACCGACAGATGCATCGGAATCGTAGTCGAGATGCCGTCGCAACGAATGTTCTGAAGCGTCTCCACCAAGCGGTCGCGTGCGGCATTTCGGTCTGGTCCCCACGCGATCACTTTGCACACGAGGCTGTCATAGTGCGGCGGGACCTCGTATCCCCCCTCGACGTGCGTGTCGATACGGATGCCTTCCACTTCGGTCGCTTCCCAATGTTCGATGACGCCGGGGCTCGGCGCGAAGCCATTCGATGGGTCCTCGGCGTTGATGCGGCATTCGATAGCGTGGCCGCGTAGCTTGATGTCGTCTTGCGACAACCACAGAGGCTCACCCGCGGCAATTCGGATTTGGGCCTCTACGAGGTCGATCCCCGTGCGCATCTCAGAGACGGGATGTTCCACCTGAAGCCGGGCATTCATTTCCATGAAGCGAAGCTCGCCGTCTTCGTCGAGTAAGAACTCCATCGTCCCTGCGCCGACGTATCCGATCGCACGCGCCGCCCGAACCGCTGCGTCGACGGTGCGTGCACGCTGAGCGTCACCGAGCACGAGGGCCGGTGACTCCTCGATCAATTTCTGGTGTTTGCGTTGCACGGAGCAGTCTCGCTCTCCGAGGTGAACGACGTGGCCGTACTTATCTGCCAGAAGTTGGATCTCGATGTGACGCCCGCCTTCGATGAGCTTCTCGAGGTAGAGCCTGTGGTCCGCGAAAGCGGCCCGTGCCTCGGCTTGGGCGGAATCGAAAGCTTCCTTGAGCTCGCTCCGGTTTCGGACGACCCGCATGCCACGCCCGCCGCCGCCGCTTTCGGCTTTGAGAAGCACGGGTAGGCCCACCGACTCGATGAGCTCAGCGGCGTGATCGATGTCGCGCAGAACCCCGTCGCTCCCCGGAATCAACTTCAAACCTGCTCTGGCCATCGCGGCTTTGGCCGGGGTCTTTCGCCCGAGCTCTTGCATCACGGCAGCTGGAGGCCCGATGAATGTGACTCCGTGAGCCTCACACAACGATGCAAAGAGTGGGTCTTCCGCGACGAAGCCCCAGCCCGGATGAAGGGCGCTGCACTGGGTTTGAATCGCGGCCTGAACGATTCGCTCTCTGGCCAAGTAGCTCTCACTCGAACGCGACGGTCCCAGCACGACCGACTCTCGATCGCGGAGATACGGGGCATCACGGTCCGCCTCGGATACGCCGAAGACGGGGGTGATGCCGAGGGCATCGCACGTCCTAGCAATGCGGGCCGCGACCTCGCCACGGTTCGCGATGAAAAGGCGCCTGAAACGCTCCACGGGCGCGCACTTTAACACTGTGGGTGCGTCCTGAACAGCAGAGGCGGCATCGGCACTCGGTTCGTGTCAGAATGGTGGCGTCATGTGTCGCCTGTTCGGCTTCCGCAGCGTCATTCAGAGCCAGGTGCATCGATCCCTCATGGACGCTGATAACGCGCTTGGCGCCCAAAGCACCGACCACCGGGACGGCTGGGGAGTTGCGTTCTACGTCGACGGCGCGCCGCACATCACCCGAAGCCCGACCACCGCCATCGATTGCGCCCTTTTTCGCCGGGTTAGCGGGATCGTCGCATCCGAAACGGTGCTTGCGCACGTGCGGCGGGCGACTACCGGCGAGCTCTCGGTGCTGAACTGCCACCCATTTCAGTACGGCAAATGGGTCATGGCACACAACGGCGATGTTCGAAGCTTCGCGGACCACCGAGAGGAGCTGGTGCAACGGATCGCGCCACGCCTTCGCCGGTACATTCTCGGCGACACGGACAGCGAGGTGCTGTTCTTTCTGTTCCTCACGCACCTCTCGCAACACGGTCCTCTATCCGGTCGCATCGGTGTCGAGGAGACATCGATGGCCCTGCAGTCGACCCTCGATCACGTGCGCGGCATCTGCGACAGCGATCCAGACCAAGAACCATCACTGCTCACGACTATCGTGACCGACGGCACCACCATGGTCGCCGTAGAGGGTGGAAAAGAGCTCTTCTGGTCGACGTACAAGACGCGATGCGGTGACCGAGAAACCTGCCCTAGCCTTGCGCCCGAATGCGAGGCCCCCTCAGAGAGCGGCTACGTCAATCACCTTATCTTCTCGAGCGAGGTAATCGAAGGCGAAAACATCTGGCTACCCCTGGACCCCGGCGAGCTCATCGGGGTCGACTGGCGCATGAAGCTCCTACGAACCAGCAGCCACCGCCGCCTGGCGGTCGTAAACTAAAAAAGCGAGAAGAAGGGGATGCCTTTTCTCACGTCGGGCCTGCGGCCCGGTAATTGGATGGATGAGGTTTATAAGAGTTTGGTGAATCGGGAGGTGCCGCTCGCGCGGGCGGGGGAGTTTGCGCCGATCGGGATTGGAGCGCTGTCGGTGTGGCCGCCGGTGGTGCTTGCACCGATGGCCGGAGTCACGAACTGGCCGTTTCGTGCGATTTGTCGTCGGTTTGGTGCGGGGCTTTATGTCAGCGAGATGGTGACGGCCCGACCGCTCGTCGAAGGGCGCGCCAAGGCGCTCATGCTCGCTGAATTCGGGACCGATGAGTCGCCCCGGAGCCTTCAGCTTTATGGCGTCGACCCTTACTACGTTGGCGAAGCCGTGAAGTGGCTCGTCGGCGCGGGGCATGTCGACCACATCGACATGAACTTCGGCTGCCCGGTGCCCAAAGTCACGCGTAAGGGCGGTGGCTCTGCAATCCCCCTCAAGCCTCGCTTGCTCACCAACATCGTTCGCGCGGCTGTTCAAAGTGCAGGTGAGATCCCGGTGACGATCAAGTTCCGGATGGGCATCGACGACGGCCTTCTCACCTACGAAGAAGCCGGGCGAATCGCCGAAGAAGAAGGCTGTGCGGCGGTGGCATTGCATGCCCGAACGGCGGCCCAGCTCTACGACGGCGAAGCGCGCTGGGACGCGATCGCGCGCCTCAAGCAGCGCGTGAAAACGATCCCGGTGCTAGGCAACGGTGACATCTCGGAAGCGCACGATGCACTTCGCATGATGCGCGACACCGGCTGCGACGGCGTCGTCATCGGCCGCGGATGTCTCGGACGTCCGTGGCTCTTTCGCGACTTGGCAGATGTGTTCGAGGGCCGCGAGCCGAGCGATCCTCCTTCGCTTGGCGCAGTCGTCGATGTTGCGATCGCGCACGCCACATTCCTTTGCGAGTGGGCCGGCGAGGATCAAGCGATGCGAATGTTCCGTCGGCACAGCAGCTGGTACACCAAAGGCTTCCGCGGCAGCGCAAAGCTCCGCGCACGCCTGATGCGGGTCACCACGCTGCAAGAGCTCGAGGAGATCCTCCGCGCCGCAGACGGATCGGAGCCGTTTCCGCCCGAAGCCATGCGTGTCCCCCGAGGCAAGACCGCCGGCCGCCAAAAAGTCTCCCTCCCAGAAGGATTCCTCAAAAACCGCCTGCTCGACGACACCCCCCCAGTCCACATCGAAACCCCCGCCCTAGCCGGCGGCTAACGGACACTCTCCACCCCCCTAACCTCCTAGTGCTCGGGTGTAACAATTGTACTAATTCGTAGTACGCTTGTTCTAGAGGTTGGAGATGGGGACTCGGATACAGATTTTGGAAGCGGCTACGGAGCTTTTTGCGGAGCGTGGGTTTTATGGGGCCTCCGTGCGCGACATCACGGGGCGGGTTGGGGCGAGCGCCAATGCGATCAGCTACCACTTCGGGTCGAAAGAGGAGCTCTACCGAGAGATCATCGAGCGGCTGGCGTCGGACCAGTTGGAGCTTGCAGAGCGGGTTCTATCGACACCCGCCCGCTCTCCCGAAGAGTTCGCGGTTCGGCTCGAGGTGTTCTTCACGGGGCTTCTCGAATGCTACCTCGACAATCGGGACACGATCCGAATCATCTTTCGCGAGTTCGAGTTGCTGCTCCCGCGCGGCAGCGACAGTGTCGTCGGTCGGATGACGCACACGAACAACGTGATCGCGGCATTCGTTCGTGAAGGCATCGACGCAGGACTGGTGCGCAAGGACGTGGACCCCGACATCGTGGCCGGCCTGTTGCTGGATCGCGTCTTGAACCAAGCGCGGTTCACCGAGGCCCACAAAATCTACTTCAACGTCTCCACCCTCGAGGAGACGTATCGAAAGCACTGGATCCAATCCACTTTGGGCATCGTGCTTCACGGAATCTGCGGCGCGGGGACACCGGCCGCCTAACGACTAAGGAGACCTCAATGCTACAGATCACCAAAACCATCGACATCGACGCGCCCGTAAACGACGTCTGGCAGAAGCTTGCCAAGCTCGACGACGTGCAGAACTTCGTGGATAGCGTCACGAAGTCATACTACAGCTCGGAGCAAAAGGAAGGCGTGGGCGCGGAGCGCACCTGCGAAGTGAAAGGATTCGGGACCCTCGTCGAGGAGATCGTCGAGTGGAAAGACGGCGAGACGCTGACCTACACAGTCGAGGGCATGCCTCCCATGGTGAAGCACGCGCAGAGCAACTGGCGCCTCGAGCGCAAGAGCCACATCCAGACGACCGTCACCGTCACGAGCTCGATGGAAACCCGCTATGGCCTGTTTGGTGCGTTCATGGAGAAGTTCGCGATGAAGCCACGCATCACGCGAATCCTCGAGGACGCGCTATCGCAATTCAAGAACTACGTCGAGCAGGCGGAAGCCCAAACCGAGGCAGAGGCGCAACCAGTGCAGGCACACGTAGCGTAAGCATCGACGACGCAAGAAATGCGGACCGCGAACCGCACGCTCCTTCGAGTGAAAGCATGGACGGGAAACCAAACCGCACTAGACTTTTCGCTCGAAGGAGGACCGATGTCGGAATACCGCGCCACGATCGTTTGGGACCGTCAGGGCACCGAGTTCAGCTACAAGGAATACACGCGTGAACACGTTTGGAAGTTCGACGGTGGGAGCGAGGTGCGCGCCACCGCCGCACCGCAGTTCCTCGGAAATGATGCCCTGGTCGATCCGGAGCAAGCTTTCGTGGCGTCCCTCTCGAGTTGCCACATGCTGACCTTCCTCGCGCTGGCAGCGCGCGACAACTTTGTCGTCGACAACTACGAAGACCGTGCGGTCGGCTTCATGGAGCGCAACGACAACAAGAGACTGGCGATCACCCGGGTTGTACTTCGTCCGAAGATCACGTGGGGAAGCGAACCACCGACCCAAGAGCAACTCGACAAGCTCCACCACCATGCCCACGAGCAGTGTTTCATCGCCAACTCGGTGACCACCAAAATAGAAGTCGAGCCTCCAGCCTAACCACCGAACAAAGGGCGTCGCATAGCCCCGTGGCGACGAAGTCGCTTTACGGGGTCAGCAGACAGCCCCTTCTGGAATGCAGGCAAAGCCCACCCAGCAGAACGTGCAATAGTCGCCCTCACCGCAGCCTTGGGTCCGACAGTCGAATTCGGCCAGCTCGCACCAACCAACGCACACGTCGCATTGCGGACAAGCGGGGTCCTGCAGGCAGACATCTGGGGCGTTGCAGTACTGTTCGTCGCCGCATTGCTCAGGGCCATAGCATTTCGGCTCGCAACGACCGTCGGGCGTGCGCACGTGTGTCATCACTGGGCAGTCGTCGTTGCACTCACCGCTGTAGGCGACCTCGACATGGGCGCATCTTGCCTCACACGCGTTGCCGTACGTGTGCCCGTCGACCCCGCACACCGGCGCGTAGATCTCCTGACACGCGCAGCGCTCACAAATGCCGTCGTACAACGGGTTCGCGAGGATCCCGCGTAGGCAGATCCAACCGACCGGGCACTCTCGGTCGTCATTGCACAGGCCCACGGGGGGTACACACTGACCGAGCTCGCACACGTATCCCGGAGCGCAGTCGATCAACGCGCAAACCGGACCGAGCTTCTCCAGACACTCGACGAGCTCGTGGGTCGGCGTGAAGCCGCACTGGCCGTTGGGCTGACGGTCACACGTTGCCTCTTGGTAGCACACGTAGACCGGCCGCCACTCACAGGTGCTGGCGATGTCGACCCCCTCGTCGACGCAGAGCTGGCCGCTGCACCCTGCGCGCGCACAACCGCGGCCCGGCGGTTCCTCGCAGAACCCTTCCTGCCGAACACCGACGCCTGCGCACGCGGCCTCACAACGATTGATGTAGTTTCGTCCGTCGCCCCCGCACACAGGCTCGAAGACGCCCGGGCAGTTGCAACGGGTGAGCCCCGGGATGCACCAACTGGCTTGTGGACCCGTGGGAGCGATCTCGAGGTCGTTGACAACCGGAGGCTCGCAGTCGTCTCCGACGAAGCAGTCGTTGGGGGACTCGCAATGCATCGGCTCGTCGCACCGACCGCGGTGCGAAATCTCGTGTTCCTCCTTGGCAGCTTCCTCCACCGAATAGGTCTTTCCGTCAACGCCGCACACGAGCCCCTCGATGGGTGTCGCGCCCGCGCCTGCTGTGTCCCCACAACCGGGCCCGACCACCACGACTGCCGCGACCACCGCGCAGCTGCAAAATCGATTCATTGCCTCTCTCCGAACGAACATTCCCAGCCACCAGATACCAGCAACTTCAGTGCCAACAGCCGTCGCGAAAAACCATCGTGATTCCGGACCCTCGAGAGTACGCCCGTGTGCCATGGCGTGCCAACGGCGCCTTGCGGCCTTGCAAAAACTTCACGCTTGGCGGGCCAGCCGGCGCTCCAAACGGGCCGCACGGCGCTCCGCGGCTTCTTCCCCCTCCGCCAGAGCTGTCCCCGCAGCGTAGGCAAGCGCCCGCTCGAGGTCTTTGCGCCGGTGCTCGTAGTGTTTGCTCAGCGCCAACTGCACGATGGCGCGAAGCTCGCCCTCGTCCGCTGCCTGAAGCGCCCCGATCAGCGCTCGCTCTTCATCGTCGACGTCCCCGCCGCGCATCGCCATCCGAGCCGTCAGCAGGCACGCCTCCACGGTGCAAGCCGCCTCGCCTCCCCCTCCTGCTGCCGCCCGAGCAAACGACTGAGCGCGCCGGCGATCGCCCGTGCGTTCGGCCACCCGGGCATAGGCCAAGTGATCGCGCGGGTCGTCGTCACCGTGCACCTCGTCGAAATGAGACACCAGCTCCGCTACGAGCGCAACCAAAGCGATCAAGTCGTTGGCGTTGTGCTCGATGACTTTGGCGATGGGCGAGACATCACCACCGTCGAGGTAGTCGAAGTAGAGCTGCGGGATCAGTGCACCGGAGACATCGTCCTCCCGGTACATGCCCAGCACTTCACGTTCGATCTCGACGAGACGGACCGACCGAAGTCGCCGCCGCAAGATCCTGCGCGCACAATGCAAAAGGTCGAGATGCGGTGGAAGCTCCGGTGCGCGCACACGGTTCATCACGAAACGATTGCGTAAGAGAGGCCAGTCGAACGTCTTGCCGTTGAACGAGACCAAGCAAGAGCTCTGTGCGATGCGCTCGCGAAGCCAGTGGAGCATGGGCGCCTCGTGCCCAAGCTCGGGCAGAAACAACTGCTGGATGCGGAGTGACTCGTCTTCGAACCAACCGATGCCGATCAGAAACGGCACCGTGCCCGTCCCCCCGGCAAGCCCGGTGGTTTCGGTGTCGAAAAACAGAGCGCTCTTGATATCAATCTCTTCGAGCCTTGGATCCAAAGCGAGTTGCGCCAACCGCTCGGACGACACACGGAGCGCGTTTGCGATCGGGGTGCGCCCATGGTGATGGTGTGGTTCGAGGTACTCGTCGATCAGGTGAAGCTCACCGTGCTCGGTCTGGACACTATGCCCAGGCAGCGCCCCACGAACTGCGGCGACAAGGGCCCCTTTAGTGGAGGTGCCCGGGGGTGGGGGCGGGTGTAAATCGAGCCTCCGGGGAGGCGTATGTGCAAGACGGGAGAGACTTCTTCGGATCGACATCGTGCTCTAGTGGGTCGCGCGGACACCGACGGCATCCAGTAGCCCTAGGACCAATTGTTTGCGAGCCGCTTCAGGTTCGTCTTCCCCGGAAGCATCCGGACCGATACACCCCGGGCACCCTTCGTCGCACGCGCAGCTCTCGATCAAGTAACGGGCGCGGCGCAATAGTTCCTCGCGCTCCTCGAACAGCCGCGGCGCGAGGCCGACCCCGCCGGCCACCGTATCGTAGAGGAAGATCGTCGGATCATAACCCGGCCCCTGCCCGTTCCCTGGAGGTGCGTCGTCCTCTGTACGGCTCCCCAACGTGCGCCCGAGGTCGCGTGGGTCGATCATGAGGCCGACCGCGCCCACCACGTGCATCGCCTTCGAAAGACCGCGCAATGCATCGACCACGACGGCACGAGGCTCGGGCTGACTCTGCACGAAGTCCTCTGGAAAGGTCAGCCAAAACGCGGTGGTGTGCTTCTGCATTTCCGGCAGGTGCACCTCGCCATAACCAACATTTTCGTGGGTGTGGAACTTGATCTTTTTGTAGCCGACGACCTTCTCGACGACGGTCACGTCACCGAGCGCAGCTTCGAGTGGCACTTCGTCGAGGTCGATGGAGGCGCGTTGGTCTTGCTCGAACACCGTGACCTTGCTGTGCGTCATCGCAGTCGTGTAGTAGTCAGGTTTCACGCGGCGGACGAACGCTTTGTGGTTGTCGAAGTCGAGGCGCTCGACTTGGTACTGGCCGCCCTCGTGTTGGTAGATGGCTTGCTCGTGAAGCATCGTGTGGGTGCTCCGCCAATCCATCTCGGCGATCGTGCGATTCCCATCGAGGTCGACGATGACGAAGTTGTCCCAGCTGGCGCTCCTGAGAGAGACATTGTTGGCCGGGTAGCTGTCGGACGCCCAATGGTAGATCGAGCCAGCGCTCGAGGAAGTCGGGTGAACGACTCCGTTGTCGGCCAGGTAGTCGAGTGCTTCGGCAAGCGCATCGTCTGGAACATCGCCGTACACGTCATCCGGCTCGAAAGGCAGCTCGAACGCCGCACACTTCAAGTGCTGGATCAGAATCTCGATGTTGTCGGGGTCGATTCGGGCGTGCTCGATCGGCGCCGAGACCAACTGCCGTGGATGCCTTGCGACGTACTGGTCGACGGGATTGCTCGAAGAGACCAGCACGGAGAGCGACAGGTCGCGTCGCCGCCCGGCTCGACCGAATCGTTGCCAAAGCCCCGCCATGGTCCCCGGGTAGCCAGCGCACACGACGGCATCGAGCGACCCGATGTCGATGCCGAGCTCGAGCGCGTTGGTTGCGACGACACATCGAATGTCACCTGCGCGAAGAGAGGCCTCGATACGACGTCGTGTGTCGGGCAGATAGCCACCCCGGTACGCGTGGATCGCCGAAGGGTCGATCTGATCACGCGCGAGGCGGTCACGCAGATATTTGAGCATGACCTCTACGCCATTGCGCGAGTTGCCGAAAACCAACGTCGGCACCCCCGCGCGGACGAGATCCTGAGCGAGCCGCACCGCGGTCTTGAGGTAGCTCTGTCGAATCCCGAGCTCGGTATTCACAACCGGCGGGTTGTACACGACCACCCGGCGAGGCCCGGTGGGCGCCCCACTTTGCTCGATCAGCTCGACCGGCTCACCGCAAATCCTCTCTGCATGCTCCTGCGGATTGCCGATCGTCGCCGACGCGAACAAGAACGTGGGCGACGATCCATGGAAGCGCGCAATTCGCAGCAGGCGCCGGACCACATTGGCAAGGTGCGACCCGAAGACGCCGCGATAGGTGTGAAGCTCGTCGATGACGACGTACTTCAAGTTGGAGAACAGCCGCGCCCATGCCGTGTGGTGGGGCATGATGCCCGCATGAAGCATGTCTGGGTTGGTGAGCAGGACGCCAGCTCGCTGCCGGGCCGCACGCCGAGCATCATTCGGAGTGTCGCCGTCATACGTGATCGCCCCAATCGCGAGATCGGCGTCGCGCATGAAGTGGCGTAAGGACTCCTCTTGATCGCGCGAGAGCGCCTTCGTGGGGAAGAGATAGAGAGCCTGCGCACTCGGGTCCGAGGCCAGCGCCTGGAGGATCGGAAGGTTGTAACAGAGGCTCTTGCCGGACGCGGTCGGCGTCGCGACCACCACGTGCTTGCCTGCGGACGCTAGCTCGAACACACGAGCCTGATGACTATAGAGTTGGCTGATGCCTCGTTGCCCGAGCGCCCGCTCCACGGCGGGGGCCAATGACGATGGCATCGGTGCGATGCCCGCCTCCTGCGCCTCGACCCGGTGGCTCCAAGTCACGTTGCGCCAGGTGCCATCCGACTCCCAGCGCTCGAGAACTTCGGCGACCCCGCGCGGCCTATCCCAAGGCTTATTGACCCGACGAAACGACCCAGATCGCC
>Ga0255058_10001491_pt1 | contig 13178 bp, 12 predicted proteins | sample Cases_109_9_MG_FD_188637 | JGI IMG/M metagenome (GOLD analysis project Ga0255058, IMG submission 188637) | Seawater microbial communities from Amundsen Gulf, Northwest Territories, Canada - Cases_109_9 | ecosystem: Environmental > Aquatic > Marine > Gulf | place: Canada: Northwest Territories... | reverse complement strand
CAAGCCAAACAGATTCAGATCCAGCGTCTGGAGCAGGTCCGCCAGGCGCGCCAACAGACGCAAAGCTCGGTTGTCTCGGCGTGGGCACAGGTGAATTCGATACAGGCGCAGTTGATGGCAGACCAAACGTCCGTTGACTCAAACAAAGTGGCGCTTGCGGGCGTGCACCGCGAGCAGAAGGCCGGCACCCGGACAGTCCAGGACGTTCTCAACGCCGAGCAGGACTATTTGACGGCGCAGGTTCAGCTCACCATCGATGATCGAAACCTCGTTGTTGCAAATTACACGCTGCTTCAAGCCATTGGACGCCTCACGGCGGCGTACCTCCAACTTCCCATTGCGATCTACGATGCGGCAGAGGTTGATCACTCCGAGCGGCACCTGCTCTGGCGCACGGAGATCAAGCCGGAGAGCCACTACTACGAATATGATCAGGGTTGGGAGCCGAAGTAGAACGCGGCAGCCTCACCCCTTCAGCTCACGTGGGGCCCCTGCATCTGCATGAGAGCGGCTTCGATGCGTCGCCAGGTTTCCGCTTGTTCTCTGTCGCCCGTTTCGTCCAGCTCGCGTGCCTTTTGTGCCGCTTCCAATATGGCCTTGTCGCCGTGAGCATCCTTCAGCTTGCGTGCGTGCTCCTGAATCTCGATCACCTGCATACCACGACCTCCTGCTGACCTCGTGACTAGTGTGCCGCGCAAATGTGTTGTGTGTTCTGCTGTCCTTAAAGATGGGATATGCGCCTCGTTGATCAAGTCGCGCCAGCGGCGGTAATGCGCAATCTGCATGGCGTGACCGCGCTCATACCGGGCGCATGGTTTAAATGGCGTTGGCTCTCCGTTCTTTAGAACCTGCGCAGAGACGTACGAGCTACCTTACGCCGCCGCCACAGGCTGAGCGGCTGCCAGCTTTTTCAGCGCCAGTTCGTCCCGCGCGATGGCCTCAAGCAGGTGTCGAAATTCGCGCGTGCCGCACATTCTTCGTGAGCGCGCGGAACTGTGAACCGGGGATGTGGATTAGGCTGCGATGATCGCCGCCTTCCAGGTAAATGTCAGGCTGCTCATCGAGGCTTTCGTCGATAAAGGCATCCACGGCATAGGGCTCCGCTAGTGGCGGCACCGCGCCCGTTTCGCAATCAGGGAAGAGTTCGCTGATCTCTTCCTCTGTCGCCACCTCGACGTGGCAGTGCAGCATCTTCTCAATCGTATCTAACTGAACTTTTGAGCTTGCCGGCACGACCGCGATCACAAAGCCGCCTTCGCACGTCAACACGACGGCCTTGGCCAATCGTTCCGCCGGCACGTGGCTCGCTCGCGCCGAATCCTGAGCGCACTGCGTGCGCTTGTGCACCATCACATCGTAGTCGACGTGCTTGTCGTCGAGGTATTCCCGCAACGTCATTGCAATACCCATGACACTCCTCCAGCTTGTCTGCTGGCCGGGCGCGCTGCGCGCTGCACCGTCGAGGCTCAAGGCGTCGCTTGTCATCGGCTCATGGAATGGGCCGCCAGTCGGCGGGAGACATCGGCTCACGTCACCAGCGGTCGATCGGCCATGAGCCTGCTGCGGCGCAGTATGCCGACCAGTCGCAATGAGGAAAGATTAGGACGTGTTCTGGTAATCGGCAAGCGGGACGCGTAAGGCCCCGAGACGACAGGTAATCAAATTTGCCTAAGACGCCTTGGTTTTGCGCGCCAGCGCTGCAATGACGAGCGGGGAAAGATCCTTTCCACCCCCGTCGATGTACTGATCATCTGCGGCTTGAAGAACCAATCGGTCCGCAGATTGTGCATCAGGTTGTCGGCGTAACAGGGCGGCGCGTGGTAAACGGCACATTAGCCCTTCTCAAAAGACACCTTCTTTTCGCTCGGAGAAGTTTAGATGTCTGGTCCGTTTAACCACAATCTCCGACCGATACGATAGAGCCACCTGTCCTGACGGAACCGGAGCAATTCGGTCGGCGCAAGCTCGCGTGAACCGAGCAGATTGCTTGTCCTTTTTGCCTTGTGTTCGGAGAAAATTGCTGCTCCCCGTTGATTTGGAATGAGGCGATTGCCTCCTGCCCTTCTATTGAAACGAGCCAGTCGATGAACGTTTGCCCTTCAGCCGCCCGTACGTTCGGATGTTTGGCCGGATTCACAAGAATGACACCGTATTGATTGAAAAGCTTCTTGTCGCCCTTGACCATGATTGCGTGATTTGCCCGGTTCTTGAATGCTGACCAAGTTGCTCGGTCCGTCAAAACATAGGCTTTCATGCCGATAGCCGTGTTGAGCGTGGCGCCCATGCCCTGCCCAATTTCTCGATACCAGGTGCCTGACGCGATCTTGACGTCGACGCCCGCTTCCTTCCATAGACGGAGTTCGGCCTTGTGCGTGCCGCTGTTATCCCCCCTTGAAACGAACGGCGCCTTCGTCCCGGCAATTCTCTTGAATGCCGCCTTTACGTCCTTCTCGCCCGCGACGTACGCAGGATCATGTACGGGGCCGACGAGTATGAAGTCGTTGCACATGAGGTCGTAACGCCGAACGCCCCAGCCCTCGGCCACGAACCTCCGTTCGGAAGCTGTGTCGTGTACGAGCAGGACGTCTCCATCGCCGTTCCTGGCATTCTTGATCGCTTGGCCTGTACCCACCGCGACCACGCGGACCTCGATCCCAGTTTTCTTGGTGAAGAGCGGCAGCAGGTGGGCGAATAGACCTGAATTTTCCGTCGACGTGGTTGACTGCAAGACGATGTATTCGCTCGATCGCGCTGGTGCGGTCGCGATATTGAGCATGAACAGAGCGGTGATGAAAACGCGAGCGATGCTTGTCATGGCGTGCAACGTTCCTCAGAAAACGATCTTGCCTTCAAGATGCGCGGCAGCCTCGGGAGTGCGAGGCGCGCGAAAGAAGCTCTCCCCTGATGATCGTTCGAGCAGGCGGCCGCGGTGCATGAATATGACGTCTGTGGCCAACCGGCGCGCCTGCCCAATGTCCTGGGTCACGAGAGCAAAGCGCATTCCAGCATCTCGTGCCCGTCTGACAAGGCACTCGATCGCCGCGGTCGAGCCCGGGTCGAGATTTGAGGTCGGCTCATCGAGGAATACGATATCCGGGCGCGTCACGAGAGCTCGCACTAGAGCAAGGCGCTGCTGCTCACCGCCGGACAGACTGCGCGCAGGGCTAGTGGCGATCTCGGACAAACGGGCTTGCTCGAGCGCCTCACGCGCGATCGGAGCGCGATCCATTCTTGGAACCCTTGCTGCGGCAAGCACATACTCGACGTTCGCGATCGCTGAGCGCCTTAGCGTCACGGGACGTTGGAATACGAAGCCGATATTGTGGGCTCTCGCACGATTGGGTGGCATGCCAGCCCAGGATACAGAGCCGCCGTCAGGCGCGAGCAATCCGGCGAGCAACCGAAAGAGCACACTCTTACCGGCCCCGTTTGGCCCGAGCACTACGACTATGCCGGGTGACAACCCAATCTCGATGTCGACGTTATCGATAATGGTTCGCTTGTCTCGCCTGTACACTAATGACTTGCCCGTGACGGGGAGGACCGAAGGTCTGTCCGGACGATCGCGTTGTATGAGGGCATACTGCATCAGCTTCCGGCCTCACGAGTGTGGTAGGCTGGCACGCCCCCGCCAAGCATCACGATTGCGTTCGCCACGAATGCGAGGGTCAAAAGAATGAAGCCCAGGCCGAGCGCGAGCGACAGGTCGCCTTTCGACGTCTCTAGCGCAATAGCCGTGGTCATGGTGCGCGTGACGTGGTTGATATTGCCGCCGACGATCAACACTGCGCCGACCTCGGCGATGGCGCGACCGAAACCTGCAAGAAGGGCAGTCAGGAGGCTGCGCCGCCCCTCCCAAAGCAACGTCGCCGTTTGCTGGAGCGGGCCCCGCCCGAGCACGCGCAATTGCTCGTCATACTCGACTTTGAGATCCTCTATAGTCTGCCGCGTGAGAGCGGCGACGATCGGCGTGACGAGGATGGCTTGCGCGATGATCATGGCCGTCGGGGTGTAGAGTAGCTGCAGAACGCCGAACGGACCCGAGTTTGACAGGAGCATATAAACAAAAAGACCAACGACTACGGGAGGCAGTCCCATCAACGCATTTATGAGTGCGCCCACGACTGCCCGGCCTGGAAATCTGGCGACTGCCAAAACAGCGCCAAGAGGGAGGCCGATCAAACCGGCAATTGCGACAGCCGTCAGGCTAACTCGCAGGGATAGAGCTACGATCTCGAGTAGATCGGGGTTGAGCGACCCAATGAGGTGCAATGCCGCTGTGACGGCTTCAGATAAGTCTTGCATGTGATATGCCTACGCTGCTCGCCTTTCCATCAACCTTGATTGATTAAGATGCCATTCTTTGTTCAGCGTCATATTGGTTGTCTCTTTTGGCTGTCGTCACAAATCTTTCGAATTCCGTGGTCTCAGCGGGTGGGGTTTTCAGCAGCAAGCGTTATATTGACAAGGGTGTGCGGATGAGGATCCGCGACAAACCCTAGCCGGCGGATGGAGAGAGGTCATGCCACAGCCAATTCTTCGAGTTCCACGCTCCGTTTGGCGAACCAACGGTTTCTCCCCGGGTGAGCGAGCCATCCCCGAGGAGACAGCCGTCGCCTTCACTTTCAATACGGCGTCCTATGCGGTGATGATGGCGACACCACAGGATCTTGAGGACTTTGCGTTTGGGTTCAGCCTGACGGAGGGCGTTGTTTCCTCGTGCGATGCGATTGAGAGTGTGGAGGCGGTCGAGGAGGATATTGGTATAGAGCTGCGCATATGGCTGAAGGCGCCGCACGCTGCGGAGTTCCTGGGGCGGCGCCGAAAGATGGCGGGACCCACTGGGTGTGGGCTTTGCGGCATCGAAAGCTTGATAGAGGCCATGCGGCCGCCTTCTAAAGTGCGCGCAGGGCTTGTCGTTGCACCCGATCAGATCATGACCGCGATCGAGTCGCTTTTCCCGCTTCAGGTGCTCAATCATGAATCGCGAGCGGTGCATGCAGCGGGCTTTTGGGAGCCGAACCGTGGTTTGGCTGCGGTTAGGGAGGATGTCGGACGCCATAATGCGCTCGACAAGCTCGCTGGCGCCATTTTCCGCGAGCACACCACAGCAGACCAAGGCATTGTCTTGCTTACAAGCCGCGTCTCCGTGGAGATGGTGCAGAAATCGGCGGCGATAGGCGCACCCATAATCGTCGCCGTATCGGCACCCACGGCGCTGGCGGTCCGCATGGCGGACGCCGCGGGGATTACACTTGCCGCGATTGCGCGAAAGGATGGCTTTGAGGTTTTCACACATGCTCATCGTGTCACCGGAGCCACTGTCACTACTCCTGGCCTCAGTGCGGTTGCACCCCGAATTCCGTAAAAGGAATAAAATCGACGAGATCACCCTCTCTGACTTCTGTGACCTCTTCGCCGACTTCGACCAAACCGTCCGACTCCCTCAAGGAAGCAATTAATCCTGAGCCATCACGCGTGAACTTGGCGACCGAAAGCCTTCCTTTGTTAATCAGTCGCGCGCGCCAGAATTCGCGGCGTCCTGACTTTTTTCTCTGCGCAAAGGCAGCCGGCAAGGGATACCGGCGTGGCTCGGGCCACGCGCCACCCGCGAGTCGCGTAAGCACTGGCCTCACGTAGATTAGAAAACAGACGAAAACGGCAACGGGATTTCCTGGTAGACCGAAAACGACGCAGTTGTCGATCTGGCCGAAGCTCATCGGACGCCCGGGCTTTATGGCGATCTGCCAGAGGTGGCGCTTCCCTATGGCATCAATAGCGGGTGCCACATGGTCCTCTTGGCCCTGGCTGGCACCCCCCGAGATGATGATCGCGTGGTACTTGCGGCTTGCCTCAGCAAGAGCCGCTCGCACGAGATCGGCCTTGTCAGGCAGCACACCAAGATCAACCGCCGAGGCACCAGCCGCCCGGATAAGCCCTTGGAGCATAGGTGCATTGGCATCATAAACCTTGCCTGCGGAGAAAACTTCTCCTGGTCGCAGTATCTCGTCGCCGCTGGAGAAGATAACGACCTTGAGAGTTTCGAAGCAGTCGAGCCGGTCGAGGCCAGTGGCGGCTGCACTCGCCACTTCCTGCGGCCTGAGCATCGTGCCTGGCTCGACAAGAACAGCGCTGGCTTTTGCGTCCTCGCCTGCAAGCCGCCGGTTGGTGCCTTGTTTCAGGCCTGCGGGAATGACCGCATAACGCGCCTCGCCCTCCTGCTCGATGCGCACGTTTTCCTGCATGGCCACGGTATCGAGGCCTACCGGCATGACCGCGCCGGTGAAAATGCGCACGGCAATAGAGCGCGAAGCTTTTCCGTCGAAGGGATGGCCGGCAACCGCTTCCCCCGGGATCTTGAGTTTTGCTCCCTTGTCCTTGTCATAGGCTGCATGGGCAAAAGCGTAGCCATCGACCGCAGCGTTATCGTGGGCGGGAATCGGACGCAGCGCCACGATCGCTTTTGCAAGGAAACGCCCCGTGGCTTCGCAAAGAAGAACTTGCTCTATTCCTACAACCGGGCGCACGCGAGACTTAAGGATGGCAAGCGCCTCGTGGTGCGGAAGCCTGTCCTTGTCGAGAATGAAACAATCGTCGATCAATTTGGCCGTCATGCTTTTTCAAGCTCCAGTCGGTCCACGATGAAGTCAGCGATGCTGGAAACGTCGTCCAGTTGGAACACGGGCAGCGGATCATTTTCATCTTTGGGACGGTCAGAGGCAATCGCCACGATGCCGGGGACAGTTCCGTATAGAGGCTCGCGGGAAGCGGCACCATTCCTGCGGATCTCGATCTTGGGAAGTGCCTCGCGCTTAAAGCCCTCGACCAGCACGAGATCGCAGCCGCGCACGTATGCGAGTATATCGCCGAATGCCAACTCCGGGGTACCTCCAAGCTCGCGCATCAGGGCGAAGCGCTTGGGCGAAGAGAGCACAATCTGGCACGCTCCAGCGCTGCGCATCTTGAAGGAGTCGCGGCCCGGATGATCGATCTCGAAACTGGAATGAGCGTGCTTGATCACCGAGATCGAATAACCACGTTTGTTGAGCTCGCCGATAAGGCCAACCATGAGCGTGGTCTTGCCTGAATTCTTCCAGCCAGCCACGCCGAAAAGCGGCGGGCTCATAGCATTTGCTCCTTGAGTAAAGCGTCCGCTTTCGAGAGCTCCTCGGGCTCGTTGATGTTGAGGAAGGGATCGACAAGCGATCCGCCGACTTTAGTGGTCTCAAAGTAGACCTCGATCGCACTATGCTGTCTCACGAATTCTCCGGCTTTGCGGTTTCCGCGCCTGAGGGCATCCTCGAGGTCGGTCGAGAGTTCCACAGGCCAGAGCCCAACGACCGGATGTACGCCCGTATCAGATCGAGCCACGACCAGCGGGCGTGACCCCTTCAGCTCGCCTAGAAACCGGTTTACGATATCAGCAGGAAAGAACGGCGTGTCGGTCGGGGCGGTGACGGCGTAACGGACTTCTGGCCGGTTCGACTTTACCCATTCGAGACCAGCATGAATTCCGGCGAGCGGCCCAGCAAATCCGGCGATGCTGTCGGCAACGACTGGAAGACCGAACTCCGCAAAGCGCGAGCCCTCGCCGTTAGCGTTGATTACCAAGCCCGTGACCTGCGGTTCTAATCGCTCAATGATGCGCGCGAGAATTGGCCTGCCTCCAAGCGACCTTAAGCATTTGTCACCGCCGCCCATGCGGCTTGATTTACCGCCGGCAAGCAGGATACCGACGACATGCTCGGACGAGTTCATACTTTGATTCACGGCCTGGGACCGCCAGGAGTTACGTCGATACCAGTTCAGGCAACGGTTGCTTTGCGGCTCGCTCGATCCTAACCGCGCAGTATTTGAACTCTGGAATTTTACCAATCGGATCGAGTTGCGGGTTGGTGAGGACGTTGGCCGCGGCTTCGACATAAGCGAACGGAATAAAGACCGCCCCTTCCGTGACCGAGCGGTCGGCGCGCGCCACAAGCTCGATCGTGCCCCGGCGCGTGGTCACCCTGATCTGTTCGCCAGGCTTTACGCCATAGCGGGCAAGCGTCCGCGGATGAAGACTCGCCGTAGGGCCGGGTTCGAGTGCGTCCAGTACGCCCGCGCGGCGGGTCATTGCACCCGTGTGCCAATGCTCCAGCTGTCGTCCAGTCATCAGCACCAAGGGATACTCATCATCCGGAACCTCTGCCGGCAACGTGGCGGTGGCAGGTACGAGTTTTGCTCGGCCTGACTCGGTCGGAAAGCCGTCGCCGAATACAATGGCCTCGCCGGGATGATCCGGCGAAGGACATGGATAAATCAAGGAGGATTCCTGCTCAAGCCGATCCCAGGTGATGTTGTCGAGAGAAGGCATAGCGAGCTTCATCTCGGCGAATACGTCCGCCGGGTCTGAATAGGTCCAGTCCATCCCCAGCCGCTTGGCCAGCTCGATAATGATCCAGAGATCATCGCGCGTGTCACCCGGCAATTTAATCGCCTTGCGGCCCATCTGTACCTGGCGGTTGGTGTTGGTCACCGTGCCTGTCTTCTCGGGCCACGCCGAAGCAGGGAGGATCACGTCGGCCATCATCGCGGTCTCGGTGAGGAAGATGTCCTGCACGACGAGATGCTCAAGCTTGGCAATGCCGGCACGAGCATGGTCAAGGTCGGGATCAGACATGGCAGGGTTCTCTCCCTGGATATACATGCCCTTGATCTCACCCTTATTGGCGGCGTGAATGATTTCGATGACGGTAAGCCCAGGCGTATGGGAGAGTGGGGTCTTCCAGAGATCCTCAAACTTCGTGTAAACCGGCTCGCTGCCAACATCCGCATAATCTGGATAGAACATCGGGATTACGCCGGCATCAGAAGCGCCCTGCACGTTGTTCTGGCCGCGCAACGGATGCAAGCCTGTGCCGGACCTGCCGACCTGGCCGCAAATCATCGCCAGCGCGATCAGACAGCGGCAATTGTCTGTGCCGTGCACATGCTGGGAGATGCCCATGCCCCAAAAGATCATGGCCCGCTCAGCGCGACCGAACGTGCGGGCGACCTCGCGAATGGTCTTGGCGTCAATGCCTGTGGTCGCCGCCACAGACTCCGGGGTGTACGTCGAAACATGCTCCTTAAGCTGCTCGAAATCCTCCGTATAGGCCTGGAGATACTGCTCGTCATAAAGCCTTTCGGCCACAATGACATGCATGATCGAGTTGAGTAAGGAGACGTCGCTCGCAGGCTTGAACTGAAGCGTATAGGTGGCGTAGTCGCGCAGGGACTGACCACGCGGGTCGATGACAATGAGCTTTGCCCCACGCTTCGCTGCCTGCTTGAAGTAGGTAGCAGCGACCGGATGGTTCTCGGTGGGGTTGGCGCCAATAATTATGATGGCGTCGGCGTGTTCGACTTCATTGAACGTCGCGGTCACTGCGCCCGATCCGATTCCTTCAATCAGCGCCGCGACTGACGAGGCGTGACAGAGGCGCGTGCAGTGATCGACATTGTTGGTGCGAAAGCGCGCACGAATGAGCTTCTGGAAGAGATAGGCCTCTTCATTCGAGCACTTGGCGGAGCCAAACCCCGCGATGGCTTGGCCGCCGTGTTCATCGGAGATGCGCGCCAAGCCGGCGGCCGCGACGTCAAGCGCTTCCTCCCAGCTCGCCTCGCGAAAATGCGTAGAGGGGTTGGAGGGATCGACATCAACGCCCTTGGGAAGCCCCGGCTTGCGAATGAGCGGTTTCATCAGCCTCTGCGGATTGGTCACGTAGTCGAAGCCAAAACGCCCCTTCACGCAGAGACGGTTCTCATTTGAGTATCCGTTTCGGCCCTGCACAAATGCGATCTTCTCGTCCTTGATCTGATAACTGATCTGGCAGCCAACGCCGCAATACGGACACACCGATTGCACTTCTCGATCGACCTCCCGAGACCCATGTTGGGTGATCGGGTCGATGATCGATTTCGGCATGAGAGCTCCGGTGGGACAGGCTTGCACGCACTCGCCGCAGGCCACGCAAGTCGATGAGCCCATGGGATCGTCGAAATCAAACACCGGCTTCGCACTGATGCCGCGAGCGGCCATGCCAATCACGTCATTGACTTGCACCTCGCGGCAGGCTCGCACGCAGAGACCGCAGTCGATGCAGGCACTGAGATTGACGGCCATGGCGGGATGGGAAAGATCAGGTTTGAGAACAGGGTGCGCTGGGAACCGCGAGGTCGAGATGTTTTGGGCCTCTGCCCAATGCCAGAACGGCGAGACCTGGTCCGGCGATTCGTCCTGCGGCGGTTGGTCCGCAACCAGGAGCTCCATCACCATGCGGCGCGCCTTGACGGCGCGATCTGTCGCCGTCTTCACCACCATGTTAGGCGAAGGCTTTCTTATGCAGGAGGCGGTGAGCACGCGTTCGCCTTCGATCTCAACCATGCACGCGCGGCAGTTGCCGTCAGCCCGATAGCCGGGCTCGGGCAACCAACAAAGATGGGGAATGTCGATGCCCTCGCGCTTGGCAACCTGCCAGATTGTTTCGCCAGGCCGGGCCAAGACCTTTTTTCCGTCGAGTGTAAAGAGCAACTGGTCGGTCATGGTCTTTCTTCCGTCTCCTAGCTCACTGGACGATGTTACGCCTCGGGGCCGCCCGTGACGTCGGTCCGCGCCGGCTCATCTGAAAAGAATTTCAATGCTGATATGAAGGCATTTGGCGCCGCCTGTCCGAGACCGCAGATCGAGGCATCGCTCATAGCCTGGGCGAGCTCGTGCAGAAGCTCCCCGTCCCAATCTCTTCTTTCGAGCAGCGCCACCGCCTTATCGCATCCCACACGACAAGGCGTGCACTGGCCGCAGGACTCGTCCTTGAAGAACCGCAAAAGGTTGACGACGACGTCGGCGACTTCGTCCTTTTCAGAAAAGATCACGATCGCATGGCTGCCGACGAAACAACCGTACTCGTCGAGAGTTCCAAAATCGAGGGGCAGATCGGCGAGCCGCGCCGGTAGAATCCCGCCGGAAGCGCCGCCGGGCAAATAGGCTTTGAACTCGTGACCCTCCTCCATTCCGCCTGCCATCTCGACGAGCTTGCGCGCGGTGATGCCAGCAGGAGCAATGATTACGCCCGGCTTCTTGACACGGCCCGAGACCGACCAGGAACGCAACCCTTTGGAACCATCAACCCCTTGGTCGGCAAACCACTTGGCGCCTTTCCTTAGAATCTCGGGCACCCAATGCAGCGTTTCAACATTGTGGTTAAGTGTCGGGCGTCCAAAGAGGCCGACCTCGGCGATATAAGGAGGGCGGTTTCGCGGATATCCGCGCTTGCCTTCGATGGATTCGATCATCGCGGACTCTTCGCCGCAGATATAGGCCCCTGCACCGCGGCGAAGCTCGATTTCGCCTTTACCAACGATGCCGGCCTTCTCAAGCGCCGCGATCTCATGAGCCAATATGTGAAGCACGGCGGGATACTCGTCGCGCATATAGAGATAGATGCGCTCGGCCTCGACAGCCCAAGCAGCGATTAGCGCGCCTTCGAACATCTGGTGCGGATTGCGCTCGAGATAGTAGCGATCCTTGAAGGTACCCGGCTCGCCTTCATCTCCATTGATGGTCATCAGCCGTGGGCCAGGGAAAGTGCGCACGATTTGCCATTTGCGTCCTGCCGGAAAGCCGGCGCCGCCCAAGCCACGCAAGCCAGCGTCCGACATCTCCTGGATGACATCATCGACGCTTTGTTTGCCTGCTCGGCACGCCTCCAGGACGGTATAGCCGCCCTTGGCTTGATAGGTGGCAAGATCGTCGTATGTGGGGATCTCCGGTTTGCGATTGCCGCTCTCGACTACCGCCTTGACGCCTTTGGGCGTGGCGTAATCGACGTGATAATGTCCGACTTCGCAGACAGGGGCGGTGTCACAACGGCCCATACAGGGAGCTCGCATGACACGCACTTTGGAGGCGTCTGCCGCCGATTTGAGCGCCTCATAGAGCGCATCAGCGCCCCTAATCGCACAGGTGATGGAGTCGCACACGCGAATGGTGGTAGGCGGAGGCGGCGTCTCTCCCTCCTTCACCACATCGAAATGCGCATAGAAGGTCGCCACCTCATAGGCTGTGGCCTGGGGAAGACGCAGCTCCTCGCACAGAGCACGCAGGTGCCGGCTCGAGATGCAACCGTAGCTGTCCTGAACCAGATGGAGGTACTCGATCAGCAAATCGTGGCGCCGAGGACGATCCGCCAACAATTCGCGAACCTGTTCGAGCGCTTCGAGGTCGATCTGCCGTCCCTTGGGAAAGGCTCGCGCGCGCTTGCGGGAGCCGACATGTCGCGCGGGTCGATCTGGGCCACCATTCAGAGGTATCTCGTCGTTCACTCGTCTGGTCCTTCCCAGCCGTTCACCGACTGCCAGGCTTCGGCCCGGCACAACTCGATAATGTGCCGTCCAGGTGGCTCGCGCCGGTAGTCATGATAGAAGCCAATGACGCCACAATCTTTGGTGCGCGATATATTAAGCGCTTGGGCAATCTCGGCAGACAGATCCTTGGCTGCAAACCCGAATGCATCCTGGGCGTCGTGCAGGATCTCCAACAGCTCTTCGGGCCGATTGCCGTGCGCCTCGCAAATCTCGCGCACGCGTCCTTCGTTTTTTGGCGGTGCTTCGCTCATCACGTTGGGGCCGATGCTATCGCAATTCTTCCACCCGGCTCGGCGCAAGATGCGGCAATCTGACTGTCTCAAGTTGCGTCACCCAGATCAAATCGGAGCTTTCGATGGGATGATCGAGCGCGACAATGGTGCGCTGCAAAATTGACCTATTGGGGTACCGTCTGGGAGAGCTGGGCCGCGCTACTCCTCGTGCCGGTAAAAATTTATTGGAGTTATGGTTTTCGCGGCTTCTCGCAGCGCTTCAATAAGCGGAGAGATCGGGTCCCGGTCAGCAACGACCAAACCGATGCTGTGCTCGACTTTCGGCTCTGCCAATGGAACGGCCCTGAACCCTGACATAATTCCCAGGACCTCTAGAATGAACTGCGGCATGATGCTCGCCAGCCCCATCAAGCGAACATTCGAGCACAGATTGATGAGGGAGTTTGTCTCCAACCGTGGCATGGGATGACAGTTCGCGCTTACGAAAGCGTGATCGATAATGCGCCGGTTTTGCATATTGGGCGTGAGCAGACAGAGCGGCTCCTTGGACGCCTCGCG
>Ga0255058_10001490_pt1 | contig 13179 bp, 13 predicted proteins | sample Cases_109_9_MG_FD_188637 | JGI IMG/M metagenome (GOLD analysis project Ga0255058, IMG submission 188637) | Seawater microbial communities from Amundsen Gulf, Northwest Territories, Canada - Cases_109_9 | ecosystem: Environmental > Aquatic > Marine > Gulf | place: Canada: Northwest Territories... | reverse complement strand
ACGACGCCGAGATCGTCATCGCGGGACCTGACGGACAGCGCATCGTTCCCAGTGCCGAATTCTTCGTTGGCCCTGGCGAGACTGCCCTCGCTTCCGCTGAACTCCTGGTGGAGGTACGTGTATCTGCACCCTCGAAACGCACGGGGAGCGCCTACGTGCGTCAGACGCCTCGAAAGCAGATGGACATCGCCGTCGTTGGTGTCGCCGCTGTCGTCACCCTGGCAGACGACGAGACGGTCGAAAGCGCGCGCATCTCTCTTGGCGCCGTAGCACCGACACCAATCCGCACCGCAAATGCCGAAGAGACGATCGTCGGCCAACCAGCTACCGACGAATCGTTCGCCAAGGCAGCGGCTACCGCTGCCGCCGAGTGCAACCCAATCTCCGATGTACGCGGTTCCGCGGATTTCCGGCGCCATCTGGTTGGCGTCTTGACGGAACGAATGCTCAAACTCGCAGCCCGCAGGGCGCGAGGGGAGGCCAACGATTGAGCAAAGTTAGCATCGCCTTCACGATCAACGGCCGTGCCCAACAACTTGACGTAGAACCACACTGGACCCTCCTCGAGACAGTCCGAGAACAACTGCAGCTCACCGGAAGTAAGGAAGGCTGCGGGACAGGGGATTGCGGCGCCTGCTCGATGATCGTGGACGGCAAGCTCATCACCTCCTGTTGTATGCTTGCCGCCCAGGCCGACGGCAGCGAGGTATCCACCATCGAAGGGCTCGCCGAGAACGGCGACTTGCACCCCATCCAGCGCGCCTTCATCGATGAAGGCGGCGTGCAATGCGGCTTCTGCACCCCAGGCATGCTACTCGCCTCGAAGGCCCTCCTCGAACGCAGTCCGAACCCGAATCTGGAGGAGATCCGCGAAGGGCTGGCCGGGAACCTATGCCGTTGCACAGGCTACGCGAAGATATATCAAGCGGTCATCGCAGCCGCAGAAAGCGCACGCTAAGAGGAGCTAGCCATGGCGCAGGAAACCGAAATTCGTCCAGACTCCGACCGTTCGCAGTACAGTGCCGTAGGCAAGCCGACGCCCCGGATCGAAGGTGTTGGCAAAGTCACAGGCCAGACGAAATACGCGGACGATCTGACATTTCCGCACATGCTGCACGCCAAGATACTCGGCAGCGCCTACGCTCACGCGCGCATCAAATCCATCGACACCAGTCCCGCTCGTAAGCATCCCGGGGTAGAGGCGGTGTTCGCCGCGGCAGACCTCCCCACCTACAAGATGAACTCGTCCAACCGGCGAGGCATATTGCTGGCAGTGGACGAGGTCCTCTTTTACGGGCAACCGGTCGCGGCGGTGCTCGCTTCGGACCCCCACGTCGCCGAGGCGGCACTTGAACTGATCGAAGTCGAGTACGAGCCTCTCACCCCAGTAGTTGATCCGCTCGCTGCGATGGAAGAGGGGTCCCCTCTGGTCCGCTCGGCTGTCAGCAACGTCGATCGCGGTGAGGAGCAAGGACACGTCACAATCGATGCCAAACAGGAAGAAGCCGAAGGCAAAGCCAGCAACGTTGCATCCACCGTCAACTTCAATCGCGGGGACGTCGAAGCGGGCTTCGCAGAGGCGGACGTCGTCATCGAACACACCTGGCGCTCCGCCATGGTCCACCAGAGCTACATTGAGCCACATGCGACTATCGCCGACTATGACGCCGCGGGCGAGCTCTCCGTCTGGACCAGCACCCAAGCCCCGTTCTACATCCGTGATGAACTTAGCCAGACCCTCGATATACCGGAGAGTAAAATTCGCGTCACCGCCACGGAGGTCGGCGGCGGGTTCGGCGGCAAGATCTTCCTCACCGAACTCATAACCGCAGCGCTCGCTATCGCCGTCAAGCGCCCGGTGAAATACATCATGAGCCGCAAGGAAGACATGCTGGCTGCCACACCAGCCCCATTCGCCCAGGTGGAGCTGAAGACCGGCATGAAGTCCGATGGCTCACTCGTTGCCCTAGAAGCGAAGCTCGTGTACGACTCCGGTGCCTTCCCCGGAGCCCCTGTCATGCCCGGCTGCTTGTTCGTGGCTGGTTACTACAAGTGCCCCAACCTGAAAATCGAAGGCTTCGAGGTCCTGACGAACAAAGTCAGCGTCGGTGCTCTTCGCGCGCCTGGCGCTCACAACGCCACCCACGCCATCGAATCGCACATGGACATCATGGCACGAGAGCTTGGTCTTGATCCGATCGAAATCCGGATGAAGAACGCTGTCGAGGAAGGCGATCTTCTTCCCAGCGGCCAACCGTACCCGCGAATCGGTCTCAAGGACTGCCTTCGGGCGATCTCCGAAAGCGAAGTCTGGAAACGACGCCGTGAGGTCGATGGTCTACCGAATCGCGGTGTCGGCATGGCAATCGGCGGCTGGATCGGTGGCCTTCAGCCGGCCAGCGCAGTCGTCGGCCTTAACAGCGATGGCACGATCGACGTTACCGTCGGTTCCGCCGACATCAGCGGCACCAACACCTCGTTCCAGCAGATCGCCGCCGAGGTGCTCAACGTCCCGTTATCTTCTGTCGGGGTGACCTCCGGTGATACGAAAACGGCTCCGTACGCTGGCATGAGCGCCGGCAGCAAGACAACCTATACGGTCGGCAAGGCCGTCCAACTCGCCGCCGAGGACGCCAAACGGCAGATGCTAGAGATCGGCGCCAAGCGATTCGAAGCCACACCAGATGAACTAGAAGTCGCCGACGGCGAAGTCCGCTTAAACGGCGACGACGACAAAGTCTTGACCTTCGCCAGACTCGGGAAGATGACCACCAACTTCGGCGCCCGCTTTCCGCCCGTCGTCGGACGGGGCACCATGAGTACTCGCAAATCCGCGCCCGGCTTCAGCGCGCAGGCCGCCGAGGTCGAGATCGATCCCGATACGGGCGCTGTAACCGTGCACGGATACGCAATCGTCCAGGATGCCGGCTTCGCCATCAATCCGCTTTCGGTTGAAGGTCAGATGCAAGGCGGAGTCAGCCAGGGCATCGGTATTGCACTCTCGGAAGAGATGGAATTCGACGAGGAAGGCAAACTGCTGAACGCCAACCTCCTGGACTACCGCCTACCAACAACTAGAGACCTCCCCCCTATCGAAGCGATCATCGTTGAAGTACCATCTGAGGAAGGCCCGTACGGGGCCCGCATGATCGGCGAGCCATCGATTGTCCCGGGAGGAGCAACCATCGCCAACGCCGTCGCGGACGCCATCGGCGCCAGGGTCACCGAGATACCAATCACGCCAGAGAGAATTTTACGAGCATTGGGTAAACTATAATCAATGGGGGTGCAAACCATGCAGATTCCAACGAGAGAAGAGATCGCGAAGTTCTACGGACAAGCCATAGAACGAGTCCTGTCGAGATGCTCGCAGCTCGACGAAAAAGAATGGGGAAAGAAGGCCTCCAAGTCTGACTCCCACGAGTGGACAGCAAAGGACCACCTTGCCCACCTCACCATCACCTACGAGTTGGAGACGGTGCCGCTCACCAAGCAAGCGCTAGCAGGCGAACCTGCCAACATTCCTGGATTCGCCTCTCGCGGGGACTTGAAGAGCTTCCGCGACTCAACTCTCGAGCAAGTGCGAGACGTGCCGGTGGCTGATCTGCTTTCGCGACTCGAGGCGAGTATGCGAGAAGAGCAGGGTCTGCTCGAAGGCCTCACCGAAGCGGACCTGGACAGACCGGCGAACAGCCCATCGTGGGACGCGCCGGGCACCGTCCGCGACCTCTTCTTTGCCGCCTACCTATTTCTCCCCGGACAGTACCAAGAGATCCGCAGCGTGTCCAAGAAGAAAATGCCCCATTGGATCGAGTCCAGCAACCCGGATCAGGTCCACTACCACCTTGACCGTGTATTCCACTACATGCCGCTAATCCTCAACCGCGATGCCGCCGCGGAAATGGAGGCCACCTATCTGTTTACAATGGAGGGCGATGGCGGCGGCCAGTGGTCCGTCAAGATCGACCGGGGCAAAGCCGAGGCGCTGGCAGGCGCAGCGGACGACCCCGATTCCGAGATCAAAACCAAGCCACAGCTCTGGATGGACCTCTCGAACGGCCAGCTCAACGTGCCAATGGCCATCGCCACGCGAAAGGTTAAACTCGGCGGCAGCTCCCCAACGCTCGCCATGAAGCTTGGCGGTCTTTTCTCGGCGGAAGGATAGCCCACCGTGACAGTAGCCGCCATACTCCTGGCGGGCGGCGAGTCGACACGCATGGGCACTCCCAAGCCGCTACTTGAGTGGCAGGGGCGGACCCTTGTCGAATACCAGGGCCGACAACTCTTAGACGTGCCGGTTGACCAACTGATCGTGGTCCTTGGTCACGGCGCAGACGACGTTCGCCCACTCGTGCACGCCATTGGCGGCCTCTGCGTAATCAACGAACTCTATCGCGAGGGACGCGCCTCTTCCGTCAGAGTCGGAGCGGCCGCTCTGTCCGAGCAGACGGAAGCGGTCCTTATTCTCAACGTCGACCAACCCCGTCCGTCACAGATCATGCGCCGTCTCCTGGACAAACACCGGACGTCAGGCAACCTGATCACCGTGCCGACCCACGAAGGCCAACGCGGCCACCCCACCATCTTCGACGGCTCCCTCCTGCCCACAATCCGGGCGGTCAGCGAAGAAACCCAGGGACTCCGCGATGTCGTCACCCACAACGAGCACCGGCTGGCTGAAGTCGAGTTCGACTCCGCAGTGGTCCTGCTGGACCTCAACAACCGTGACCAGTACGAAGAGGCCCTCCGGCGCTATCCCGACGAAGTGACCTCATGACCAGCGCGGTCAATCCTCTGTCGCTGTCCGCTACGGACAACTCCAACATCCCATCTCCTTCATGATTGCTACCATGTGGTAACTGACTATGATCCAGATCACTTGACGCGCGTATCAGGGTCATGATAAGTCACACGCACACGAAGGAGGTCCGCCCTTGACTCAAGAATCCACCGAAGAGAAACAAACCAAGCCCCTGCTGCCTTTCATCAAGATCCCGGACAACTACCCGGAAGAGGACGCCTACCTCTGGGGATCCAAGTGTTCGGACTGCGGGTCCCAGTTCCTGGGTGAACGCCTTGCCTGCGGTAAGTGTGGCGGCCAGACCTTCGAAGAGGTCAGGTTCAGCGACGAAGGCGAGATCTACGTCTTCTCCGTCGTCCATCAGGGCGTCGAGGAGCCGTTCGTAGGCGCTATCGTCGACCTGAAGGACGGCCCATCGGTCAGAGCGACCGTCTCCGGGCTCGACCTTGAAAAAGTGGACGAGCGTTACAAAGACTGGTTTGGTACTAAAGTCAAGATGTACACAGAGAAAGTAGCCACTGACCGCGAAGGCAACGACGTCATCGCGGCCAAGTTTAAAGTCGCCTGAGCTCGTGCGATCCGTTCTGAAGGAGGATAAAGGTGCGTGACGTAGCAGTCGTCGGAGTGAACATGATCAAGTTCGGGCGATACCCGGACAAAGACGTAATAAGGCTCGCTTCTGAAGCCACTATCGCAGCCCTGAAGGACGCCGGCTGCACGATCAAGGACATCGAGGTGCTTGTCAGCGGCAACCTCTACCAGTCCAACGCGATGGTCGGCCAGCGCATCATGAAAGAAGTCGGCGCCACCGGCATACCGGTCATCAACATCGCCAACGCCTGCGCTACCGGCTCGACTGCGTTCCGCGACGCGTGGCTCTCCGTTGCCTCGGGCGCCTACGACGTAGCGCTTGCCGTCGGCAGCGAGCAGATGGGCAAGATGGGGCTCCTCGGTGGCGGCGGCGGCGGCGACCGCGCCTACAGAACCGAAGGGGTGATGGGCACGGGTATCATGCCAGGCGTCTTCGGTCAGGCCGGCGTCGAGCACATGCGCAAGTACGGCACCACCCAGGAGCAGTTCGCCAAGGTCGCCGTTAAGAACCACCATCACTCCATGGGCAATCCATACGCTCAGTACCAAAAGGAAACACCCCTGGAAGACGTTCTCAACGCGCGTACGGTAGCGTGGCCGAACACTTTGTTCATGTGCTGCCCCACGGGCGACGGCGCAGCCGCAGCCGTCCTCATGTCCGCAGACAAGGCCAAGCAGTACACGACGAACCCAGTCTGGGTCGCCGCTTCAGTCCTCACCTCCGATCCCTACCAGGAGCGCAACCCCACTATGACCGACATCAACACCGTCACGCGCATCGCCGCCAAAGAGGCGTACGCGACGGCCGGCATCGGCCCCGAGGACCTCAGCCAGGTCGAGCTCCACGACTGCTTCGCCACCGCCGAGCTTCTTCACTACGAGAACCTCGGACTTTGCGGCGATGGTGAAGCTGGCCAACTCATCGACGAGGGCGCAACCAGCATCGGCGGCCGCATCCCGGTAAACGCCAGTGGCGGTCTTCTCTCGAAGGGTCACCCGCTCGGAGCCACCGGCGTTGCCAACATCGTCGAATTGGTCTGGCACCTCCGCGGACAAGCCGGCGACCGCCAGGTTGAAGGGTCCAAGGTAGGTCTCGCCCACGTCATCGGTCTGGGCTCGGCCTGCACCATCAACATCATCAAGAAGTAGTAACCCTGCCGCGCAACGGCCCGTTTATATGAATGACCGGAGGGCCGAGCCTCGATCTCCGGGGCCCGGCCCTTCAAGTTAAGGAGAATGGATGACCAGCGAAACAGCCGGCTTACAAGCTTGCGAAGACTTACACGCTCCAGTGGCTGAACGCAGCCATCTGAAGCATCTCTTCCATCTGTCCTGGCGGGCCGGCGAGATTCTGGACGGAGTGCACAAGGCGTACGTGGCGGGCGCAGAAGCCGCCGTCACCTCCTAAGCATGGAACTCACTTTCCTGGGTTCCAGTAACGCCTTCGCCGCCGAGGGCCGCTACTGGAGCTCCTTCATCGCCGACAAGAAGTATCTGTTCGACGCCCCGCCTACACTGCTGCCGCACCTCAAGCAACTCAAGGTCAATCTTCTCGACATCGAAACTGTCTTCCTCAGCCACCACCACGGCGACCACTTCATGGGGATCCCTTTCCTTTTCCTTGAGTACTTCTACATGACCGAGCGGAAGGACCCGCTCTACATCGTCGGACCCAAAGGCGTCGAGAACTGGATCGAGGACTTTGCCGAACGCTGCTACCCTAGCGTCTCCGGCGATGCCGGCTACCAGCGCGTGTACATAGACGCCGCCCCTCGCACAGAACAGAAGGCTGGCAACGTCAGCTTCACTGCCATACCCATGTCACATGACGTGGGAGAGATGGATGCCTTGGGGTATCGGGTGCGCCTCAACGGAAAGACCGTCGCCTACACGGGCGATACCATGCTTTGCGATCAGATTTACGAACTCGCGGACGGAGCCGACGTCCTCGTTGTCGACTGTACGTATGCGGAGGGCAGTGGCCCGGTCCATATGGGCATCGAGGACATCAAGATCGTCCGCAAGCACCTACCGCCGGAAACGACGATCATCCTCACCCACCTCAACGGCCAGCCCAACGTCAACGGCCTTAAGAACGTCGTAACTGCCCAAGACCTCAAGACGTTCCGCTTCGACTAGCCGCATGACAACTGCGACCCCCCGTCCGGTCGCCATACTCGGTGCCGGGAACATGGGCACCGCCCTCGCTCAACAGATCGCCGGCAACGGCCACCCTGTCCGGGCCTGGAGCATCGAACCGGACGTTCTTGCAGAGATCCGCGAGTCCCACCTCAATACCAAGTATCTCGAAGGCATCCAGCTACACGCCGGCATCGAGCCCGTGTCAGATATCGCCGAAGCAATCGGAGGCGCTGCCCTGATAATCATCAGCGTGCCGTCGCAAGTCGTCGCCAGCGTTGCTGATGACGTAGCGAAGCACGCCTCCTCCGGTCAGATCTTCCTCAACGTCGCGAAGGGCATCTTCAAGGGCCGTCGGATGTCGGAAGTGCTTACCGGCGCGCTCAAGGGGTCTGGGCCAATCGTCGGCAGCATGGGCGGTCCCGCAATCGCCATCGAAATGGCCGGCGGCGTCCCGACTGCAATCATCGTTGGTTTTTCCGATGACGCCGCCTCGGCTACCGTCCAGGCGACGCTCCAGAACGAGTCACTCAAGGTCCAGACGACCTCGGACGTCACCGGCCTCGAACTCTGCTCTTCGATGAAAAACGTCTATGCCATCGCCCTCGGTATGGGCGATGGCCTCGGCTACGGGACGAACACGAAGGCGTTCCTCGCCAGCATTGCCCTCGAAGAGATGGCGGCTATCTGCACCGGCGCTGGTGGGCTTCAGGAGACAGCCTACGGACTTGCCGGCATCGGCGACCTGCTCACCACCGGCTTCAGCCAACATAGCCGCAACCGCACTCTCGGTGACAAGATGGGCAGCGGCCGCGATTGGGAGCACTTCGCCAAGGAGAACACCGTCGAGGGCATCGAGGCCTGCAATGCCATCCGCGATCTCACCCTCGGCCAGGGATACAAGACGCACCTGCTCGACACGATCTACGAAGCGCTATTCCTCGGACGTTCGCCGGAAGACTCCATCCGGCACTTCTTCTCAGAGTTCGCCTACTAAGCGAACTTCGCCTTCTCGATCGCCTGCGAAAGCGTGTGCCACGCCAGCGTCGCGCACTTCACACGCACCGGGAACTTCCGAACCCCGGCCATCGCCTCTAGGTCCCCAAGCTCGTCCCAATCAACGTCGTCCGAGCCTCGCATCATCGCTGTGAACGACTCGATCAGCCCTTTAACATCCGCGATCTTCTCGCCGACGATCGCCTCGCTCATCATCGACGCCGACGACTGGCTGATAGAGCACCCGGACCCGCGTTGGGCGATATCGGATACCACTCCGTCGGTCACCTCGATGTCCACGAGAATCTCGTCGCCGCAGAGCGGGTTGTAGCCTTCCTCGCACGCCGTCGGGGCCGATAGCTCACCTTTGTGCCGCGGGTGGCGATAGTGATCAAGGATGATGTCTTGGTAGAGATCGTCCAGCTCGTTCTCTTGCCGGGCGTAATCTTCGCGTTCGTCGCTCATCCGCTAAACCGCTCTCCAACGTCCCCAAGCGCGTCGATGAACACATCCACTTCCTCGGCCGTGTTGTACACGTAGAAGGAAGCCCGCGCGACACCCGCGATGCCCAGCGAGCGCATCAGCGGCTGGTTGCAGCCGTGTCCGCTGCGGATCGCCACGCCGCGCCGATCGACGATCGTACCGACGTCGTGGGGGTGCACGCCAGGGTAATTGAACGAGATCGCACCACCGTGAATATCGATGTCGTCTGGCCCGTAGATCGTCAATCTCTCGATCTGCCTCAACCGCCTCAGCGCGTACTCCGTAATCTCTTTCTCGTGTTTCCGAACGTTCTGCATTCCAAGGTCGCTCAGATAGTCGATCGCAGCACCGAAGGCGATTACGTCAGCGATGTTCGGCGTACCCGCCTCGAACTTCGCCGGCACTTCGTTCCACGTCGTCTCGTCGACTGACACCCTGCTGATCATCTCGCCGCCCGTCAGGAACGGTGGCATCTCCTCCAACAGTTCCCGTCGCCCGTACAGCACCCCAACACCGGTTGGCCCAAGCATCTTGTGGGCGGAGAACGCCAGGAAGTCGCAATCGATGTCTTGCACGTCGACAGGCATGTGTGGGACGCTCTGCGCCGCGTCAATTAGCACCAGCGCGCCCACCTTGTGCGCCTCCGCCGCCAATTCCTTCACCGGGTTGATCGTACCCACCGTGTTGTTGGCATGCGCAAGCGCCACGATCTTCGTTCGTTCGCTCAAGTAGCTCGACAGGCCGGCATCCAGATCAAGCGTCTGATCGTCCTTGACACCAATCACCACCAGCTTCGCACCCTTCTCCTTGGCCAACTGCTGCCACGGCACGAAGTTCGAGTGGTGTTCCATCTGCGTGATGACTATCTCGTCGCCTTCGGCCACGTTAGCGCGTCCCCACGCGTACGCGATCAAGTTGATCGACTCGCTCGTGTTGCGCGTAAACACGATGCACTCAGGCGATGGCGCATTGATGAACCTCGCCACCTTCGCCCGCGCGCTCTCGTACTCCGCCGTTGCTTCCTCACCCAGGCGATGCACGGCTCGATGGATGTTCGCATTCGAAGTCTCGTAGTACCGAGTCAGCGCATCAATCACCTGCCGTGGCTTCTGTGAAGTAGCGGCATTGTCGAAGTACACCAGCGGCTGTCCATACACTTTGCGCTCGAGAATCGGAAAGTCCTTGCGAATTCTCGCCATGTCCAGGGCGCCCGTTCGTTCAATCGTCGTCATCTGGTTTGCTGATCCTGAAATCGCGGCAGCGCCGCGAGAGTTAACTCCTCAAGGTGCGTCCGTAGCGAGTCTATCTTTGTCCGGTCCAGGATTTCGCTCGCAAACCCCTTCACCAGCAACAGTCGCGCAGCGTCCTCATCAAGCCCGCGGCTCTGCATGTAGAATAGCTCGTCGCCCGTTACGGCCCCGGCGGTCGCGCCGTGTCCGCAGATGACGTCATCTGCATATATCTCAAGACTCGGCTTACTGTCCGCTTCCGCCGCATCGGAAAGCAGCAGGTTCTTGTCTTCCTGGTGCGAGTTGGTCTTGATCGCACCTTCCCGAACCAGGACCCTTCCCCCAAACACCGCCCGTGAGGCGTCGTCCAGAATTCCCTTGTAGTACAACCGGCTTCTCGCATGGGGCGCCGCGTGATCGATGTTGATGTAGTTATCGATATGCTGTTTACCGGACGTCACGTATAAACCGTTCAGCGAGCACTCCGCGCCCGGCTCATCCAACCGCACCGCGAGGTCATGTCGGCCCAACGCCGCTCCCGCCTCAAAGGCAAGCGACTCGAAGCTACTATCGCGTCCCTGTTTCACCTTCGTTTGGCCGACGTGAAACGAGTCATGGTTATCCACCAGCAACCGATAGTGATCGATCTGTGCGCCGTCCTGCAACACGATCTCCGTCACGGCATCGCTAAACGTCACGCCGTCGCCAATCGTCGCATACGTCTCTATAACGGACAGCCTGCTCTGCGGCGCTGCAACGATCAGCGTCCGTGGGTAAGAAACCGTTGGCCCGCCTTCGGCCACCGATAGGTAAACGATGTGGAGTGGCTTGGCTGCCGAGCTACCGGGCCCATTCCCGATGAACGCTCCGTCCCCGAAAAATGCCGTGTTCAGCAAGGCGAACCCATCACCTTCTCCAACCAGGCTCCCAAGGTCGTTCTGGACTCCCGCTCCATCGGACTGGACCAGCTCGTGAATGCTCTTCGCCGTAAGGCCACTGCCCGGGTCCGAAAGCTCAGGTGCGTAACGGCCGTTGACGAACACTGAAGTCAGCCAGCCATCGTCGCTCGGCACCGCTGTCGGAATCTGCTCCCTCGATACCGTCGCTGCGGGCGCAGCCGAGAACGTCTGGCCGACAATTGACGCAACGTTCGTGTACTTCCACGGCTCGTTACCCTTGCGTGCCGTCGGCAGCCCAACGTCCTGGAACCGCTCGATCGCCGCCCTGCGAATCGCCCGCAGCCAATCCGGGCCAGCACCATCAATGGACTTATCGAACGCCTCGAACTCTGAAACGTAGCGGTCGGTTGCAGTCGATTTCTGAGTCATCTTCCTTCGTTCGCGCTGCCTACGCCGTGGAACCGCTCTCGGCAGGCTCGCGAAGCCAATCGTATCCTTTCGCTTCCAGCTCTTGCGCCAGACTGGCGCCGCCAGAGCGCACGATACGCCCCTCGATAAGGACGTGGACGTAGTCGGGCGTAATGTAGTTCAGAATCCGCTGGTAGTGCGTCACAAGCATGATCGCCTTCTCCGGACCGCTGAACCGGTTTATGCCGTCTGCCACGACCTTCAGCGCATCGATGTCGAGACCTGAATCTGTCTCGTCCAGCACAGCGAGATTCGGATCGAGCACCGACATCTGGAGGATCTCGTTCCTCTTCTTCTCGCCGCCTGAAAACCCTTCGTTCACGGATCGCTTGATCATCTCCGAGTCCAGACCCACAGCCCTCGCTCGCTCCTCAAGCAGCTTGTTGAACGCCCGTACCTTTATCCGCTCTTCGCCTTGTTCCTCGCGGCGAGCATCGACGGCCGTTCGCAGAAAATCGCGCATTCGGATCCCCGGCAGTTCGATCGGGTACTGAAACGCCAGGAAAATCCCCGCCCGTGCGCGCTCGTCAGGCAGTTGCTTGAGAAGGTCCTTACCTTCGTACAGAACATCACCACCTGTGATCCGGTACCCCGGCCGACCGGCGACCACGTTGGCAAACGTGCTCTTGCCGCTGCCATTCGGCCCCATAATCGCGTGCACTTCGCCAACGTTCACGGTCAGGTCCAGCCCCTTCAGGATCTCGGTCTCTCCAACGGAGACCTGAAGGTTCCTCACTTCGAGAAGTGGTGTCTTGCCCATTAACCAACGACCCCTTCGAGGCTCACCTTCAGCAGCTGCGATGCCTCCATCGCAAACTCAAACGGAAGCTCCTGGAAGACTCCCTTACAAAAACCGTTGATGATCATGTACTGCGCGTCCTCCTCGGAAATGCCGCGCTGCATCAAGTAAAAGAGCTGGTCCTCGCTCACCTTCGACGTAGTAGCCTCGTGCTCCATGTGCGCCGACTTATTCCGCACTTCGATGTACGGCACTGTATGCGCGCCACACTTATCGCCGACCAGCAGCGAGTCGCACCGCGTGAAGTTACGGGCGTTCTCAGCCTTCGGCATGATCTGCACGAGACCTCGGTAGGTATTCTGCCCCTGCCCGGCGGAGATGCCCTTGGCGATGATCGTGCTTTTCGTGTTCTTGCCAATGTGGATCATCTTCGTGCCCGTATCCGCCTGTTGGTGGTTGTTCACCAGCGCAACGGAGTAAAATTCGCCGACCGAGTTGTCACCCTGCAAGATGCAGCTTGGGTACTTCCACGTAATCGCCGAACCGGTCTCCACCTGCGTCCAGGAAATCTTCGAGTTCCGTCCGGCCGCCTTGCCGCGCTTCGTCACGAAGTTATACACGCCCCCCTTGCCTTCCTTGTCCCCCGGATACCAGTTCTGGAGCGTCGAGTACTTGATCTCGGCGTCATCCTCCGCGATCAACTCAACAACCGCCGCGTGCAGTTGGCTCGTCTTCCGCATCGGCGCCGTGCAGCCTTCCAGATAGCTTACGTAGCTACCCTTGGCGGCAATGATCAGCGTTCGCTCGAACTGGCCCGTGCCCTCCGCATTCATC
>Ga0255058_10001489_pt1 | contig 13180 bp, 10 predicted proteins | sample Cases_109_9_MG_FD_188637 | JGI IMG/M metagenome (GOLD analysis project Ga0255058, IMG submission 188637) | Seawater microbial communities from Amundsen Gulf, Northwest Territories, Canada - Cases_109_9 | ecosystem: Environmental > Aquatic > Marine > Gulf | place: Canada: Northwest Territories... | reverse complement strand
GCCGTCGGGCAGGGGATACCCTGTAGGCTAAAATGCCGTACAGGGGATATCTGCTTTATGTAATTATATTTTAGACCTTTTCTTTGTCAAGGAGGAATTGTGCTAACGTCTTTAATTACAATTGGTTTCTTGACAGTTGTAACCCAAGTGTTATAATCCGAGCACCCCTTTTGTGAACCGTAATGTTCACTCATAATTTTTCAAAAACTAATGAATCAAAGTAAACAATCTTAGAAAAATGCCCATAATCGCAGGTATTGACGAGGCTGGTTACGGTCCGAAAATCGGGCCATTTGTGCTAAGTTCTGTCGTAATGGATCTACCTGCAAAACATGACAATGAGGCTAATATCTGGCATATACTTGAAGACGCTGTTTCAGATAAGGTTCAAAAACGTGGGAATCGTATAGTCGTAAATGATAGCAAAAAGGTATATTCACAAAAAAGTGGATTAAGATTACTGGAGGAAACAGTATTATCCTTTGTCTGGGGTACAAAGGGCCAGGTAACAAAATTCTCTGATTTGCTGAGGATGTTATCAAACCATGATGAAGAAGTATTTGATAAATATCCATGGTATAAAGGAAAAGACATAGATCTTCCGGTTGCGTCAAATGTATCTGCACTCCTGAATTATGCTGATCTTGTTAAGCACACTATAAGTTCACAAGATGCAGACATACTTGATGTTAAAAGCATTTTTCTTTGTGCAAAGGAGATAAATGCACAGATAGAGCTTAAGGGTAATAAATCTTTGCTCCTCTTTGATAACAGTGCAAAGCTTCTCAACGAGATATTTGAGTGTTTTGGAGAGCGTGAGCCAAAAGTCTTGATCGATAAACATGGCGGAAGGAATTATTACCATAAATTACTGGCAGAGAGTTTTGAAGGATGTGATGTAAACTCGGTTTCGGAAGGAAACCCGATATCAACGTATAAGATTAGCAATGGAAGAAGAAAGATGAATGTATCATTTGTAGAAAAAGCAGACTCAAAGTATTTTCCACCGGCGCTTGCATCGATGTTCAGTAAATATATTCGAGAGCTATTTATAAGATTGTTCAATGCGTACTGGCAGGAGAAGGTGCAGGATATAAAACCAACGGCAGGTTATCCGGAGGATGCGAAAAGATTTTTGGGTCAGATTCAGAATACGAAGAACAAATTAGGAATCAGTGATGATATCTTAATCAGGGTTAAATAAGAAAAGGGAGTGAGATTGAATGGGAGTTAATGTTGCTGTAGTTGGGGTTACCGGGGCAGTAGGGACGGAAATGCTCAAGGTTCTTGAAAGAAGGGATTTTCCCGTTGATGAACTCAGGCCGCTGGCCTCAGGTCGTTCAGCAGGAAAGGAGATAACCTTTCGTGGGAAAGAGATACGAATACGGGAATTAACCGAGGATTCTTTTGAAGGAATAAACATTGCCCTCTTTAGTGCCGGAGGTGACATAAGCAGGGAATTCGTACCTTATGCGATAGAGAAAAACTGTGTTGTTGTAGATAACACAAGTGCCTTTAGAATGGACGACGATGTGCCGCTGGTTGTGCCGGAGGTAAATGCAAATAAGATAGCAGGGCATAATGGTGTAATTGCAAATCCAAACTGTTCAACTATCCAGCTTGTTCTTGTTCTGAAACCGATACATGATGCTGCAACGATAAAAAGGGTAGTGATATCAACTTACCAGGCAGTATCAGGGGCCGGGCTTAAAGCGTCGGATGAATTAAGGAAGGAAACTGAATATATACTTTCTAACAAGGGCGAATATGACCGAAGCATATTTCCTCATCAAATAGCATTTAATGTCCTGCCGCAGATACCACAGGGCGATGCCTTCTTGCAAAATGGTTATACCAGTGAGGAAATGAAGATGATTGATGAAACAAAGAAGATTATGGATGACGACTCTTTGCGTATAACCACAACCACCGTAAGGGTGCCGGTTTTCAGGGGGCATAGTGAGTCGGTTAATATAGAAACCCGTGAGAAGATAAATGCCGATGAAGCAAGAGATCTGCTAAGTAAGGCAGATGGTGTAGTGGTTCTTGATGACCCGTCTAAGCAATTATATCCACTGGCGACTGAGGCAGCTGGTAAGGATGAGACATTTGTTGGCAGAATAAGGGAAGACAATTCTGTTGAGAACGGATTAAATCTGTGGGTTGTGAGTGATAATTTACTAAAGGGCGCTGCCTTGAATGCAGTGCAGATTGCTGAAAGGTTATTATAACTACTTACCACAGTATGTAGGGACGTATGGCCACCTGCCCGACTAACACTAATCACCTCCCTTTCGCAAATTTGACATGTTTTTAAGCGTAATCATCATGACTGTCTTCTTCATCTGTTCCTATGCCGTTGCTTCTGAAATGTCACCTCAGGAATCTTTTCCTATAACGGCCTTCAGCGAGGAAGAGCTGGCGAAGGGGGAGCCTATAGGTTGGAAGACACATAAAGGTATTTGCAGGGAAATTAAGAATCGAATTATGCCCAGGATAGTGGAAACGGACGGCAAAAATGTACTCTATGTAAATGCCAATGATAATGGCACAATTCTCTTTAAGCCGGTTCATCTCAATCCTAAAGAATATCCATTTTTGAGCTGGAACTGGAAAGTCTCTAATATTCTTCCTGAGAGCAGAGAGAAAGAAGTCGGTGGTGATGATTATCCTGCTGCCGTGTGTGTGGTTTATGGCAGGACGTTTCTCTCTCTGCTGTTTGGTAGATATAAGATCTTAATCTACACATACGGGAATAATGTACATGTGGGAGAGCGTTACAAAAGCCCCTGTGAGGCCAGGGCAAAGATGATAATAGTGCAAAGTGGAGAGAAAGATACGGGTAAATGGCTGAGCTACAAGGTGAATCATTACGAGGACTATATTCAGGAGTTTGGACAGGAACCACCTGGGATTATTTATGTGGGGTTTCAGACAAACGCCGACCGCACTCACGGAAAAGTTGAGGCATGGTACTCAGATATTGCGCTGAATAGATTTCCATAGAATATCAAATTCAGAATAATATATACTGATATAGGTGTTATTAATATGCCGGATTCGGATAACCATAACATTATGGTTATCCGAATCACTTAATATTTTCTTTGGCGGGATACTCTTCCTGTAGATTTTACGATGAAATTATTCTTCTATAGTTATACATTCAACAGGACATTCTTCGACTGCCTGTCTGCATGTTTCTTCTGCACCACCAGGAACTTCATCACCCTTTACAATTGCTATATCGTCTTCCATCTCGAAAACCTCAGGGCATGTTTGCGTGCAAAGTTCACAACCCGTACACTCATCTGCATCAACTACCGCTTTCATTGATATTCTCCTTTTTGATTTTTAAAGTTATAAATATGCGGCTATGTCAACAATGTAGCCGTACTGCTTATTTGATAAACTTTTAAGGCTTGTCTAATATAGAAATTCGTTATTAATTGTCAAGCTTTTTTCTATGTAAAGTCCAGGATGTTAGATTTGGCCTTAATCGTAATTATGCAGGGGTTTTGTGTGCAAACACTTAGTGTCTGGCGTAGGCTTTTTGGTATTAAGCAAATTGAAGTAAATTGAACTAAGTTCGTCCATATTCAGGTTTTTTCTTGAAACACAAATTTACTATTGTTAGCATTTGGTTTTAATATAATTGCCGGGAATTCTATAATTTGCATTAAAGGATTTTGTTTCGAATTTATACAAAGCGACCCCATAAACAATCGCCACACGGAGAATCAAGCATTGTTAATGAAATGGTGGCTGGTTTTAACAATATCCATTTGTGCGAAGGAAGGTAAAAAATGTTCTACAGATTCTCCTGCTTGTCTTTATTGTTATTTCTGATACTTAGTTCGAGTGTATACGGAGATACTTTAAGACTGGCAAATATTGATAAAGAAATCGATGCGAAGATAGTTGAAGTCAGTGAAGAGTTTGTTGAAGTTGTCATTCCTCAAAGAGAGATTGGGTCGATAAGTATGAAATCAGAGCTTGATGACAAATTTCCAGATAGTGTTTCCATAAATGTTAATGGTAAAGAAAACAAGGTGGTTTGTAAGATTGTGAAAATAACTAAGGAACCCGGGAGTATTAAGTTGCGAATTCCCAAGCAAAAGGTTTCTGCAATACAAATAACATTTCCCGGCAGTGACCAGGATAAGACCTCAAAGGCAAGGAAAGAAGGTGGAGGAAAAGAATATTCACCTGTAGATCCTGAAATAATGAAAGCGCAGATAATGGAAGCGCTGACGCGGGAGCTTGAGAAGAAAAATAAACAGGACAAAATAGCGCTTGAAAAAAAGTTAAAAAATGAATTAAGACGCGAGCTTGAGAAAAAACAAGAGAGAGAGGATATGGCAGTTGAAGAAATTAAAGAAGATTTAAGGTTAGAGTTTGAAGAAAAGAAACAATTAGAAGAAGAGGCATATGCGGTAGAGAACTTTGGTGTTGTGAGGGGTCGTATGCTTTACAAAGGCAAGCCATTGCCCGGGTGCCAGGTGAAAATAGTAATGTTGGAAAAATGGGGGCTTCTTAAATCAGTTAAAGAGGGCGTACGATTTGAAACTGTTACCGGTGATAATGGCCATTATCGCTTCGAGGAAGTGCCTCCCGGAGGATATAAATTATATTGGAAACCGCCTGCCGAATCGTCATGGATCAGGAAAATGCAGATGGAACCTGATATTTATGTAGAGACAGGAGAAACTTCCTATTTTCCTGACAGGGAAACAAATGTACGAACGGTAAATTGACTTATCTCTTTCCTGGATTGCTTGTTCTTACTACTCATAGATAATCCATAACATATTATATCTGCAGCAAAAGATATATACACTATGGATTTAAATTTTGTGATTGGTATTTAGATTCTTTTTATATCTTACAATTTCTCTCTTTAATTAAGATATTTGCTGTTGGAATTAAAGCCTTAACCTTTTATTTCAGATTAAATGACTATCAAAAATAAAATATTACTATGGTTCTTACTGCCTTCTTTTTTGATCGCAACCGTCACGGCTACATTTTGTTATCTCTATGCTTACAAAACATTAAAAAAAAATATTTTTTATCAATTAGAGATAGCCGCTGATGAATTACAAAAAAACGTTTGTATATTTTTAGATGGGAAAAGAGGGAGAATCATTGATTTCAGCTCTGATGGTTTTGTCAGAGATTGTGTAGAAGAAATAATCATAAGAGACGATAGAGTTCAGCATTATACAGACCGCTTAAATACTCATCTTGCTATGAACAAACAACCACTTGATCATGATATTCTTACAGTATTTGTCGTTGATCTTGATGGTAAAGTAATCAGTTCGACAGAGATTGGTCAAATTGGTAAGGAGGTCTCAGGTGAAACATGGTTTTCAGAGACAAAGAAAAGAGGTTCTTGCATAAGCGATGTAAAATATTCTCCAGAATTTAAACAAAATACATTCTTCGATGTGGCAAGATTAGTTTTGGCCAGAGACGGACTACATACTATAGGCATAATCGTTAATAGATATAATGGTGGTAGTTTTAGAAAAATTATTCGCAGTGGAGTTATAGGGGAATCCGGGCAACTAAAACAACTGGAGGGATTGGGTGAGACGGGAGAGGTATATATTGTAAATAGGGATAAATTGATGATTATGGAATCAAGATTCGATAAGGATGTCATACTTAAACAGGTTGTTGATACAGAAGGCGTCAGGGCAGCTTTCGATAATGAAGTAGGCATGGTTGGTATATATAATGGCTATGAAGGTCACCAGATACTTGGTGTATCCCGGTATATTGAGGAGATGGATTGGGTGGTACTGGCTGAAAAGGATATCTCTGAAGCCTTTGCTCCAATTGCAAGTTTAAGAAGTTTCACCATCATTATGGGGATTGTGGGCACTATGGTTATATTAACGGTTGCAATCTTTTTTGCCAAAAGGATAACAAAACCTATAACTTCATTAGCTTTGGTCGCGGGTGATATAGCAAATGGCAATTTTGGCAATTTAAAAGGCATGGAAGGAATCAAGTCAAGAGATGAAATAGGTAATTTAGCAGATTCTTTTAACAAGATGACCATAAACCTGAAAAAATTCAGAGATGAGCTAAAACAATCAGAAGAGAGATACAGAGATCTGATTGAAAACTCCTCGGAAATTATTTACCAGACAGATAAAAATAGGTTTTTTGCGGGTACAAATAGAACAATGTTAAATAAGCTAGGTTATCTACCCGAAGAACTGCTGGGAATGAAAATGGATAATATTGTGCCGGCAAATGAGTGTGAAAAAATGATAAAGCATACCCAAAAAGTAGTTGAAAAGGGTAATGATTCTATAGAAACGATATTTCTTTCAAAAAAAGGCGAGACAATATATGTTGAAATCAACGCTAATGCGATGTATGATTCACAAGATAACTTTATTCAGACAAGGGCATTTGTGCGTGATATTACAGAGAGGAAGAAGGCAGAAGCGGCAGAGAAACATGGAAAAGATTTACAGTTATTATCTTCACAAATAATCTCCGTTCAGGAAGAAGAGAGAAGGAGAATATCGCGGGAACTTCATGACGATGCCGGTCAAGCGCTTACGGCAATGAAAATTAACCTCGAGATGTTGGAAAAAGAAATTCCTGAAAGCTCAACTAATATCAGAAAAAGACTTACTGAAACAAAGCAGCTTTTAACACATACATTGAAGGAAGTACGTTCACTTTCATTTGAACTCAGGCCTTCTTTACTAGACCATTTTGGTATCCTTTCCGCTGTAAGAGGATATTCAAAAAACTTTTCAGAAAGAACTAACATAAACGTAAAAGTTCATGGAAAAAATATTACCGAAAGATTTCCCCCTGAGATAGAAATACTTTTCTATCGTTGTGCACAGGAAGCTTTAACCAACGTGGCAAAGCATTCCGAGGCAAAAGATGTTATAATAGATATAATTCAGTACGAGAGCAAACTCCGCATGAAAATTAAAGATAGTGGGAATGGATTTGATGTAAACAGGCATTTTGAAAAGAATGTAAATGGCTCCTCCCTCGGTTTATTTGGCATGAGGGAAAGAGCAGCTCTTTTGGGAGGGAAATTAAAAATACATTCGGAGAGAAATAAAGGCACTGAATTAGAGATTTTAGCGCCTTTTAAATTTAATACCATTCAAAACACATATTCTAGGGTAAGGGAAAATGTCTAAGACTAAAGTATTGTTGGTCGACGATCACACAATAGTAAGGCAGGGTATAAAGGCGCTTCTAGACACCCAGGAAGGTATCGAGGTCGTCGGAGAAGCGGAAGACGGAAGGGAGGCTATTGAAAAGGCTAAACAATTGGCTCCCAATGTAATAGTGATTGATATCACGATGCCAAATCTTAACGGGATTGAAGCAACGCGCCAGATTAAGAAGATAAACCCGGAAATTAAGGTGCTGGTTTTGACAGTACATGATAATGAAGAATATATACATCGAATCCTTCAAGCAGGCGCCTCTGGATATTTGCTTAAGGAATCAGCGGTTTCAGATTTAGTTTCAGCCATAAATGCAGTAGAAAAAGGCGATATTTTTTTAAGCCCATCAATTTCTAAAGTAGTTGTCAAAGATTATATCAGACATGCTGAGACAGAATCAGGGGATTTCGATAGTCTGAACATACTTACTAATCGAGAACGCGAGGTATTGCAATTAATTGCCGAAGGTCACACAAACAAGGACATTGCCCACGTGCTTAAGTTAAGTGTAAAAACGGTTGACGTTCATAGGTCTCATATAATGGACAAGCTTCATATACATGATGTAACAGGCCTTGTAAAATATTCAATTAGAAAAGGTCTTATAAAGGTTTAATATATCACAACCATAGTTTTCAGCTGGATACACCAGAGTACTCAAAAGAAGTTGACTAAAAATTTTTTTTCTCCAACGAGATTTTGTAATTCTCTGTCACTCTCTTTGTTAAATTCCCTGTATATTTTCACATTTCTTTAATAATAAGCCGATCAGATTCTCCCCTCCCACTTTTTAATATCATCCAGCTTTCCCACACATGGATCATGCATGTAAGCCATTGCATACACGCTAAATATGCCCATAATTAAATCAAAAGTACCAATACCATGTCATTTTGTCAAAATAACGGGCAGATTTTTTGCTTAATATATCAATTAATTGCCAAAATGAATAAGGACTAATAGCTAGATCTATAAGGTATATTACCTATTTTTTTTGTGAATATTTCTACTGATAAGTTATATATGCTCTCAATAAACAAAACAAGCATGTATATCATGGCGTTTATACCTCTAAGAATGGTCTGGAATCTTGATTGTAAACCAAATCACTCTATTTCTTGGTGTTATAATTACTTATATGGAGTATTGACAGATTGACTATCAGGATTTGGGAAAGGATTATAAAGAATGACAACTTATGCAGTTTTAAGTTATTACTGCCACAATGTTTCTTGCCATAAAAGAACTGTCATATTTTCATATCTTAAACAAACAGAAGTAGTTAGCGAAAGGCAGTTAGGAAAAAATGGGTTGTTATATTTTAGTTGGTACTGATTTTGCTAAGTCCACCATCAGGGAAACACATATAAAGAAATCAGGAATACGCTGTAGTATAAGAGGGATATGCTGATTTTAGTTTTAGGTTCACATCTTATTTAATTTTAAGTGAACCGGTACATTTTGCATATTTTTTTTTTGTAAGAACATAAGCAGTTAACACAAAACACCTTAAAATATCACAATTAATTAAAGGTTTCTTTCTTTTGTTGCGCAGCAAAAGAAAGATGATAGTAATAATTAAAGGGCAGTAGGTAAGTGCTTACCCATTTATCTAAATGCCCTTTTTTTATTACCGCTATTTTAAAACTATGCCGATACCAAAACCACGTAAAAAGAAAAGACTTTCTTTGTATTAATATGCTTAATTTTTATTTCCTTTAATCGGGGGGGGGGTATTTATGAAAAAGAGTTATTTATTAGGGTTTTTTGCATTTGTAATTGTTGGGATTTTGTGGGCATCATTTCCACGAGAATCCCAGGCGATACCGCCATTTGCAAGGAAGTATAAAACGGCATGTACAACCTGCCACTGGGGGACATTCCCCAGGCTTAATGCATTTGGTAAGGCATTCCTTGCTAGTGGCCTGAGGATGCCGGGCGGTGGCGATGAGGTCTTTATTAAGGATGAACCGGTATCACTGGGCGCATCGGCATGGTCAAAATTGTTCCCAAAGAAAGCAATATGGCCGGGTGAAATACCAGGTCTGCCGCCAATAGGTATATTATCTAAGTTTAGTTTTGATATCTTACGTGAAAGACCACAGGATTTCCGAGGTGGTGATGGTGAAAGCCCTGAAAGGCATTTTGATTCAGAGTTCAGTGGTTTTGACGATTTAGAGGTGCTTGTTGCTGCAACTTTTGGTGAGACCCTGTCATTCTTCGCCGCTGGTATGTGGGGAGAAACAGAAAGGGCTTATCTTAATTATGCGCCATTCCTCTTTGGTGAGCAGGGACTCGTTAATGTCAGAATAGGTAAACTTGATATACGCGGTAATCCCGTGTCTAACCATCTGAAGCAGATTCGAAAGCGTAACTACTTCATGAACGAAATGCCAGTGATACCGGCTGGAAACCTCTTTGGATGGCATCCAGGTCAAAATGGTATTGAGTTCTGGGGCAGTAAGAATGGTCCGGGTGGCAAAGGAGGTCTCGAGTGGGCGGTTGGTGTAGTTAACGGCTCGATGGGAGACGGTGAGGGGCACCTCATTGGTGATGGTGACGCAAGAACGATTGCAGACAATGTTATGGGAGAAGGAGTAGATTTATTTACGGAAGCAAACAATGGAAAAGACTATTATGTAGCACTTTCTTACAAGATAGGCGGCATGGGTGTTCTTGGTGAAGAGTCGGTGGATGATTCACTGGTGGCAAAAGAGAACTGGCAGGATGACTCAATCAAGATAAAGGGTTATTATTACCAAGGTACAACCGGCACTTTTATTGATGCTGATGGGGCTGGTGGACCTGGAATTGGAAATCCTCTTGTTGGTGCTAGTACGGTTGGTGGTAACAATTCTATATGGGTGGATGATGCTAATCATTTCAAGCGCTTTGGTGTAGTTGTTACTGCTAACTGGTGGAACTTTGAATTTTTAGGGGCAGCGTCATTTATGGAAGATGATATAACAGGGGACATTACATATGCTGCAGCCGGTGGTTTACCTATGGAGTCTGGTGATGGTTTTGATACGTCTATCTACACAGGTGAAGTTAACTGGGTCGCTCTTCCATGGCTTATACCCTCCTTTAGAATAGAGCATGTTGATCCTGATTATGATGTAAGGGACATAAAGTCGTTTACGAGGTATACATTTGAAACCAGAGTGATTACAAGGGCAAATATAAATGTAAATATAGGTGGATGCTTGTCGAATTACATGGATTCAAACTCAGGAGATGCACCTAAGTATGATTTAAAGCAAGCAGCAGATGATGCTTTCTGGATACAGACAGAAGTTGCCTTCTGAGTTAGTTTCAATATGAGATGTAGCTTTCCATTTTACTGTTATTATTATGAACATGGTAAGCTTGTCGTAAGCACGGGCTGTGTCCGTGTATAAGTTGTAGGGCGCATAGTTTCTGATGTGACTACAGTGAATGAACAGAAACCTGGGTTAAAACAACCTCCCCGTTTTGGCCCGGGTTTTTGCATTTACATGAGCCAATACAAAGCTTAGCCTAGGCAGCTTTGTATGAATAAAACTTGCAATCCTCAGCACGTAATAAGTTTTGTCTTTTTGTCAATCAGGCACCGAATTCCCTATAAAAAGAATTAAAAAACGAGTATACATGTATAAGTTGCAATTGCCCAGATTATAAGGGAAGTTCCAGGATAATGACGTAATTTTTGTATGTTTTATTAAAAAAAGATTGTGTGTAAGAAATATTTACCAAAACTATCATTGTTAAGATATGGAAAGTAAGTTGATAATACTATTATTAGAATACTAACATACTATTTCTGGTGTACTGTACCCCCATTTATCAAGCAGCGATTTTTGTAGTACATGATATATACTATATTCGAAAAATAATCATTTATATTAGTAATTCTAACGATTCTTTATATTTATAACAGAAGGAGGCTTGAAGATATGAGAAATATTTGTTTCGGCATCTTTGTTTTTTTGGCAGTGAATGTGTTTGCTTTAGCCTTACAGGCTCAGGACGATCAGGCAAAAATTATGCAGGAGAAGTTGCAGACGGCCTTGCGGGAATTGAAGAAAGAGATTAGGTCAGAAGTCAAGGTGGAAAATCCCGGAACTATTACGGGCAAGGTAAAATGCAGTAGATCAAGGCATTCGGGTGATACTGTAGTTGGTATTGAGACGATTGGAGGTAATAATTATCCTGCACCGGAGGAGCATGGAATTATAGACCAGCTGAACCTGGTTTTTGTGCCTCACGTATTAGCCGTCCAAAAAGGTACAACAGTTGATTTTCCTAATAATGATCAGGTCAGACATAACGTATTTTCACCTCCTGATTGTTGCAATCAGTTTAATTTAGGAACTTATGATATTGGTTCTTCAAAACCTGTTACATTTGATAAGACGTGTGAGGTTCCTCTCCTTTGTAATGTGCATGCCGAGATGTCTGCATTTGTAGTAGTAATGGATAATCCTTATTTTGCTGTTACAGCAAGGGATGGAAGTTTTACAATTGATAACGTCCCTCCCGGGAACTATAAATTAAAAACCTGGCACAAAAAACTTAAATCTGTGACGCAGGATGTAACAGTAGAAGGTGGCAAGGCCACAGAAGTAAGCCTTAAGTTGAAAAAACGCAAATAGATTTATTTAAAAAAGTAGTTTGACATCGTGTCGTCTAAAAATTTAATCGGCAATAGACTAACTGACATTTTGTCAAAGGCAGATTGTGTTAAAGCGGGCATAAAGACTGATTGATTAGTCGGTCATTTCTATATCTTATTATATTTAAAGGTACTTATGAAAGATAAAATGGAGTTTTTAGTACCTTGGAAATTTTGGCATTAAACTTGCGAAAATAAGCCTCTGAAGAACTTATTGTATATTTTTAAGTTGAGAAAGGGGCAATCTAGTATTATGGGAAATTTTATTCGTTTTTTAACAGTTTCGTTATTTGTTAGTTTCTTTTATGTTTTTAGTGTTACAGCTCAGGAGGAAAAGACAGAGCTTTCAGAGGAAGAGGTAAAGATTGCGCAGCAGAAATTGCTGGATGCGGTAAAGAATTTAAAGAAGGAAATAAAGGTCGAAGTTAATGTTGAAAATGGTGGAACCATTACGGGCGCGGTACAATGTAAAAGAGTTCGTCACCCTGAAGATGTTGTCGTTTATATTGAGAAAGTGGGCGATAACGATTATCCTGTGCCGGAAGAGCACGGAATTGTTGATCAATTGAATTTAACATTTGTCCCTCATGTTCTTGCCGTACAAAAGGGTGTAACTGTTGATTTTCCTAACAGTGATCTTGTACGTCACAATGTCTTTTCACCTCCAGACTGCTGCAAACAGTTTAATCTTGGGACTTATGATGTGGGTGTTGTAAAGCATGTAAAGTTTGATGAAGTGTGTGATGTACCTCTTTTATGTAATGTACATGCAGAGATGTCATCATATGTACTGATACTTAACAATCCTTATTTTTCCGTTACTGGAAGAGATGGTGTTTTCAAAATAGATAATGTGCCACCGGGTAATTACAAATTGGCCGCATGGCATGAAAAGCTTAGGACTATAGTTAAAGATGTGACAGTGGAATCAGGAAAGGCCGCAAATGTGGATTTTTCACTAAAGAAAAGGAAATAACTTTTTGACATGAGTAGCCATATTAAAACAGAAAAGAAAACTGGAACAAAACATGGCAAATCTGAAACCGTAAGCCGTAGAAGATTTTTTTATCTTCTGGGCTGGGGATTTATAGGGATGTTTTTGGCCGCTGTACTTGGCTCAACCATCAGGTTCTTTTTTCCTCGTATTTTGTATGAACCCCCCACAAAATATAAGGTGGGCTACCCGTTTGAATATACATTGGGAGTTAGCGAAAGATTTAAGAAACAATTCAGGGTATGGATAGTGCGTGAGGTGGATAAATTATATGTAATTCAGGCTAAATGCACTCATCTTGGTTGTACT
>Ga0255058_10001488_pt1 | contig 13181 bp, 11 predicted proteins | sample Cases_109_9_MG_FD_188637 | JGI IMG/M metagenome (GOLD analysis project Ga0255058, IMG submission 188637) | Seawater microbial communities from Amundsen Gulf, Northwest Territories, Canada - Cases_109_9 | ecosystem: Environmental > Aquatic > Marine > Gulf | place: Canada: Northwest Territories... | reverse complement strand
CCAGGCCGGCCAGGACCAGCAGGCTGGCGAGCGCCGCGACCGCCAGGCTCCGGCGCAGCGCCGAGCGTCCGGCGGACAGCTCGGCGAGTCCCCAGGCCAGCAACACGAACGGGCCGACCAGCGCCAGGTACGTGTAGCGGTCGGCCATCGCCTGCGGTCCGACCTGGATCAGACCCGACATCGGCAACAAGGCGACGAGAAACCAGGCCCAGCCCACGGGCGGGTACCCGCGGCGCCGTTCACGGAGGACGACGACGCTGATCGCGGCCAGCACCAGCAGCGACGCCGCGACCGTGAGGGTGGAGAGAGGGATTCCGCCCGGCAATTCGGGATGGGGATAGAGCGGCGACAGGGATCGGGGCCAGATCATTTTCAGCAGGTAGCGCGGGTAGGCGACGGCGGCGTTCAGGATCCGGTCACCCCAGGCGACCGCTGCGGCGGGTTCCATGGCGCCTCCGCGCCGCTGGGCCGAAAGCGTGGCCACGGTGGAGAGCAGCGACAACACGAGCAGCGGGACCTTCTCCAGCACGAGCCGGCGCAGGGTCGTCGCGGTGGCCGCCAGGTCGAGACGTCGGAGCGGCCAGACGTCCAGCAGCAACAGCAGCACCGGGAACGTCACCAGCGTGGGCTTGGCCAGCAGGCTGGCGCCCATCAGCGCCGCCACGAGGAGATAGGTCGCGCGACGTGGATTTCGCGCGTAGCGGGCCCAGACCCCGATCGCCAGGAGCCCGAATGTGCTCGACAGCAGGTCCTTGCGCTCCGAGACCCAGGCCACCGACTCGACGTGCAGCGGATGAACCGCGAACCAGCCCGCGACCAGCGCCGAGCGCCAGACGCTCCCGGTCAGGCGCGACAGCCCCGTGAAGAGCAACAGGGTGTTCAGCGCGTGCAGCAGCACGTTCGTCAGGTGGTGGCCGGCGGCGTCCGTGCCGTGCATCTCGACGTCGAGCATGTGGGACAGCCACGTCAGCGGATGCCAGTTGCTGGCGTGGTCGGTGGTTGCGGCCCAGCGGAGTCCCTCGAGGGTCAGTCCACCGAGGACCTGTTCGTTGGAGGTGATGTACTCGGGATCGTCCCAGGTCAGGAAGTCGAAGCCGGTGGTCTGCCCGTAGATCGCACCGATTGCGACAAGCAGCGCCGCGCCGAGCGCAAGGCGCATACCGGAAGCGCTCGGTCTGACCGCGGCGCTCAAGGGTCAGATCCGGATCAACTCGCGGAACAGCTCGTTGGAATGAAGTCTGCCGTAGGGGGTCAGGCGGGCCCGTTCGTCACGCCATTCGAGGATCCCGCGATCGATGGCGCGCGACCACTCGTCGGCGTAGTGCTCCCGCAGGCAGACGCCGTAGCGCCGGGACAGCCCGTCGATCGCAACACCGTCTACCACCCGCAGACCCATGATCAACGCCTCCTCCAGCCGCCGCTGCGGGTCCCAGGGGTCACGGGTCCGTACCGGATCGCGCCCCGCCGCCAGGTCTTCCAGGTAGCCGGCCAGGTCCCGACGGTTCCCGCGGCGGCGCCCCAGGAAGTAGGCGTGGGCACCCAGTCCGAAGCCGCCGTACCAGTCGTCGGCCCAGTATTTCATGTTGTGGCGACTGCGCTGCCCACTCCGTGCATAACTGGAGATCTCGTACTGGTGCAGTCCGAAGTCGGCGAGCACGGTCGCGGTCTGCTCGTAGGCCCAGACGACGGCCTCGTCGTCGGGACAGGTCGTCCTGCCGCTGCGGATCGAGCGCGCCAGCGGCGTCTGCTCGTCGGTCTCCAGCAGGTAGACCGATGCATGATCCGGGCCCAGGCGGCCGATCGCGGCGATCGTCTCGTCCCAGCGATCGAGGGGCTCGCCGGGCAGCCCGCAGATCAGGTCGACGTTGACCCGAAGCCCCTCGCACGCGCTCGCCTCGCGCAGGGAGCGCAGCGCATCCTCGGCGCGGTGCGCCCGCCCGACCCGTTGCAGCACCGCGTCGCACAACGACTGCACGCCGATGCTGATCCGATTCACGCCGGCGTCGAGGTATCCGCGCAGACGGTCCGGTGTCAGGCTCTCGGGGTTGGCCTCGAGGGTGATCTCGCAGTCCGGTCGCAGGTCGAAACGTCGTGAGACGGTCGAGAGCAGCCGCCCCAGCTGGAGGGGCGTCATGCGTGACGGGGTCCCGCCGCCGAGGTAGATCGAGTCCACCGCGATCGGAAGGTCGAGCTGGAAGCGTTGCACCTCGTCGGCGAGGGCGCGAAGGTAGGTGGCGATGCGGTCGTCCTGGCCGGCGACGGTCGGGAAGTCGCAGTAGGTGCAGCGGATCGCGCAGAACGGAAAATGCAGATAGAGGCCCGCGGGGCGCTCCGCGAGCGGCGGCTCGCGCTTCATCGGATCAGGCCGGCGCTGTCGCGGGCGAGCCAGCCGAACAGACCGTTGGGCAAGCTGACCTGGATCCACTCGTCACGTTCGCCCCGTACCTCGACCGTGAGACCTTCGTGGACCGTGAACAGGGTCGGGTTGTTCTGTCCCGGTCCGGCCAGCACCTCGACCACGTCATCGAGGATCACCGCGGACCGCCGGCCCTCCAGTCGTTGATGGGTGGTGTACCACGATGCTCCGAGCAACAGGCCGGCGACGATCAGGGTGGCGAGGCTCCAGCCGATGGTGGTGCTGAAGCGCCCGCTGCGAGAGAAACCCCATGCGACGAGCGACGCACTGGCCCAGAAAACCGCCAGCAGCAACCAGGCCTGGCGATCCGGGCCGAGACGATCCTGCCATCCGGCCAGCCAGCGCAGCAGCGCGGCGCGTTCATCGGGGATCGCCGGGTCGAAGCAGAAGGAACGCGCATACTCCAGGTTGGCCAGGACGTCGCGGTCGGTCGGTGCCAGTCGCCGGGCCCGCTCGAAGTGCAGGATCGCCTGGCCCAGTCGCCCGAGCTTGAACGCGGCGTTGCCCAGGTTGTACTCCAGGCGCGGATCCTCGATCCCGTAACGTAGTACGGCCCGATAGGCCTCGATCGCCTCCTCGTAGCTCTCGCGCTCGTAGGCCGCGTTGCCGCGGTCGAACGACTCCTCGGGGCTCTCGCAACGGACCCCCGGGGCGAGGAAGGTACAGACCAGCAGCACCAGCGGCGGGCCGCAGGATCGCAGGATCGAGATCACCCGCTGCGCTCCAGCTCCTCCACGATCGCCGACGCCTCCTCGAGGACCTCGGCCCGGCGCTCGGTGCGTCCCGCGGCGGGAACGAAACGTGCGAAATCGCAGCTCTCCAGGCAGGAGCGGAACCGGCGCCTCAACTCCGCGGGCACGCCACGCGAGACCAGAAGCTCCTCGGCGACGTCGTAGGTCAAACCGGCGGCGGAGCGATCGAAACGGTCGGAGACATACTCCACCAACGCCCGTGCCACCTGTTCGTGAAAGACCGCCGCCTCGGCGGTATCCAGCTGGCGCTGAACCGCCCGGAAACTCTTGCGTGCCCGGGCGCGGGCCTTGCGCGCCCGAGCCAGGCCCTGGTCCTGTTGCAGGCGCTCCCGCTGCCGTCGGATGACGATCAGCAGTGGCGTCAGGCCCAGCGGCAGCACCGCCAACGCGATGAAAATGCCCTGTTCGTGCGCCCTGCGATGGGATTCGGAGAGGTTGCCGCGGCGCGGCTTGATGAAGGCCAGCTCGCGCCGCTGGGCGAAGATCTGCGCGCGCGGCCCGGGCCTGTCGGGGAACGGCTCGCCGCGTTCGACGGCGAGCATCAGCTCGCCGCCGTCGGCCGTCACGTACGTCTCGGAGGCCGGATCGAAATAGCTGAAGCGCAAGGTCGGAATCCGCACCTCTCCCGGTGTCAGGGGCACCAGGATCCACTCCCAGGTCTTGCGCGAGACGACCTGGCGGTCGCGCTTGGTGACGACCGATTCCTTGATCTGCGGCTCGAACACCTTGAGGTCCGTAGTATCGGGCAGCGCCGGCGCCCGCACGGAGCGCAGGGAACCGACGCCCTCGACGGTCACCTTGAGGGCCACCGCATCGTTGACCAGGGCCTCGGAGCGGTCCAGGGCTACGTCCATCCGGTAGCTGCCCACGGCGCCGCTGAAGTCGCTCGGATGACCCTGCTCGGGTAGCCGCCTCACCTTGAGGACCAACGGGTCGCTCTTGAGTACGACGGACTCGGTTCTGCCGAAGCCGAAGAAGCTCGGGGCGCGGTTGCGCGAGGCGCGGACCTGCAACTGGGCCACGTAGGGACGCAGCTCGAAATCACCCGCGCTGGGAGGGATCAGGATCTGCCGCTCGATGGGATAGGCGGCGTAGATATGGTTGCCGATGCGCGTTTGGTACGAGAGCATCTCGGACTCGTTGTCGAGCGTCTCCACCCAGAAGTTCGCGAAGTCGGGCCGCTTGCGGAGTACGAAGCCGCTGATCCGGGGGATCGCGTAGAGGGTCAGGTCGAGCGGCACCGGCTCGCCGACCCACACCTCCTGCTTCGCGAGCTCGGCCCGAAGAAACAGGGCCTCGGTCGCCGCTGGCCCGCCGCCGCCCGGCGAACCCGCCCCCCCGGGGGTCCGCGGCCGGGCCGCGCCGACGACGAAGGTCAGTGGTTCGGTGCGGTAGGTGAAGGTGCCGATGTGGATGTCGAGCGCGGGAATCTCCGCGGGCCCCGGCGCGATAGGCATCAGCACGTAGGTCAGATTCGTCTTGGCCGACGTCTTGCCGTTGATCCAGGAGATGCTGGTGCTACGGTTGGGCCCCGAGAGCAACTCGAGATTCACCGCCGCTTCGAGCCGCGGCGAGGTCACGTGGGGCAGGTCGCCGCCGGCGATCTCGATCACCAGCCGCACCGGCTGCGACTCGGTGATTCCGACCTGTGGGTCGATGAAGGCGGTGACCCTGTAGGGCTGTGCGTGGGCTGCGGCGCAGGCCAGAGCCACGACCACCGCCGGCGCCGACACCCGCCGGATGAGACGCAAGGCGATCACCAGTCCTTCTCCCGGCTCCGCTCGCGGACGGGGGCCCGACTCAGCAACTGGCGGCGCAGGTTCTCCTGCTCCTGGTCGGAGAGTCCGTCGAGCAGTCGTTCGGCCTCTTCCGGGGTCATCCGCTCGGGGTCCTGTTCGGCTGGCTGCTGTTGCTCCTGGTCTTGGTCCTGGTCCTCGTCGGACTGCCCGGGCTGCTGTTGCGGCTCCTGCTGTTGTTGGTCGTCTTCGGTCTCTCCCTGCTCGCCTTGCTGCTCCTGGTCCTGTTCCCGGTCCTGCTCCTGATCCTGCTCCTGTTGTTGCTGCTGCTCCTGCTCCTGGTTGTCGTCACCCTCGTTCTCGCCGTCCTGCTGCTGTTGTTGCTGCTGCTCGAGTGCCCGCAGGGCCAACTCGAGGTTGCGCTTGGCGTCCGCGTCGGCGGATCTGGCGCGCAGCGCCCGCTGGTAGGCCTTGATCGCCTCGCCGAACTCCTGCTGCTGATAGCGCGCGTTGCCGAGGTTGAAGGCGGCGTCCGAAACCAGCGTCTCCGGCGCGGTGAGCAACGATCGAGTGTAGGCCTCGGCGGCTCCCTCGAAGTCGCCCTGGCGGTAGAGGATGTTGCCGATGTCGTAGTACAGCTCGGGTGACTCGGGTCGGGCGACTTGGGCCTCGGTGTAGGCGCGTAGCCCGTCACCGTAGGCGCCCTCGAGGTAGTGGCGGTTACCCTCCTCGGTCTTGCGATGGGCCTTGCCCCCGAGGGGCGTCAGCAGGCTCGAAGCCACCAGCAGCGTGAGGAACTTGGCGATCATCCGTTGGCCCTCGTCCGTTCGTGCCGTCCTCGCGAACGGCGCCGGTCGCCGAGCAGGGTCTCGGCCATCAGCGCCAGCAGTGCCAGCGCCAGCGGGAACTGAAAGCGTTCTTCCCAGCGCGCGCGCAGCACCGCGCCGAACTCGCGTTCGTCGAGCTGGGCCAAGGCCTGGGCGATCCTCTCCACCTCGCTCTCGGTGGCCGTGGCCCGGTAGTATCGCCCACCGGTGTCCAGGGCCAGCTGTTCCAGGACGGTCTCGTCCAGCCGGGTCGTCACGACCTTGCCCTCACGATCCTTCTTGTACCCGGTCTCGGCGCCGGAATCGTCGCGGAGGGGTATCGGGGCACCGCGCGTCGAGCCCGTGCCGACTGCGTGAACCGCCACCCCGGCGTCGGCCAGGGCCTGCAGGGCCTCGTCGATGCCGCCCTCGTGATCCTCGCCGTCGGTGAAGAGCAGGATCGCGCGACTGCGATCCTCACTCCCGGCGGCCTTTTCCCCGAATGCCTCCACCGCAAGCTCGAGCGCCTCGCCGAGAGCGGTGCCCGGAACCGATGTCGCCTCGACGTTCACGGTGTCGAGGAACAACCGCACCGCCGCGTGATCCAGGGTCAGCGGACAGGCCAGCGTGGCCCGGCCCGCAAACGTGATCAGCGCCACCCGATTGCCCTCGAGCCGGCGCAGCAGCGAATCGATCGCGTGTCCGGCCTGCCCCAGCCGATTCGGCGCGACGTCCTCGGCCGCCATGCTGAGCGAGGTGTCCAGCAACACCACGAGGTCGGCCCCACCCCGGCGAACCTCTTCCAGTCGGGTTCCCCATTGCGGGCGGGCGGCGGCGACGATGAGCGTCAGCAACGCGCCGTACAGCAACAGCATCTTCACCGCGCGGCGGTTGGCGCTCACTTCGCCGGTGAGACGAGCGGCGAACTCCTGGCCGCCGGCGAACCGGCGCAGCGCCCGGCGCCGGCGGGTCAGCGACGCGTATCCCGCGAGGGAGAGCAGCGGCAGGGCCAGGATCCACCACAGGTACTCTGGGTGAACGAAGCGCACCTAGGGGATCCTCCGGAGGCGGCTACCGACCAGGACGCGCTCGAGCAACAGCAGCCCCAGCGCGGGAAGCAGCACGAAGGTAAACAGCTCGCTGAAGATCACCCGTTCACGACTGACGATCTTGGTCTTCTCCAGACCGTCGATCGTTTCGAAGATCCCCTGCAGCTCGCCGGCGTCGAGGGCTCGGAAGTAGCGGCCCCCCGTCGTCCCTGCGATCTCGCGGAGCAGATCCTCGTCCAGATCGACCCGCTGCATGGCGTAGCGCTTGCCCATCGGACCGAAATCAACGGGGATCGGCACCTCGCCCTCGGAGCCGACGCCGATGGTGTAGACCTTCACGGAGAGCGCCCACGCGGCCTCCGCCGCGGCCTTGGGGCCGATCTGGCCCCGGTTGTTGCGCCCGTCGGTCACGAGCACGATGACCTTGCTCTTGGCCTCGGAGGCGCGCAGGCGGTTGACCGCCGTGGCCAGCCCCAGGCCGATGGCGGTGCCGGATTGTTCGGTGGGGGCGAAGTCCAGGTCGTCGAGAAAGTCGTGCAGCATCGGGTGGTCGAGGGTCAGGGGGCAACGCGTGACGGCCAGGCTGGCGAAGACCACCAGCCCCAGTCGGTCGGCGCTCCGACCGTCGATGAAGTCCTTGACGGTCTGGCGCGCCACCGCGAGGCGGTTGCGGGGCTGAAAGTCCTCGGCACGCATCGAGCCCGAGATGTCGAGGGCCACGACGATGTCGACGCCGTCGGTGGTGACGTTCTCGATGCTGGCGCCGGACTGGGGTCGCGCCATTGCGAGTACCAGCAGGACCAGCACCAGCCCCCGCGACCAGGGAAGCATCGACTCCAACCGGGTCCAGGAGCTCCGGGCCAGTTGCAGCCGGGCCGAAGCCCCAGGCAGCGACAGCCTGGCATCGCCGCGACGACGACGACGGGCCATCAGCACCGTCGCGGCCAGACCCACGGGGAGCAGCGCCAGCAGCCAGGGAGCCGCGAAGCGGAACATCAGGCGACCCCCCGCCCGGCGGCGCTCTCGCGCGTGTCGACGGGTTTGGTGGCGTCCACGATGCGATAGATCTCTTCGACGGCGGCTTTCCATGCGTCAGGTCCGGGCGTCTCGCGGGCGAATTTGACGCGGTCGCAATCGGTCAGCAGGGCGTGGCTGGCCGCGATCGCCCGGGCCGGGGTACCGCCCTGCTCCAGGATCGGCCGCGCCTCGGCGGTGGTGACCTCCATCAGGCGCAGCCGATAGCGCCCACCCAGGTAGAGCTTGAAGATCCGTGACAGCTCACTGTAGAACAGGTCGACCTGACCGTTCTCGGGCAGCCGTCGCTCGAGCAGTTTCTGCAACTCGCCGTAGACCCAGACGTGGGGCGGCACCCGCGCGAACGGATCGTCGACCCTCTTGACCGCGGCGAGACGATCGCCGTAACGGCGCTGGAGCCACCAGACGACCGCGGCGCCGGCCATCAGCACCACGAGGATTCCCAGGGCGGTCCAGAGCGGCACCAGGTCGGGCTTCAGCGATGCCGGCGGCTTGAGGTCCGCGAGTTCCACCGCCGCCGCTGCATCGGGATCCTCGGGCAACACGCTGATGATCGTCACGGTGCGAGGTTCGGTGGTCAGCTCGCGAGTTCCTGCCGGACCCTCCACCGTGACACGTAGCGCCGGGATCGACAGCTCGCCCAGCTCGTAGGCGGAGACGACCCCGTTCCATGTCCAGCGGTTGCCGCCGTCGATCGTTTCGGGGCCGTTCCACCGTCCCGAGAGGACGCTGAAGCTGCCGATCTCGTTGCCGAACTCCGGCGCTGCCAGCCGAACGTCCGGGGGAAGCTCGAGGGTCAACGTGACCTCGATCGGGTCTCCGACGCGGGCCTCGTGGGGACGCACCTCGAGCTCGAGCGTCGGCGTGCTCTCGGCGCGCAGGCCGGCGTGGCCGACCGTCAACACGACCGCCGCAGACACGGCCGATGCCACGTGGAGCGCCCGCTTCATCCCGCTCAGCCTCCGGCCATGGCGGCGCGGTGGGCGCGCTCGCGGAAGAAGCGGACCAGTGGAATCTCGTAGGGCTCGCCGGTGGACAGAGAGAGCATGTCGACGCCCGTTCGCCGTACCTCCTCGGTCAGCCGCAGCCGCTCGTGCTCGGCGTGCTCGGCGTAGGCACGGCGCACCCGGGTGCTGCCGCAGTCGATCACGCCGCGTTCTCCGGTCTCCGAATCCTCCACGGCCACCAGGCCGACGTCGGGCAACGTCGATTCGCGGGGGTCGGAGACGGAGATGGCGACGACGTCGTGCTTGCGGGCGGCGATGCGCAGGGTCCGTTCGTATCCCGAGTCCTGGAAGTCGGAGATCAGGAAGACGACCGCGCGCTTGGGGACCACTCGCTGCAGGTACTCGAGTGCGGCGGCGATGCGCGTGCCGCGTCCTACGGGCTCGATGGCGAGAACCTCCCGTAGCACGCGCAAGCCGTGTTCCTTCCCCTTGCGCGGCGGCAGGAATAACTCGACGCGGTCGGTGAACAGCAACAACCCCACCCGGTCGTTGTTGCGCAACGCGGAAAAGGCCAGAAGCGCCGCGATCTCCGCCGACATCTGCATCTTGGTCGTCGGGCCGGTGCCGAACTGCTCGGAGCCGCTGGCATCGACGAGGAGCACCACGGTCAGCTCGCGCTCCTCCGTGAATTTCTTGACGTACGGGTGGCCCATGCGCGCCGAGACGTTCCAGTCGATGCTGCGCACGTCATCCCCGGGGACATACTCGCGCACCTCGGCAAACTCCATTCCCCGGCCCCGGAAGACGGAGTGATACGAGCCGGCGAGGCTCTCCTCCACCAGGCGGCGCGTGCGGATCTCCAAGCGGCGCACCCGGCGAATCACCTCGCGCGGATTCAAGGGACCTCCACCGCGTCGAAGATGCGCTGCACCACCTCGTCCGAGGTGAGCGATTCGGCCTCGGCCTCGAAGGAGAGGATCAGCCGGTGGCGCAGCACGTCGGCTCCAATCGCCTTGACGTCCTCGGGCGTTACGAAGCCGCGTCCCCGCAGGAAGGCGTGGGCGCGGCCGGCGGCGGCCAGGAACAGTGTCGCTCGCGGTGAGGCGCCGTACTGGAGTAGCCCCTGGAGATCGAGCTTGTACTCCGAGGGCTCGCGGCTGGCGTGCACCAGGCGGACGATGTAGTCCTTCACGCGGTCGTCGACGTAGATCGCCTGCATCGCTTCCCGGGCCTTGTCCAGCCGTTCGAGGGAGACCACCGGAGCGACCTGCGGCCGTTGTCCGCCGCCCATGCGGTCGAGGATCTCCCGCTCCTCCTCGCGAGAGGGATAGTCCAGCTTGAGCTTCAGCATGAAGCGATCCACCTGGGCCTCGGGCAGGGGGTAGGTCCCTTCCTGTTCGATCGGGTTCTGCGTCGCCAGAACCAGGAACGGCTCCGGTAGCGGGTAGGTCGTGTCGCCGATCGTCACCTGGTGCTCCTCCATCGATTCGAGCAGGGCCGACTGCACCTTGGCGGGGGCGCGATTGATCTCGTCGGCGAGGACGAAGTTGGTGAACAACGGGCCCTTGCGCGGGACGAAAGTCCCCTCCTTCTGGTTGTAGATCAGCGTTCCCGTCAGGTCGGCAGGGAGCAGGTCGGGCGTGAACTGGATCCGCTGGAACGAGCCGTGGACGGCGTCGGCCATACTTTTAACGGCCAGGGTCTTGGCCAGTCCCGGCACACCTTCCAGCAACAGGTGCCCGCCGGTCAGCAGGCCGATCATCATGCGGTCCAGCAGGCACCGCTGGCCCACGATGACCTTGCGAACCTCGGTCAGGAGCTCCTCGACCACCCCCGATTCGCGTTGCACCCACTCCTGGATCGACTGCACATCCGATGACATCTGACTTCCCTCCAGCTCATACGCTCCGGAATCCGTTCCGGACGCCTCTCATCTGATCCGCATTTCTATTGGAAACCACGGCCCGGAGGGGATGCCCACCCGGGGTGACCCCGCCTAGCTGTTGCGCCTAAAAGAGTTACGCATTCTAAGATCGTGTCCTGGGCCTGTCAAACCCAATTCCTTGGACCTCCCTTTGCGACCTCGTGCTCGTGGACCGATATTCGAACCGGCCCCGCCCCGACCGCTTCGGGTGCGGGAGCTTCCCGGGGAGGTCCGATTCCATGCAGGCCAAGCTCGGCGCCGGATTCCTTCTGGTCGCGCTGCTCTATCTTCTGATCGGCCTCGGAGTTCCGCTCCTGGGGCTGACTCCCCTGTTCGGCATCCTGTTGACCGTCTCGGCCTACCTCGTGATCGGGCTCGGAGCCGCCTGGCTGGTCTCCAGCCTGTTGACACGCCGCGTCCGCGAGCTGGCGGCGGCCGCCACGGTGATCAGCAAGGGCGACCTGACGCGGCAGATCAACACCGCCGGTCGGGACGAGGTCGGCGAGCTCGCACGGGCCTTCGCCAGCATGACGGCGAGCCTGCTCAGTATCGTACGGGAAGTACGCGCCAACGGCGAACGGATCAACGACATGGCGCGCTCCCTGTCGGCTTCGGCGATCGAGATGAACGGAGCCACCGAGGAGATCGCCCGGACCGGGCGACGCATCGCCTCCGGGGCCGGGGAGCAGGCCGAACAGGTCGCCCGCGCCACAGAAGTCACGGAACAGCTCTCGGAGATCGTTCAAAACGTGGCCGCCCGCTCCCGGGAGGTGCATCAGTCGGCGTCCCAGGCCGCCGAACGGTCGGTACGCGGCGCCGAGGATTCTCGCCGCGCCGTCGAGAGTATCGTCGAGCTCGCCGAGCACACCGTTTCCACGACCGTGGCCGTGGACGGCTTCCGATTGCGGGCCAAGGAGATCGGCAACCTGATCGGCTCGATCACCTCCATCTCCCACCAGACGCACCTGCTGGCGATCAATGCCGCCATCGAGGCCGCGCGGGCCGGCGAGGATGGCCGAGGGTTCGCCGTGGTCGCCGAGGAGGTCAGCCGCCTGTCGGACGACGTGCGACGCTTCGCCGATCAGATCTCGTCCATCAGCGAGGAGATCTTGAGCGGCGCCGGGGAGGTCTCCGACCAGTTTCGCCAGAACGCCCAGGTCGCGACGGCGGTGCGGGGTGTCGTCGATCGGACCGCGACGTCGTTCGAAGGAATCCTGCGTGCGATCGAGGGGACCGAGGACCAGGCCCGTGAGATCTTTCAATTCACCGAACGCCAGCGCAGCGCCGCCGACAAGGTCGCCCTGTCGCTGGCGGAGATCTCGCGTGTGGCCGAACGCAACACCCTCGGAACTGAAGAGGCCTCGAGTGCGACGCAGGAACAGACGGTCTCGATGCAGGAGCTGTCAAACTCGGCGCAGGAACTGGCCGCGACCTCCGATCAGCTCAAGGAGCTGGTGTCCATCTTCCGTCTGGTATGAGCGTCATGCACGGCGAGTCGAGCGCTGATCGGTCGAATCCCGGCGAGCCACGCCGCGAGCGTCTCCTGTTGTTCCGCATCGGAGGAAAGTACCACGGTCTGATGCTCGCATCGATCGCCGCACTGTCCCCTCCCGGCCGGATCCGGCGGGTCCGTCCTTCGACCCCGGGTGTCCTGGGCATCACCGAATGGCGGGGCCGGTTGCTGACGGTGCTCGATCTCTCGCTGCTGCTCGAGGCCGACGAGACATCGCCTCCCCTGTCATTGATCCATCTCGCGACGCCCTTCGAGCGGACGACCCTCTACCTTGCCGGTCCGGTCCGCCTGGAGGCCTGCGACGTGGCCCGGCACCTCGAGCCCGACATCGACGGGACCCGCCGTCTCGAGTTCGAAGGCGAGGCGGTGCGCCTCGTCGAGCCGGCGGTCCTGATGGATCGGATTCGCACGCTACGGAACGCCTAGCATGGACCTGGATCGTTACCGCTCGTTGTTCCTGGAAGAATCCCGGGAGCATCTGCGGGACGCCCACCGTGCGTTACGCGCCCTGTGCGAAGGCGATACCGGGGAAGGGTTGCTGCTCGACCTCTACCGTCACGCTCACTCGTTGAAGGGGATGGCGCTGACGATGGGATTCGAGGGTCTCGGAAAGCTGGCGCACGCCACCGAGGATCTGCTGGGCCGTCTGCGCGACCAGGGCGCGGGAGCGTGGGACGATCGCGCGACGCTGGTCGAGGAGAGCCTGCGCTATCTCGACGCGATGGTGGATGCCATCGAGTCCGGCGAGGCGATGGACGAGCGGCGGGCGGAGGAGCTGACGGGACGGCTTCTCGGCCAGGGCATCGACGCGCCGTCGGGCTCGATGGTCACGGTGCGGAGCGAGACACCGGCCGAGCCGGGTGGGGCCGGCGTTCCGCTGTGGAGCATCGATCTCGAACTGGAGGACGAACATCGGCCGGCAACCGACCACATCGTCGCCCTGGTCGTCGGCCTGGGCCGGCTGGGACGGTTGCGTCACGTTCGGCCGCCGCGGCTCTCCGTC
>Ga0255058_10001487_pt1 | contig 13188 bp, 8 predicted proteins | sample Cases_109_9_MG_FD_188637 | JGI IMG/M metagenome (GOLD analysis project Ga0255058, IMG submission 188637) | Seawater microbial communities from Amundsen Gulf, Northwest Territories, Canada - Cases_109_9 | ecosystem: Environmental > Aquatic > Marine > Gulf | place: Canada: Northwest Territories... | reverse complement strand
GTACGCGCCGGTATCGAACAGCATGGTTACCTGGTGGGCAACGAGGGTTCCGTCACGCTTGACTCCGCTCTTCAATCGAATGGTCGCGGAGTGGCGCAGGGTTGTCGTGGCCATCTCCTCGTCGCGGGTCAGCGTGATCTGTACCGGCACGCCGGCGCTCTCGGTCAACAGCACGGCGTAGGGTTCCAGGCACAGCACCAGCTTGCCGCCAAAGCCTCCACCGATCTGCGTGGGTACGACTTTGAAAGCACTCACCGGGCGGCCGAACGCCTGCGCCAGATAGCTGCCCACTGCAAAGGGTTTCTGGTTCGTCGTCCAGACGGTTGCCCGGCCCGACGGATCGACGGCGGCGGTCGAGCTGTGCGGCTCGATGGAGCCCGGATGAGCGACCGGTGTCCGGTAGGTGCCTTCGATGACCACATCGGATTCGGCGAAACCTTTCTCGACCTCGCCGCGCCCAACCCAGGTCTGATAGCAGAGGTTGCCCTTCCGCTCCGAATCCCAGTTGTGTTGGTAGGCATTGACGTCGTCATGAACCAGCGGAGCATCGGCGCCAAGCGCCTGCTCACCGTCAAACACGGCGGGAAGCTCCTCGTACTCCACCCGCACCCGGCCGGCCGCCTCCCGTGCCTGGTCAGGCGTGCGCGCCGCCACTGCCGCTACCGGTTCGCCGACGAAGCGAACCTTATCCAGTGCGAACATCTGCTGGTCTTGCAGATCGATTCCGTAGTAGCCCATCTCCAGGTCGCGGCCGGTCACCACCGCCTTGACGCCGGGCATCTTCTCCGCCTCCGATGTATCGATGCCCTTGATGCGCGCATGCGGATGGGGACTGCGCACGAGGGCACCGTAAATCATGCGCGGGAGCTGAACGTCCTCGGCGTACACGGCGCGGCCCGTGACCTTCTCCTCGGCGTCGATCCGGACGAAACTGGATCCTACGGCTCCCGCCGCCTTGTCTGCCTGGCCGTTACCCGCTCCACGGACGACTCTCTCCGCGGCGTCAAGAATCTTGCTGTAGCCAGTACAGCGGCAAAGATTGCTGGAAATGGCGCTGCGGACTTCCTGCTCCGTCGGCCGGGGGTTAACGGAGAACAGGCCCTTGAGAGACATGACCATGCCGGGCGTGCAGAAACCGCATTGGATGCCGCCGCCTTGCATCATTGCCTTCTGAATCGGGTCCAGGCACCCCACCGTGCCGAGGCCCTCGATGGTCGTGACTTCACGGCTGTCCGCCTGCAGGGCCAGCACCATGCAGGAGTTCACCGGCCGGCCGTCGAGCAGCACCGTACAACTTCCGCAGTCACCGGTGCCGCAGCCTTCCTTGGTGCCGGTCAGCCCCAACTGCAAGCGCAGCGCGTCCAGCAAACGCGTCCGCGGCGCGACATCGAGGACTTCGTCGTGACCGTTGACGATCAGTTTCAGGGTCTTCTTTTTCATGTCTTGATTCATACTCTCAATTGCCTTTGATTCTCAACCACCAAAAATGTTGGCAGCGAAAATTGTAATGATCGCAAGCGGTGCAACAAATCTCACCAGCAACCGCCAGACTAATAATGCAGTTGCTTTATCCAGACCGAGTTCGGCACGAATCGAGTCCCTTGTCATCATCCATCCCGCAAACAATGCAATTAAGAGACCACCGCTGGGAATGAGGACATTGGCCGTAACAAAATCCATCAGATCGAAAATGCGCTTGCCTTCGAAGAGTGGAAAGTGATCCAGTGGCGTAAATCCCGCCAGGATATTAAAGGAGAATAAAGCCGCGAGGCCGAAAAGCCAGATGCAGGTCCCCGTGACAATGGTGATCGGCACGCGCCTGAAGCCCTTGTGTTCCTCCAGCCACGAAACGGCCGGCTCCAGCATCCCGATACTCGACGTCAGTGCTGCGATTGCCATCAACAGGAAGAACAGCGCCCCGAAAACAACACCGAGCGGCATTTGACCAAAAGCGATCGGCAGCGTAATGAACACCAGGCCTGGTCCTTCGCCGGCCTGAAGCCCGTAGCTGAACACCAGCGGAAATATGACCAGGCCCATCATCAAGGCAACGCCGGTATCGGCAAATGCGATGATTACTGAAACTTTCGGAATAGAAACCTGCCTGGGAATGTAGGCGCCATAGGTGATCAGCGCCCCCACCGCCACATTCACGGAGAAGAAGGCCTGGCCGATCGCCATCAGGACCGTCGACGACGTGACCTGGCTGAAGTCCGGCTTGAACATAAATTGCAGCGCGCGCGAGAAATCGGCGGTCACTGCCGCATACACGACGAGCGCAACCAGGATCAGGGCCAGCCCCGGCATCAAATAAGTGATCGCCTTTTCGAGGCCCCTGCGGACACCGCCGGCAACGATAACAATGGTCAACACGAAAAACATTCCTTGCCAGAACATCATACGGATAGGGTTAGCTGTCATCGCGGCAAAGCCTTCACCGGATCGCTCGGCGTCATATCCGGAAAAAGCGCCCGTCATCGCGCTGACCGCGTAATCCAGCGTCCAGCCGGCAACCACGCTGTAGTACATCAAACCCACAGTCGGCGTAATGACCGACAGCCAACCCAGGCTGTGCCAGAATCTGCTACGACCGTTCTCTGTTGCGAGCTTCTGCATACTGCGGATCGGGCTCTGTCCACCACGCCGACCAATCGCGAGTTCCGCCATCAGCAGCGGAATGGCGATAATGACGATGCAGACGCAATAGATAATGACAAACGCACCGCCGCCGTTTACTCCGGTAATGTACGGAAAGCGCCAGATGTTTCCGAGTCCGACGGCACTGCCAACAGCGGCCAAAAGGAAAGCACGGCGCGAAGACCAGTGTTCATGAACAAATTCAGTAGCCAAAAGGATTTTTCCTCAAGAACCGATGTTCCCTGACTGCTCAGGTCAGGCTGGTATAGAAAATCAGGCCGATAACTATTGGTGCGACATATCGCAGAATAAAGCGCAGGTAAGCAAAAAGTGCTTCGCTCTGCAAACCAAGCTCTTCCAAAATCGATTTTCTCGACATTATCCAGCCGGCAAAGATTGCGATGAGCAACGCGTTAAACGGTATCAGCAGATTCGATACGAAAAAATCAAGCAGTTCGAAAATTCCCTTACCTTCCAACAGTGGCACGAAATTCAGTAATTTCACCTCAGACCAGACATTGAATGAGAGTGCGGCCGCAATTCCCAGTACCCATCCACAGAATCCGGCCAGGATAGCCATGGTCGGTCGCGAAAAAGACTTGTGCTCCTCCAGCCAGGATACGACCGGCTCCAGCATGCCGATCGCGCTGGTGAAGGCCGCAAAAAACAGCAGGATGAAAAACAAGAAGCCCACGATATGCCCGCCGGGCATATTGCCGAATGCCGTAGGGAGCGTAATGAATATCAAGCCCGGCCCACCGGCGGGATCAAGGCCATTTGCGAATACCAGCGGAAAAATAACGATGCCTGCAAGCAATGCGACGGCAGCATCAACCAAAGAAATTGTAAATGCTGCTTTCGGCAGGGATACGTTTTTCGGGACGTATGCGCCGTAGGTAATCAACATACCTACTCCTATGGCGACGGAGAAAAACGCCTGGCCCAGTGCGAGAAATACAACTTTCGGCGTCAGCTTGCTGAAGTCCGGGTTGAATAGAAATTCGAGCCCGCTCTTAATGTCTGCGTTGATGATGGAATTCAACGCCAGGATGACAAGTATCGCAAACAGACTCGGCATCATGAACTTCGCAATGACCTCAATACCTTTGTTGATACCGCGGGCCACAACGAATACAGCCGAGGCAATAAACAGACTATGGAATATTAGTAGTCGCAATGGGGATGCCAGCATTTGCTCGAACGCATTTTCGGAATCAGAACCGCTGAATTGCGAGAACGAATTTACCGCGGCCTTGGCGATGTAATCGATCGACCAACCTGCGACAACACTGTAAAAACTCAGACCCAGCAAAGGTATGATGATGCTGAGCCAGCCAATGACATGCCATGCAGGCCTGGCGCCCGCCTCGCTGGACAGCTTGTGCATCGTTGTGACCGCGCTGCCGTGACCACGGCGCCCCATCGCAAGCTCGGCGATCATGATGGGAACGCTCAGGAATACGACAAAGCCCATATAGATGAGGACAAACGCGCCGCCACCGTTCTGGCCCGCCATAAACGGGAAACGCCACAGGTTTCCAAGGCCGACCGCTGCGCCCACAGCAGCAAGCAGGAACGCCGTGTCCGAGGACCAGGTCTCATGTTTGAAATCAGTATCCAAAGATTTATCCATAGAAATGTGCTCGGCAACTTGAACCAGACAGTATCGAACAGACCAATAGTCTTAGCGATTCGACACCAGGCAGAACCTATTTTTCAAAATACGCCTGCAGCCGATCCATGGCCTCTTCGATTCTTTCGTAAGGCTCGGCACCGAAGCATATCCGTAGATGCCCTTCGCCCGCAGACCCGTAGAATGCGCCGTCCTCTGTTACAACATAGGTCTCCGCCAATAATTCTTCCGCGATCTGCAACGAAGGCTTGCCGATCGCGCTGACATCGGGAAAAGTGTAAATAGTCCCCTCGGGTGACGGACAGATCACTCCTTCAATCTCATTCAGGCGCCGGCACACCAGGCCTCTGCGACGGTCATCTTCCTGCAGCATCTCGGCGAGACAGTCCTGCGGGCCGGTAAGCGCGGCGTATGCGCCTTCCTGAATAAATACGTTGACATGAGCGACATCGTTCACGGTGATCTTCATCAGTGCGGGCATGAAGTCCTTCTTGCAAGCAACGTAACCCAGTCTCCATCCGTCCATGGCAAACGCTTTGGTGTAGGCGAACATACTGAATGTGCGCTCCCACATGCCGGGTAACGACGCTATGCTGATGTGTCGATGGCCGTCGTAAGTAATCTGTTCATAGACCTCATCGCTGATCACCAGCAAATCGTGTTCTGTCGCTAAATCGGCGATGATCTCGAGTTCGTCAAGTCTGTAAACTCTGCCGGTTGGATTCGCCGGATTAACAATACAGATCATGCGTGTCTTGTCGGTAATTCGCGCTTCAATCGCGCTCCGGTCCACCTGAAAGCCGTTCTCCCTGTCCAGGGCTGCCGTGATAACCTTGCCGCCGGACAGCTCTATCTTATTGATATGCTGAGGATAATAGGGTTCGAGCAAGATGACCTCATCACCCTCATCCAGTGCCGCCATGAATACCGCATAGGCCGCATGAGTCAGACCATTGGTTACCAGGATTTCGTCCGGCGAAGCGTCGAGCTTGTTGAATGATTTGAGCTTGGCCGAGATTGCCTCGCGAAGCTTGAGCCCGCCGGAAAACTCGCCGTAATGCACGATACCGTCATCGAGTGCTTTCTTGGCAGCTTCCTTGATATGCAAGGGCGTATCGAAACTCGGCCGCCCCACCTCCAGATGAATAACGTCTTTGCCCTGAGCCATAAGCCCAATGGCCTTTTCGTACATTCCGAAACTCTTCGGTGAGCTTTGTGTGATTCTATTCGCCGGCCATTTCATAATAGCTCCTCGTATTGATCCGATCTTTCAAAAGGTCTAGTTTGTCAATCACGTTCGATCAGAATCCGCCGATGATTGCCGCAGTTCTCAACGCCCCGACACTGAATGAAATTCGCGCCGCCGCAAGTTTGCTCGCGCCCCACGTCATTCGAACGCCCTTGCTGCGTCTCAATATTGACGACGGTCCGAACGAGATATACCTGAAGCTCGAAAACCTGCAGCCTATCGGCGTATTCAAGGTTCGCTCCATGGGCAATGCGATGCTGACCGCGACCGAACATGCCTTGCGGAACGGCGCCTATACCGCCAGCTCCGGCAACGCCGGTCTCGGACTGGCGTGGATGGCACAGCAACTCGGCGTCGCTGCGACGGTCTATGCACCCCGTACCGGACCCGCGGGAAAGCTCGAAGGAGTGCGGAATTTCGGCGCTGATGTCCATTTACTGGGCGACGATCAATGGTGGAAAATAATCAAGAATAGTGGTCATCCGACAGATCCCGGCTTGTATATTGATGCGGTCAGAAGCCCGGCGGCAATGGCGGGAAACGGCACTATCGGCCTCGAAATCATCGAGCAGCTTCCTGATGTCGATACCGTTATCGTTCCCTTCGGTGGCGGTGGGGTCGCTTGTGGCGTTGCGTCTGCGATCCGCGCATTGAAGCCCGACACGCGCCTCATGGTTTCTGAAAGTGATGCGGCCGCGCCCCTCACCGCTGCCTTCAAGGCAGGGCGACCGGTGCCCGTCGCCGTGAAGCCATCTTTCATATCCGGCGCTGGAGCGCCGTCCGTGCTCGAGGAGATGTGGCCGCTCCTCAGCGAATTCGTTGACGGTACCGTGGTATCACCTGTGACTGAGGTTGCCGCTGCGGTAAGGCTCCTGATCGAGCGTAACCATGTTGTTGCAGAAGGCGCCGGAGCAATCCCTGTTGCCGGCGCGCTTGCAGGCAAGGCGGGGACTGGCAAAACCGTCTGCGTCATAACCGGCGGAAACATTGACCGGGAAGTCATGGCGAAAATTCTTCGGCAGCAAATTTGAGTACCGCAGTGCGGTCGTTATCAAGCCGGTAAACCACGCCGTCACGCATTACGAATTGGATTCGCATGAGCTCCGAGATGTCGTCCAGCGGGCTGCTGGCTGTCGCGATAATGTCTGCCTGTTTCCCCGGCACGATTGAACCCAACTGGTCCTCGAGTCCGAGCATGCGGGCCGCATTCAGCGTGGCGGTCAGGATCGCATCGGTTCGAGACATGCCCCTTTGCACGAACTCCACGAAATCACCCGCGTTGTCCCCCCATTCGTAGACACCGGCATCGGAGGCATAAGCCAGGTTTCGGAGCCCATAGTCGTAGGCCGCGATCATCGCAAAGGGTCTCAATCTGATTGCCTGAAATCGTTCGAGAATCGAATCAGGTAACCAACCCCACAGGCCGTCATGAAGCGATGCCGCTGTTTCTCCAACGGCCATGACCACACCATAAATGTGAGACTGGAAAAACACGTCGTCGCCGAGCAGTGCAAACGTGGTGTTATCGTAAAGGTGTGCTGAATCAATAATATCGGCGCCGGCCCGCGCCGCTGCCGCGATACCGGGTGCGTGATGTCCGTCTGCAATAACTTTACGGCCGAGTGAGTGTGCAGTTTCAACGACCGCGCTCATTTCCTCATCGGTCATTGTCTGCGCAACAGGGTCTGACGAGAGCAAGCTGCCGGTATTGAAAAATACAATGATGTCAGAGCCGCGTTTCACCTGGTGCCGCACTGCCCGCCGGCAGTCGTCCGGGCCGTCGCAAACCGAACGCATGTCGATCGCTGCCATGACGTCGCCCCGGTACGAAGCTGCACGCGCCAGGCCGGTCGCGGCAATCGGTGTCCCGGCAGCCAGAATCCTGGGGCCGGCAAGCTTGCCCTTTTTGACGGCGTCACGAACGCCAAAAATGGCATTTTCGTGACCCGGGACTCCTACGCTGCCGAGATCGACAACCGTCGTAAAACCTGCCTGCAAAGTCAGTTGCGCATGATGGCTTGCAGTAAGCGCGAGATCTGCTTCTGTCCGTGACAGCGCTTTGCCGTGATTGCCGGCTCCCGGAGCCGATGCCAGGTGTACGTGTGAATCAATGAGTCCTGGCAGGACAAAGGCTTGCGACAGATCCACGAAGTTGGCCGAAGAACCGTTATCGTCAAGATCGGACCGCCCGATAAATCCGCTGACCACCTGGGCAATTCGATCATCTTCGATAATGATGCTTTGGCGCCGGGCAGGTGGTGTGCCTGGAATGGCCAGTAGCTGCCCGGCATGTATCACTGTGATTTCAGCAGCAGCGACTTCTTGCGCCAACAAAGTCGCCGCCAGTAACATGCTGAAAATGAGTTGTTTGCTCATGGGCTAGTTCGATTCCTGCGGCACCAGCTTGCCGGGATTCAGAATATCGTGAGGATCCATGGCGGACTTTATTGTCCGCATCAATGCGATCGCTTCTTCTCCGAATTCCAGCTGCAGGAATTTCTGCTTGCCCAGCCCGACACCGTGCTCGCCGGTGCATGTGCCATCCATGCGGATCGCCCGCTGCACCATTCGCTCACTCAGTTGCTGGACCAGTTCATATTCCGACGGATCATCAGGATCGATAAGAAACACATAGTGAAAGTTTCCGTCGCCGATGTGGCCAAGGAGAAATGATGTTATGTCGGCGCTTCTTGCGACGTCCTCACGGGTCTCGCGGATGCAGTCTGCCAGGCGCGAAATCGGTACACACACATCCGTTGCATAGATTTTTGCAGTAGGTTTGACTGCCATGGCGGCATAAGCTGCCGAGTGCCGCGCATCCCACATTTCACGGCGCTGTTCTTCGTAGGCCGTCCATGCAAATTCGGAACCGCCAAAATCAGTGCAGATTTCACCAACAGTTTCGGCTTGTTCTTTGACTGAAGCATCGCTGCCGTGAAATTCGAGAAAAAGTGTCACTTTTTCCGGATAGCTGGTTTTGCAGTACTGATTGATTGCCTCCATTTGGGCTGCATCGATCAGCTCCACACGCGCGATAGGAATACCGTATTGAATGGTCTGAATCGCTGTGTTGACGGCTCCGTCAACATCGTCGAAGTAAACCCTTGCAGAAGATATGGCCTCCGGCCTGCCGTGCAGGCGCAGGGTCAGCTCAACGATGATGCCAAGCGTTCCTTCAGAACCGATGAAAAGATGAGTAAGGTCGTAGCCCGCCGCGGACTTTCTGGCGCGATGCCCCGTTGTAACAATGCTGCCGTCTGCCATCACGGCTTTCAGAGACAAGACGTTCTCCCGCATGGTCCCATAGCGGACGGCGTTGGTGCCTGATGCACGTGTTGCCGCCATTCCGCCAAGAGAGGCATCCGCGCCGGGATCGATCGGAAAAAACAATCCGGTATCGTGCAAATAGCTGTCAAGTTGCTTGCGTGTGACACCTGGCTGAACAGTGCAATCCATGTCCTCCACGTTAACCTGAAGAATGGAATTCATATTCGAAATGTCGATACAAATACCGCCTTTCAGGGCGACGGTGCCGCCTTCCAGGCCGGTACCGGTTCCAAACGGGATGACAGGTATCTGGTGCCTGGTGCAAATTGTGAGGACCCGTGAGACTTCCTCAGCACTGTTCACAAAACAGACAGCGTCGGGCGGCTTTGCCGCATGCCACGATTCATCGCGGGAGTGATGATCGCGGACTGCTTCGTTGGTGGTCAGTCTGGCACCGAGGAGTTCCGTCAACTCATCGAGCGCAATCTCAAGGCTTTTGGCTGTTCTGTTCATTGGCTGCAGGCGTTATTGTAGATGCGGTCATCGCTCTTTGTTACGGTAAGCGCTCAGCCGAAGCTGCACGTTGGAAAATCGTATCGTGACGAATAAACACGGCGGTATATTGAAAGCGATAGGGCCGGGCGTCCTGTACGCGGCGACCGCGGTAGGTGCATCGCACCTGGTACAGTCGACACGAGCTGGCGCCAATTACGGTCTGGCGTTGATCTTGCTGATCTTGCTCACTTACGTGGCGAAATACCCGGCGTTCCGCTTTGGCGCCCAATATGCCAGCGCTACCGGTAACTCCCTTCTGCACGGATACAGAAACCAGGGACAATGGGCGGTTGCGGTTTACATCGTCATCGCGCTTGGCACGATGTTCGCTGCCGTGCCAGCCGTCACACTGATTACCGCTGGCCTCGCGAAAGTCGCGTTCGGACTGCAGATGGATACGCTGGGTATATCTGTCATCATCCTGGCCGGTTGCACGTTGATCCTGATTCTTGGTGGTTATCACCTGCTGGACCGACTGGTCAAGGTGCTGATGGTAGTCCTCGCGATAGCCACGCTGGTAGCCACTGTACTGGTTGTTCCGAAAATAAACTGGGCCGTATCCGGAATGATAATACCGAGGGGTATTGTCAATACCGATGTTTTCTTCATCGTTGCGTTGCTCGGTATGATGCCGTCCTCGGTCGACATATCGGTGTGGCACTCTCTGTGGTCCGTGGCCAAAGCCCGGGATAGCGGTTACCGACCGACGCTGCGTGAGTCTCTGGGCGATTTTCATATCGGCTATATCGGTGCCTTCATACTTGCTATGTGTTTCGTGCTGCTCGGCGCCGGCGTCATGCACAATTCAGGAATACAATTCGAGGCAGGCGCAGCTGGTTTTGCTGCACAGTTGATCGATTTATACAAACAATCTCTGGGTGAATGGAGCGGGCCGCTGATCGGGATCGTTGCCGTTGCGGTGATGTTTTCAACCGTGTTGGCAGGCCTGGATGGATACCCGCGTGCCGCGGTAAGTTTAATGAAGATATATACCGGACAGGATTCGCCGGGAGACGATTCGCATACAGTGCCGAAAGACAGGACAGTGTACACGTCTACGTTGATTGTACTGGTGCTGGGCTCGATACTCATTCTGTACCTGTTTGTGACGTCACTGAAACTCGTCATCGACATTGCATCTACAATCTTGTTTCTGTTCGCTCCGGTTATTGCGTGGTTGAATCATCGGGTCATGACCAGCCCGCAATTCCCGTCTGCCGCCCGGCCGGGCCGGGGCCTATTGGCGTTGAGCGTGGTTGGCGTGATCTGGATGGCTGCTTTTTCTGCGTATTTTCTGTACCTCAGGATTTTCGCCTGAATCACTCGTTGATCGGCAATTTCAGTTTGGATCGATCGATCAGTTGTCCTCCCTTGATGACCTGAACGATTTTCTTGGCATTGTTGATGTCCGCCGTGGGATCTGCCGCCAAGAGGACCAGGTCCGCAACTTTGCCTTCTTCGATCGAGCCGAGTTCTCTTTCCTTACCGAGAAAAATCGCCCCGTTCAGCGTTGCGATGCGAATGATGTCAGCCGGGGGAATTCCGGCATCGGCCAGTAACTCGAGTTCGCGATGCAAAGCGGGACCCGTTGTCTGATCGGTACCGGCAACCAGAATTCCACCGGCTTCATTGATCTTGCGCACATTTTCCTGGGCGACTGTGGTCATGATCTTCATCCACCAGGTCCATTTCCGCTCCTGGTATTCCTTGCGTTTCTCGGTCTTGAGGGTGTCGATTTCCTCGGGCGTCAGCGTTGCCTGATACAGCGGCTCGTCCAGATATTCCGGATGCTCGGCCAGGCGGCTGTAGTTTTCGCCGATCGTCAGTGTGGTCACCATCGGGATTTTCTTGGCGCCCATGAGTCTTGCGAAGTCGTCGGTGACCGGTCCCTGTATGATCGGGTGGGCCAGCGTATCGACACCGGCGAAAATCGCCTGTCGCGCGCGGTACTCGCTCGACGTATGCACCGTCGTTCGGATACCGCGATCGTTGTAGTAATGGATGATCCGCTGCATCAGATCCACGGGTAAAAGCGGGATCATCGGGCGCGCACCCCAGCCGCGTTCCTCGAAAGTGAGCTTCAGAATATCCGGCCCCCGCTCGATGTGCGCGTCCAGAGCAGGAATCGCCTCCGGCCAGCTATCGACTTGGGTGCCGAAATCGCCGCTGCCGTGGCTGCCCGGATAAGTCACGATGCTGCCTGTCGCAAAAATACGCGGGCTCACCAAATTGCCGCTGCGCTCGTCGTCTCGCAACCCCAGTATGTAGTCCGGCACGTTACCGGCATCGTAGACCGAGGTGATGCCGGAATACAGGTAGCTGTGCAACGCGCGAATACCCTTGCTCCTGTCATTGCTGATCGTAAACAAGCCTTCCGGAGTGACCTCGACACTGCCCTGCAGATGTATGTGCAAATCCATCAGGCCCGGTATCAGGTATTGGCCCGTGCCATCGATCCGGCGCGTATTGTCCGGTGCACTGATCGAGTGACGGGAAATCAGACGAATCCGCTCTTCGTCGATCAGCACCGAGGCCCCGGCAACCGGTGCACGCCCGGTGCCGTCGATTAGGGTCACGTTTTCGATCAGCAGCGTGTCTGCAGATGCAGCGAATGTGCTGCCCAGCGCGATGGCTGCAAGAGCGAGGTTGAAAATGCGGGCGAGGGTTTCGGCATTCATGAGCAAATACTCATCCCTAGTCCGGCTGCTTGAATACGACGCCGTCCCGCATGATGAATTGCACGCGGAGTACCGCACTGATGTCCTCCAGCGGGCTGTCAGCCATCGCGACGATGTCGGCTGCTTTGCCAGCTTCAATCGATCCCACCCGTTCGGCGACGCCGCCAGCTTCTGCAGCATTGATTGTGCCGGCCATCAGTGCCTGCATCTCCGACATGCCGACATTCACGTATTCGACGAATTCGTTGGCATTCTCGCCGTGGGGCGATACGCCGGAGTCGGTACCCAGCGCAATCTTGACGCCCATGCTGTGAGCAAGCCGGGTCATGTCCTTGGGTTGCCTGCCGAGTCGCAGCAATTTCGCCATGATCGGCGGAGGCATGTTCTTGAACGGGCCTTGCTGCATTTTTTCAGGCGTATCACCGACGGCGGTGATCGGATAGACCGTTGGGATCATCCATGCCCCGGTTTCCTTGAAGAGTTTCATCGTGTCCCGGTCCGCCCACATGGCATGTTCGATGGAGTCGAAACCGGCGCGCAGTGCTGCTTCTACGCCGACTTTTTCATGCGCATGAGCGGTTACTTTTCGGCCGAGCGCGTGCGCGGTATCGGCGATCGCCCGTAACTCCTCGTCGGTGAATTGCTGGCCGGTGCCGGTTGCGGTCTCGCTCAACACGCCACCGGTCGCGGTTACCTTGATGACATCCGCGCCGCGTTTCACCTGACGGCGCACGGCGGCCCGACAACTATCCGCACCGTCACAAACGCCGGTCGCAGGCATTACATCGAGAATATCCTGGCGGAATCCATGCACATCTCCGTGTCCACCTGTCGGTGTAATGGCTTCACCCGCGACGATGATCTTCGGGCCGGCGATTTTGCCGGCCTTGATGGCGTCACGGAGCGCGAATATCGCGCTTCCCCGGGAGCCGAGATCGCGTACCGTGGTAAAGCCTCCCAGCAATGTTCGCCGCGCGTACATCTGGGCGGTCAACGCGAAATCCGCATCAGTTTTGGTGACTGAGTCCAGCTTGCGGTTGCTGCCCGCCTGGCCCGACAGGTGCACGTGCAGATCGATGAATCCCGGCATGACAAAGTGCTTGGACAGATCGATGATTCGAATCTTGCCCTCGGCCTGAATATATGCCGCCTGGGCGTAGCCCTCTCTA
>Ga0255058_10001486_pt1 | contig 13189 bp, 12 predicted proteins | sample Cases_109_9_MG_FD_188637 | JGI IMG/M metagenome (GOLD analysis project Ga0255058, IMG submission 188637) | Seawater microbial communities from Amundsen Gulf, Northwest Territories, Canada - Cases_109_9 | ecosystem: Environmental > Aquatic > Marine > Gulf | place: Canada: Northwest Territories... | reverse complement strand
TGGGCATTTGAGTATGACATAGATGCGGTAGAAAGAATTAGAATAAAGAGTGATTCGAAAGAGCCTATAGTGTGTTCCCGGGCTGATCAGCACTGGTGGGTGACACATCCGGTGGCGGACCGCGGTGATACTTCAAGAATTAGAGACATTCTCAGCGAATTGAAAAACTTAAAGATTGCTAAAGCCGATTATGTGTCAGATAAAGAAGAAGACATAACCAGACACGGCCTGGACAAACCCAGGCTTACTATCAGTATCGGTTCTACAGACGGGCATGTACAGAGCCTCCTCCTGGGACACAGCCTGGATAACAGGATTTACGCGAAACGCGACGATGAAAGCTCCATATTCTTTGTACATGATGTTGTCCTTAGCGACCTTGATCTGGAACCAAATGACCTGCGAGACAAGCAGTTATTGCGATTTGACTCAATAGGTACATATGGGATTGAAAAGGTTGAATTGGAATATCCTGATACAGCCCTGACCATGGTAAAGACAGAACAGTATGACTGGATGATTACATCACCAACTAAAATCTTAGCCGACAGAGACACCATTAGAAAATTCGTAGAAAAGATTAAGGATTTGCAGATACAGCTATATGAGGACGACAGCGGGGAAAACTTTGATAAATATGGGTTAGGCGATTCAAGTATAGGGGTTTCTGTCTTTAGAAAGATTGGAGAGGGTGAAACTGTAAAGTTTATGATTGGAGATTCCGATCCTGATGGCGGGTTGTGTTATGTAAGGAAGGACGGAGACGATGCTGTTTATTCTGTGCCTACAGATGAGTTCTATGACGTTGCTAAAGCCGGGTATATCGCTTTCAGGGACAAATTGGTTCTGGAATTTTCTAAAGAGAGTGCACAGGAAATTTCTATCGACAGGGATGGAAAAACATTCGTATGTAAGAAGAACGAAGATGGCCCTGTCCTGAAATGGAATATGACCAGCCCTGTTAATATGGAAGCTGATATAAATTCCGTAAATCAGGTGGTCTGGAATTTATCATTTTTAATGGTTGCTAAGATCATTGCTCTTTCCGCAGAAGACCTTGGTGTATATGGGCTAGACAGCCCAAGCATGAAAGTATCTGTGACATATGAGAATGCTGAAGTTATTAGTGAAAAAGGTGACTTAACAAGGCCGAAGGAAAGGGTAACGAAGACACTTCTGGTCGGGGGGAAATTAGAACCTGAAAATGAAAAATCAAGTTACTATGCAAAATTTGCCGGTGAAGATATAATTTTCCAAATAGGATGGCCTGATGTTAGAGATTACAGTGTTGAGCTTGTAACAAAGAAGCTGTTTAATCTTGACACTTCTGAAGTAAAGTCATTAAAGATAAAACATCCAGAAAGGGAACTGTCTTTCTTGAGAAACAGTGATAATAAATGGGAAATGATGCTACCTGAAAACAAACTTTTAAAAGGAAATTTCGCAGACCGTATCATATCTGCAGTGAACTCTTTGAAGGCTGTGTCTATCGTTCAATACTCAAGTGATGATTTATCTAAATATGGACTTGATATGCCACTATTCAGTGTTACCGTAGGCTCTGGCGATGGCGAGGACTCATTACTGGTAGGTAAAGAAAATGAGACTAACTGTTTTGTTATGAGCAAAGCCACAAACTTTGTCTACCTGATACGCAAAAATAAGATAAACGATATTATAGAAGAAAGTGTATCAACTGAGATTCAATAACAAAAAGCTATAGAATGACCGAAATGCCGGTTTTGCCTCGTAAGTACTTCAAATCATACTTTATACTACACACACAAATAGTTTTTTTGTACAATCTTACTTATGGAATCAAAAGATATTAAGAATATTACAGATATCATCAAAGAAGAAAGCAGTACTCTTTCCAGCTTGATTGATGAAATGGGGAAGGTAATAGTCGGGCAAAAGCACCTGATAGAAAGGTTGTTAATAGGCATCCTGGCAAATGGTCATATTCTGTTGGAAGGTGTTCCCGGATTAGCGAAGACGCTGTCTGTTATGACAATGGCAAAAGCAATGAAGATAAAGTACCAGAGGATTCAATTTACACCTGATCTCCTACCGGCAGATTTGATAGGAACGCTTATTTACAATCCTCGCAGTGGCGAATTTACCACAAAAAAAGGCCCTCTTTTTTCCAATATTATTCTTGCTGACGAAATAAACAGGGCACCTGCAAAGGTACAAAGTGCACTTTTAGAGTCTATGCAGGAAAGGCAGGTAACGATTGGTGACAAAACCTTCAAACTTGATGATCCGTTTCTCGTATTGGCAACTCAAAATCCCATTGAACAGGAAGGTACATATCCTTTACCGGAAGCACAGGTAGATCGATTTATGTTGAAATTAAATATAGATTATCCAAGTAAAAGTGAAGAGCGCGAAATCTTGGAGAGAATGGCAGTAACAGAAACAAATATAAAGGTGAATTCGGTAATATCTCAGGGTGACATAAAACGTTTACGTTCGGTAGTTGACCAGATTTATATCGACGATAAAATAAAAGATTACATAGTAGACTTGGTAATCGCTACCAGGGAACCCGGAAAATACAATCTTGATCTGGATGAGTTCATTGAGTATGGCGCATCGCCCAGGGCGACCATTTATCTAACCATTGCATCTAAGGCATATGCTTTCCTTAAAGGCAGGGGTTACGTCACTCCTCAGGATGTAAAGTCGATAGGAATGGATGTCTTGAGACATCGGGTAATCTTAACTTATGAAGCAGAAGCAGAAGAAATGACCTCTGAAAAAATCATACAAAACATCTTTGATAATATAGAAGTACCATGATAACGTGCAACAAAAGGCCATCATTCTATTTGTCCTGCCTCTCCCCGCCAATAGGATTTAACCTGGAGAAAATTATATGAAAAACAGATGGTTAATCCTGTCAGTAATCCTTACATTAGTAATTATCCAAAACTGTACCACTACAGAGAAACAGGGATCTAAGACCGAACCGGTTGATAAAGAAATACACGCCGATCTTCAGAGGCTTAAATCAATGCTTGGTTACGGACATGAGGAGGAAGCGGCCACCACCACAGATACAAAAAAGAGTGACCAGCCAATCGAGTTTGGATTAAGCGTGGCTCAGGTACAGGAAAAGCTTCCCGCTCCTGATAAATACGAATATGATCCCATGGTAAACAAGAAGGTAACCATGCTTGCAAGGGACACCGGAGGCGGGCGATTTACCTTCTTTTTTTATGAAGACAAACTATATAAGATTGTCATAGTCAGTAAATGGAGTAATTATACAATACAATTCGCTGAAGAAGACATTAAGAAAACTGAAGCAATTTTTATTGAAGGTAATGGCGAACCGGATTTAGTAGAAGAAGACGAAGAACATAAAAAGATGGTGTGGTTAAATGGTGACGTTGAGGTAACACTTGAATTTTTCAGCTTGATGACACATAAGGGAATGAGCAGGGTAATGTCTTTAATGTATGCAGACAGAAATATTGCTTTACTGGCAAAAGACTTTGAATCCTTCGAGTTATACAAAACCAGGGCGAAAGAGGTCGTAGATAAGTAGTAAGAAGCTTACCCACAAAATACGGTAGGGACGTATTGTCGTGCCTTAGGCAGTCACCTGAGGACGACCCTGTAGGCACTTCAAGATCCGCCATGGCGGGATCTGCCGTGCACTACTTCTGTAAATTTTCTCTTTGCGTTTTTTGTCCCTGCCTGCCGGCAGGCAGGCGGGGAGCGGTGGACATGACTGTTACCATCTGGCTAAGCAAATTACCATTGACTGCCAGCATACCATTCAGACCATGGCTCCCACTCTACATATTTTCCACCATCTGACAGCCAATATTGTTCACCCTCTCTCCATCGCGAACTTGATAAAAAGTCTGTAGTTCTTTCCTGTGTCTGCTTTACCTTTGCATAAAAGTAACAATCTACCTGATGGAAGTTGATGTTTTTCTTGTCTTTTACCACTGTAAGCTCGAGGTCTTCCATTGTGACAGAATTTGATGCTACCTTTTGCTCGTCAACAACGACTTCGTATGTCATTATCTCTTTTACTCTGACAGTAACACCTCTGGGTTTTGGGTCTGGAATAACTATTTTATTTGGATACGGCTCGAATGACTGATGATGGGTTTCCGATGGTTTCTTAATATAATCTGCAGCCTGTACCTTGATAAGTCCACCGATTGTAAAATTTAATACAACAAACACAAACAAAGCTGTCGTCGGGATTATCAATCTTTTAAGTCTATTTAACATAATTTCACCTTCCTTTTTCTAAAAAAATACATACTTTTACGAATATTCTTTAACGCCGGATAAATATCAATTCTACATTAAAAATAATATTTGTCAATATACAGAAAAGTACAGAAAAGTGTCAGGTCTTGACTTGGTACATAGACGAATTACCAAAGAAGAAATAGTGATCTGTTAATAAGTGGTATGAAAAGTTGTAAGATTGTTGAGCCCCACGGGCGAAATCCGCCAAAGCATATCCGTTATCTCTGCGTAGGCGGGTAGAAATGCCAGTGATTATAATACTTACGTAATTACCAAAACCAATAGGAAGCTTAAACATCAGGATACACAGAGATATCACAGGTGGTATGTGGTTTGGGGTGGGGTAGGGTAGATACTCTGGATAATTAATCGTAATTTAATACAGTATTAAGTTTATCCGTAAATTTCAAAGCTATGCCCAGGGGTTTTCGTGATCAGGATCTTCAATTATGCAATTCCTGATAACTAATCCTTTTCCCGTAATCTTAAGTTTTTTTTCTTTAGAATAAGGCTCAGCAGTAACTGCATTTATTTGAATTGGGATTATTGTCCCCGGAGAAAATGCCTCCATGTCGTTTGTTGCTACTTCAAAATAAACGCCGCTCGCACTAACGTTTATTGTTTTACCATTTTGATCGGACAACAATATTTCGAATGAAACATTTTGTCTTTCACTTTGTCTTCTTTGATCACACCTTCTGTCCTGATCAGGCAACGGTATTTCTAATGTAGAATCTGGTTTTCGATCATGCCTTCTCTTATTACGCCTTCTGTCAGAAAATTTTTCTTTAGCTGCCCTTTTATCTTCCTCTTTATTAATTATAACACATTATTCATGTTAGAATATTAAGATTAGAAGATTTAAACATCAGAATATACAGAGATATTACGGATGATATGTGGTTCAGGGTGGATAAGATTTGAATCTGAATATTTGTAAATCTTTATTAAGGCCAGCGTTATAAAGGCCGTTTTCATTGAAACAGTCGATATATTTTCTATCAGTGCCTTGAATGTGGTTAAGCAACCACTGCTTTAAATATTCAAGTATTTCATTTGCAACTTGATAATCACCATTAATTACCTTGTTAATATTAGCAACCGCTTTATCTGCAAAATCAAGGTGTTCATTTCTATGTAATTGACACCCTGAGAAATTGAACTTTATCATGTAAGTCTCTTCAGTTGCAAAATGCGTAAGAGCATACTTTACCATTTTATGTAATACTTCCCTTATTTCTTCTGGGTTGTCATTGTGTTCCTTTGTAACAATAGCCATATTGATAATATTAATGAATTCTTTGTGTTCTTCATCAATTACTGATATGCCCACACTATATTTGTCATCCCATTCAATCATTTTTAATATTTCTCTGGATTAAAAATAAGCAATAATACCATTACCAAATATAAAATCAATAGGGTAAACACCCTATTTTTGACAAAAATAAGTGATATGGGACGCATCTTGACATTGGACAGTCTTGTCAAGGGGGAACAGGTAATTCCGGCCTATCTCAGGGAACAACCATTTCTTACGTTCTAATGAATCAAGTAAATAGGAAATAAAAGCTTTTGGCACCATCATTCTCCCTTCCAAATCAGACCTGACGCCCAGCTCATCTGTTGCTATAGAGCGCAACAGAATAGCGGTCAGGTGGAGCGCCTTGTTAGTCAGGTAGACCTAACAGGAGGTTTCTTTGATAACCTTGAGTCGTACAAACTCAAACAGCAAAATAATAATGCTATTGCAGCATTCATTTCTAATAATTCTTCTAAAGTAAACAAGGCGTAGTTTTTCACTATCTCTAAATCAATTATAAGGGAAACAAAACCTAAAGATGCGAATAATAATGCAAGAATATATGTTTGTTTGAGATAACTGTTTGAAATTATACCAATTAATATGTATAGAAATATTAATGCTACTATTACTGCCATCATTGCACATACCCCTATCAATAGATATTCATAAGTAGTATTAAGCAATGCAGGCTTTTTAATTAATATGTATCCTAATTTAAAGAAATCATGGGCGGCATCAATTTGTACACCATAAATATATGGCCATTTAAATCCAAAAATCCTATCACCAAAACTTAATTCATCTAAGAAGCCTAAAAGTCCTGCTACCGATATAACTATTCGCTCTTTTAGGTGTTCTTTGCTCTTTAATAAAAATAGAAGACTTAGAAAAAAGGTACTGACATAGAAAAATGCGGTGAGATTTTCAATCAGACGATCTTCATGTCTCAAATAACCCCTGTATTCCGGTATCCACGTGTATATCCCCAACGCGATCAGCATATTGATTCCAAAAAGAACCAAGTAGATCCACACATATTTCATAAGCTCCATCCTTTATTGTTTGGCAAATAGTTACGCCTTCCGAATCATTAACACCTAACTTGATTAGATTTTCACCTATATTTAAAACGGTTATTTTTGTTTCTCCGTTTTAAAAAAGTACACGTTTATAGTCAAAATCCCTATAAATATAAAGAAATATTTAGGCAACCCAGCCCACTTCGCTTTAAATCCCCAATACGCCAAATAAAACAGTGTCAATGACAATAATATTTTCCACGCCCCCATAAGATATTTCATTTAATTATTCCTAATCATATTTGCCAGTTTACATTCATTTTTCTTATGACTATTCCTCTCTGTCTACTTTTACACCTTCAGGAGCGCAATACCTAAATCGACTTGCTTTTTATCTAATTTTAAAACGGTGATTATTATATCTTCTTCTATTCTTAAACTCTCACCTTCCCTTCTTGTCAGTATGAGAATCTGTTACCTCCTGGTTTTACTCTATGGGATATGATTCGTGTGGTATTAATACTGATTCAGTTACTTGTTACATGTTAACGCTTGAAATCAGGCGCAATTCTCTAGAGATTGTCTAGCTTGACTCAAGCTTAACCGAAACCGGGACCGGATTAGAAATGATATCGAATACGGGCGAACGCTTCTGAGCCAGCTCGACAAGCTCTTTCAATGTTTCTTCCGGCGCATCTGCCTTGATCTTGAAAGTCACCCTGATACTTTCATAGCCATTTCTAACGCTTTCGGATAACCCGAGAAATCCATGAAGGTCAAGACTGCCCTCCAACCTGGACTCTACTTCATCTATTCTTATTCCTTTTGCTGCCGCATGATAGACGAGAGACGTGGTCAGGCAGCCGGCCAATGCAGCCAGGGCATACTCTACAGGATTGGCTCCCTTGTCTTCTCCCAATAGAACAGGAGGTTCGTCCTCCTCGAACACAAATGGTTCGCTCCTGTCATGTGTTTGACAAGCACCGTCGAAATCGCTGACAGTTGTACGATTATGCCCGCCGTTTACCCATCTATTGCGAGCACGAAACTTGAATTTCGCAATTTCAGCTTTGTCTTTAACGGCGTTGACGGTATCAAACAATTGATCAACGTTCACTCCATTGATTATTTTCTGTTCTGCCATTTTATTCTCCTCCAATTTTTTTGGGGATCAAGTATTCAATAACTCTGACATCGCGAAAGAATTACCCGTCAACTTCATTTGCTTTGTCAGGTGAAAAAATAATAGTAAATAATCTTATCAAATATTCCTTGGCCAATACATTATTACAAAGACACCAATAAGGCATATTATACCACCAATCAGATCATACCTGTCAGGAACAGTTTTGTCTATCTTCCATCCCCACAGGATTGACATAACTACAAATACTCCGCCATAGGCAGCGTAAACTCTACCAAAATGGGCCGGCTGAAGGGTTGGAATTATTCCATACAGTACCAGAATTACCCCTCCCAATACACCAACCCAGATACTATTCCCTTTTCGCAGCCATAGCCAGACAAGGTATCCACCACCTATTTCACAAAGCCCGGCAAGTATAAATAGTATGATTGACTTAGTAATTAACATAGCATATTGTTAAATCTAGGAATCAAGGGGTCAAGTCTGCCGATAACTAATCTAATAGACGACTGTATACGTAAAATAATATCAGTTAAGTCATAAGCAGACTTAATCACTAATCAAGGTGTGACCCCTTTTCTGTACAGATTATTCCATGCTAACATCACAAACCAGCAGCACCGCTTTCTGGCGTAGGATAAATTTGTTTTGTTAGGCGCTTATTCGCACCCGAAGTAATTCGAAAGTAGATAGGTCAACCCCAAGTTTTTTCAGTTTTTCCTGTACTCTCGATGGCTCGATTTCATACTTAGACATCACAACCACAAGAAACAGATCGATTATGTTAGTTAATTCATTCACGCAGAGTGCACATAGCCTGGGATGATAGAGAGGCTGATGTGATGTATAAATAGGACAAACTTCCTTCAGCCACTTTCCGTAAGGATGCCCCCAAGCGCACAAACGATACCATAGTTCTTTTATATTCTTTTTCTCTCCTTCTTCAAAAAATGTAATACTATCTATTTTTTCGCCCATTGTGCCCGAAAGTCTAGTGGCGATTCCAATAGTCAACTCAAACACCGATCTCATTAGGACTAAAGAACTGACATAAGATGCAGACAAGATTGATATGACAATCCAGTTAATTTCTCTAGTCAAATATGGCATTAGGTATTTTTTGGAGCTATCTTTTTCTAAGTACTCTAACGCCTCTTTTTCATCAAAATCATCTATAGCTTTTTCGGAGTCTTGAGACGCAATAAAGCTATCCAGCGCTTCTATTCTTTTTTCGATTTCCTCTTTCGGCAATGCTTTTAAGAAATCTTTATCGAACGTGAGACCTTCTTTGTTCACAATGGCTACAGTATTATTAATGAGCCCCAAAAGACTAGCTAGGTGATCTTGAGCAACGAAGTCTTTCTCAACCGTTTCTAAGGATGGCTTTTTTACATTGTCATCCAAATATTTCGAGATTACGTTACGCAACTGGACAATTAGGTCTTCATGTTCTTTATCCATTTCGATTATGATGATCCCAGTAAGTTATTCTATAGTTTCTGTATAGCAACGAAGCTTAGGCGCTTAAAGTACCAAAACGACTACTTGATTTCTAAATCAAACTTTTGTAAGCACTCATAATTTGCTGCATAATCTTCCCCGGAGTCGCCTTTCCAATCTTATTATCTTCAATAACTGATACAGGCATTATTTCCATTAGTGAATTAGTAATAAATACTTCATCTGCGTTGATTAATGTCTCTATCTTGAAAGATTCTTCTCTGGCAGGGATACCACTGTTCTGACAAATATCAAGAACCGTTCTCCTCGTAATCCCCGGCAGGATATTCGTATCAAGCGAGGGGGTAATGACACTTCCGTTATTCACCATAAAAATGTTACTTACCACGCATTCGGCTACGTAACCGTCTGTATTGATTACAATCGCCTCATTGGCAGACTTATCCTTTGCTTCTTCTTTCAGCAAAATGCTTGTCAATAGATTGGTTGTCTTGTGACGGCAGATTGGACTCGTCGTACTCCTCCTGTGTCCGGAAACAATCAGATACATCCCTTCATTATACAATTTTTCATCATAGGGCGTAAACGGCTTGACCTGAATCAGGATTGTTGATTTGAGGCTATCACTCATTTGAAGCCCACTGCCGCCTTCACCCCTTGAGAGTGTAATCCTTATATAAGCATCCTGAACACTGTTTTTCTCAAGCAGTTTCGTTATACTCTCACTAATTTCTGCATTTGAATATAAGGGAATAATCTTGAGTTTCTCTGCAGAACAACGCATACGCTCCAGATGTTCAGCAAGCTTGAAGGGCTCTCCATTGTAAGAACGAAGCGTCTCAAAGATGCCGTCACCGTAAAGGAATCCTCTATCTCCCGTAGAGATTGATCCCTCTGTATCAGGGATGATCCTGCCATTTAGAGATATGAACATAGTATTTAGTATCTCAAAAAAAGTTTAAAGTGCCTAAAGTTTGAAGTGAGCTAAAATTGTAGTAAAAAACAATTATTTAACTTTAGGCACTTTAGTTCACTTAAGACACTTCAAACTTGGTTTCTAGTGTGTGAGGATTATTTCTACTTGTTTCTTTTAACTATTCTATCTTCAATATTAAATATTAAATCACCAACGCCTTACTCAAGTGTCTCTATCAGTGCCCGGGCTTTATGCAATGTTTCTTCGTACTCGTCTTCCGGGTTTGAGTCAGCTACAATCCCACCGCCAACTTGAAAGTAGATATGATCATCTTTTACCAGAAATGTCCGTATCGCAATGTTAAAGTCGATATTTCCATTAAAGCTCAAATATCCCATTGCGCCTGTGTATACACTGCGCTTGGTGGGTTCTAATTCATCAATGATCTGCATAGCCCTTACTTTGGGAGCACCAGTTATTGAACCTCCCGGAAATGTGGCCTTTAACAAGTCGATAGAATCATACCGTGAATGAAGCTCTCCTTCGATTGTTGCAACAAGGTGATAGACGGTAGGGTGCTCTTCCAGTTCTTTTTCCCCGGTTACCTTGACTGTATTATATTTACACACTCGTCCAAGGTCGTTCCGCTCGAGGTCTACAATCATTGCAAGTTCAGCATCGTCTTTCTCACTTGAGAGTAAATCATTCTTCATTTTTGCATTTATGTTTTCATCTTTACATCTGGGGCGGGTACCCTTGATCGGTTTTGTTTGAATATTTCGCACTATACTGCCACTATGTTTGCTGGTACTGTCTAATGTGCTTCGCAGTGACAAGAACCTTTCCGGAGATGAACTGATTACATATTTATTATCAAACCTCATATAACTTGAAAATGGCGCCGGATTAATCTTTCTTAATCTCTTATATATTTCGTAAGGTGATGCCTCTATCTGGGTGTGAAATCTCTGTGAAAGATTTACCTGATAAATATCACCTGCACTGATATATTGCTTTGCGCATTCCACAGCCCTTAAATAGTCTTCTTTAGAAAAATTACTTATTGTCTTTCGCTTTACCATGCTTCCGCTAAACCTTGATTCTTCTTCGTGAGGTATATTCCATCTATTACTAATCATTCTTAGTACCTGATCAATTCTTTTCTCTGTACTTTTACTGGAATACGGATTAATATCGACAGCCATTAAGTAACACTTGTTCTTGAGATGGTCAAAACCGATAACTGTGTCATAAAAGCTGAAACACATTTCCGGGAATTCAATGTCATCGATTGTTGTATCAGGGAGCTTTTCTATGAAGTGGCATAGATCATAAGCAAAGTATCCAACGGCGCCACACGTAAATGGAATAGAATCAAAACTGTCATCCAGATGGAATTTGTTCAATAAAGTTTTTAGTTCATCAAGGGGATTCCCGACTTTTCTGGTAATATTATGACGGCTTTGAGTCAATATATTATTGCCTTTTGACATAACGGTGAGAAAGGGATCATACCCGATAAATGAGTATCTTCCTGTCTCTTCGTTGTTAGCAGCACTATCAAGGAAAAAGCTTTTCTGGTGTGCCTGGGTATATTGAAAGACCTTTAGCAGATCGGTGTCAGGATCTAACTCCCTGATTATGAATTTCTTTTTTGTTCTGTTTATAAAGTTTGCCATAAGATAATCTTCTGCTTAAAAATATTGTATTATAATATATGTTATTTAATATAATATATAAGCTTTAAGTCAAGCATTTTTCAAATTTATCAATAACCAAAATTGAGCGATTTGAGCACGATCGTACCGAACGGTACGTTCGTGCGGGTAGCCGCATCCTTTAGGTTGCGTAATTTACGAGAAATCTTCATACACCCACCAAATTACGAAAAACGCAGGCTAAAGCCTGCGGCTACGATAATACACAATATAAGATCGCTCAATTTTTGATATCAGTAACTTATTAATATAAAATAAAAGAACATGCTTATCCGTCTTATTTTATTGTTCACAGTTCTTCCCTTAATGGAGTTGTATCTTTTGATAAAGGTAGGAGGATACCTGGGAGCATCTCCAACTATAATGATCGTGCTCATAACAGGTGTAATAGGGGGGTTACTTGCCAGAAGCCAGGGCCTGAGTGTTCAAAGACAAATAAGGATGGATTTGCAGAGTGGGGTTATCCCTACAGACAGTCTAATTGATGGGTTGTTTATTTTGATTGCCGGTGCCCTATTAATAACACCGGGAATGATAACGGATGTATTTGGTTTCTTCTTAATGGTTCCGGCGTTTAGAGGTTGGCTGAAAAAGAAGCTGAAAGAATATTTCAAGCGTAAGCTTGAATCCGGACAATTCCAGTTTCGCTCCAACTATCATTCAGTAGATTGGAGGAAGGATGATGATTTGTAACTGTAGACACTGCCTGACAGACTCGCGGGCAGGCCGGCAATTTATATTCTACTTTTACGCTGGGTATGCCTCAGGTTTTTCATCTGACGGGAATGTTTCTTGTCCAAACTCAGCACTAACTGCGGAAAAGAACTTTTTCTTGACGGCGTCAGAAGTTACTTTCAAGAGAGACGTTCTGTCATTTGCATCGCTGAGTATTCCAAGATTGATGGTTCCAGCTGCCATTGTAGCATGGCCACCACTATTTAATTCACCAAATGCACTCTGCAGAATTAATCCCAGATTAACTTTTGTATCCCTGCTTCTTGCAGATAATTGTAGCTTGTCTTCATTAATTCCGAAGACAAGTACAGTATATACGCCTTCTAACTGCAACATCATTTCCGCCGCCTGTGGCAGGGCGTCTCTATCACTGATAAATTCCACAAATGATGTAAGGTATGACCCCCTGATTTCTTTATTTCTGATTGCCTTTCCGATAATATCCAGGGTTTCTAATCTCATGGGAGGAAACTCCAACTGGCTCATAATAGTTGTATCTACCAGTGGAGAAAGATATGCTGCAGCATCATGGTCATCAGGAGTGGTATTTCTGGTAAACTCTTTTGTGTCCGTTCGAATACCATATAATAATGCCGTCGCAAGTGA
>Ga0255058_10001485_pt1 | contig 13190 bp, 15 predicted proteins | sample Cases_109_9_MG_FD_188637 | JGI IMG/M metagenome (GOLD analysis project Ga0255058, IMG submission 188637) | Seawater microbial communities from Amundsen Gulf, Northwest Territories, Canada - Cases_109_9 | ecosystem: Environmental > Aquatic > Marine > Gulf | place: Canada: Northwest Territories... | reverse complement strand
TCAGCCGTCCGCCACTAACCCGAAGGTCCGTTCGACTTGCATGCGTAAGGCGCGCCGCCAGCGTTCGTCCTGAGCCAGGATCAAACCCTCATGAAAAAATTTCCATTCAGATCTAATTTTGGCTTGATTGAATGTATTTCGGAAGCCTCGCACTTCCATCCACTATTCAGATGTTAAGGTGCCCGGCAGAGTTCCCTCCACCTTTCGGAAGACGCAAGAACCCGGGGACCTGAAGCGGCCTGAGCCACTTGAGCCCTGAGCTTGCTTATTCTCTGTCTGCCAACGAATGAGTTTAGGACGGCGTTAGCAGACTGTCAATCGCCTGCTCTACTCTGGTCTGTGGGGGCCATCGCGGCCCTCTTCGCGCCGTCTGAGCGCTAGCTTCTTAAAGAACCTTCTTCCGAATCCTCATAATTTATAGCACACCCGTGCGACGGCGGTCAACGCTTTCCCGCGCGACGCGTTCGCCTCGCACTAACGTGCACCATCGTTCCTTCTCTGCGCACGGCTGCTCGCTCCGCCAGGCGCTGCCCGACGACCCAGAGCACACCCTCGCCGTCGCAGATGATCGGCACCTCGTCACGCTCCTCGACTGGTACTTTCGCGTCGATGAGGATGTCCTGCACCTTCTTCTCTCCGCGCATCCCCAGCGGCCGCAACCGATCGCCCGGACGCCGTGAGCGCACCCGCAGCTGGCCGCGGACTGCCGCCTCCGCGATGTACGCCTCGAGCTTGCCAATCCGCTTCGGCAGCGCGCCTTTCTCCTCCCTGGCGGTCAACGTCCAGGCGCCCCAGGTCGTCTTCCCGGGAACCGCCAGCGTCGCCTCTATCGGCCCCTCGCGCGCCTTCCCACCGGCGCGCGAGATCGTGATCCGCTGCCGCCCGATTGAGCAGACGAGCCCGCCGGGCAGCGAGACGCGAGATGTCTGCTTGTCCAGCGCAGCGACGATGCTCGACAGGTGACTGGCCGCAGGCGAGGCGTCACCGCCTACGCACTCAGCCGCCCGCATCAGCAGCCGCGCCTGGATCGCCGGGTGGAAGCCGGCAAACGCCTCGCGCGGAAAGATCACTCGCTCACGCGTCGCCGAGGCGAGCGCCGACCAATCGCGCTTCGCTACACGGTCGATGAAGTCCTCATCGGTAACCGCGGAGTCAGCGAGACGGGCCAGGGCCTCAGCCACGCGCGGGTTGAACTCTCGAAGCGACGGCATCAGCTCGTTCCGGACACGATTGCGCATCGCGATCGGCAGTTCATTCGTCGGATCCAGCCTCGGCTCGACGCCAGACTCGCGGCAGTAACGCACCGTCTCCTCGTGGAGCAGCTCGACGACCGGGCGGGCGATCACCGGCCCGCTGCCGAACGGCCAGGGCGAACGCGGCGCCATCGCCGCCAGGCCCGAGAGACCGCTGCCCCGGAGGACGTGCAGAAGCACCGTCTCGGCGCGATCGTCCAGCGTGTGGCCGGTGACGACCGCGGACGCCTCAGCCTCTCGCGCCTCGCACCCAAGGAAGCGATAGCGGATCTTCCGCGCTGCGTCCTCGACCGACTCCTTCTGACGCTTGGCGCGTGTAGCCGCGTTCCCTTGACCAGTCGCCAGGCGCAACCGCAGAGCTTTGCAAAGAGAGGCAACGAAGCGCCGGTCCCCGTCGGCCTCGGAGCGGCCCCGGAGCTGGTGGTCGAAGTGGCCAACGCGGATCTTGAGCCGAAGTTCCCTGGCGATTCGGGACAGGATCAGCAGGAGCGCCGTTGAGTCTGGACCGCCGGACACGGCGACGACAACTGTCTCGCCGGACTCCAGGCAGTCACGACGGCCGACGAACTCCGCAACGCGCTTATCGATGCGTCGAGTGAACGGCGAAGACGAGAGCTTGAGCGGCATGCTTAAGTCCGGTCCCTTCAGCTGAGAGTGTACCGGGGGCGCCCTGCTAGCGTATCAGGACTTCCCACCACAGGTCGGTCGCGGAACCCGGTTCGGGCGCCGGCGACGGCTGGGTGGGGATAGCGATGAAGGCAGTCTCGCCCGGCTTTACCAGGCCGAGCTGCTCGCGGGCGATCGCTTCGATGTATTCGTCAGATTCGAGGTATTCCTCCAGAGCGAGGAGCCGCTCGTAGCGCGACTCCAGGTCGTCGATCTCGGACTGGAGATTGCTCTCTTCCTGCGTTAACTGTTGAGAGCGCACGAGGTTGGCGGCGCCGGAAGCGAGGAAGTAGACGACCATGGCGGAAGCCACTAGAAGGATGAGCCGCGTGCCAGAGAAACGGAGTAGACGTTTACGCACTTTTGTCCTTATCTGAGTAGACTAGCAGCGTACCGCAGGTTCGGCAACACCATTACAAACGCAGCGGGAGGTGTCAGGTTATTCCAGCCAGGTGACAGGTGTCGTTCAGCGAGACAACCGTCGGCGCACCGTGCCGCCACTCGACGCGCGTGATCGCCGCCACGGAGTGCCTCAGGCGGCGGAAGCTTGCTAGCTTCAGGCCCATGAGTTGCGTAAGCAGCGACAGGATCACGAAGTTGTGCGACACGAGACAGATGCGCTCGCCCTCGTGGCGTTCGACAATTGCCGACAGCGCGGCGCCCGCCCGTTCGCGGACGTCGACCAACCTCTCACCGCCTGGCATCCGTTCGTTCGAGCCTTCGGGCCCCAGCCAGCGCTCAAGGAATCCGGGAAACTTCTCGCGCAAGTCCGTGAACGGCATGCCGTCCATCTCCCCAACGTCCATCTCGATCAATCCATCCTCGATCACGACCTCCAGACCGTACGGTTTAGCGATCGCCTCGGCCGTGAGGCTGGCCCGCACGAGCGGACTTGCGTAGACCACCGCGAGCCGCTCTCCCGAAAGCGCGCGCCCTAGCGCCTCGGCCTGGCGCAGTCCGGTCTCATTCAGCGGCACGTCCTCCTGGCCCAGGGCAAGGTTCTGGCGGTTGTATTCGGTCTCACCGTGGCGCACAAGGAAGAGGTGCATCAGCCGCGCTCGCCACCGGCGCGAAAAGCGCGCAGGACGGCCGGAACGTCGTCGACGTGAAGGCTGCGGCGGTGCACGCTCAGCGGCTCGGGCAGTTCCAGCGCAAGGACCGTCTGATCCGCGCGCGCCGTCAGCTCTTGTTCGGCGCGTAACCGCATCGCCAGCCGGAACGCACCGTCCTCGACACCTTCCAACCGGATGTCGAGTACTAACGGCCGCAGATCGTACTTCCGCACTTTCTTCTCGCGCTGGTGCTCGACGGATACCGAGCTGGCGTCCAGCAGGGCTGAGATCCTCTCGCCAACATCTTCGGCCGACAGACCGTTCGAGGGCACGCGGACGTCGTACTCAGCCCAGCGCAACAGTGCCTGAAGCGATCGGCCGCCAACGCCAACTTCCTCGACGCTCACGGCCTCCACGCCGGGCCGCATCGTCTTCTTGACACCCGCCAGCGCCATGGCCGGATCGACCGCCAGGTCGAGGAAGACATCCGCCAGCTCGCCGTCGGAAGTCACTCCCTGGGGTAGCGCCGCCGCGATCTGGATCAGTGCCCCGGAGCGCTTGCCCTCGGAGTGGGCGAGAGGAAGATTGGCAGCTACGACCGCCTCTTCCCACGCCCGGGCGAGATCCCGCTGGCCGAGATCGCGGGCCTCGGCCGTGATCCGATAACGAAAGCGGAGGCGCTGCGCCTTCACGGTCGCTCCCGGGTAATCATCACTTCTTCGATGCGGTTGCCTTCTACACGTGTGATGGAGATGACTAGGCCATCGTGGGTCACGCGCTCGCCCTCCTCCGGGATCCGGCCGAGTTTGGTCAGAATAAACCCACCAACGGTCTCGTAGTCGCCGTCCGGCAGGTTCAGCTTGAGGTCCTGGTTAGCGTCGTGAATGCTCATTCCACCGTCGACCCGCACCGTGCGCTCGTCGACTTCCACGAACTCTTCCTCGTGGCGCCGCAGCTCATCGCTCACCTGACCCACCAACTCCTCGATCAACATCTCCAGCGTGACAATTCCGGCCGTGCCGCCGTACTCATCGACGGCGATCGCCATCTGGTGACCGGTCTCCTGCATCTCGAAGAACGCTGCACCGACGACCTTCGTCTCAGGGATAAAGAGCGCCGGCCGCATCGCCAGGTCGATCAAATCCGTCTCGGCCATCGTGCCTTCGCCGATCCCCCTCAGTACATCCTTAATGTTGACGATGCCGACGACGTTGTCGTGCTTCTCTTCGAACACCGGAAAGCGGGAGTGCGAATGCTCCATGTACGTCGGGTAGAAGTCACTGAGCGTCGTCCCGCGCTCCAGCCAGACGACCTCCGTGCGGGGCACCATTACCTCGTTGATCCGCCGGTTGCCGAAGGTGAAGACGCCGGAGAGTAGCTCCGCCGCCTCACTCTGGAGCACGCCCGCCTCGGCGCTCTGAGCAACGAGCAGGCCGATCTCTTCCGCCGTATGCGCGCTGTGCGCTCCTCCCTCCGCGGCCCGAAGGCCGAAGGGACGGAGCATCGCGTTGGCGATACCGTTCAAGATCCAGATCGCCGGCCAGAACACCAGCCGAAAGACCTCCATCGGCGGAACGGTCAGAAGCGAAACGCGCTCCGGGTTGAACAACGCAACGCTCTTGGGCGCCAGCTCGCCGAGAACGATGTGCAGGGCGCTAATAATGACGAAGGCGATCGGCACCGCGACGGCGTGCGACGAGATACCGGCAGCCTCCTGGCCAAAGATGTCTTCGAAGAGCGGCTCCAGCAGGCCGGCCAGCAGCGGCTCCCCGACGAAGCCGAGACCGATGCTGGCGATCGTGATGCCAAGCTGGGTCGCCGCCAGGTAGTTGTTGAGATTGTCCACCGCCCGCAGCGAAAAACGGGCAAGGCCCTGTCCCTGGTTCGCCAGCGTCTCCAGCCTTGAGCGGCGAACCGCAACGATGGAGAATTCAGCGGCGACGAAGAGGCCGTTCAGCAGTACGAGCGCCACGACCAGCAACAGCCGAAGCGAGACGGTTAGTATGTCGTCCATCAATGAGCGGAGCCGACACCCGGCCGACCCTCCCCGGAATTATACACCGGCAACGGTCCGGCTCGGCGCCCGCTTGGCTACCCGCCACCGATTCGGTACGATGCTGACAGCATGTCACTCGTCGTCTCAGTCTACGTCCCCAGCGGCATCGTGATGGCGGCTGACTCCCGCATGAGCGCCCTGCTCAGCGGCAAGCGCCAGGACGGTGAACAGCAAGAGACCGTGCAGCAGCAGATCGTCCTCTCGGATAGCGCCTACAAAGTCGTCGCGCTGCCTTCGGTCGGCGCCGGCGTCAGCCTCTACGACTCCGCGGTCATTAACAACCAGCCAGCCGACAGCCACCTCCACGCCTTCGCCGAACAGGAGCTGTCCGAAGAAGACGACGTCGTCACCGTCGCCGATCGCTTCCTGGCCTACTTTCAGGAGAAGTTCCCAAACGTAAACCTCGGTTTCCACGTCGCCGGCTACCGAGTCGAGGACCGGGCCAGCGTTCCTTATGTGCTCGTCGGCCACACCACCCGCGAGCCCAAGGTGCGGCGCGTCAACGCGACAGAGCAGGGCCGGGTCCAGTACGGCGTCGTCCGCGCCGGCGATGTGCTGGTCGCCAATCGGCTGATCGACAAAGACCGCCTGCCGCTCTTCGCCGCAATGCCGCTGCAAGACGCGATCGACTACGCGATCCACCTCATCCGCACGACGATCGACACCCTGCGCTTTGAGCCGCGTTACCCGTCCGTCGGCGGGCCAATCGATGTGCTCATCGTAACGCCGGACGGCATGGAGTGGGTGCAGCGCAAAGAACTGACCGGCGAAGACCAGGCGATCATCACCTCCGGCCTCTGACGCGCTGGCTCTAGCTCTTGGCGGCGTCGATCAACTTGTCGGCAGCCGTGCGCGGATCGATCTCGCGGCGGGCGATCTGCCCGACCAGCTCATCGACGAGGGCACCTGTCCCACTAAGGACACCTTCTAACAGCGACGCCTGCGCCACGGCGAGCAGCTGGCGGTGCGCCCGCTGGCGAGTCATCTCCTCAAGGCGGCCAGACTCTTTGATGTACTCACGGTGCTTTTCGATCGCATCGGCCAGCTCGGCGGCGCCCTCATCCTTGTGAGCGACGGTCTTGATGATCGGCACGTCCCAGCCGGCCTGTCGCTGCAGGTCCGTGTAGATGTGTAGCTGTTTGAAGACGCTCTCCGCCTGGGGCAGGTCGGCCTTGTTGACGACGAGAACGTCGGCGATCTCCAGAATGCCAGCCTTGATCGCCTGCATGTCGTCGCCGGCCCCCGGAATGTTGACGACAACGGTCGTGTGAGCCGTGTCTGCGATCTCGACTTCGTCCTGGCCCGCGCCCACCGTCTCGACGATCACTACGTCCATCCCGGCGGCGTCGAACACGGTAACGATGTCAGCGGTGGCGGCGGCGAGGCCGCCCAATGCGCCGCGGGTCGCCATGCTGCGAATGAACACGCCCGGGTCGGACGTCAGGTCCTGCATGCGAATGCGATCGCCCAGGATGGCGCCGTGGCTGAACGGGCTCGTCGGGTCGACGGCGACGATGCCGATCGTCTTGCCGCGCTCGCGCAACACTCGGACCAGCGCTCCAACCAGAGTGCTCTTGCCGGAGCCGGTCGGCCCGGTGACTCCGATGACATGCGCGCGGCCGGCCTTCGGGAAGAGTACGCGCAGGGCCTGGCGCCCCTCGCTGTTGCCGTTCTCGACCCATGTGAGGACGCGCGTTAGCGCCCGCCTGTCGCCTTCGAGGAGACGCTGGACGCGGTCGGAAACCACCTACGCAGCCGTTGCGCCGCTCTTCGAGGCGTTCTCGGCGACCCAGGCGACGATGTCGTGGGTGGAGGCGCCGGGACCGAAGATGCCGTCAAAGCCGAGCTTCTTCAGCTTTTCGCGGTCCTCGTCCGGAATGATTCCGCCGGCGAACAGAGTGACTTCACCCATGTCCCGCTTATTCAGCTCATCGACGACGCGCGGGAAGAGCTCCAGATGTGCGCCGGAGAGGATCGAGAGTCCGATCATGTCTGCGTCTTCTTGCAGCGCCGTCTCGGCGATCATTTCGGGCGTCTGCCGAATGCCGGTGTAGATCACCTCGTGTCCAGCGTCCCGTAGGGCCCGGGCGACCACTTTGGCCCCTCGGTCGTGGCCGTCGAGGCCGGGCTTGGCGATAATGATCTTGAGCTTCGATTTTTCAGTCATGTTCGGGCGACCCTCCTGCTAGGCGATTATAGCGAAGATGTGAATAACCGCCAGCAATCGTCGGCGGGAGTGCCACGATCTACTTACGAGCGCTCGACTAGCTGGATCGAAACGCCGTGCGTGTAGCCTCGGTTGATGCGGGCCACGCGCGCACCGGGCCAGATGCTCGGCTCGGGGTCGGACACACGAACGTCGCGGCCGCGCAGGTACTCAACAGCCGCCTCAAGGTCCTCGACCTCCAGGCTGATGGAGAAGAGGCCCTCGCCGCGCTCCTGGAACTGCTCGTAGAAGCGACCGCTCTCGGCCACCGGCTGCACCAGCTCCAGGAAGGACTCGCCGATCGGCAGACGCGAGACCTTGAACCCGGAGCCCAGCGGCTGGTTGAGCGAGGCGTCCGCCTTGAGTCCAACGTTGCGTGCCCACTGGGCAAGCGAGTCCTCAAGGTCGGCGGTGGCGATGACGACGTGGTCAAGCTTCTTCACGTTCATGCTAGCCACGGTACATCTCCATCGGCGTTGCCAGCTCGACCAGCACGCCGCGGCTGGCCTTCGGGTGGAGGAAGCAGATCATGCCGGCCAGGCCAACCCGTGACTTCTGGTCGACCAGCGCCACTTCTTTGTCTTTGAGTGACTCCAGGTCCCCATCGACATCCTCGGTCTGGAAGCAGATATGGTGCAAGCCCTCACCTTTGCGCTCAAGGAACTTCGCCATGTTCGCTTCAGGATTCGTCGGCTCCAGCAGCTCGACCTCACTTTCGCCGATCGTCAAGAGCGCCGCCCGCACGCCCTGGTCCTCGATAGTCTCCTCCGCGTGGACGTGCAGGCCCAGCGTATCGCGGTAGAACTTGAGCGCCTCGTCCAGGTCGTGGACGGCGATGCCGACGTGGTGGATCTTGTCGATCATATGCCTTCTCTCTTTCGCCACGCCTCGATCGTCCCGGCGTGCTCGTTATCGTGATTGATTCCGGCCTGGATGCCGCACTCTCCGTAGCAGCTCTCCTCCAGCGCCTCCTCCGGACAGTTCGCGACCGCTTCGATGACCATGACGCGAGCGAACTCAAGGTCTTCGATGACCTGCGACAGGGGCAGGCCTCGGCGCAAATCCGTGAAGGTGTGGTTCACCACTGAGAGCTCTTCGTCGCTGAAGGGCGGAAACGCAGTCTGTCCGCCGCGGCTGATGCGCATGATCTCTGTCGCGCGAAACTCGTGCCAGTGGCACATGTGGTTCAAGTGATCCTTCACCGACCAATCGCCGATCGCCACCGCCGACGCCTGCTCCTCGCTCAGCCCACTGATCGCCACCGACACGCGCTTGCCTGCCGCTTCCAGCTCGTTTCGTAGCTGCGCGCGGTCCGTCAACGCCCTCAAATCCCTTCGCGCTCCCGCCAGGCGCGAATCATCGGCGCGTGCTCGGCGTAATGGTTCGTGCCGGTCCCGGTGATGATGCGGTACGCCGAACGTCCCTCCTGGAACTTCTCGTCCGGCACCAGGCGCGCCGCCTCGACGAAGAGTGACTTGCTCGCTGCCAGCTCAGCGACGACCGCCTCCGGGCTGGCGTTGCGCCACTTCTCGACGAAGCGCGCGTTCCAGGCGTCGCTGTCGTTGTAGTCCACGTCCTCCGGCACCGGCCGCTCGCCGCGAGCGATCCGCTCCAGCGCGTCGTCCATCTCGTTGTGCCAGCCGATGATGTGACCCAGCATATCGCGCACGGACCACTCGTCCTCGAACGGCCTGATCAACTGTTCGTGCGTCAAACCGTCGATCGCGCCCTGAAGGTCGGCGAAGGATTTCTCGAGGTCTTCGAGCAGCGCGTCAAGTCGGCTCACGGCACATCGTCCCTTTCCGGTTAATCAGCGTAGGTGCGCACTTCGTCCGGCACCATCTCCAGAAGGCGCCATCCGGACTCCATCGCGCGCCAGCTCTCCAGCGCCGAGGCGCGGTTCGGATCTTTGAGGTCCCAGTAGCGCAGCGCGAGCTTCTCCGCCAGCTCTAAGCCGCCCTCATCGCTGACAGCGACCGTGCCATCGAACGCCACCCACTTCTCTTTCTCATCGATATGATTAGTGACGAGCACCGACGCTCTGGCGTCGTTGGCGAGCCTGCGGAGCTTGGGCGATCCGACATACGTGAACATCCTGACGCTGCTACCGTCCCAGTCGAACCAGACCGGGATGGCAAAGGGAGAGCCGTCGCTGCGCAACGTCGAGAGGATACCGTAGCGGTTGACAGCGAGAAACGTCTCTCGGTCCGCGTCCGACATCTGGCCCATCGGATCCGGTGCCTAGAACACCATGAACTCGCGCTGCACACCGAACACGCCGCGCAGCACATCGCAGATTTCGCCGATCGTTATGTAGCTTTCAACGCACTCGATGAGCACCGGCATCAGGTTCGTGTCAGATTTCGCCGCCTCTTCGAGCTGCTTGAGCATCGCCTGCGCCCTGGCTTCGTCGCGCTCCGCGCGCACGCGGTTAAGGCGCTCCACCTGGCGACGAACGACCTCTTCGCGCACTCGCAGGATGTCAGGCCGAACCTCTTCGTCGGTGGTGAAGTCGTTCACGCCAACGATAGTGCGATAGCCATCGTCCACTGACTTCTGGTAGCGGTACGATGCCTCCTGGATCTCGCGCTGCTGGTAGCCGCCCTCGATCGCACGCATGGCGCCGCCCAGGTCTTCGATGCGATCGATGTACTTCGTCGCCTCCGCCTCGATACGGTCCGTCATCACCTCGATCTCGTAGGAGCCGGCCAGCGGGTCGATGACGTCGGCGACGCCACTCTCGAAAGCGATCACCTGCTGCGTACGCAGCGCGATCTGCACCGACTTTTCGGTGGGCAGCGCCAGTGCTTCGTCCATCGAGTTCGTGTGCAGAGACTGCGTCCCGCCCAGGACAGCCGCCAGCGCCTGAATCGTCGTACGGACGATATTGTTCTCGGGCTGCTGTGCGGTGAGCGTTGAGCCGCCGGTCTGCGTGTGGAAGCGGAGCATCATGCTGCGCTCGTTCTTCGCGCCGAAGCGCTCCTTGGCCAGTCGCGCCCAGAGGCGTCGTGCCGCTCGGAACTTGGCGACCTCTTCAACCAGGTTCGAGAAGGAAGCGAAGAAGAACGACAGCCGCGGCGCGAACTCGTCAAACTCAAGACCTGCCTTCATCGCAGCCTCACAGTAGGCGATCGCGTCGGCGAAAGTGAATGCAACTTCTTGCACAGCCGTGCAGCCGGCCTCGCGCATGTGGTAGCCGCTGATACTGATCGTGTTCCAGGCAGGCAGGTTGTCCTTGCACCAGCTGAAGACGTCCGTGATCAGGCGCATCGAACCTTCTGGTGGGAAGATGTAGGTGCCTCGAGCGATGTACTCCTTGAGGATGTCGTTCTGCGTCGTCCCCCCGATCTTCGAGAGGTCTGCGCCCTGCTTCCTCGCCAACGCCACGTAGAACGCCAGCAGAATGGGCCCTGTGGCGTTGATCGTCATGGAGGTCGTCACTTTCTCCAGCGAGATGTCCTTCATCAGAAGTTCCATGTCCGCCAGCGAGGCGATAGCGACGCCAACCTTGCCGACCTCACCGGCCGCCATCTCGTGATCGGAGTCGTAGCCGATCTGCGTTGGCAGGTCGAAGGCGACGGAGAGGCCGGTCTGGCCCTGCGAAAGGAGGTAGCGGTAGCGCTGGTTCGACTCTTCGGCGTCACCGAAGCCGGCGTACTGGCGCATCGTCCAGAGGCGGCCACGGTACATCGTCGGCTGGACGCCGCGCGTGTACGGGAACTCGCCCGGGAACCCGAGCTGCTTTTCGTACTCCCAACCGTTGAGGTCCTGCGGAGCGTAGAGCGGGTCCACCTTCTCGCCATCCGACGTCTCAAACGGATATTCGCGCTCTGCCTTTTTGGCGGTGCTACGCGCGTACGTGCCCTTCAGCCAGCCGTCTTTGCTGGAGCTTCCGTTAGCTTCAGTCACGTCGTACCTCTCTTCCTCGCCATCCGTCCGGCCCGTCGCACGGGTCTCGCGGCCCGGGTACCGGCGCAAATCACTGTATAATCCGCCGCTTCGGGGTGTCAACGAACGAGTGTTCCGGCTAACGTACGGGCCGGATATACTGCCCACGTATGGCCGCCGGCGACCGAAAGCCCGATCGCGACGACGAAACCTCGTCTGTGGCACCCAGCAAAGACGTCGGTGGGCGCGATGCCCGCGGGTGGTTTCTACTCGGCGGAGCCTTTCTCGTCACCCTCCCGGCACCCGTCCTCCGCCTCGGCGACGTCTCCGGCGTCTTCCAACCGGACCTGCCCGTTTACGTCGAGGCGCTCATCTTCGGCGTCGCCATCTTCGCCGCCGCCACGCTGCTGACCTGGGCGTCGGAGGTCGCCGAAACCGAAATTTCTGCCGGGCTCGCGCTGGTCGTGCTGGCGCTGATCGCCGTGCTCCCGGAGTACGCCGTCGACCTCGTCTTCGCGATCCGCGCGCCCCACGTCGAGCAGTGCACCGACATCGCGGCGCTCCTCCCTCCGGGCTGTGAGGACCCACACCCGAGCCATCTGGCGATCGCTAACATGACGGGCGGCAACAGGCTTCTCGTCGGTCTCGCCTGGCCAGTCATCTTCTTCATCTTCTACATGCGCACAAAGATGTCGCACATGACCGTGCAGAAGAGCAACGCGCTCGGCATCCTCTTCCTCGGCGCCGCCACGCTCTACAGCTTCTCCATCCCCATCCGCGGCCACCTCAGCCTCATCGACACCGCAGTCATGTTCAGCCTCTTCGGCGCCTATCTGTTCGTCGCCTCGCGGGCGCCGCCCAGCCACCAACGCGAGTTCGTGGGACCGGCGGCGGTGATCGGCGCGATGAGCCGCCCGAAGCGGCGCGCGTTCGTGCTTGCTATCTTCGCCTTCGCCGCGGCCGTAATCTTCGCCGCCGCCGAGCCCTTTGCAGGCGGCCTCGTGGACACCGGCGCGAAGGTCGGTGTCGATGAGTTCATCCTCGTGCAATGGGTAGCGCCCCTGGCCTCAGAGTCGCCCGAGTTCATCCTCGCAGGCATGCTGGCCTTGCGGGGCCGCCATGACGCCGGGATGACGATCCTGATCTCGTCGAAGATCAATCAGTGGACCCTGCTCGTCGGCAGCCTGCCGCTGGCCTTCAGCATCTCTGGCGGAACTATCAGCCCCCTGGACTTCGACTCACGTCAATCGGAGGAACTCTTCCTCACGGCCGCGCAGTCGATGTTCGCTGTGGCGATTCTGATAAGCCTCAGCCTCGGCCGCTGGGAGGCGATTCTGCTGGCCGGGCTCTTCGCAACGCAGTTCGTATTCACGGAGGGCACGATCCGGGTCGCGTACGGCGTCGTCTATCTGATGCTGGCGCTTGCGATTCTGGTGCGCGACATTCCGCACTTCCGGCCATTCTTTAGCGCAGCAAAGGATACGTGGACTGATCCCGGCGGCGGCTCGAGCGGAGTGCCGGAGGACACAGCCGATCCGTAGGTGAATTCCTCAAGCCGGGAGCCGGACGTAGAATAAGGGACACGCTAGTGGGCGATTAGCTCAGTTGGTTAGAGCGTCTCGCTTACACCGAGAAGGTCGCTGGTTCGAGTCCAGCATCGCCCACCAGACTAAGCGAAGACCTCGACGTACCAAGGCCCGGTCTAGTCGGGGTCCGCCGCGCTCACCAGCGGTAGCCTGAGGCGAAAGACGGAGCCGCCGCCCAGTTGACTATCCACGCCGATGCTGCCGCCGTGCGCCTCGACCGTGTGCTTAACGATCGCCAGGCCGAGCCCCGTGCCACCGCCTTGCCGGGCGCGGTCCGCCTTGAAGAAGCGCTCGAAGACGCGCGGCAGATCGAGCGGATCGATGCCGGCACCGGTGTCTGCCACCACGATCGTCACGCTTCCACCTTCGGCCCGTGAGGACAGGTCGACCGAGCCGCCTTCCGGCGTGAACTTGATCGCATTGTCGACCAAGTTCACGATCGCACGCTCCAGCGCTGCCGGATCGCCGGACACTCCCTGCGTC